>Ga0187875_10000529_pt1 | contig 31285 bp, 21 predicted proteins | sample June2016WEW_17_1_2_FD_132978 | JGI IMG/M metagenome (GOLD analysis project Ga0187875, IMG submission 132978) | Peatland microbial communities from SPRUCE experiment site at the Marcell Experimental Forest, Minnesota, USA - June2016WEW_17_10 | ecosystem: Environmental > Terrestrial > Soil >...
AGATCATCTTCTTCTGGGTAGCGCGCATGATCATGGCCGGGCTGCACTTTACCGGCGAACTTCCCTTCACCGATATCCTGTTCCACGGCACGGTGCGGGATAAATCGGGCAGGAAGATGAGCAAGTCGCTCGGCAACGCGCTTGACCCCATGGAGATCATTCCCGTGTATGGCGCCGACGCGGTGCGATTCTCCATCGTCATGATCACGGCGCAGGGCGCGGATGTGTTCCTCGGCAAAGACACCTTCGACATAGGCCGGAATTTCGCCAACAAGCTCTGGAACGCCTCCCGGTTCCTCCTTTCCACCATCGAGAGCCGCGTAACGATCACGGGCCTGCCGCCCGTGGAGCGGCGCAAGGCCGAGGATCGCTGGATCCTGAGCCGGTTGCAGAGGGTTACCGAGGCCATGACCGCCGCGATCACCGGCTACCGGGCCAACGAAGCCGCGCATGCGATCTATGACTTTACCTGGCACGAGTTCTGCGACTGGTTCGTGGAGGCCAAGAAGGCCGATATTTACCAATCGGAGGATGAGCAGCGGAAAAACGACGCCTGGGCGGTGGCGGTGTACGTGCTCGGCTCCATCCTCAAGCTGCTCCACCCGATCATGCCCTTCATCACCGAGGAGATCTGGTCGCACCTGCGGGAGAAGGCCGACTTTCCGGCCGTTATCGACTCCCCCTCGATCATGGTCGCGCGCTTTCCCGTCGCCGACAACGGTCTCCTCGATGCGCCGGGCGAGCGGCTCTTTACGCAGGTCATCGAAATCGTCACGGCGTTGCGCACTATCCGCTCGGAGAACAATGTGCCTCCCGACAAGGTCGGCCGCGCGATCGTCATCCCGGCGACCGACGCCGATGCGAAACTTCTGCAAACCCAGACGCCGCTCATCAACCAGCTTGCAAAGCTCTCGGAAACGGTCATTGACCCGGCCGGCCGCCGGCCGTCCTTCGCAGGGTCTGCGGTGGCGGCGGGCATGCAGCTTTACCTCCTGCTCGAAGGGCTCATCGACCGCAAGGTCGAGATGGACCGTCTCGGCAAGGAGATCGCACGAGTCAACGGGCTTATCGAAAATACGAAGAAGCGGCTCGAAAGCGAGGCATTCGCCTCCCGCGCTCCGGCGGACATTGTGGCAAAGGAGAAGGAGAAGTTCGAGGGACTTATTGCAAACAGGGAAAAACTGGAGAAGAGTCTGGCGGCGCTGGAAGAGTAACGGCAGAGTAACGTTAAGGGATTAATGGATTTTATTTAATCACAATTAGTTAAATTCATTGAAGATTGCTTCGACGTTGCATTTTTGGTACAAGGCAGTTCAAATGGTTTGTTTTAATTTCGATACCCCAAATCTCTATTTCGGAGTAGTGAACTGCGAATTTTAAAAATTTCTCTTGAACTTACCACTATTTGTGTCATATAGATAGACAATCTCTCTTATAATTCTATCGGGCGTTACTTTGCCGATATCAGATGGACGTACGGCTTCACCTTTGTAAAAAACTATCTTTATTAGCCCAAACTCATTCCAAATACCACACGCATTAAATTCTTGTGGTCCTGACATTTTAAAAGTGTCTTTTAAATAAAATTTATGCTTTCTGTTTATTACTGTTACATCGATTCTTCTCAGTTCCTGACTTGGGATTGGTCCCCAAATAGAGACGACGCAATCATATGACCAATCAGTATATGATTTACCACTATTTTTTGGAAAACTAAATGAATAATAATCTATAGAACATCTCCGAATACATGCAACAGGTATGATTAAAAGACAAAATAATGCTGCAAATATAAGAGTTCTCGGCATAGGTTTTCCTTTAAACGCTAAGCTAATAAATCATACTCAAATAAAGTAAAATCCCCTGGGGTTACAGTTACAGTACCTTCAACCGCTCCCATTCCTTCGCCCCCCGGTTTTACCACCACTCCGGCTTCGACTCCCGTATCATCAGTTCCCTCGCCGCAAGCCTCACATTCTTTCCTTCGAAAAGCGCCTTATAGACCTCCCGCGTGATCGGCATTTCGATGTCATGTTTCTTCGCGAGCGCGTAGACCGATTTCGTGGTCTCGACCCCTTCGGCCACCATGGTCATTTTTTCGAGCGCGCCTTCGAGCGTGAGACCCGAGGCGATGAGCTCGCCCATCCTCCGGTTGCGGCTGTGGCGGCTCGTGCAGGTAGTGATCAGGTCGCCGATACCCGCCAGGCCGGAGAATGTAGACTGATGCGCGCCGAGTTTTTTGCCCAGGCGCATCATCTCGGCGATGCCACGCGTCAGGAGCATGCCCTTGGTATTGTCACCGAGGCCAAGGCCGTCGCATATGCCCGCCGCGATGGCGATCACGTTTTTCACGCTGCCCGAGAGCTCCACGCCACGCATGTCCGGATTGGTATAGATGCGGAAGGTCTCGGTCGAAAACGCCTTCTGCACCATGAGGGCAAGCGAATGATTCTCCGACGCGGCAACCACGGCGGTGAGTATGTCGCGCGACACCTCCTCGGCGTGCGAGGGGCCGGAGAGTACGGCGATGCGGCCCGCGGTCATGGCCGGCAGCTCTTCGAGCAGCACGTCGCTCATGAGTTCGAGCGTGCCGGTTTCGATGCCCTTGGCAACCACGACGAACCCCTTGATCGCCGCGAGACGCTCTTGCGGCACGGAGGCGGCGAGATGCCGCATGGTCGCGCGCATGGTCTGGGCCGGGACCGCGGCCACCACGATATCCGCGTCTTCAACGGCACGGGCGATATCGTCGGTGATCGCGACCGGCTCGGGGATCAGGATTCCCGGCAGCTTCGACGGCAGTTCCCGCTCGACGGCAAGCTTCTTCGCGACCGCGGGGTTGAACTCCCACATGGCAATGTTATGCCGCCGCTTTTGCAGGAGCGCCGAAAGCGCGATTGCCCAGCTTCCTGCCCCCAGTATCGCAATTTTCATGAGCGCTCCTTGCCGTCAAAGTTACTCCCGCCGTCCGCCGCGCCGCGCATGCCGTGTTCCGGTTTCTTGATGCTGCGGAATTCGAGCTTTATCGGGCAGCCCTCGAAATCGTAGGTCGCATAGATCCTGTTTGTCAGGAATCGGACATACAGCGGCGCGACGTTCTTCGGGTTGGTGACGAAGAACCGAAAACGGGGATACGGCGCGTCGACCTGCCTCGCCCCGAGGAACCGCACCGGCTGCTTGGGAATTGCCGGATGCGGATGCGCCCGGACCCAGGTGAAAATATTGTCCTCGAATTCGGCGGCCCCGAGGCGTACGGTCATGCGCTCCCTGATCTTCATCGCCTCGTCGATCAGGGCCGGTATCCGCCGTCCGGTGAGAGCCGAGGTAGCCAGCATGGGCAGCGGCCTGAGCTCCTGGAAGTCGCGCCTGACACCGGCGACGAGCTTGTCGAAGGTATCGTGCTTCTTTTCGGCGACGAGATCCCACTTGTTCCAGAGCAGCAGCATACCCTTGTGCAGCTCCAGGGCCTTGCGCACGATGCGCAGGTCCTGAACCCCGAGCCCGTCCGAGGCGTCGACGACGACGGCGCACACGTCGCAGCGGTCGATGCTTTTTATCGCCCGCAGGTTGAAGTAGTATTCGAGATCCTCCTTGACATGCGATTTTTTGCGCAGCCCGGCAGTGTCGATGAGGATTACGGGGCGCTCCTTGTAGATCAGGGGGGAGTCGATCGAATCGCGCGTGGTGCCCGCCGCGTCGTTCACGATCATGCGCTCCTGCAGCAGCAGTTTATTGACAATGGATGATTTGCCGACGTTCGGCCGTCCAACGATGGCAATTCGTAACGCGGCGCGGTCCTCTTCCTCCGGGGCGCCCTCGGGAATGCCGGTCTTCGTTGCAAGTCGCGCGGCATCGTCGAGCACGTCGGCCACGCCGCTGCCGTGCAGCGCGGATACCGGCCGCGGTTCGCCGAGCCCGAGATTCCGGAACGCGTCGATTTCGAACTGCATGCGCGCCGATTCCGATTTATTGACAACAAGAATCGTTTTAGCGGCGGCACGCTTCCGAAGAAGCCGCGCGATATGCTCGTCCTCGGCGGTGACGCCGGTGCCCGCTTCCACGACGAAAAGCACCGCCGATGCCTCGTTCACGGCGAGGTCAACCTGATCGTTGATCGAGCGGTGCAGTGTCTCCTTCTCCCGCATGGTGAAGCCGCCCGTATCGACAAGCGTGAATTGGCCGCCCTCCCAGGCAAAGGGGCGGTAGTTACGATCCCGGGTTACGCCGGGCAGATCGTCGACCACGGCGGCTCGTTTGCGGAGAATGCGGTTGAAAAGGCTCGACTTGCCCACATTGGGCCTGCCGACTATGGCAATGATCGGTATCATGGAACCTGAGCCAAATTCCTGAACTCGGCATGGGGTGAGGAGCGCTGAAAAGATAGAGATTTTAAAGATACATAATTGCTGGCGCCGTCCGAAGCGGGGCCTTAGCGACTTATTACGATCACCGAAGCGGCAAAACCGCCCCCGGCGGTCGAAAGTTTTGCGAACATGACACCCGGAGCGAAGCGGCCAAGGTCAACCGTAAAGCGTCGCTCTCCCGCCTCGATCTCCCCTTCAAAGAGTGTGGTGAGCAGCTTCCCCCTGACATCGACCAGCCAGAGTTTGGCCATTTCGGTTCCGGGCAGGAATACCAGCACCTCTGCAAGGCTTTGGGAGCGAAATGTCCTCACCTGCATTGTCGGCCCGCTGCGTCCTATGTGGCGGCCTGAAAAAGCAACGCCGGTTACGACGAACTGGTCGGCCCCCACATAGGGCGCGGTGGAAACGGGCACGCTGTCACCAAAGAAGTCATTGCCGCCGTTGCCCGTCATCACGAGCCCGGTTGCCAGGCGGGGGTCAGCCCCTTGCAGCTTATAAGCGGCGCACGAGGCAAGGCCGCCCGCGGCGCCGCCCGGGTTCACGAACGCAGGCCGTACCGTTATCGCCCCCGAGTCCGCCGGCTTGGGCAGAATCGCTGTTCCGGAATCATCGGCTTTGTTTATGAATGCGCCGTAGTAACAATTATGCGCAAGATTGATGGCATTGGTTGTGTTGGTGATTTCGAGCGAATAGCTTGCCGTGCACGCGGTATCCACGTAGAAGATGTTGTTGGCAAAGAGGTCATTGGAAGGTTTCCCTCCGTTCCACTCCCACGCGCGCAGGAGCGGGATGTTCAGCTTTGAACCGATGTAAATCGTATTGTTATAAATCAATCCGTCGGTCACCTGCCCGCCTATGGTAAAGGTGGCGCCATCCCGGTACCCCGAGTCGGGGTAGACGTAGACTGAGCGACTGATGCCGTCATCCTGGCTGATGTTATAGCGGATGATGAACCGGGTGCAGCTGTCGGTGACTCCTCCTCCCGGACTGCACATGAGCATGAAACCGCCCTGGTTGTCGTGGCTGTAATTGTACTGCACGATCGTTCCCCGTGTCCCATAATCGACATCGTAGGCCATGCCGTCGTTACACCCGATCATGCCGGTGACCTCGTTGAACTGGATGGTGCAGCTGTCGGAGGAGAACGGCCAGATCCCGGCGGCCGGATCCGTGGCCCGCATGTGGCCCCCATTCACCACGTTATGCTCGATGAGGCCATGGTTCGTGCCCCAGAGTTTGATACAATCCCCGCCGATATTTTCGAGCAGATTGCCGCGGATGATGACATTGGTCGAGCGGCTGCTGCTGTTCTGGCAGATGCCGTTACGGTCGGTATTCACTAAGTGACAATTCTGGATGATGAGCGAATCGAAGGCGCCGCCGTCGAAATAAATGCCGCACCCCTCGGTATTGGTTCCTTTTGTCAGATCGCCATTTACATCATGCACATAGAGTCCGTTCACCTGGATATGGCGTCGCGTAACACCGCCGGTCGAACTCAGGTGAACGCCGCTGCGCCGCCTGGTGGCCCGCGTCGACGTGAGGTTCGTGACTTCGAGATGGTTGATTTCCCAGTAATCAACGCCGCTCACGAGCACGGCGTCGGAGTCGCCGTTGCCGTCGATTCGCGGCATAGCCGACGAAGTTGAAGCGCCGAAGCTGTCGACAACGATCGGGTAACCGCTCGTCCCCGACCCATTCGCCTGCATGGTCCCGGTCCAGACCGACCCCGCCTTGAGCTTTACCGTATCCCCAGGCAGAAAAGTGGTCGTGTTGAATTTGGAGAGGGTCTGCCAGGCCGTAGCGGGCGAGGTTCCGGCCAGGGCGTCGTTGCCGTTTACCGCATCAAGAAAGTAGGTGGCCCCGGATATGGAATAGCTCGATGCCGCGATCAGGACTCCTGTTGAAACAATCAGGGTGCACGCTCGTCGACGATATATGGGTTCGGGCTTCGGCATGATCAGGGTCGGTACGTAAATTTACAAGTAATATTACCTCGCGCCGTTCGTAGTGAGCCGGCCTGCGCTCCCGCCTGTCGATGCGCACCATGAACGGCTCCTCAGCGGTCTCCTTCTTTAAGATAAATAATGCTTGCAGGATATGATAGTATCACTGAACCTATTTTTCCTGATTGCCATGCATAACTGCATCGTGATATGCGGACCGACCGCCTCGGGCAAGACGCGGCTTGGCGTACTCATTGCGCGCCGATGTAACGGGGAGATCATCTCCTGCGATTCCCGCCAGGTGTACCGGGGAATGGATATCGGCGCCGGCAAGGACCTGGCCGAATACGGTAACGTTCCGTACCACCTCATCGATATCGTCGCACCCGCCGAAATCTATACCGTTCACCGTTATCAAGCCGATTTCAGTCGGGTCTTCGCGGAAATAACCGATCGTCACAAGATGCCGGTGGTAGTCGGCGGCTCCGGGCTCTACCTCGAAGCGGTGCTGCGAGGATATGCTCTCCCCGAAGTGCCGGAACACGCCGCGTTCCGTGCCGAGCAGATGCAACGCGACAGGGCGTCGTTGACGCGGGAATTGGCCGCCCGTGCGCCCATTCTTTACAAAACGACCGACCTGAAAAGCAGAAAAAGAATCGTGCGCAGCCTCGAAATCGCCCGGTTCGCCGATCCGGCAGGCAGGCAGGAGCGAATGACGCAGACGGCTCCGGCGCTGGCGCCCATGGTGCTGGGCATTGCCATCGAGCGGTCCCTTCTTCGCGAGCGGATCGCGGCGCGCCTCACGGAGCGGCTCGATGCCGGAATGGTTGACGAGGTGAAGCGCCTCATTGATGCCGGGATTTCCCGTGAACGGCTCGCCATGTTCGGGATGGAGTTCAAACATATCGCCCGGTACCTGTTCGGCGAAATCGATTACGATACCATGGTCCTTGAACTCTGTCGCGACATCTGCCGCCTTGCAAAGCGGCAGGAGACCTGGTTCCGCGGCATGGAACGACGGGGCGTGAGAATCCACTGGATAAAGGAGGGGAACTTCGACGAGGCGATGACGGTGCTGGGAGAAGAGGGGGGCATGAAAATGTCGCCGGTTTAGTATTTTCTTGAAATGTCCATGACCATTTCGCCGCTCTCCAAGGCGTAGGCCAGATGCCGCTGTTTCAGTTTTTTCTCCTGGCTGTCACCTTGTACTACCTGTGCGCCGTGCTCTTCCTGCTGCGCGGTTTGCGTCGCCTGCCTTCCCCGGGCGCGCCCGCGAATCTCTCCTTCTCGATCGTCATCGCGGCGCGCAACGAAGCCGAAAATATCGGCCCCTGCCTCGAATCGATTTTCCGGCAAAGCCTGCCGAAGAGCCGGTACGAAGTGATTGTAGTCGATGACCGCTCGACCGATGCGACCGGGGCTATCTGCGCCGAGTTTGCGAACCGCTTCCCAAACTTGCGCACCCTCCAGGTCAGCAAAACGCCCCCGGGCATCGCTCCGAAAAAATACGCGATTTCGAAGGGGGTCGAGGCGGCAAAATACGAAGTCGTCGTCTTCACCGATGCGGACTGTCTCGTTTCGCCCGCCTGGCTTGCCGTCATCGACCGCTGTTTTACCGAGACGACCGGCCTCGTGCAGGGGATCGCTTACTACTTCCGGCCCCAAGGCATGCACCCCCTGCTCTTCGGCCTGCAGGCCGTGGATTTTCTTTCGCACGGGATCGTAGCCGCCTCCGCGATCGGGGCGGGCATACCGATCAATTCGAGCGCGAGCAACTTCGCATTCCGCAAAAAGGCGTTCGACGAAATCGGCGGATACGGCTCGGCCGCACAGAAGGTGGTGTCGGGCGACGATGACCTCCTGCTCCAGCGGATCGCGGGGAGTACATGGCTGGTCCGCTTCATGAACGACCCCGAAGGAGCGGTCGCCACCGCTCCCACCAATTCCGTGACCGGAATCTTCGAGCAGCGCAAACGATGGGGCTCCAAGACCGTGAACTACTCACCGCGCCGGGTGGCTTTCTTGAGCGGGGTCTTCCTGTACTACTGCGGTATCGCTGCAGCGCTTGTCACCGGGATCTTTGAGTCGTCCTACCTGCTTCTATTCGCCGCAATGCTTGCAGCAAAAATCACCGGCGAGTACCTCCTCATGCTGCCCGGCACCGCGCTCTATAACCAGAAGCAACTGCGCAGGTACATCCTGCCCGCGTCGCTCCTGCAATTGCCGACCGTCCTCGCGGCCGTGGTGTTAGGAGTATTCGGGAAGTTTTCGTGGAAAGGGGAGAGGTTTAAGAGAGAAGTGGGGTGAAAAATGCAAAAAAAGATTCATCTTTCCCCTTAAATCATAACTTTCATAGAGGCTCGGCAAAAAACTAATTTTTCAAAGTCCCGCATACTCTGCGGGGCGTTCCTGAGGGAAGGATGCCTCTACCGAAGAACCTGACGGCTTTCCACCTTATTCATGGAGAAGGAATCATGACGCAACGTAAAATCAACCTTGACGACCGGCTTCTCGCCGATATCGTCAAACCGAACGAAATCGAGGCATATATACCGGCCCTCGCCGCCGCTGAACAGATGCTCGCCAACCGGAACGGGCCCGGAAACGACTATCTCGGATGGCTCGACCTGCCCCGGAAAACTCCGGAATCGCTTGTCGCCTCTATCAATGAAAAAGCGTTGGAACTGCGCGACAAGGCCGACGTACTCATCTGCATCGGTATCGGCGGGTCTTACCTCGGCGCGCGCGCGGCCATCGATTTTCTGTCGCCGTCCTTCGACGATCTGCGCACCCCGCGCGTGGTCTTTGCCGGACACACGATCAACTCCGATTATCTTGCCGATCTCCTGACCCTTGTCAAAGATAAAGAGGTTGCGGTCAACGTGATCTCCAAGAGCGGCACGACGACCGAGCCCGGCGTCACCTTCCGCGTTGTCCGTCAGTGGATGGAGAAACGCTACGGCCGCAACGAGGCGGCGAAGCGCATAGTGGCCACGACCGATTCGAAGTCCGGCGCGCTTCGAAAACTCGCCGGCGAGGAGGGGTATGCGAGTTTCGAAATTCCCGGCGACGTGGGCGGGCGATTTTCGGTGCTCACGCCCGTGGGCCTTGTACCAATCGCCGTGGCCGGGATCGATATCCGGAAGTTAATCACGGGCGCGGTGCAGGCGGCCGATTTCTGCACGGGAGGCGACCCGTCAGTCACCATGTCGGGCCGCTACGCGGTGCTCCGCAACATTCTCTTCCGGCGCGGTTACGCTACCGAGGTCATGGCTTCGTTCCAGCCGCAGCTTCATTTTGTGGGGGAGTGGTGGAAGCAGCTCGCTGGAGAGAGCGAGGGGAAGAACAACACGGGCATTTTCCCCGCTTCGCTCGATTATACCACCGACCTGCACTCCATGGGTCAATGGATGCAGGAGGGAGTCAGGACGGTTTTCGAAACGTTTCTCCTTATCAAACGCACCCGCAGCACGCTGACCGTGCCGCAGTTCAGCGACGACAGCGATGAGTTGAACTACCTTGCCGGGAAGAGTTTCGAGGAGATCAATCGCCGGGCGTACGCGGGCACGCTTTTTGCCCACCTCGACGGCGGGGTGCCGGCTTCGACCATCGTGCTTGACGACCGCTCCGAAGAGACGCTCGGGCAATTATTTTACTTTTTTGAAAAGGCAATCGGGCTCTCCGGTTATCTCCTGCGTGTTAACCCCTTCGACCAGCCCGGCGTGGAAGCGTACAAAAAGAACATGTTCGCGCTCCTCGGCAAGAAAGGCTTTGAGAAGCAGCGGGAAGCGCTGGCTGAGAGGATGGGCGGCGCCGGGATGTCCTGAGCCGTCCCGGGGCGGGTCAGGGCCCTCCCCGGCACTTGTTTCCTATTTCCTAAGGCATCCATGAAATCCTTTCGTAAAGAATCGACCTTTTTCACACCGGCGTAACGGGTACTCATGGAAATCATCGGAGAAAAAAAAATGACTATACTGCCTGCCATCGGCGTCATAGGGTCGGGACGCACCATTTCCCCGGAACAGTCGGCGCTTGCCCATGAGATCGGGGCGCACATCGCACAGCGCAAAATGCTCCTCGTCTGCGGCGGCCTCGGCGGCATCATGGAAGCGGCGGCGAAGGGCGCGCACGAAAATGGCGGCCTCGTGGTCGGGATTCTTCCCACAGCTGTCAAGGAAGATGCCAATCGCTACATCGATATTGTAATCCCGAGCGGCCTCGGCGAGTCGCGCAATGCCCTTATCGTGCACGCCTCCGACGTGCTCATTGCCTTTCCGGGTGCGTTCGGTACGTTGAGCGAGATGGCCATGGCGTTTGACCTTGGCAAGAGCGTCATCTGCCTCCCGGGAGTTTGGGAACTGAAGAAGGCGGGCAGGATGGATGGGGCGCGGCTCATCGAAGCGTATGATGCCCGCCAGGCGGTGGGCATGGCGCTGGGAGAATTGGCAAAGAAAGGACCATGAATTGCCGGATTAAAGAAATTCTCTTGATCATGAAAAATCAAAGGAAGAGGGGAGCATGAGTGATTCCGTTTTTGATTTCGAACCGATGCCCAAAAGCTCCCGCGATCTTCTAACCGAATGCGATATCCAGACCTTTAAAGCGGGCGGCAAGGGCGGACAGTACCAGAACAAGACCGAGAGCGCGGTGCGGCTCGTGCATCGGTCGACCGGCGTAACGGTCATTTGCCGCGATGAACGTAGCCAGTACCTCAACAAGTCGCGCTGCCTGGAGCGCCTCGAACAGAAACTCCGGAAGTTACGGGAGAAACCCAAGCCCCGCATCGCGACAAAGATTCCCCGGGCGGAAAAGACAAAGAGGAAATTAATTAAAAAACGCGTCGGCGTCAAAAAAAGTTTGAGAAAAAGACCGGGGATTGAAGAATAATGGAGGGATTCGCGCGATTGATTCGATTAAATGTGTGGCCTGACCCCTATCATTCTTATATCATCCTTATTTTGCTATATCAACTATAAATATCGTCTTCCATTTCTTCCCCGTCAAATAAAATTTCCCGGTTTTATTGTTGTAAGCTATTCCGTTTAGCACGAAATCGGACGATTGCGGATTTTCACGTTTTACCAGCTCAGAGCAGTCGATAATTCGAGTGACATGCCCATTCCCAGGGTTTATTTCGAGGATTGAATCGGAGAACCACACATTGGCGTAGAGCGTTCCTCTAACCAGTTCGAGTTCATTCAGATTTCTGACCGGTTTGCCCGCAAGCGTGACCGGGATCTTTCGTTCAAGCGTAAAGCTCGGGTTCCGGACGAAGATCGTATCGGAGCCGTCGCTCATGTAAAAATATTTTTCGTCGCTCGTCAATCCCCACCCCTGGCCGCTATAGATGCAGACGGGGCCGGGAGTGAGATCGGCAAGCGACCAGGAGAAGGCGGTTTCTTCGCGCCAGGAGATCTGAACAATGGCGTTGCCCATCTTTGCACACCCCTCGGCAAAAACGCGCGAATCCAGAGGTACCGCCTTGATGAGGGCCCCGTTCTGCGCGTCGAGAACGCAGATTCGGGAGTTTCCGTAAAGCCCGTCGCTCTCATAGAGTTTGCCGCGATCGAAGAATATCCCCTGCGTGAAAGCGGTAGAGTCGTGCGGGATGGTTCCGACGATGTGCGGTTTTATCGTTGGAGGAGCGGCATTACCATTGCAGAAAACGAAAACGCCAAGCACGGCAGGAAAAAGGAAACGCAAAATAAGTCGTCTGGTTTTCAGCATAGGTGAAGGTAAAATAAATCGGCGCATAATAATTTTCAGCAGCAGAATTGCATACGCGATGGATCTTGACCAATTGCCCTCCATGTCGTATCTTTCAAAAACAGTGGCAGCGTAGCTCAGTAGGTTAGAGCAATGGAATCATAATCCATGTGTCCGGGGTTCGACTCCCTGCGCTGCTACCAAAATAAGAGGCTCTAAACACGAGTAAAATCAATGGTTTCAGGGCCTTTTATTTTTCTATGCATCCACGCGGTCACTTCCTTACTATGTAATACATATCGCTATACATACGCTGGTAGCATCCCTGAAACCGAACAATTTGAACGCTCTTTTTTGAGCGGGGTACAACTTTTTTAATCGAAGGAATTTCGGGGGATCAGAGCGGACGAAGCTAAACTGCCGGATGGACCCGGAAGGGATACCCGAGAAACCTTTGCGGCTATCTACGTGAAAAATCTTTGTATTTTTTTTCACAATCATTATTTTTAACTGATTAAAGCCTCTCCTTCATGAGGCGATTATCCAGAGTAACCAATTGGAAGCGCTGGAAGCAGAAGACTCTTCTTGATAAAATCCTTACGAAGTGCCCGAAGCGCGGGGACAAGAAAAACGAGAACATTCAGCCAATATCGGTGAACGCGATAAATTGCATCTAAGCAATAAAGGCTCACAAAAACACACGGAGGTCATTATGATTGGCTTCAAAAGCGCAATTACCGTTCTATTGCTTCTTGCGATAAATATCGGTTGCGCTCGACAACATCAGATTCACATACTAAAAGTCGGAAATGTAGAAAATTGGAATAAATGGAGAGAAAAAAATACAAGCGTTAGACCTAACCTTTCTGGCGCCCACCTTGAAGGAGCTTTTCTTTCCGGAGCCAACTTTTCCGGGACCGACCTTTCTGAAACTCGCCTTGATAGCGCCAACCTTGTAAGAGCCTTATTAGTGGGAGCCAACCTTGAGGGAGTTTTTCTTACAAGAGCTCATCTTGATAGCGCTAACTTTGCCAGCGCTCATCTTTTGGGAGCCCATCTAGAGGGAGCCCACCTTCTGGGAGCCCACTTTCTGGGAGCCGACCTTGATAGCGCCCACCTTGAGGGCGCCGACCTTGAAGGAGCCCACCTTTTGGGAGCCGACCTTCGGGGAGTTCACCTTGATAGCGCCAACCTTTTGAGAGCCGACCTTGAAGGAGCCCACCTTGATAGCGCTCACCTTGAAGGAGCCGACCTTGATAGCGCCCACCTTCAGGGAGGCGACCTTCTGGGAGCCGACCTTGAGGGAGCCCGTCTCCAGGGAGCCGAACTTTGGAGAACTGAACTTTGGGGAGCCGATCTCCAGGAAGCGGATCTTCGGGGAGCCGATCTTCAGGAAGCGGACCTTCGGGAAGCAGACCTTCGGGAAGCCCATCTTTGGGGGGCTGAACTTTGGGGGGCCCACCTTTTGGGGGCCGACCTTGATAGCGCCCACCTTCAGGGAACCGACCTTCGGGAAGCCCACCTTCGGGACGCTCACCTTTGGGGAGCCCATCTTCAGGGAGTCCGCCTCTTGGGAGCCGATTTTGAGGGAGCGGACCTTCGGAAAGCCGACCTTTGGGGTGCCGACTTTGAGGGCGCTGACCTTCAAAAAGCCGACCTTCGGGGCACGAACCTTGGGGAAGCCCATCTTGGGAAAGCCGATTTTGAGGGCGCCGACCTTGAGGGGGCCATCTTCGTGAAAACTGACATCAGCAAAGTTAAATCATTTTACAATGCAAAACTTGATCCAGACATTCTGTCCGAAATAAAGGTCACATGGCCTGATAAACTTGCAACGGTATGGAATGATACAAAACAAGATTGGGTTATCGATAGTGCGCTTCTTGAGAAGATCAAGCAACCTGATTGGCATGGGTGGCCGGAAGGGAAAGACCAGGGGAAATGACTTCAGCGGCCCGTAAAGACCACTATGAACGTGCGGGGAGCCCTATGATCGGCTCCAAAAGCATCATTACCGTTCTGTCGTTGTTGGCGATAAATATTGGTTGCTCTCAGCAAGTTCATCTGCTAAAATCCGGAGTAGAAAATTGGAATAAATGGAGAGAAGAAAATACAACCATTATACCTAACCTTGAGGGAGTCAACCTTGGGGAAGCCAACCTTGGGGAAGCCAACCTTGAGGGAGCCAACCTTGATAGCGCCAACCTTCGGGGAGCCAACCTTCGGGGAGCCAACCTTGATAGCGCTCATCTTTTGGGAGCCAATCTTCGTGGAGCTCACCTTGAGAGAGCCGACCTTTTGGGAGCCCATCTTGAGGGAGCCCACCTTTTGGGCGCCGACCTTCATGGTGCCCGCCTGTCGGGAGCCAACCTTTGTGGAGCTCACCTCGAGGGAACCCGCTTTCGGGGAGCCGATCTTCGAGGAGCCAACCTTGAGTTAGACAACCTTGATAACGCCAACCTTGAAGGAGTCAACCTTGATAGCGCCAACCTTGAGGGAACCAACCTTGAGGGAGTCAAGCTTGATAACGTCAACCTTGTAGGAGCCCAACTCCGTGGAGCCCATCTTCTGCGGGCCACCCTCGATAATGCCGACCTTGAGGGAGCTGACCTTGCAGGCTCCAATCTTGAGGGATCCAACCTTGTAGGAGCCCGTCTTCAGGGAGCACGCCTTGAGGGCGCTAACCTTGATAATGCCAATCTTGAGGGCTCCAATCTTGAGGGATCCAACCTTGTAAGAGCCCATCTTGGGGGAGTTTTTCTTGAAGGCGCCAACCTTGATAACGCCAATCTTGAGGGCGCCGATCTCAGTAGGGTTACATCATTTTACAAGGCAAAACTCGATTCAGGCATTCTATCCGAAATAAAAACCAAATGGCCTGAAAAACTTGCAACTTTATTGGATGTCCGATTGAAGGACTGGGTTATTGATACTGCTCTTCTTGAGAAGATCAAGTCATCTGGTTGGAATGGATGGTCGGAGGAAAAAAGCCAAGGCAAATAGCTTCTGCGGCCATGAATATTACATTACGGATTGTAGAGATAGAGTCAAGAGAACGGTATGAAAAAATGGAAGTTTATGACACTGGCATCATAATCCAGGTGTTCGGGATTCGATTTCCTGCGTTGCTACCACGCTTCTTTGTTCCCTCTCTCCTGTTATATTCTTATTATAATCCTTAAATCTTGGTATGCCCGATCATTCCCACATGTCCATCCCAAACGTTATCGGGCGTTTTATAGCTCGCTGGAAGAGTCTTATTCCGGCAGAGGCCTCGGTGCTCGTCGCTGCGAGCGGCGGCGGCGACTCCACGGCGCTCCTGTGCATGTTGCATGAACAGCGGGAGCGGCTGGGAATACGGCGGCTCGGAGTATTGCATGTAAATCACGGTCTGCGCGGAAACGAGTCGGAGGGTGATCAACGGTTCGTTTCCGAACTCGCAAAAAGACTCGAATGTCCCCTGTTCCTGAAAAAACTCTCCGACCGGGCGCTCCATGATGCCGGTATTGAGGTATGGGGGCGGCGGGAACGCTACCGTTTTTTTCTTGAAACAAAGGAGCGGGAGAGGTATGATTTTGTCGCTACCGGCCATACTGCCAATGATCAGGCGGAAACGGTCCTTATGCGCATCGCTCGAGGGGCGGGTCTGCGCGGGATGCGGGGAATTCTTCCCATGAGAGATGATGGCATTGTCCGGCCGATGCTCGATCTTTGGCGAGGGGAGGTCGTTGGCTGGCTTAAAGCTCAGGGCGTCGGTTTCAGGAACGACTCATCGAATGACGATCGCTCTTTTGGGAGAAATCGTATTAGGCACACTGTTTTGCCCATGCTTGAGAAGAGAGAACCAGGCGCACTGAAGAAGCTTGTTCGCGTTGCTGAACTGTCAGGCGAGCTCTGGGGCGCCATGCAACCTGCCATCGACCGCTGGATCGCCACGCACGTGAAAGGTGCTGCCGTCCGCTTCAGCATCGAAAAGGCGGGGTTTGAGGACGAACTCCATGTCGGCGAGGGGCTCAGGAGGGTTTTCGAGCACTATGGCATTGTGGCCGATTCGCGCCACCTTGAGGAGGTAGCGGCCAGGTGTGACCGTATTGGCCATGAATTTCTGCTGCGAGGCGGTTCATGGCGATATTATCCCCGGCGCAAATCGGTTTTATTTATTAATCATGAGTTGGCCATAAATCATGAATTCAACTATCGCATTGCAATGAAAGGGGTTACGGAGTGTTCTCTTGTCGGCGCCCGGTTTCTGGCCGATGAAGCGGCGGTTCTCGATAAATTTCCGTGCGATAACTTGACCGTAGCCATCGATCGAGACGTTTGCGGCAATGGGCTGACTTTTCGAAGCATGCGGCCGGACGACAGGTTCGTGCCGCTCGGCGCTTTCGGATCGGTCGGCGTAGAGTCATTTCTGGCTAAACAGGGGGTATCAAAGGTTGAGCGCCCGGCGTTTGGTGTCGTTGAAGCTAAGAATGGTCAAATCATCTGGATACCGGGTATGCGTATAGGGCAAGCTGTCCGGATAACGCGGAACACGGTGCGAATTCTGCTACTATCCTATCAATCATACTCTTGCGCAATAATATGATGTATTTTTAAATTTTTGTGACTTTGTTGCCCGTCTCCGCCCGGCCAGACCTCCCTTTTACCGCTGAACCGCCGGAAGAGAAGCATGCCTCGTACAGAGTATGAACGACGAAGCGTGCGCTTTCAGCTATTTACAAGGAAGAAATGTGAGTACCGACGATAAAAAAAACAACCAACTCTTTAAAAAAACGCCACTGCCCGCCAACATGAAACGCAAGAAAGACGGAGAAGGCGGAAGAAAGCTCCCAAAGGGGAAGAGTACGGTTCCTTCTCCGCTCATATGGTTCGGGATAGTGATGGTAGTGATTCTGGCGCTTCGCTCCTTTGAAAACTTTTCGAACACGCGCGAGCAGAAGCTTTCCTACAGCCAGTTTCAGACTCTTCTTGCTGCCCCGGAGGCTATCGTTCAGATGACCGTTCTGCAGAAAGGACCGGGTCATGCGGTCGCTCATGGCGAAGTGAAGGATCCCGCTGTTTTTGCGAAAATCGGTGCAAAAAACTCGACTGGCACAAAATTTTTTGAAGTGAATCTGCCTTTTCTCGACTCCGGGATGCTCGCTGAGTGGAATAAACAGGGGATCCAATACAATTTTGAGCAGGAGAAGATTAACTGGGGCGATATCTTTTGGAGTGTGCTGCCGACGCTCCTGTTCTTCGTTATTTTCTGGCTGTTTATGATGCGTCAGATGCAGGCTGGGCAGAAGGGCATTTTTTCATTCGGTAAGAGCCGCGCCAAGCTGCATGTTCTGGATCGGCCCAAAACGACCTTCGCCGATGCCGCCGGCGTTGAAGAGGCGAAAATGGAACTTCAGGAAATCATCGACTTTCTGAAGGATCCGCATAAATTCAAGCGCCTCGGCGGAAAAATTCCCAAAGGGGTATTGCTTCTTGGCCCGCCGGGAACTGGCAAGACTCTTCTGGCGCGGTGCGTCGCAGGCGAAGCGAACGTGCCGTTTCTTTCGATGAGCGGGTCCGATTTCGTAGAAATGTTTGTTGGCGTGGGCGCATCGCGTGTCCGCGACCTGTTCGATACCGCGAAGAAGAATGCGCCAAGCTTGATTTTCATCGACGAAATAGATGCGGTCGGGCGTCAGCGCGGCGCGGGCCTCGGCGGCGGCCACGATGAACGCGAACAGACCCTGAACGCCATGTTGGTGGAAATGGACGGATTCGAAGAAAATTCTGGAGTAATCCTCATTGCGGCGACCAATCGTCCCGATGTGCTCGACCCCGCACTTCTGCGTCCGGGGCGGTTCGATCGACAGGTGGTGGTGGATATTCCTGACGTCAAAGGGCGCGAAGGCATTTTGAAAGTCCATTCAAAGAACATTCCGCTTGCACCTGACGTGGATCTCAATACCATTGCGCGCGGTACGCCTGGTTTTGTCGGAGCCGATCTGGCCAATCTCGTGAACGAGGCCGCGCTTATGGCGGCCCGCTTTGGACAGGAGCATGTCACCATGCTCGATTTTGAGGAGGCGAAAGACAAGGTGCTCATGGGCGCCGAGCGAAGAAGCATGGTGCTGTCGGAAAAAGATAAACAGACCACCGCGTACCATGAAGCCGGCCACGCCATCTGCAACATATACTGCGTGGAAGCCGATCCTTTGCACAAGGTGACCATTATTCCGCGAGGTCGCGCTCTGGGCGTGACCTTTTCGCTTCCTGGCGAAGACCGGCACAGCTATTCGAAACAATATCTGCTTGATCGTATCTGCATCATGATGGGCGGACGTGTTGCCGAAGAGATGATTTTCAATAATCAAACTACCGGTGCGGCGAGCGATATCAAGCAGGCAACCAACCTTGTCCGCAAACTGGTATGCGATTACGGCATGACCGAGCTTCTGGGGCCGCTTTCGTACGGAGAAAAGGACGAACAGATTTTTCTCGGGCGCGAAATCTCACGGCATCGGGATTACTCCGACAAAACAGCCGAGGCCATAGATGAGCTGATGCATCAGATCGTTTACGAGCAGATGAAGCGAGCCACCGACCTGTTGACCGACCATCGGGAACAACTCGACAGGCTCGCCCAGGCGCTTATCGATCATGAGATGCTCGATCGCGAAGAGGTCATGAAAGCCATTCAAGGCGATTCACTCCAGAATGTAAAAAAATCACGCACCCTCTCCCCTCGGACCACTGCCGAGGATAGTGCCAATGGCAACGGTGCTGAAACCGCGACGGTGGTTCCCACAGAACTAGCCCATGAATCGGTGAAGGGATCAGGTGGTGAGGAACCTAAAGATTTGCCATCCGATGAGGCAAATGAATGATCGCATTGGCCCGGGGCTCCTAATTTCTCCGCTCTGCCCCGATTGCCTTGAAAAACACCCGCAGCACCGCATAAAATGCTCTTGGACGCGGAGATGCGTCAATCTCCCGCTACAATAATATCATAATCCGAAGCGCATTAATTAATGTGCCGAACTACCGTTTTTCCCTTATGGGTATCGTTAATGCCACGCCGGATTCGTTTTATGATGGCGGGCGGTATGTCGCTGTCGATGCGGCAGTTGAACATGGCATCCAGCTGAGCGGAGAGGGAGCGGATATTCTGGATGTGGGAGGGGCGTCAAGCCGTCCGGGCGCAAAGGAAGTACCTCCGGCGATGGAGGCCGATCGTGTGATTCCCATCGTTCGGCAACTCGTAAAAAAGGTTACCTGCCCGATAAGCGTCGATACCACCAGCGCCCTCGTCGCCCGCCTGGCTCTCGATGCCGGGGCTTCATGGATAAATGACATCAGCGCCGGGAAATTCGATGCGGGAATGGCGGCGGTCGTGGCACAAAGCAAATGTAAAGTCGTACTGATGCATAGTCGCGCAACGCCTCTCACCATGCAGCAACATGCGGATTATAATGATATCGTCAGTGAGGTCATACGGGAACTGCTGTCGGAGGTCGATAACTTTTTGAAAGCCGGCGTAGCGGCGCGGCAGGTGGTGATTGATCCGGGAATCGGTTTCGCAAAAACCGCGGAACATAACATCGCGCTAATAGCCGGGTTGAGCACTTTTGTCAATCTCGGGTATCCTGTGCTTGTAGGAACATCGAGAAAGGCGTTTGTCGGAAAAATAACCGGCAAAGAAGCGCCGGGGGAACGTCTCTTTGGTTCTCTCGGCAGCGTTGCCTCGGCATTTTTGCGGGGCGCGCAGATCTTTCGGGTCCACGACGTGGGAGCGACAAAAGATTTCCTCTCCGTACTTTCCGCTATAGAGTCCGCAGATCCCCGAGGCGTAAAAGGCAAGGGAAAGACTGTGGGACAGGATGACACGGCGTGAGTGAACCGAAGAGAAAAAAAGGATTATTCCCCAAGAAAACCGGCAGGATTCGTACCGTGTTGTCGCTTGCGGCGATAATCGCGGCCGTGGCGATTTTTTTTTCCCATAAGGAGGAGTGGGAAAAAATAGCCGAGTTAATTGAGAAAACCATGGGGGTCGCTCAAAAAGGAACGCAAGCCGGCGGGGGAAAAGAGGGAAACACATCACAAGAAGCTTACACCGATTCAATGAAAAGGGCGCTGAAAATTGCCCAGGAGGCTTACGCCGATTCATTGAAAAGGGTATTAAAGTTTGCTCAAGAGGTTCATGCCGATTCAATGAAAAGGGCGCTGAAGGTTGCCCAGGAAGCTCACGCCGATTCGCTGAAAACAGCGTTAAAGGTTGCTCATGAGGCCCACGCCGATTCAGTGAAAAGAGCGGCCTTAACGGCTGCGGATTCTCTGAAAAGGGAAAATGCGTTGAAGTCTATGAAAAATTCGAAGTCTGCAAAAACCGCGGAATCGGCTGGCGGAGAAACGGCTCCCGCGATGTTAGAACAACCGCCGATCGATTGCTCAAAAGATACGTTGACGCCGATGGTTTACCTGGATTCCATCGGTGGGTTGCATATCGGCCCCGTACATGTCTTCCTCAAAACAAACAAACCATGCACGGTTTATTGGCGATTCGATTCGAGCACTTCCTGGAATGTCTGGAATTCGGATACCATGGTAATAGATTGCACGGTGACGCTTGTCTATAAAGCCATGGATCGTTGCGGTCGCGCTACGGAACCCAGGCAGGAACACTATGAAATTAGACCTCTCGGGTTCGTGGAAGGGGCCCAGCAGTTGCAGTCGGTCAATTGCACAACCGATACGCTGATGCCGTGGGTATATCCTGATCCCGCCGGAGGACTGCATTACGGCCCGACGCGCGTCTGTTTTCAGGCAAACAAGCCTTGCACGGTCTATTGGCGATTCGGCCGGGATACCTCATGGCAGGTTTGGCGTTCCGACACCTTGCTGATCGATTCCGCAACCACTCTCACCTACAAGGCCATCGATGGATGCGGCCATGCCATGGGACAAATGGAAGCATATTACGTAATCCGGCCCGTAAGGAAAACCTTTCCCTGTCCTGTCGGGATGGAACCGGTAGAGGACGGCTCGAAGCAGTTTTGCATCGATCGCTATGAGTGGCCGGATCGAAAGGGGGCGATTCCGCAATCCTATGTATCGATATTTCAAGCCATGGATTCGTGCGCCGTTGTCGGAAAGCGCTTGTGCACCTCGGACGAGTGGTCTCTCGCCTGCGCCGGGCCGGATTCTTTCACCTATCCTTACGGTCGACGCTATTCGCCGCATGCCTGTGTTACGCATGACACGACCATGAGGCGATCGGGGTCCAAGCCGGAGTGTCGCGCTTTTTTTGGAGCATACGATATGTCGGGAAATCTCGCCGAATGGACAAGCACGCCGGCGAAAAGAAATGCCCATTTTTATAATGTGATGGGCGGATTCTGGGAGAGCGGTCCTGCAAGCGGCTGTTTTAATACGCAATACAGCTATTATCCCCAAAATCGGCATAACCCCGTCGGGTTCAGGTGCTGCAAAGATTTTGTTTCCCCGGGAAAATAGGCCATGCTGAGGGAACACGAAAAGGAAGGCAGCCCTTGCTGAGCAGATTGTTCTCGATACTGCTGGCCATCGCACTCGTGGAGGCATTGGGGATTGCAGCGCAGGAGCTGAATCCGACACGCCCCTATTCCGGCGGCGATTATCAGCCTTCGGAGGATGAACTGCCTGCCACCTCGCCCCTCCTTTCGGGCCATCCACGGCTGCTTATGCCGACCACGAAGTTCTTCCGCGACACGACCATCATCGATTTTGAAAAACGGCAGGTCACGGTCATCCGCTTCGACCCCCTGGGAATCATCATCTGGGCGCACCATTACGGAGAGTTGAGCGAGTATGTCGATGAACGATCCGACGCGGCGCTCGCTGACGTATGGTACCATGGCGCACTGCTTGCCGGAAGCGACAGCGCCCAGAATAAGCAGCATGATCTCAAGCTTGCCTGGGAACTTCCGGTTCAATATCCCGGATGGGCGCAGCGGGTGCTCGGAAACGATCCTCCCCGCCTGTCCATAAGCGGCTCCCTGAAGATCACGATGGCCTATGAAAGTAAGCAACAGCAGGAATCGAGCGTCTCGCCATCCCAGATCACCAGCCCGGGGTTCGTATTCGATGAGCAGAACCAGTTTACCGTCACCGGCAGCGTCGGGCGGTTGATCAATGTCAATATAACCTCCAATAGTCAAGGGAGCGTCAACGCCAACGATCCTCTCAAGGATTTCAAGGTTGATTACAAAGAGACAAAGCCGGGGGAGCTTGAGGATGAGGTCGTGCAGCAGGTCACTGCCGGCTATACCTCCTTCGATTTGCCGGGTACGCAGCTTTCCGGCTATTCCGAGAGCAACAGCGGACTATTTGGCGTTAAAATCGGTTCGCGCTTCGGGCCGCTCTCGCTCACCGCCATTGCCAGTTCCGAGGAGGGTGAAAACCAGAAGCTCACGGTCAGTAACAACGGCGCTACAGGGTCGGGGATGACAACATTGAACGAGAGTAATTTCAAGAAGTATTCGTACTTTTTCCTCGATACCGCCTATATCCCGTACTATAACAAAAAATATGCATACGTCGGCGGCAACATCGCCAACGGTATTCCTTCTAATCTTTACGTCGATACGCTGGAGGTCTGGCATAATTTACAAACCGGCGTCCTGGCGACCCAGTTTATAACGGCTAACCCCGGAAGGTTGGTAAAAGGGTTTCATTTCACTACCGAAGGAGAACCCGACAGCGCGGTCTTTGTGCTGCTTCGACCTAATCAGGATTATACGCTTTATCCTAATGACGGCTATATACATCTCAGTGATTCCATGAATCCTCCTATTGCGGATAATGATGTCATCGGTATTTATCTTCGCACTGGCAGTGCGGGTGCATCGGGTCCCGCGGCGCAGCAAAAGCCCGATAGCGGGATGATTACTCATGGAGACACTACCTATCCCCGCTCCCTGTGGGTTCTAAAGGGCCGTTACGACATAGATGATTCGGTGGCAAACAGCCCGGACCGATTCCCGCTCATGTGGCGCAACGTGTACCCGCTTCCCACCTCGATCAACGACATCTCCACGTTCCAGATTCAGATATATCACACCTCGCCGGATAATGACGGCGATACTGACAAAACCGTTACGAATAACGTACTCATCGGCGACACTATGGGGCTTACGAAAAACGGCACCGCTCAAATCAACCAGACGAACATTTTCAATTTCGCCGCCAAGGAACTGATCATTCCTCCGTACAATACCAGCGTCAACGGAAACCGCGTCTTCGACAATCCCGCCCTGAAGACCCCCTCCGGCACGGACATACGCGATTCGATGGTCTACCGCTACGGCGCCTCCACAGTAACCATGCAAACTTATATCCCGACCTTTACCCTGTCCATGACCGGGTCTTCGAAGCAGACGGTATTCAATCTCGGCATCGGCGTCACGGAAGCTTCGGTCCGCGTCATGGCGGACGGGAGGCAGCTCCAGGCCAACGTTGACTATTCGTTTAATGTCGACGCCGGGACTCTGGAGCTCACTTCACCCGCGGCAAAGGCGGCTAATAAGATCGAAATCGACTACCAGCGGGAAGCGACGTTCATGCCGGCGCAAACGCTTTTTTTAGGCGCGCGGGCGGAAATGGCACTGCCGTTCCTCAGCGATAAATCCCTGATGGGTCTGAGCATTCTCTACCAGAGCACCTCAATTGCCCAGGATATTCCTCGGATAAATCAGGAGCCCTATTCGAAGCTCCTTTTCGATTTCAATACCCATCTCGATTTCCAGCCGGCCTGGATGACCTCTCTTGTCAATGCAATACCCCTTATCAATACCACGGCGCCGTCCACGGCCACGGTCGATTTTGAACTCGCGCACAGCATCTGGAATCCGAATACTGATAACCAGGCCTACATCGACGATTTTGAAAACAGCGCCCAGATATATACGCTTGGCCAGGCGTACAAGAGCTGGTATCCCGCCAGCATTCCCTATTCTCACGACCCCGATTCAACCGCAAAATATCCGCCTGCATGGGATTGGTACTGGTTTACGCCGGTGGAGGCCGATGCTAAAAACGCCGTGCTGCGCAATCAGGTATGGGTGCCGCCGCCGGGGCAGGTTTATACCGGTACCGATCAAGACGAAAACGTGCTTCGTCTCGATGTGAAGCCTGCGCCGGATTCCGCCTCAATCGCCGGCCGATTCGCGCATGCCTGGGCGGGCATCATGTACCCCATCCCGGTGAGCCAGGCGAACCTGGTCAACGACCAGTATTTCGAAATCGTGCTTAAGGCGCCCGGAAGCCACAAAGGACAACTCTGGGGCACACCGGGAATGGGCCGGTTGCGCATCCAGATGGGGCTCATGAACGAGGACCTCTGCGTCGACGGCGCCCCGCCGAACGGCTGGCTCAATAAGGAAGATACGAGCGCCGTCTGGCGCGAATGTCACGATCCCAACCTTGACAATGGCCTTGACACAATACACCTTAATAACAACAAAACGTACTTTATTCCCAACGCGACGGCAACCGGGTTCGATACGCTCAAGTGGGGGAATCCTCTCCTCGAAGAGTGGGCCAATTACGATCCGGCCAAGGATCAATGGCAACTCTACGATGAGAACAATTACACCAACGGACAATGGAAATATGCCTGCCGCTATAAGGGCGACGGATGGGCCACCGCCTCGGAGGATATCTACAACGATGGATCTTTTAACCCGCAGCTCTCCGAACAGTACCATGAGTTCATCATCGATCTTAACGATTCCACTTCACCCTATATCGATACGACCGCCAATCTCGTCGATACAAGTGGATACCATTGTTACAAACTGCCGCTGCACCAGAGCTTTTCCACCACTAAATCGTCGTACTCCCTTCGCAACGAAGTGGGCGGCATCGGGTCCGATGACTGGAGCAACATCCGCATGGTACGGCTCATCTGGGACAGCATCAACACGAATGTTCCGCCCACCTCAAACTCGCCCACGCACGGATACTATCCTCTCATTATGGATAACATACAGTTCGTCGCCAACCAGTGGTTGGCGGTCAAGGACTCGCTCGATTCTAATATTACTGTTTCATCGATCGGCTCAGCTACTGATACAAACTATTTAAATAGCCTCAGTACGACCAACCTGATCCACCGGCAACTGGATCAGAATAACGTGCTCGAGCCCGAATCGTCGCTCCGCCTCGACTTTTTCAACGTGGGGCGCGGCCGGCCGGCGCTTGCGCAGAAAATCCTCTCCTCCCAGCCGCTCTCGGTGGTCGCCTACGACAGCATAACGCTGGCGGTGTACGGAGACGGCGCCGGGCCGCCTCCGGGGTACCCCGGCACCGGTCCACTTTACAATGGCAAGGTCCAGTTCGTATTCCGGTTTGGCAGCGATTCCTCGACCTATTACGAGTGCCGGCAGATGCTGATGCCGGGCTGGAAAAACTATGTATGTGTAAATCTGAAAAAGCTCTCGGACATGAAACAGGCGTGGTTTACCAATCCAAATCACAACGCCGATTCCGCCATCGACACCATCGATCCGACCGGCATCCTCCGGATCGCGGCGCCCGCCGGGGGGCGGCAGCCGAACTTTGCGAGCATCACCTGGATGGCGGTGGGGGTGATCCGCGATTCCGCCGATACCAATGCCGCCGAGCAGGGGGAGATCTGGGTCGATGAGATGAAAGCCGTCGGTGTCAAACAGATGAGCGGGTGGGCCTCGCGGGTGAGTATCGCGACACAGTGGGCCGATGTGTTCAATATGTCCGCCGACCTCAATTATCAGGGCGGAAATTTTAGCTCGATGACCCAAACAAAAATCGCCCTGGGCAATTCCACGCTCTCCGATGATTTCCACCTCTCCACCGGGCTTGATAAATTCATGCCGAAGTCGTGGGGCTTCACGATACCGATCGGCGCGACGGTAACGAGCACGCTGACCAGGCCCCAGGTGGAGCCCAACACCGACATTTACTTGACAAACAGTCAAGGACAGCCGGACGGCTTTCTTGAAATGGCCACCGCCATGATCAACCGGGTGGCGGGCCATGATATAGTGAACTCGGCGGTCACCGCCGGGGAGCATTATGAAACCTACTCCAACGCGGAATCCTTTTTCGCGAGTTATGGCAAGGCCAATACGTCGACCAATCCGGCGGTGGATTTCCTGCTCCAGCGCCTGAGCACCAATTTCAATTACAGCATGACGACGTCCGAGACCCGGAAGGGGCAGATCAGCCTGGGCAGCGACAGCGATTATGTGGACGTCGATACGACGCATTCCTATTCCGGCTCGGTCAATTACGACCTGTCTCCGCGGAATCAGCCGTCATGGACAAAGTGGAAACCGTTCACATGGATCAAGGCGTCATGGCTTTCGTCGCGGCTGAAAGATATCGAACTGGACCTCCTGCCGAACAAGATCGGGATCAATGTCGCCAATGTCAGCTATACCACGCAGATGCAGCGGCAATTCGAACCGACCGTTCAATGCAGCACCTATACCAAGGATTTGAAGCTCAGCCAGGGGGTACAGATCGATTATGCCCCGATCAAACCGATTCTGGACTTTTCATATTCTCTTTCCCTCAGCCGGGACTTTCCCAACGATTCCTCGATAGGACAATCCCACGGTGTTTTCAATTTTCTCGATGATAATCTTCTTAAATTGAATTCAAATCCCGTATGGCGCGACTATTATATTCTCCAAAACGAACAAACCCGGTCACAGCAATTCAAAGCGACGCTCAATCCGCAAATTTTCGACTGGCTTACCAGCACTGCCGACTATTCAGCGAACTTCTCGGGACAAATTACCAGTTTCGGCGCGGATTCGAATCAGAATTGCATGAATGCAACGGTAAACTCCGGGGTCAATTTCAACAGCGGTCTCACCTTCGGGCCGCTCTTCCAGACCCTTTCGGGAATCAAAGCCGCCGGGATTATGAAAAAAGGATTCGACTTGATCGGATTCAACAACGTCAATTTCACCTATTCGTCGACCGGCAATCTTACCAACGACTACCTTGGCACCGATTTCCTTTCGTCGCAGAACATCAGCGGGATGGATTTCATGGCGTACCAGCTGGGGCTGGAAGGCAGAAGCCTGTCCGATATCATTGCCGGTACCATGAACGACCGGACGGCGTTTGGCGGCATGCGCACCCGTTATGATACCAACGACTCCGACGCCTACGCCTATTATCAGAATGATACCCGCTCGGTCAATCAATCCTGGATGGTTTCCACGAGTTTTTCGCTGCCGAAACCTATCGATCTGCAGATCTCGTCGGTCTCCCTTAAATGGAACCGGCAGTACAGTGTTCGGCCGGATACTACCTTTTACGATACGACCTGGACCTACCCGAATTTAAGCATCAGCGCGCAAAGCCATATCCTCAATAAAATCGGGTTTATCACCAAATACGTTCAGGTGGGAAACCTGTCGTCCAACTTATCCCTTCAGAGGGTGGAAGAATCGTCCTCTACCCTGGGGGGGACGGATACTACATCCGGGGGGACGACCTCCACGTCAACCATCGATCTATCGCCGCTGGTGGGAATCGACGGTACGCTTAAAAAGTGGCCGATCACTTTCAAGTATCAGCATACCTTACACCTTCAGAACACGGAGTCGAATACGAATCCCCAGTCCGTTTCACGCAACGGTGATAACGTCGATGTGAGTTATGCGATCCCGAATTCTTCCGGATTAGCAACCCTGAAAATTTTCAAATGGACGATTCCGGTGCGCGGCCATACCAGCATGGGGATGACCTTCGAAAGGGACGAGTCGACGACCGAAGTATCGGGCTCGGTCACCAATGACGTTTCCAATCTTTCCATAATGCCGCACCTTTCGTATACCTTTACCGATAATATAACCGGCACCATGCAGTATAACTACCTGCGCGCCACGCTCAATGGCGTGATCACCACAACCAATACCGCCTCGCTCATCGCGGAGATAAAATTCTAGAGCGAAAAAGAGGGGAGTTCCGTACGAAGAAAAAAATTTTATTCAATGCCACCACCACGGAAAAACGGGTCGCGCTGCTTGAGGATGACAAGGTGGTGGAAATGGTGGTTGAACGTCCCGACACCTACCGCATTCTCGGGAATATTTATCGCGGCAAAGTGACCTCCATCCTGCCGGGATTGCAGGCCGCCTTCGTGGAGATCGGTCTTGAACGAACCGCCTTTCTCCACGCATCCGATATTGAACCGTCGGTGCTTCTCAATGAAGATGATGAGCTTCTGGAGCGCTATAGCCGAAGCGATTCGCCGAAACGGCGTGCGATTGTTCGTATTCCGATTGAGAAACTCCTTGAGAAGGGGCAGGGAGTACTGGTGCAGGTGATAAAGGAACCGATAGGAACCAAGGGAGCCAAGCTGACGACCCAGATCAGCATTGCCGGCCGATTCCTCGTTCTGGTTCCAGATGCGGATTTCATCGGAGTTTCCAAACGGACCAAGGATCTTAAAAAACGCACCAGGTTGAAGCGGTTGATCGCACAGATAAAACCCCCGGGTGTGGGATTCATCGTACGAACCATGGGGCTCAAAGTGTCAGAACCCGAGTTTATCCGGGAAATACACCTTCTTCTGGATGCATGGCGTTCAGCCAGCAATGAGGCGCTCAAAGGCAACGGGCCGAAGCTCATCCACAAGGAGATGGGAATCACCACGAGGGTCATCCGTGATCTTTTTTCCGAAGATGTGGATGAGGTCTATGTGGACGATGAAGAGGATTACAAGGAAATCCAGAGCTATCTCGCCGCCCTCTCGCCGGATCTTCTTGAACGCGTGGTTCTTTATAAAGGGAATGAGCCTCTTTTCGATAAATTCGATATTGAGAAAGATCTGGAGAGATTACTCCGGAGAAAGGTATGGCTGCGAAACGGGGGGTATATCCTTATCGACCGCACCGAAGCACTTGTCGCCATTGATGTCAATACCGGCAGAAATGTCGGAAAACATGCCCTCGAACAAACAATATTTGAAACAAATATGGAGGCTGTCAGTGAGATCTGCAGGCAGTTGCGCCTTCGTGATATCGGAGGACTCATCGTCATCGATTTCATCGATATGGGAAGCCCGCAGCACCGGAAAGCTCTGGAAAATGCCATGTACAAGACGCTCGCGGCCGATCCAACCACCAACTCCGCAACAACGCTGTCAAAATTCGGCCTTCTTGAAATCACACGGAAGCGTGTACGACCCGAGCTGCAGGAGTTTTATACCGACGTATGCCACGCCTGCAACGGTTTAGGCTGGGTTTTCTCCCCGGAGACCGTTACCACGCGGATGGATCGTGATTTGCGGAGGATGGCTTTTCGGAAGGGTGATGCGCGGGTTGCAGTACATCCGGCGGTTGCCGCCTACCTGTTCCAGGATTCCGGGCGCATCAAACATTTGCTCGAAATGGAACACAAACGCACGCTGGTTATCGTACCTGATGAGGAGCTTGATCAGGATGAATATAAGTTTCTTGAGTAAGAACTTGATCCTGGAATGGGAAAAAAGTAATTTTAATAAGTTTTTAGCAAACCTTTCGAGGAGTTCCAATGTTTTCGATAATTGAGCACGCGGGATTTCAGTTCAAGGTGTCGCCGGGAGAAACCATCAAGGTGCCGCGCATCGATGCGGAAAAAGGCAGTGAAATTTCGCTCGGCAGAGTTCTTTTTACTGCCGATGGCGAAGCGGTCAGCATCGGCACACCATGTATTGAGAATGCAACCGTCACGGCAAGGGTTATTGATCACGGCAAAGGCGAGAAAATTCTTATTGTCAAGAAAAAACGTCGCAAGGATTATCAGCGGAAGAATGGACATCGCCAGCAGTACACGACCCTGGAGATCCTTTCCATTAATGGTTCAGGCAAGGAGTAAGAAGCACTATGGCGCATAAAAAAGGCGGCGGCAGCAGCACGAATGGCCGCGACAGTAATCCTAAAATGCTCGGAGTCAAACGCTTTGGCGGCGAACTGGTCAGCGCGGGAAGTATTATTGTTCGTCAACGTGGCACCGTGGTTCATCCCGGCAAATTCGTGGGCAAGGGCAAAGATGACACTCTCTTCGCCAAAGCTGCGGGGGTGGTTAAATTCAGCCGATTTTCCGGCAATAAGAAGCGTGTAGAGATCGTTCCCGCATAGAATTTTATTTTATCCCGCATCATAATTGGGCGGTATGCATCTCCTGCTTGCCGCCTTTTTTATTGCCAAATCGGCTAACATGCTGTATTATTAATTAATTGGCGTATTCGCTCGGGTTGTCGAGCCTTCCTTGCCGAGCGCTACGCGTGGACACCATCGAAAAGGAATACATTATGAGCGATGTACAAAAACCCGCCAGAGTCCTCCCGGCATCTGATCTGAAGATGCCCAGCGATAGCGAATTGCTCCACACGCTTCTCGATAATATGCCCGATACGATCTACTTCAAGGATCTCAAGAGCAGATTTTTAAGAGTGAACGACAGTTGGCTGAAAAAAGTGGGCATAAAAAGCCACGACGAGGTTGTGGGGAAAACGGACTTTGATTTTTTTACTCACGAGCATGCCCGCCAGGCTTTTAATGATGAGCAGAATATTATCAATACCGGAAAACCCATAGTGGGGATCGAGGAAAAAGAAACCTGGCCGGATCGACCGGACACCTGGGTTTCCACCACCAAGATGCCGTTTCGCAACAAGAAGGGCGAAACGATCGGAACCTTTGGCCTCTCACGAGATATTACTGAAATAAAGAAGTACCGTGATGCGCTGCAAGTGGCCAAGGATGAATTGGAAGATCGGGTCAAGGAACGGACTGCCGAGCTCAGCGCCGCGAAATCCAAGCTTGAACAGAATCTTGAACAACTCAAATTTCTCTGGCAGAAATATTACCACTTATAAACCGGAGCGGATAGTCGATATAACGATATGTCCATGACTATGGAGGAATGACGAGACGCATTGTAGAATTAGAGTTTATCAATTAATAAGCCTTCTGACTTCGGACAGTTGCTACAAAGAAAACCGTAATAATAAGCCCATTGTGCCCCAGAAGAGAATTGAGCGCGACAAAGGCATATCATCGTTTTTAACGACGGAGTTGTCGTGCGTTCTTTTCACTTGCCGCCTGTATCTCGAAAAGGTATTTTTAACAACCGTACAATGCTTCATGCGTAGCGGAAGTTCCATTCTTGACATTCTCGGAGTGTAGCGCAGCCTGGTAGCGCACTTGGTTCGGGACCAAGGTGTCGGAGGTTCAAATCCTCTCACTCCGATTCTCTACCTTCCCGGAA
>Ga0187875_10000530_pt1 | contig 31284 bp, 59 predicted proteins | sample June2016WEW_17_1_2_FD_132978 | JGI IMG/M metagenome (GOLD analysis project Ga0187875, IMG submission 132978) | Peatland microbial communities from SPRUCE experiment site at the Marcell Experimental Forest, Minnesota, USA - June2016WEW_17_10 | ecosystem: Environmental > Terrestrial > Soil >...
ACCGCCCTGATCGCGCGAGGCGTCGAGCCCGGCCACCTTGACTGTGTGCTTGATGAGATCGGCCTTCACCGCCGCCGGCACTACATCGTACGGCGCGTTGATCATCTCGAACGATTTCTCCAGCAGCATCTCGCTTTGCAGCCGCGCCTTGGTCCGGAAGGACATGCCATCATGGCGCAGCTCGTCCACCGCCTGCTTCACTGCAGCGATGAACAGCGGATCGGCACGCAGCCGATCCCACTCAACCGAGTCGATCCCGTAGGACTCGCACAGCTCACGCGGACTCGTCTCGCGCAAGGCCAGCTCGATCGGCAACGTAGGCGGCCAACCAAGCTGTGCGGGGTCCCGAAGCGCGAGATCAGTACTCATATCTTTGGCTCCAGAGCGCGCATCGCGATGTCCCGTGTACGATCGACGAGTTGGACATACCGAACGAATTTCATCAACGCGTCCTTGTCGTCTTGCATGCTGTTCTGGATCAGCAGATTGAACGCGGCGCTGACTTGCATGTCCACCGCCGCGTTCAACATGCGTGTACGCTCAGACAGGCTCATCATTTGCGCCCACTCGGTTTCGAGAAATGCGCCCAGACGTCTTCCTGGAACGCCTTGTCGTTCCGCAGCCGGTGGTTGGCATTGCCCAGGCTGGCGCGCTCGATCGCCGCGAACGCACGCGCATCCTGGCCCTTGACCGGAACCGGAACAGGAACCGGCACGCCGAACAGCGCCGGAGGCGGCGGCAAGTTAGGAAGTTGGACCACCGGCCCCACCGATGTTGAGCAGGCGCTCAACATCATCAGGAGTGAACCCACAAGGAGGGTTCTGTTTGAGAGTAGCCACATAGGAGTCCACCTTGGCTTGATCGGCGGCAGCGGACGATTCCGCCACCCTCTGAGCTGCGGTCGCATCCGCAGCAATCGTCTTCGCAGCGTCGGCTTCACGCTGCAACTCAACTTCGTTGGCCTTAAGCTGTGCGATATCCTGTTTGAGAAGCGCCGATTGATCGAGATTGCCTCGCGTCGTGTATCCAGCATCAAACGCGAACACACCCGCAGCCAGAACCAAAAGAGCTGCCGCAAGCCAGTGACCAACCAACGGGATGTAAATGAATGCCGCAGCAGCGGCGACAACCAGCAGGACACCGATACCCGGCAGGAGATAGGCCCAGAGAATCGCTAACATGATCAGTCCTCCAAACAGAGATGCCGCTCCTGTTGGCGGCGAAGCGTCAAGCCGGGAAACACGACCCCAGCAGCGCGATTGTACTTCAAGAAATCATCGCACGCCTGTCCCGTCTTGCCGGCGTTGAGATCGCGCACGATGCTTGATTTGCAAACGCCTCCGGCACCGATGTTGTACGCCAGCGACAGAATCGCGACATAACGCGTGTCTGGCATGTCGTTCAACACTTCCGGATCGATGCACAACTGGAGCCCGTTGGCGTCCGTGTTCAGGTCCTTGAGCAAGAGTTGCTTGCACTGCGTGATGCTATCACGCTGATACGGCTTCACATCGCCGGTGTGGCCGTAACAAATCGTCCATGGCGGCCCACGTGTCGCCGGGTCCGGATAGGCTATTTGCCGCAACCCCTCCAGACCGCCAACGACCGAGACCGCCAGCGCTACGACCGCGCCGCCTTTTGCGATCCGGTTCATCCATCACTCCGGTTTTTGATTCACCCGCGGGTCGTCATACTCCAAATCTCTGACGCCGAGCCCCTGCGTCGTGGTGACATAGAACTGCACTTCGCCATCCTTCGGCCAAAGCACGCGCTCCTCCGTCGTCTCGCCGTCCTGGTTCAAGGTCTGCACCAGCACGGGGAAATTGTGCGACGTCACTTTAACTGTTGATGTCATGATCCTCACTCCACGTCTACACCGGGTTGCCTGAGCATGCGCGCGGCCACGAGGACCATGCACAGGATGACGTTCCCGCCTGCGAACAACGCCAACGCGACGGGAGTGGACGGCACGATGCCGCCGAGCCATGGATAGACGCCGACGAGGCCAGCGAACGCCGCCCAGAACAGAGCCAGCCGCATCGTCCACAACCGCGTCAGCTTGAAACGCCAATCATCGATTAGATTGCGATCGAGGAAAGACTGGGTCATCGCGCCCATGCCTCCGTCGCCTTGATCGCTCGCACCAGCTCGGGATAGGACCGCGGATGCAGCCCATCCTTGCCAGGGATGTACGTGACGAACTCGTCGCCGCGGGTTTCACCGACCCGCAAGACCGTCGTCCTGGCGCGCTCATACCGCGCCGGTGGGACGATCCACATTACACGTGCAACGAGTCCGACACGATCACGAACCTGTTTGACACAGCGGCCCTGGTCATTGACCCCGGCCGAAATGATCACCCAGCCGTAGAGACCGTGGGGAACCCGCCGGGCGATCTCGCACGATCCGGCCCCCACCCTACAGAGCGTCGGCGCGCCGGCCGCGTGGCCCGCCCCGCAGGCAATGCTGTCGCCCCCGTAGACGTCGGCATGAGCGAAGTCGACGCCGAACAGAAGCAGCAGCACCGCCAGAGCGACGGCGTTGAACCGCCACATGGTCACTTCCCTCCGGTCGGGCCAGTCGGGCCGGTCGGAGCCGCCATCGCCGCGGACGAAAGAATCTGCGCTCGCGCGTTAGTCACCGCAGCGACCGCCTGATGCGAGGACGCCTGCGCCTCGGCCAGCTTGATCTTGGCCTCGACCCACGCAAAGATCATCTTGAAGCTGATGCCGGCCGCAGCCAGCGCCAGACCGATCACGACGCCGATCAAAATCGAGACGATTTCCATAGCTGCCTCCAAAATTGCACCCCGCAGGATGACGCGACACCTTACTCACTTGCCACGACCGAAACAAGACGCTATAAACATGCTGGACGGTCCTCCACCCGTCCTGGCGGGCACGATCCCCAGCCCCCTCTCGCGCTTCCTACCCGCGGGAGGGGGTTCTCATGTCAGCCGAAGGTCCCTGGCAGGTCGTTCAGCTCCAGTTCGACCGGATCGAGCAGCCAGCAGGGCTTTTCCATCTTTCTGAACCACTTGATCTCCTCGTTGACGCCGTAACTGGTCTGCCAGCCGTCCATATCGGCGACGATCAGGGCCGCCGCGGCGAGGGCCAGAGGTTCATCGGCCGGCAACCAGACATCATGGGATAGAAAATCCATGTGCGCCGCCGCGCAGATGGCGTGAGAGTGCGCAATCGGACTGAAAACCGGTAATCCGTGCTGAATCAGCCGCCCGCTGATCTCGGAAATGACGCGTGATGCGTCATCCAGACCGCCATGCCACTTGCTGTACGGGCCAGCAAGATAGAAAAACCGCTTCGGGAAGGTCCAAGTCAGGTCCTGAGGCGTCATGATGTGCTCCTTGCTAGTGCAATGTCAGCGGTGCGGCCCATCGCCGCACCGATCGGCGAACTTTTACACCCTTTTTCAAATCCGTCTTGATAGCATCCCTGACATTCCGTGTCGCCGAATCCTGATAGTGTCTCGGGATGCGCACACCACGCGACCGAAGCCACCGGAACGACCACTGCTCGGCCTCGTACTCCATGATGTGAGTGCGATGCTCATCGTCATGAAGAATCGCATGAGCGACTTCGTGGGCGATAACGGCCACTACCTCGACATGGGTCGGCGGCCAAGGCACCGAAACAAGTCGAGTATTACTGTTACATAGTCCACTGCCGCCGAACCCACCTCCCCAGCGCCACTTGCACCGCCGCACGCGCCAACCGGGCGGCAGCTCAGAAAGCACCGCCTTGGCCAGAAGCAGAAGTTGGCGCTGAGTGGGCACGGAGACACCTCATCAGCTCCTGGGTTTATATAGGCTGCCTTCCTCAGGCGCGCCGACGTCAACCAGCCAACGCCGCGCCGGGCACCGCCGCGGATGCACCGTAAGCATCCACTGCGCCGCCGGCTTGGATTTCATCCGACCGGACCGGCTGTACTCACTCGGCCCGACCAGGGACGGATTGACGAAGCCCTCCTCCAGCTCCATGCCGGAGTGCAGGTGCCCCATGACGATCATGTCCAGGACCGCGCCCTCGGAGACGTAGTCCTGCACCAGCTTCTTCATGCCCCTCGCGGCGGTCGCCGCCGGCCCGATGAAGCCCTGCGCTCCCTTCGAGCCGATGCGGTCGCCGTGGGTGAACAGCACGTTCCAGCCATTGATGGTGACCAACGCGTCGCCCGACCGCGGCGCGCTGAAACTGATGCGCTTCCCACCGCGCGCCATGTACCAGCGCTCGAGCATCCAAGTGACGAGCGTGTCGTAGGAGTTGATCGCGTAGTCCTTGGACTCCGGCTTCTTGGTGGTGCGCCCATGGTTGCCTGGCGTCGAGACGACCCTGATGTCGCACTTGAATGTCTTGAGCAGCAGATCGAAGCCGGAGATCAGGTGCGTCGAAAGGTCGCGCACCGCCGGGATGGCCAGCAGGTCGTTCGTCTTGGCCAGCTCCTCGTGAATCTCGCCCGATATCAGGTCGCCCCCCAGCCACAGGTAGATGACAGCCGGCGGCGGCCCTACCCAGTGCTCGGTCCCCAGCTCGCAGACGTGGGAGAAGTATCGCTGCAGCCGCCTGCCGGCGATCTCCTGGTTGTAGGAGTTGCGCCCGCCCATGGCGTCGAGGTTGACCACCTCGCCCCACTGCAGGTCGCTCAGCAACAGGATCACCGCCTCCTGCGCCTTCCCCTTCGCCGTGCGCTTGATGCTCCATGACGGAGGCCGCAGCGGTTCGGCAGCCAAGCCCATCAACTTCTCGCGCACGATGTCCTCGGTCATCGCCTCGCGATGGAAGCTCTTAACCTGACTGCGCAGCTTGTGCAGCTCGTCGTTCGTCGCCTGCCTCGCCCGCTCCTCGGCAATGTCCACCTCGTGCAGGATGTCGCCGCCAACCGAGGGCGAGTCTCCGCCTGGCTTCTCCCAATTGATTTTCAGCTTGTGCCGCTCGAGCAGTCCGTTGGCCGAACAGCGATCGCGCACCGTACGCACGCTGATACCCAAAGCGTCAGCGGCCACCTGCATCGCGGACTTGGTCGGATTGTGGGAGCCGATGGCGCCGAGTTTCGGGGCTCCAGCCGCGTAGGCGGCCTCGACTGCCTGCTTGGTCTCCCAAGCGATCCTCTCGTTTGCCGACTGCATCATCCTGCTCCTCATCCATGCAGAGAACACCCGTTTCTACGGGTCTAGCACGGATCGTGGAGGGACATCAAGCACTGACGAAGATGGACGCGGCGGCGGCTTCCGGGAAGGTGAACTTGAACTGGAAGCAGCCGTCCTGGCCGAACAGGTAGGCGTAAATGACCCCCGGACGCAGCGGCGTGCGGCCCAGCTCCACCGTAGCGTCGTCCGGCCAGTCCTGCCCGCCGACCCCCACGTAGGCGGCTTTCAGTTGCGCCGTTGCGACATCGTCCAACTTGACGAAGGTCGCCTGGAACTTGGCGTTGACCTTCTGGATGTCCTCGAACATGTCACATTTTCCTGGTTGCGCTTCATCAGCGCGCCCAACGCCGGGAACGCCGGCCAGAACTGCGAACATGAAAAGAGCGGCGGGGAGGATCAGGCGCATGGTCGGTCTCCGGGGCTGAGAAAGGGCCGGAGCGTGCGCCCCGGCCAGTCATGCAAACGTCAGACGCAGCGAACGTTGCACAGACGGAAGACCAAATCAAGGATTTTACGCGTGGATCGGCGGCCCGAACGTCTTCCAGCCCAGCAGGCCGAATAAGATGAACAACAGCAGGACGTTGCCGACTATTGCGTAGGAGCCGACGAGTCCGGCGTCGAAATGCACCAGCAATCCGAACACCGCCCAGATCAGCATGAGAATCCAGAAAACGAGCCCGATGGACATGATACCCTCCTCGCGCATGCGCGTTCGTCGCGGAAGCCGGGGACGCCGGCAGCCTGGAGATCATAACAGGCGAATCGCGTGACGCATAGGCACGGGAAACACCTACTCCAGAAATTCAGCAACGATTTATCGTACGTATCGCTGCTTGATCAGCTTCTCCCCGACCACCCCACGATACGCCCGCTGCACCACCAGATCACGATCCACCCCATATTTTGCGGCGATCTCGTCTGGCGTCAACATCTCGCCCCGCACCTCGAAACAACGCCCCCGCACGCTGTTCGGCGGTTTCTGTAAATCCAAACCTCGACGCTCACGGTAGAGCCGAAGCTGCGGGGACACGGCTGGCGGCGTCTTGTAAGTCATCGTGTTCAAAGCTGGCTGCAACCGCCGGATCGCCTCGATCTCGCGTGTCCGCACCTCACGCGACAAGAACTCCCGCAACGGCACATACTCAAAAGCATCCGGGCCGTAGTGGTTGTAACGCTCCTGCAGAAGCGGGTTCTTCCCAGTGCGCTTCGCAAGGTCTCGTCGATGATACGTGAATCGCGTGGCAAAACTGTTCACAGTCCCACCCACGTAAATCTCGCCGGTCGGCTTGCAGCGAATCAAATACACCCCACCCATCTGAGCCTCCCCAGTAAATCACGACAAAAATTTTTACACATTTTAGGTTTGGCGTCAAGTTTATTTCTGTGACCGTGGAGACCCGTCGACGCGCAAACACTTCCCCCCTATCCCCCTTAATATTTCCTAGTAGTTCCTTGACCTATAGGCTGCCGCCGGGATTGGTAAGACGCGTCTTACCAATTGACTTAACGCGTATTAGTTGTATAATACTTATTGGTCTCGCGTTCGTCTCTGCCACATAGGGGACGCGCAAGGCCGCGGCGATCCCGCCGCGCTATCTGACAATCGAAAGGAACATTCCATGTCCAAGGGAAAAACTGTCCGTATGCCTTCGCCCGTGTTCTGCGTGCAAGTGTATGACGCGGCCAAGGCCAGCGGCGAGAGTAACGTCACTATCGTGGCGCTGCTCAAATCTGGGTCGGTCGATTGGACGGACCCGGCTTCAATCGAGCCTGTGTCCAAGGCGTTTCGCGAAGGCTGCATGGCTGGCTTGCTAGGCGTCACACGCGAAGCGGCTCAGGCTATTCTCGCGCTCAAGGGTTACAGCGCTGGCGCAAAGGACGCTGGCAAGCGTCGCAGCGCCACGTCACAAGCCGCGTACCGCGCAACGATCTCGCGTTGGTCCTACGCGGCCAATATGGCCGGTATGCCTGCTAAGGACGCTGGCGGAAACTTGACGGGCCGCAAGCGCGCGGAGCGCAAGGCAAGCAAGCGCGCGAAGGTCGTTCCGATCGCGCTCGCCGCGGTCGTCGTCCCGAAAGCGACCACGTTCGACGACGTCAAATCGTTCGTGCGTAACATCGCCGCGTTGATGCGGCGTTTCGAGAACGCAAACGCCAAGGCGTCGTTTGGCGAGTATCGCGGCGTGATTGATACGTTCGTGTCACAGGTTGCCGCGCTCGGGAAGGCCGAGGAGAAGGTTAACGAAGGCGCGGCGAAGGTCGCGTAATAAACATCAACCACAAACTATCGCCCGCCGGGTTCGCGCCCGGCGGGTTTTTTGTTGCCTCTATCGTGGCGCATGTTTAAGCGTTGGTAAGACGCGTCTTACCAATCATTCCCTGCACGTGTGGCTCGCGCGCGTCGCGCGCACGTCACGCGCACGTGAGGGATATGACATCATGCGATAGGCGGAGACAGACCGTGCGGGAAATTATTGTTGAATGTGATGAACTTAGCGGTCAGCTATGCTGACCTATCAGCTAAACCCTTATACCGCCTAGTAATTAGACACGGTAATGCTAACATGATGATAACATTATTCTGGTTTTCAGAAAGATGATGTAGACAATGATGATATTGTGATCTGTTATATTTCAACGACTTAGCGATAAGCTTATGAAATGATTAGCGGAATCGCGAAAAGATGTCACATGATGTGCATGTTTTCGTGACATCATGGCGAGCGACTAAGGCCAAAATGTGTTGTTACATGCGGTTTCATGCTAGGGGTGGCGAGTTCGTCTGGCGCGGTTTCAGCCCATAAGACGTTGATTGATAGATGTTTGGTGAGTAAAGGCAGTATTATATATGTAAATAGATAACCCTTAGAGGGTATCTTTTTCTGAAAACCAGAAAGAATTAAACACAATCACTTACATACAATGATTTACAAACATTAACATTATCATCATTTTCACCCTTTATATAGGGGTCTGTTCATTCCCCTCTAGAACTTTGTGTCCTTTACTCACCACGCCCAACGAAATCAATGGCCTCCACATCATTCATTGGCGAGTAAACATGGCGTCTCCGAGCAAATCACTAACCACAGATGATGCGATCTGTTATATATCAATGACTTGACATAAGCCTTATGATGTGCTACTATAATGGTCTGGATACATGTGTGTGGAGTGTTTTATGGCCAGGCGAGGGAGCGCCGCGAGGCGCGACCAGGATATTGGTAAGACACGTCTTACCAACGAACAAAGGAGCCGACAATGGTTACGCCAACGAGGATGACAATGATGACCAGGAAACTGACGACCGTAAGCGTGGTGATGGGTATGAACGATCGCCTCCAGAAGCTGGAGGCTGCCGTCAATGGCGCGGCGACACCGAACAATCCTCTCGCTCGCAGCGTGTTTGAGCGGTTGGATGACCTGGAGCGCGGTGTGATGACGCTCGAAGACAACGTGCGCGACTTGATGGCGAAGCAGCCCAAGCCGGAGGTCAGGCCGAAGGTCAAGCGCATCGGTTGGATCAACATTTATCCTACCGAAAATGAAGCTCACATCCATCCGACCGAAGAGATGGCGTTGCAAGCGAGGCGAAAAGGCTGCGTCGCCACCATCAAGATCGAGTGGTGGGAGGACGCCAATGCCTGACTTAGAGGGCCGCTTGGTGAGCGTGATCTTGGCGTTGACACTGATCGTCGTCACGCATTATCTTCCTGATCTGATAGCTGCGTTGCACGCCGCTGTCGTGGCGCTGCGTACGTGTGGAGGAGGAACAATATAATGTCAGTAGCAGATTGTCGGTCCGCGCGTCGCAAGATGCAGATGCGTTACGGCCACGCGCATAAGCGTGACGTCGCTGCGGCGATCGAGGCGGAGAAGCGCAAAGCCGCGCGTGTGGTGACGTACACGAAGAAAGGGAGCAAGTGACATGGATGATGTGACAGCAGGACTGATTGTCCTGATTAAGGAGAATGGCGAGCGCGCGGTGATTGCGGGTTTGGAGCGTTACTGCGCGTGGCGCGAACAGGACGCGCTTGCCGTGGGGAATGACGATAGCGATAAAGCGTGGGCCAAGCTCGCTTATCGTTTGCGCGGCGCGCTCGACGGCATGAAGCGCGGCCAGTTCGGGAGGGTGCGATGATGCGTAAAGACAAGCCGTACTATTTATGGATAGATCAAAACGGAGTCATCGAACGGGCGTATACTGTCGCTGAGCTGCGCCAGAAATGTGGTGGTGGGAGAGTGACCAAAATGTACCAGGATCGGCCGAGGATCGAGCTGGATGGCACTATCGGCAAAATGAGGGAGGCCATCCACACCGGCTATGTCGTAGGCCAGCGATGGTTCACGCAGTTTGCACCAGTCGAGAAGCCGATATGAAACCGCGCTTACCCACCTTCCATTGGCCATATCCGGCATGGGATGACCAGCGTTGCCGCGAGACGGCTACCTTCGATCTGCTATATAACTATGCCCTCGATCGCATGGCGCGTGTGACGGTGTACGACCGTGGGCGTGAGATCACCAGCAACCTGCCACGTGAGGACATCGCCACCATGTACGCAATGGCGGCCGTGCTTGACGACCAGTGGCGTGGCAGCTTCTGGATATGGGCGAGAAACGCGGGGCTGCGATGATCGCCAAGGCGTACATCCAAGAGTGCATCGAGAGCACATGGTATCCCGGCTGGAAGCGCAAGCGCGTGATGGTGTCAGCACAGTTCTGGCTTCTGCCGCGCAAGATGACGCAGGCCGACTTCATCGACGCCATCATGATGTGTTCGCGCCTCCAGGCGGTCCCCTTTTGGAGCTTGTTCGACGCAATGCGTGACATTGGCTGCGTCGAGATATACATTGATGGCAGATTGGTAAGAGATGTCTTACCAAATAGGGAGCGTCGATGAGACGCGACCAGGATAGAGGAGAGTGTGATGGAAACGAGCTTTTGGATTGCGGTAGGTGTGTTCGGTATCCTTGCGGTTATCACGACATGCGTGCTGTCCCGCATCGGCTACTCGCTGAGCATGATCAGCGATGAACTGAGATACATGCGCGCTAGTGCTGAGACGTCGAGCAGGGTGCTCGGTCAGATCGGCAACTTCCTGTGGCCGCAGCATGTGGCGTGGAAGCGCTGGCTTGAGGCGCAGGATGACAGGGATCGGACGATCAAGGAACTTCGCGAAGGGTTCCAGAAGGAGTTCAAGGCCGCTCAGCAGCACGTCAACCGACCGGCGACGCGTGTCGAAGTGCAGGCGCTGGCCGAGCGCGTCGAGGAACTGGCGGCGGCGATCGACGACTTGGACGATACCGACAAGGACCTGGATAAAGGTCTGCCGACGGCTGACGACGTGAGGGGCATCTTGAGAAAGGATGCGGATGGTGGGGCAGTGCCTGCGCCCACGCCCGAGCCTGAACCGACACGGCCGCATGTGGCGCGGGCGTACCGAGATTATGGAGACTCATCCGCGTGAACACTGACAACGACATCGTCCGGCTGTGGTCCGAAGGTAAGACACGGCCGGAGATTGCCGCGGCGACTGGCGCGTCTCTCGTCTACGTACGTCACGTAGTGCGGGAGGCGCGCCGGATCGAGGCGGCTGAGGTTGCGCGTTACAAGCGCATCCATATGGAGGGCGCACGCTCCGAGCTGGGCGCGTTGGCGAGGGCGAACCATCTGCCCTACTCGGTAGTGTATGGCCGATGGAAGGTGGGTAAGCGTGGCGCCGCGCTGATCGAACCTGTGCGGCCTTACGGTGTGCCGAAAGTCAAGACGAAGAACCCGGCGCTGATCCATGCGCTGCCGGCAGACACGCCGTCGTTGGACGATGTGACGATAGGCATGATCGCGATGGCCAAGTTCAATCACTGGCCAGTGGGTCGTATCTGCCGAGCCTTTGACGTGCATCCACGGCAGGTGCAGGTGATCCGCGCAGCGGCCCCAGCCTCGCTGCATGAGATGCGATGGAGCATTGCAGGGGAGTTCCTGACGGTGGAGGAGATTGCAGTTCGCTCGGGCGTGCCGATGACGACGATAGAGGCGCGTATCAGGCGAGGATGGCGAGGACTGCAACTGATGCAGCCATTGCTGCGAGTGAGGGAGTGACTACAATGTCGAACGAAGGAGACATATCATGACATGGGGTTCTGGAATGAATATGAACGACGCGCCGTGTGTGCATGACTACGCATCAGCGCTCAGGGTGTGGAACAACTCCACGCCGTGGAAGGCCATAAGCACTACGCCAGAATGGCGTAGGAAGGATGCGGACTATGAACGCCCGCTCAGCCGTGCATTGCGGAACCACAAGCACAAGTCCATCATCAATCGCGGCGGCGCGATTGCGTTCAAGCTGTATTCGACCAATCTCGTCACCTACTATCCTGACGGCCACATTCAGCTCGATCCGTATAGTAGCACGTCGAGTGACGACTTCGTCGATCGCTTCTTGCCTAACTGGATCAGGACGCACTTCGCTATGGGTGCGATCAGCGTCTTGCAGAAAGGCGCGTTGGATGCTTGGAAGACTGGTCGCTACTACCAAGCCTGTAAAGCGCTGCATCTCAGGCGCACCGACGGCGAGTACCCATGGGAGGTGATCGATCCCCAACCGTGGGAGCGCAGGCACGTCGATCGTGAGAAGATGCGCGTGGCGTGCGAGAAGTGGGGCTATGATTTGTTCCGCGACACCTGCCATACTTACTTCGGCTTGCAACATCATACGGGCAGGGCGTTCGACATGCCGCGCACTGGACGCAACGAGAGCGTGATGGACATCTTGAAGGCGGGGCCGGTTGCGTGGGGCGCGTTCATGACGACGCCCGACCCAAACCCACGCCGTCGTGCGTTCGACGATAGGCCACCGTTCACGCTGGACACGATCCTTAAGAAGCTGCGCACGGCGATCTGCCTGCATACGCAGGCGTACACGATCGAGGAGATGCCCTACGTCGTGGGCTATCAGGTGTGGCAGCACCTGCGGTTCACAGAGTTCTAACTGGTAAGGCATGTCTTACCAAAACAAGAGGAGAGTGAGATGAGTAAGCGATATTGTGTTATCGGTGAGACGGCGATCACGCGGTCGTGGTTCGATGACGCTGACGCTGCGATCGAGCACGCTAAGGACCTGATTAAAGAGGCGACGCAGCGTGGCAAGGAGACGAAGAGACTTCTGGTCATGCAGGAGCAGTACACGATCGAGGTGGCGACGCCTCCGATCATCGTCACCGCACTCTGAGCGTAAGGCATCGCATCCCGCGATGTCATGGAGAGAAGCGTTGACTGCGCCGCTGGCGCGGGGCAACTTCACTAATCACCGAAAGGGTTAGTAAAATGCAGCTCATAAAAATCACTGACATCGAGCCGATCCTCAAGCATGTGGTGCTTGAGCTGCACGAGCCGGTTGGGTTTCTCGGCCAGTATGGCGCAGGCAAGACGGAAGGCATCGAGTATTTCGTCGACAAGCTCAGCGGTATAATGTGCAAGGTGCTGCTCGGCCAGTACGACACGGTCGATCTGAAAGGCACGCCGTGGGTGGTGGAGTACGACAACAGCGCCCGAGGCGCGGACAACTGGCAGGCCACGGTGTGGCGGCCGGCGAACACGTTGCCTTTCAAAGGCAACCCGAACTTCCCCACCGACAAGCCGATCTTCCTGTTCCTCGACGAGATTACATCGGCGACGATCCCGGTCATGGGCATCTGCTATCAGCTCGTCAACGAGCGGCGCGTCGGCGAGCATGAGCTGATGGATAATGTCTATGTCATTGTGGCCGGCAACCGTGAAGTGGATAAGGGCATCGTCAATCGCATGCCGATGCCTCTGAACAATCGCATCACGTGGTACGAAGTGGGCATCGATCCCGAGGCATGGTGCATGTGGGCGCAGCGTAAGTACTATGAGAAGGCGGCGATCTTCATGGCGTTCATCATGTGGCGCAAGCCTCTGCTCTGCACGCACGATCCAGCCAAGCCGGAAAAGACGGTCGCCACGCCGCGCACGTGGGAGAAGTGTATCAAATACTTCAACCACGATCCGATGCCGGACAAGACGAAGCGCATGTCGATGGCGGGCGCGGTCGGCGATGGACCGTCGGCGGAGTTCTATGGCTTCGTCGATGTCTGGCAGAAGGTCGGCACGCTGATGGCCTCGATCAAGAAGGACCCGGCGAATGCCGACATTCCTGATGAACCGTCGCTACAGTACGCTATTGCAATCTCGATCAGCGGCGACATGAGCCCCAAGACGGCAGGCGCGCTCAATACCTACCTGATGCGCATGCCGCCTGAGTTCACGGTCATCGCGTGGCAGCTCGCCGTCCTGCGCGACAAGACGCTGTTCTTGATGCCGGAGTTCATCACTTTCTCGAAACGGTATAAGGTGGTCTTCCAGTAATGGGTTGACCTTCTACTTCTAGTAGCCAGCAGGCGCGCAATCGAAGGAAACGAAAATGAGAAACGGAGCGCTTGGCCTAACCGACGAAGATCGCGCCATGCTCGGCGCGATCATGATCGACGCAGTGCGACCAGTCGGGATGGAGTTGTTGGGTGGTAGATACTCTCAGTATGCTATGCTCGGCGATCGTGATGTGTGCGAGTTCACGCGCAAGTTCATCAAGTATCATCTGTTGTCGTCAAATGCGGATGATGGTCACTACCATCTGACACAAGCTGGGTTCGACGAGATATGACCAAGAAATCACGATACCACACGCCGTTCTTCCTGACCGACGAGGAGCGTATGGTCATGGGGGCGATCAACATGGGACATCTAGTATCGATCCTGCGTCAGGATGCTGTGCATAAATGGCACGACTACAATGTCGGTGGCATTAATGTCACTGACGCCGTCTTTCGGCTGGCGATGTGGGGATTGATTGAGGCCGTGTCTGGACCACATTGGCGGCTGACACCCGAAGGAGTGTGGGCGTTATGAAGCGCATGGAGAACGGCCTTACGCCGCATCAGTGGCACGTGCTGTGGGCGGTGCAGTTTGGGCTGATCCACAACGGCTTGAGCGCGCGCCGACGGCAGCGCTGTCGCTTGGGTGTTTCGCCGATCCACAAGACGCCGGTCTTCCTTATCGACGAGGAACGCATGATCGGTGACACGAATGTAACAAGCACCATTCGCTGCCTCGCGAAGGCTGGAATGTTAGAGCGGCATCCCGGCAATCCAGATTGGGTACAGCTAGAGCTGACGGATAAAGGCAGGCAAGCGTTGTAACTGGTAAGACACGTCTTACCAAACAAAGGAGGGTTCGATGAAAGAAGTTCCCATCAAACTGGCAGCGAATGACTTACTGAGTCGTCTTCGCTATTTCCAAGATACTCACAAGTTTGTGCGGCCCACTGACTTAAGGCATGATGATTTGGATGAGCTGATCCGTCGTCTGCTGCGTTTACACAATGCGCTCTACATCGCTGATAGTACTAGTGGGACTAATCAGAGCCAGCCGACATCTCGACGGGAAGTTTAACTATTGTAATTGGTAAGATATGTCTTACCAAACGAAGGAGGATCGAATGGAACTGATGTCTAAAGCTCGGGCGCAGATAGCGATCAAGCACGTGTTCTTTGCGTCGCTGGTGCTATCCACCAAGTGCGTTGAGGACGAGCACATTCCCACAGCCTGCACCGACATGACGAAGATCAGCTACAACCCGACATTCATTGAGGGGCTGGGCGATGTCAAGCAGGTTATGTTCGTGCTGGCGCACGAAGTCATGCACATCGCGCTCAAGCATGGCTTGCGGCGTGGCTATCGCAATCCGGTCGGCTGGAATATCGCCACCGACTTTGCCATTAATCTACAGCTCAAGAAAGCGGGTTTCTCCCTGATCCCGGACATCCTGGTCGACGACAAGTACGACGGCATGTCGGCAGAGCAAATCTACGATCAGCTCAAACAGGAAGCCCAAGGCGGCTCAAAGAGTGGCCACGGCGGTGGCCAAGGTCAGAAAGGGCAGGGCGGCGGTAAGGGCAGCCAGCAGCCTTCCCAGGGGCGTGGCGGGGCTAACGACGGGTTCGGCGAGCAGGAAGGTTCGCTGGCCGGCGACCTGATCGAGCCCGCCGATATGACCGCCGAGGAGAAAGCCCAGATCGATCAACGGATTAGTCAGCAGGTGGCGCAGGCGGCGAGCATGGCGCGCATGCAGGGGGTGATGCCGGCCGATCTGGCGAGGCTGGTCGACGGCGTGCTCAACCCGCCGCTGCCGTGGGAACAGGTTCTGGCCGAGTTCATGTTCCAGGCTTGCACGCCGACGGACGAGACCTGGGGCCGGCGCAACCGGCGGTTCCAGGACACCTACCTGCCCGGCCGCTACAGCGAGACGATGGGCGAGATCGTGATCATCGGCGACACGTCGAGTTCGATCGACAATCAAATCTTCGCCCAGACCGGCGTCGAGCTGGACGGCATGATGCACCAAGTCAAGCCCGAGCGCGTGCGCGTGGTGTGGGCTGACGACACGGATTGCTCGAATGAGGAAATTTTCGAGGCGGGCGAGCCGATCGTCCTGAACCCCAAGGGCGGTGGCGGCACCGACATGCGCAAGCCGCTCAAGTTCGTTGAGCGGTACGATCCGCGCGTCGTGATCCTGATCACCGATGGCTACACGCCGTGGCCCGACGTCGAGCCCGACTATCCGCTGATTGTCCTGATGTCGACCAAGGCGGCGTGCCCGATCGGGAGGGTGGTGCGGTGGAACCAGGGAGGATGATGCGATGAGCAAAGAAGACTTGAATTACATCCTGGAGAAGGGCAGTCTGCTAGTGCTGGAGCACGGCGAGTATAGCGATCGTCGGTGGGACGAACCAATCCGTATGCTCAAGACAGTGACTAAGGGCGACCTTGCCGAGGCGTTCAGGATGGCGTGGCGGCTCGACGCCAAGGTGCGTGAGCGTCAATGGGGCGGGGTCCCCGACGATCCTGATGACTATCCGGCGGGCGAGTGCTTCGGACCGTTTCTGATCCGCGCCGGCTGGGCGGAGGCGGTTGATAATGTGACGTCGTGGCACGTAGGTACTTACTCGGGGTTCTTATCATGAGTACCATTCCTTTAGGCGATATTCCTCCTCGTGTTTGGCATATCGTCAGTGAGGTATCATGGACGCTCAACGACGGGCTATTGGTAGATCGCGAACCGCGTCAAGCGATAACAAAATGTGCTTATGCTACGTCGACGGACGCCATGAACGCTGCACGGACTATGGTGTTTACCATCGCAGAGGAACCGGGAATAGGTACGCCGTGGGGGGTGTGGTGTATGATAGACAAGCCGTACCACGTGATTGTGAGAGGGGCGGCTTATGAACAGTTAGGGCAGTACGCCGACCTTGACGTAGCAGAGATGGCAATGCGATTATGGATGTCAGGACATTAAGATGACACAATATCTTTCTCCAGAGGTCCGCGTGTGCATGCTCGCATGGCGCAACCAGCTCGGGCAGGTTGGCCTGCTTGGAACCGAGGGCTCGATCACAGTCGCCACGCTGATGCGCGAGACCGGTAGTGCGTTTGGACTGATCGCTGTTGAGCAGACTACCGGTGTCATGCGGTCGACATTTCTGATACTCGATATGAACCATGTACAATTCATGACCAACGGCAAGGCCGTGCCGATGATCGTCGAGGAGTTTCAGGATAGGGACGCAGCCATCATGGCGCTGCGAATGGTGAAATGATTACGGTAGCGTGGCATCTGGACCCCGAATTCAATTGTCCGGCGCGCCCACTTATACGATCATATGACACTTATGGCGCTGTTTGGCGGGCTTATACCACATGGCCAGTCGTTGTTATGGATGCAGACAAATTCATTGTATTCCCCAACGCGGACCGGTCCTGTAAGTATGTTATGGCGGATGAGGACGCAGCTCTCATGATGCTGCGGATGGTGAAGTGATGCGTCGATACCGCCTTGTCGGTTTCATTAATCAGGAGACGTGCAGATGGTTTATGTGGGAGACGCCGCTTCGTACCTCAATTGATGCGGTTTGTGGTAATTGTACGAACGACTTGCTTCTCATACAATCGGTCGAGTTCGCACGCCAGAGGACATACTATTGGGTCGAACGACGCAGTCGAAAGGTTCTTGCGGAGTTCCACGATCGTGACGCCGCAGAGATGGCAGGCCATATGCTTGCCGGTAACTAGCGAAGGAGAAAGTGTGATGTCTATTCAAAAGACGTGCATGGTGCTCAACCTCCAGATGAGCTGCTGGTTGGGCTATCGTTTCGACCGGGGCGCATCGGAGAAGTTGACCGATGAGGCGTCGGCGGTGCGCGACAGCGCGCGGGTCAACAAGCACATCGTACCGAAGGAGTTCCTGCAACCCATCGTCACGGCGCGCGGGTCGGTGCAGACCCACTTCTATCTCAAGACGTTGCCGTGGAAGGACAACGGCGACAGGCTCATCATGCGCACCGGCTTCATGTCGTTCATCGAGGAACACCAAGAGCTGGTCGCCAAGTTCGACGCAGCGGTGCAGCAGTTCCTCACCCACGACTATCTGGTGGCGCAGGATCAGGCGCAGTTCCGGATGGGCACGCTGTTCAACCCCAGCGACTATCCGACGGCGAACGAGTTGAAGCACAAGTTCGGGATCAACCTGGACATCGACTCGATCGCCAAGGCATACGACTTCCGCCTCTCCGACAACGAGGAGGCGATGCAGACGCGCGTCACCCAGGCGATGGGCGCGCTGTGGAAGAAGCTGGCCGACCCGCTGGAGCGGTACGCTGAGAAGCTGGCCGAGCCAGACGCCATCTTCCGCGACAGCCTTGTCGGCAACCTGCGTGAGATGGTCGAGCTGATCCCGTCGCTGAACTTCAACGACGATCCGGACCTGGAGGCGATCCGTGTTCAGATCGAGCAGAACATCGCCGGCTGGGACGCCAAGGACCTGCGCGACAACAAGGACGCCCGCAAGCAGATGGCCAAGACGGCGCAGGACATCATGGACTCGATGCGTGGGTTCATGACAGCGATGGGAGGGAACGATGATGCGAGTGTGTGACGTCGAGGCTGCCATCAGCCATACCGAAACAATGGTCAAGGAAACACTTGATCGGATGCGTCGAACGGAGACACGCTTGACCACCTTCATGATCGAGCATGGGATGACGCCACCTACCCAGAAGGTAAGGCGGGATGACCTGACGCTGGTTCTCCCTAGTATACACACTTCGCTCAAAGACATCATCATTGCTGCGGCCTACCCTGGGCGCTATGCCGTCTGGCATGGCGGCCACCAGATCGGTTACCTCGACATCTGGCGGGAGGGCCAGGGGCAAGCGCAGGCGACTACAATGCCGAGCGGAAAGGGAGTTGCATCACCTGATGCGAACGTGTAATATGTGCTGTCTCTTGAAAGGAGCATCGTCATCATGAGCAAGGAAAAGAAATCACCTATCGACCGGACCATCTATCCGTTAGCCACGATGGACATCGGCGAGGAGTTCTTCTTCGTCCCTAACAGCGAACCGTCGTTCCGCGCCTATGTCTGTCATCGAGCGGCGACGCTCGGACGCAAGTTCACCGTGCATAAGGAAGCGCGCGGCGGCAAGGTCGGTCTCGTCGTGGAGCGTGTCAAGGCGTAATTGGTAAGACACGTCTTACCAAAGTGGAGGTAGGAAAAATGGAAAACTTGAGAGCACAGACGCATATCTCAGCGTCTCGCGCAAACTGTCTGTCCTTGCAGGTGCTGGACGCCGACCATGAGATCGGCGGTCCGGTGCCTGTATCGATCCGCGCGCAGCGATGGTCGTTGGTGGACATCACCCACACTACTGTCATCTTCCGTGCCGGCGAGGGTCGATACAACGCTGCCGTGTTTTCTGAATGCAAGGGAGGTTGGCGGCTCCAAACCGGCATGTCGGCCCAGAAGTTGGTGGCGGCGTCGCCGCTGGCTGGCTTCTACTCCAGGATCAAGCTGATCCAGTGGGGCACTGATGAGATCGTCGTCACGTTGGACACTCAGCCGGGAGCGTCACGTCCGGCGATCCAGCGGTTCCGGCCGGAGAAGTTGGGTCAGCTTGATCCTGCACTGACACCCACGGTTCAAGCGACGCCGCAGCCGGCCGTGCTACAGCCGAACGTGACATTCGAGGAGCACGTCCGGGCGATCAACCAGTACGTGGCCACGCATCCCGACGATGTCGTGCTGATCGTCAAGAATGGGAAGCTGGCGCCTCTCGTTCAGATGCTGGACACGGAGTGACCCGATGAAAGGGTTCCTGCTGTACGAGGGGCCGTCCGAACTGGACGGCCAGCCGATCGTCTGCATCGTCACCGATCCGGATCAGTCTCGGCTCAACAAAAAGACGCAGCGCGTCATCCAGACTTACATCATGCGCGCTGACATCGATCCGCTCGATGCGATTAAGTCGGGTGATGACGCCTCGATCTGCGGGGACTGCATCCACCGTGGCGCGGGGGGTGCCAGATCATGCTACGTGCAGGTCTGGTCCGCCCCGCGCAACGTGTGGCTCGCCTATAAGCGAGGGAAGTACGAAAAGGTTTGGATACCGGCTAACCGGCTTGGTGGCGAGATCGTCCGGCTCGGCACCTACGGCGACCCGGCGGCGGTGCCGATGGAAGTCTGGCATGACGCACTTTACTTCCCCGACAGCACGCTCGGCTACACCCATCAATGGCGCGATCAACGCTTCGCCGACCTGAAACAATGGTGCATGGCGTCGTGCGAGAGCGAGGCTGATTATGTTAGGGCGAAGCTGTTGGGCTGGCGAACATTCCGTGTGCATGCACCGGATGTTTCGTGGCGATCCAGCCACGAAGTAGTCTGCCCGGCCTCGGCGGAAGCCGGCCGCAAGACGCATTGCGCTGATTGCAAGGCTTGCGGCGGCCATGGTTCTAGGGCAAGATGCGACATCGTCATCGTCGCGCACGGCGACAAGGGCAAGGTGCGTGCGTTCGTGGAGAAGATCGATGGACAACCGGGTCATCGCGCTCATCATGAAATTGAGGGACGCCTCACACCGACCGACACCGGAGTCGTCGCTCCAGCTTGACGCCTACTTCGCTCGGTATCATTCTGGCGCGCAGGAACGTCAGCAGGTGACGAAATTCTTTCCCTACAGCATGTATCAGGAGGGCGGCCATGACATCCTGGAACCGCGCTAATAAGCTGGGGTTCGATTTTGAAACCTCGGGCACATTGCCGGAATACGCACTACAGCCATGGCGACGCGCGCAGGGCGAGAAGTTCTGGGCGACCAGTTTGGTTTATATCAACCAGCAATTGGGGTGGGTGCATGGTGGCGTCAACCCGACACGCGAAATGATGGCGGAGATGCTACAATACGCCATCGACAATAACATGACATTGGTGGGCTGGAACACACCGTTCGATATCAGCGTCCTGCTCGCCTACGGGCTGCACGATTTGGTGATGCGCTGTAAGTGGCTCGATGGCATGTTGTTCTGGAAGCATGCCACCGTCACGCCAGAGTATGACACGAACCGCAGCAAGAAGAAACACTACGGCTTGAAGGGACTGGTCGCAGAACTGTGGCCAGACCAAGCCGGCTATGAAGATGATATTGATTTCAACTCCACCAATCCAGAGATGATCGAGAAGCGCTGGCGGTATAACATCAAGGACGTGATCTTCACTCTGCGTGGGGCAGAGTACTGGTGGGACTGGCTCACGCCAGGACAGCGGCGGTGCGCTCTGATCGAAGCCCGCTGCCTGCCGATGGTGGCCGAGGCGAACCTCAACGGCATGCCGGTCGACACGCTCTATGCCAATGATCTTGCGCTCAAGCTCAACGCCGACGCTGCCGGGGCGATGGGCAAGCTGGCGCAGTGGGGCGTCAAGCCGGCGGTGCTGCGCTCGCCCACTCAACTCTCCCGATTGCTATTCACCGAGTGGGGCTTGCCGGCCATTAAGAAGACAGAGACCCGCGCGTTATCGACGGACAAGGAAACCCTGCATGAGCTGTCATTCATTGATGATCGGGCAAAAGCGATCAAGACGTATCGCGAGTCAGTCGGCAATCAAGCTAAGTTCGCCGACGCTCCGATCAAGTCGGTTACCTACAACGAGGATGGCTGCACACATCCCCAAGCGTTCATCTACTCCACGTACTCGGGGCGCATGACCTACGCATCTAAGCAGGGAAGGAACAAAGATGAGCGGCCGGTCGGCTTTGCCGTTCATCAGGAGAAGCGCGGCAAGGAGTTCCGCAGCGTTCTGATCGCGCCGTCCGGCTATGACATGGTCGAGTTCGACGCTGATGGCCAGGAATTCAAATGGATGGCTGTTGCCTCAGGCGATCCGACAATGCTGAGTCTCTGCCTGCCCGGCCAGGACCCGCACTCCTACATGGGCGCAGTGATCGCCGGACGCGACTACTTCGAGCTGATGATCCTGGTGGCTGGTGAAGATGAGAAGGGTCTGCTGCAACGCAAGATGGGCAAGCTGGGCAACCTGTCGCTCCAGTATCGCACCAGCGCCAAGCGGCTATGCTCGGTGGCGCGCGTCGATTACAACATGCCGATGAGCCTCAACGAAGCCGACCACATCTGGAACACCTACCAGCACACCTATGTCATGGTGCCAGTGTACTGGGACAACCAGATCATCAAGGTGAAGCGAGACGGCTACGTTGAAACCTTCGCCGGCCGGCGGGTGCAGATGACCGGCGACTGGAACAACCGCGATCTGCGGTGGTCGCTGGAGTCGACCGCCATCAATTTCCCCATTCAGGGGACTGGCGCAGACCAGAAGTATCTTGCGTTAGCGTGCCTACGGGATTATTGTCGTGAGCACTACATCAGGTTCATGCTGGACATGCACGACGGTCTCTATTTCCTCATCCCGAAAGCGACGACAGCCGAGGCCGTGCCGTACATGAAACATGTCCTGGACACATTACCGTATAAGAAAGCGTGGGGATTCGAGCCGCCGGTGCCGATGACATTCAGCGCCAAGGTCGGGCCGTCATGGGGCGATCTCAAGAAGTGGGAAGGGTAGGAGGTAGGATCATGAAAGTCTTCTTCAAGAACACGGCGACTGGCGTGCGTTATCAGATCGTCAAGATCGACCCGAAGGACGCCAAGGACCGCAAGGTCGTGCTGCAAGGCGAGCACGGCCAGTTCACCGAACTGTTCGATCCTGAGCGCTTCAAGCGCATGGGATACCTGCTGGTGCAGGAGCAGGACGAGGAGGCCGCCTGATGCGCTGGGGCAAGACGCTCGACGAGCAGTTCGGCTGGCAGTGGTGGTTCGCCTGGAAGCCGGTGAAGATGACCGACGGCCGGTAGGCATGGATGGAAGGCGTGTCGCGTGTGCGGAAACCAGTCTTCGACCCGGCCAAGAAAAGCCGGCGGTACAACTACCGCTGGTGGGAGGACCACGTCCGCGCTAAGATGGAAGGCACGGACCCGCAACGCCCCAGCCCTAGCAACCCGCTCGGACAGTCGGCGGCAGCCCAAGGACCGATGACGCCTGCGACGCCTGCTCCAGTGTTTCATCCTAAGTGGTAAGGAGATGTCGATGCTTGTGGACTACCACGATTCCACCTACAACGCGTGGCGTAACATGCGCCAGCGTTGTAATCGGCGGACGCATCCACAATTCGATCGGTACGGTGGTCGCGGCATCACGGTATGCCAACGGTGGGATAGTTTCGAGGCATTCCGGGATGACATGGGGCCGCGGCCAAGTGGTCTGACATTGGAACGTGTCAGGAACGAGAAGGGGTACTACCCTGGGAATTGTATCTGGGCGACGCAAGGGTTACAGAACCGCAACACTCGGCGGACGCACATAATCGAACTGAACGGTAAACGTCAGTGCCTGACAGATTGGGCTGCTGAGCATGGCCTGCATCCCATGACTGTCTGGTCTCGGATGCAACTCGGTCTCTCGTTTGCCGAGGCGCTTGCTCATCCCCTCCAACAAGGGAGAAAGTTCCATGCCCTCTAGCAAGAACTACATCAGAGACAATCACGCTGAATATCTAGGCCAGAAGGCGCGCGGCGAGTCCGGCACCGGCTCGAACAGCGAGAACGCCGAACGCCATCGCGACCGCCGGTTGGCGCTCAAGCTGGGCATGGTCAAGCCGCGCGACGATCTCGACCACAAGGTGCCGTTGAGCAAGGGAGGTTCGGATAAACCGAAAAACTTCCGCGACGAGACCCCTCACCAGAACCGCTCTTTCCCTCGGAACCCCGATGGGAGTATGAAGGCGAACCACCCCAAAACGTAGGAGCCCGTCATGGATAACCTGTTCCAGAAAATTATGGATGTGTTGGACAAGGACCAACCCTCCGATGAAGAGTTTCGTGCCGCTTTTAAGGCATCGCTCGGCATCCTGTATCATGTCGTCACCGACATTCACCGCATCGCTGATGCGCTGGACACGATCGTCAAACGTGACACGATCGACGTCGTCAATCATTACTGACCCGTGGAGGGTAGGATGCCGCTATTCGCGTACGACGTCGGCGCACCGTTGGTGACCGTCGATACGATCATGGATTGGTACGTCCATGCCAAAGACAAGCAGTCCATCGCCTACTTCGAGGGCAGTGTGCTGTCACTGTTCTTCGCCCGTCATGACGAGCGTAAGGACTGCATGCCGGTGATCCAACTCCTCGACAAGCTGGCTGATGAGGGTCGCGTGGTTCTGGTGCATCAGCGCCTGGAGCCTGATGTCAACGGCTCGCATCGATGGCGCTACATCGCGCAGCGTGTGCCGGCCAGCCGCATGAAGGACAACCGTCGCAGTGAGCGATGGCACTACAATACAGAAGGATGTCACGCATGAGTACGCATGTGATGATCGACCTGGAGACGTTGGGCACCGGCAACTACGCCGCCATCCTCTCCATCGGCGCGTGCAAGTTCGATCCGCAAGGCGACGACATCAGCGAGCGGTTCCACGTCCACGTCGACCCCGAGAGCTGCCAGAATATCGGGATGCGTATCGACGCGCCGACCGTGATGTGGTGGCTGCATCCCGACCGTGCCCCGGCTCGCTTGAAACTGATCGGTGATGAGGGTACGACCCGCCATCCAATCCAGGATGCGCTCGACGGCTTCGCTCAATGGTTTGGTAAGACATCCTTACCAACCTGGGGCAACGGCTCGGACTTTGACAACGTCATTCTCCGCAATGCCTTCACACTGTCGGGGATGGCCTGTCCGTGGGAGTTCTGGGACAACCGGTGCTTCCGTACCTACAAATCGCTGACCAGTTTCCGACCGCCACGCGAGGGCACGGCGCATGACGCGCTCGACGATGCCGTCTATCAGGCGGAAACCCTGCAGATGATCACCAAACATCTGGGACTGACCCCATGACAACCCCCCTTCCCTGGTCATTCACGTCGCTAAGCGACTTCAAGAATTGTCCATGGCAGTTCCATGAGACCCGCGTTACCAAACGCATCGTTCGCGTCCAAGGCGAGGACGCGAAGTGGGGAACCTACGTCCACAAGCAGTTCGAGTTGCGGCAGGCGACGAAGGACCCGCTGCCGCCGGAGCTGGCGGAACATGAGGCGTACATGACGCGCCTCGATAACATCCCTGGCGAACGGGTGTGGGTGGAGGCGAAGGTTGCGCTCAACAGGCAGGCCCAGCCATGTGAGTTCTTCGCCAAGGATGTTTGGTGGCGGGGCGTCATCGACTGGAAGAAACTAGCCGCCGCGGATCGGCGCATCGCCCTGGTGGATTACAAGACCGGCAAGGTGAAGGATGAGTTCGATCAGCTCACGCTGTTCGCGCTGCACACCTTTGCGCTATATCCTGATGTCGACATTGTCGACACGCGCTACTACTGGACACAGACCAGCGAGGAGACGCGTAAGGTGTTCGGCCGCGCCGAAATTGCAGCCCTGTGGGCGAAGTTTGTTCCTGATCTCAAGCAGTATAAGCAGGCGTTCGATACCGACACATGGCAGAAGCGCCAGTCAGGTCTGTGCGCTGGCTGGTGCCCGGTGACCGACTGCGAGTTCTGGCGGCCTCGGAGGGCGCAGCGATGATGCTACTCATAGACATCTTCTCAGCCGTCATCTTCGGGATGTTTGGCGCTCTGGTGCTGTTCATGGTCTATGCGGCCATCGATTGATGGATGGAACATTAGGGAGTCTACCATGCGTATCATGCGACGTGAGCGTGACGTCAAAGCCGAAGTGAAGAAAATTTTCGACCGGCACAAATGGTTCTGGTTCTGCCCGCCGGCCAACGCCTATGGCAAAAGCGGGATCAGTGACTTTCTGGCCATCCGCGATGGCATCTTTATGGCGGTGGAGACCAAGTTCGATGACCAGCCTACGGCCCTACAGCAAGGCTTCCTCTCATCCATCGCAGCGGAGACCGGCTTTGCTTTCGTGGTCGACGAGAAGCGTCTCGTGGCGTTCGACCAGTGGATGGGTCTGTTCGATCAGGCCGTCGGCTTCGCCAAGGACAACATGACGCCGCCGGTCGAGATCGGTGGTCCGTTGCTTGACGTTCAGAAAATTTTGATGCAGGGGTATTAACATGATCGTATCCGGACAGACCCTATGTGTGCGACGTCCCTTGGAGCCGTTCCACGAGCGCACCAAGCTCAATGGCCTCACCTTCGGCGTCGGGCCGGCGGGCTATGATGTGCGTATCGCCGAGAGCATCTACATTCATCCTGGCGAGTTCATGCTGGCTTCGACGATCGAGAGGTTCGACATGCCGCTCGACATGCAAGCCGTCATTCATGACAAGTCGACCTGGGCGCGACTCGGACTGGGAGTGTTCAACACCGTCATCGATCCCGGCTGGCGTGGGTTCCTGACCCTGGAGCTGGTCAATCATGGTCGTGAAGATTTGACGATCAGTAGCGGCACGCCAATTGCGCATGTCGTCTTCGCGCTGCTGGATCATCCTACTATCCGACCTTACGACGGCAAGTACCAGGACCAGCACCCCGGTCCGCAGGTAGCCATCCTGGACTGATGTCATGAAGTTCCGGAAGGGTGACAAGGTGAGAAAGCTCCGAGGCTACCGCTACCCCGGCGTTGTGGCAATAACCTTCCGCACATCCAGGGGTGAGGAGAGAGTCGTTGTCGAAGCGGTCCACCCATCGTTCTATGGGATGCTTCACATCTTCTCGCCTGAGCAGTTGACTATGAGGAAGTGATGCTCGTCCATGAACCAACGCATAGCCTGCTGCTGCGAGTCCGCGACCCGTTCGCCATCCGCGAGCTGATCCCGCACAGCAAGACGCTGGATCATGTGCGGTTCAACATCCAGGTCGAGCACACCGAGGAGACGGCGAGACTGTTGCGCAACCTCGGCGTCAACGCGCCATCGCCGATCGCCACCTACTACGACTGGCCTGGCAAGCACGTGCCGTTCGATCACCAGAAGACGATGGCCGAGTTTATGATCACGCACCATCGCTGCTTCAACCTGTCCGAGATGGGCACCATGAAGACGGCGGCGACGCTATGGGCGGCGGACTACATGATGCGCCAGAAGCTCGTGCGTCGGGTGCTTATTCTCTGCACATTATCGACGATGGACTCGATTTGGGCGCAGGAGATTTTCGACACGCTGATGCACCGACAGTGCGTGATCGTCCATGGCACCTGCGAGAAGCGCCGCGAGGCATTGGAGATGGACAAGGACTTCTACATCCTCAACCACGACGGCGTGTCTATTCGCGAAGTGGCGCGCGCGGCGCGTCGCCGTAAGGACATTGATTTGATTATCGTGGATGAGGGAGCTGTCTTCCGCAACTCGCGCGTTGATCGCTACCGCAACCTGACGGATATGATCCGTCCCGACCAGGGGATTTGGTGGTTGACCGGCGCGCCGTGTCCGAACGCGCCGACCGATGCGTGGCCTCAGTGTCGCATCATCAACCCGTCCCTGGTGCCAGAACACTTCGGCGCGTTCAAGCGCAAGACGATGATCCAGCTCTCGCCGTTCAAGTGGGAAGCGCGACGGGGATCGGAGCAGATGGTGTTCGCGGCAATGCAGCCGGCCATTCGGTTCCTCAAAAAGGACGTCATCGATCTGCCGCCCGTGACCACCATCTCCTTCCACGCTCAGCTCACCAAGGAGCAGCGCGACGCCTTCAACGAGATGCGCAGGCACATGCAGACGGAGGCTGAGAACCAGCAGATCACGGCGGTCAACGCCGCCGACAAGCTGGGCAAACTCCGGCAAATCCTGTCCGGCGCGATCAAGGACCCGCAGTCGGACAAATATCTGGTGTATCCGCACGGCCCACGTGTCGAGGTGTTGAAGGAGATCATCGACAGCGCCAGCGCCAAGGTGATCGTGATCGTCCCGTTCAAGGGCATCACCTACGCCCTGGAGAAGGAGCTGAAAAAATCGTACACGGTGGCGGTCGTCAACGGCGATGTTCCCCTGCATCAACGTGATAAGATTTTCCGGGCGTTCAAGAAGCAGACCGACCCGCATGTGTTGCTATGCCATCCACGTGTGATGGCTCACGGTCTGAACCTGACCGAGGCTGACACAATGGCGTTCTATGCGCCGATCTTTTCCAATGACGAATTCCAGCAGGTGATCGAGCGGTTCAATCGCGCCGGGCAGGTGAACAAGATGACCATCGCCCGCATCGGCGCACACCCAATGGAGTGGGCAATTTACAACGCGGTTGACATCAAGGCCAAATCGCAAGACACCATCCTTTCTCTATATAATGATGTCATCGGCAGGAGCGTTTGACAATCCTATCTTGAGAGCGTAATGTACGATCATGACCACACAAGCTAGACATACAAGCCGCACGGTAATGATCAACATCGGTCATCGACAGCAATGTCTGAAAGATTGGTGCGACGAATTCCACATCAGCGTGGCGGCAGTTCGTAGTCGACGAAAGTTCGGTTGGCCGTGGGCAGAAGCAATAATGTTACCGCCTGATCGTCATCGGCGGAAACGTAAGAACTGGTAGGACATAACATCATGTTTGACGGCGATCTGGCAACACGTGTCTACCTCAAGATGAGGGCGGCCCGCGCCAAGCTCAAGAAGGAGTATGAGGCAGCGGACAAGATCATCAAGGACCAGCAGGAACGCGTGGAGGCGGCCATGCTGAGCTTCTTGAACGACCATAAGGTCGACTCGGCCCCGACGGCGCATGGCGTCTTCTTCAAGCAGCTAGACCTGATCCCCACTGGTGCGGATTGGGACAAGTTCTATGAATGGATCGTCGAGACCAACGGGTTCGACTTTCTGGAGAAGCGCATCAAGAAGACGGAGGTTCGGAACTATATGGACACCAATAAGGGTGCGCTGCCGCCGGGCGTCAGCGTGTTCAGTAGGTATGTGGTACGCGTCCGGCGCAACGCAAAGGACGGCGGTGACGCCGAAGGAGACGAGGAATGAGCACGAATAATACCCTGATGGTCCTTGACCAAGGACCGCCGGCTCTGCCGGCCGAGCTGGCCGAGCAGTTCGATAGTAACTCGAACCTTCCCGAGAAGGTGACGGTGCCGTCGCTCAGCTACAGCGGCAAGGTCTGGTCGATCAACATGAATGGCGAGCAGACCAAGATCGAGGGAAAAAACTCGGACGGCGACATGGTGCCGCTCGCAGTGATGCGAGTCATCATCCTCGATTGGAACAAGAACCGTGGCCGCGCCTACTACGAAGGCGCATACGATCCGGCGAAGACGGCGATGCCGAACTGCTGGAGTGACGACGGCATCAAGCCGTCGCAGTACGTCCGTGAGCCGCAGAACGACATCTGCAAGACGTGCCCGATGGCGGCCAAGGGATCGAAAATCACCGACAACAACAAGGAGACGACCGCCTGTTCGCTCCATCGCATGATCGCGGTGGTGCCGTCGGCCAAGCCGTTCGATTTCCCGCCGCTGCGTCTCAAGCTGGCGGTGACCAGCGACTTCGACAGCCAGTCGCCGGACCATGAAGCCAATGGCTGGTACTCGTTCCGGCCGTTCACCGATCAGCTCAAGGCGCGTGGCGTCAAGCACACGGCCCAGCTCATCGTCAAGATGAAGTTCGACCCGAACGTCGCGTTCCCGAAGGTGCTGTTCGCTCTCGACAAGTGGACGCCGCCCGACGTGCTGCAGAGGCTGATGCCCATGATCATGGGCGAGGATGTCAAGAACCTGATCAGTGGGTCCTGGACGCCCAACGGCGTCGATGGCGTGCCGGCGGCTACCACGGAGCCTGTCGAAGCGGAGGCAGAGGCCCAGCCGGCCCCAGCGCCTGCGGCGAAGCCGGTTGCGGCGGCGAGGACTCCCACCCCCGTCGCCGCGGCCAAGGCCACTCCTAAGGCCACCAAGGCGGCTGCGCCCCCGGCTGATCCTGAGGAGGTGGAATGGATCGCGCCCGGCTCACCCGAACCCACGCCGGCTCAACCTGTCGCAGGCAAACCGGTCGCTCGAGCGGTGCAACAGCCCGCCAAAGCTCAGGTGCAGAAGGCGACGCCTTCGGTTCAGCCGAAAGCTGCTGTTGCTCCGACTTCTGAAACTCCGGATGACCCGGCGTTGGCTGAACTGCTCAGCGATTGGGACAACTGATCCGCTTGTCCCATTGATCCGAAACGCCTAATCTCGGCGCTCCATCGTGAGGTGGAGCGCCTGTTCATCTGGTGGAGGATTTCATGACCGCACAGTTTTCGCACGATCGTTACAACGTGCTCGTCAAGGCCACCTTCGACAAGGTAACGGAACTGTCCAAGCTCAAGGGTGGCGAATACTCCGGTGACAATGATCGCCTCCTCAATTTCCGCCGCAACGGCGACCGGCTGGGACTGGATATGGAAGTTATCTGGGCAGTCTACGCGGCCAAACATTGGGATGCCCTGATGCAGTATATCCAGGACATCAACACCAACACGTCACGACCGCGATTGGAGTCGCTGGAAAGCCGCTGCGATGATCTGATCGTCTATCTGCTGTTGTTCAAGGCGATGCTACAAGAAAGTGCCGAGACTGCGCGATTGGTGGCGTACGATGAACAGTCCAAGCAGACAGGCACAACCATCCTTAGCGCATCCAAACCGGACCTACGTTCCCCGACAGCAGCGGAAATTGACGCTGGCCACGCCATCTTCAAGGCACCGCCTCATTGGTCTGAACAGACCGTCCCGCAAAAGGAATACGGCGGCTGATGCACCATGACTCCCCAGGAGTTTCTGCACACCGTCTGGCCAGACGAAGGGTATTATATCCTGGCGACGCCATATTCCAACGGCGGCATGCGTCATATGGTGTTTAGATCGATCGACGCTGCCGCCGCCGAAGCGGAGAAGCTGGCCGACCTGAACATCTATTTCGCTGTCCACACAATGTGCGAGGCGCAGGTCTGGAACACAAAACATCATTACAGCAAGAATGAGCAGAAGTGGATCGCCGCCTGGAGCCATCGCACCCAGGACAACGCCAAGGCGGCGCGCGCCTTTTTCTTCGATCTGGACGTCGGCGCAGAGGACGCCTTGCATTACGCCACGCGCGAAAATGCCCTCGCAGGGCTCAAGGCGTTCTGTCAGACCACGAGCCTGCCGCGACCGATGTGTACATCATCTGGTGGCGGCGTTCATGTCTACTGGCTGCTGGATCAGCCGTTGGACTCCAACACCGAATGGTTCAAGCGCGCTGTGTGGCTGCGTCAGCTCGCTGTCCATCATGGGCTCAAGGTCGATCCCAAACGCACCACGGATACGGCCAGTGTGCTGCGTGTAGTTGGGACCCACAACATCAAGCCTGGGCGCGGACCACGACCGGTACAGCTCCTATGTGATACACAGCCGATGACGGTCGAGACGCTGGATGACATTCTGCTCACGGCGATTGAAGCGGCGGGTCTCCAACCGGATGAGAAGATCAATCCCGCTGCGAACCGTCTCCCGTCCAATTTGACCAAGACATTCGACGGTCCATCGCCATCGATCAGTACGCTGCTTCATGTCTGCCCGCAGGTGGCGCGGATGGCCCTGACCAAGGGCAACGTGCCGGAACCGCAATGGTGGCAGGGCATGATCGGTGTGATCCAGTATGCCGAGGAAGGCGAGAAGTGGACTCATCGCCTGTCATCCGGCCACCCCACCTACTCCGTCGAGGAGACGCAAGGGCGCATCGAGCGCTGGCGTGAGAAGACGGATGGCCCAGCTCGATGCG
>Ga0187875_10000532_pt1 | contig 31238 bp, 26 predicted proteins | sample June2016WEW_17_1_2_FD_132978 | JGI IMG/M metagenome (GOLD analysis project Ga0187875, IMG submission 132978) | Peatland microbial communities from SPRUCE experiment site at the Marcell Experimental Forest, Minnesota, USA - June2016WEW_17_10 | ecosystem: Environmental > Terrestrial > Soil >...
CGAGCGCCGCGAGCGCCGTTCGCCGAGTGGCCTTGCGTCAATCACGGGATCGCACGCTGGCCGCTTTCCTCCAGCGGATCAATGATGAATTGCATAATAAATAGACCTGACCCTAATCGACCTGCACTTCAACATTGAGAAGAGAGGAGACGTTGCCATGAACGCATATGCGAGAGCGGTGCTGCCGCTTATTCCCGGGGATTCCACTTGCCACCAATTACCTGTCCATTGTATATTTCCTCACAGGTGTCGGGTACGTATGAAGGGACTCGTTGCAAATCTCTTGTTTGGGGTGCTTCTTACTCTGTGGTTTTCCGTCCCCAGTGTGCACGCCGACAACATCTACGTCTCGACCTTTAACCTAAACACTGTTGTGGAATTCGATTCTGGCGGAAATCAGTCTACCTTTGCTACTGCCGGCTCCGGCTTGAACTACCCTAGTGGTCTGGCGTTCGACGCCAATGGGAACCTCTATGTCTCAAATTCGGGGGGCGGTAACGGCAACAGCACGATTGAGGAGTTTAGCCCGAACGGCAGCGGATCAATCTTTGCCAGCACGGGCTTGAGTTACCCCACAGGTCTCGCGTTTGATACCGGCGGCAACCTGTACGTCTCGAATATCGGGAACAACACAATCGAGGAATTCGACGGGAGTGGCACCGGGTCTGTCTTTGCAACCGCCGCCTCGGGCTTGGATCTACCAAAGGGGCTAGCTTTCGACAGTAGCGGAAATCTCTACGTAGCGAATTACAACAATACCATTCTGAAATTCAACACTGGCGGAGGTGTCTCGATCTTCGCTAGCTCGGGCTTGTCCAACCCACAAGGTCTTGCGTTTTATGGCGGCGATTTGTACGTGGCCAACGCCGGGAACAACACGATCGAGGAATTCAATTCAAGCGGACAGGGATCGACCTTCACATCGACGAATCTCCTTCGATTCCCTGTTGGCCTTGCCATCGACAGCAGCGGTGATCTCTATGTTGCCAGCGAAGGCAATGCTTCAATTGTGGAATTTAGTCCTAGCGCCATTGGCTCGGTGTTCGCTTCTGGTTTTGGCAACGCAGCGTATCTCGCCATCGACGACATTCCCGAGCCGTCCACGTTTCTCCTCCTCGGCTTCGGCGCGATGACGCTCTGCGCATTCCTCAAACGCCACCGCGCATAATGTCAGGGTAATCTGTCGGCTTCGCCATGCACGGCATCAGCAACGACCCACAGTTCGTCAGCTTGGCCTCGATTGGTTTGCGGGCCGGCGTAGCCGGTCGGGTTACGGCGCAGCCGACTGGGTGATCGTGAACGTGTCGCCGCCAATCGTGATCGTGCCGTTCAGCGGCGCGGTGTTCGTGTTCCCGGCGACGGTGTAGCTGAATGTTCCGTTCCCAACGCCGCTGGCGCGCCCGTTGATCGTGACAAACGAATCGGTACTCACCGCCGTCCACGCACAATCGCTGAAGTTGGCCTTGACCTTTACGATCTCGGAGCCGCCCGCGAAACTGTACTTGGCGCTCTTCGGGCTGAGCGAGAACGTGCAGCCGCCGGCAGCCTGGTTGACCGTGAACGTCTGACCGGCAATCGTCATTGTCCCGGTCAGGGTGCCGGTGTTGGTGTTGCCGGGCACCGTGTAAACGACCTTGCCGTTGCCCATACCGTTGGTGACGGAGGTGATCGTGATAAACGGATCGTGGCTCACGGCCGTCCACGAGCAATCGGTACCTTGAGCATTCACGCCCACTTGTTTTGAGCCACCCTTGGCGGGGAGCGTGATGCTGGTCGGTTTCAGGGTGAACAGGCATGCGTTCGTCCCGCCTTGCGCGACGGTGACGTTGAATGTGCACGTGTTGGTGTTGCCGGCGACGTCGGTGGCCGTGCAAACCACCGGGGTTGTGCCCAAGCGGAATATTGACCCAGAGGCCGGGGTACAGGAGATGGTCTGCAAGCCACAACTGCCACTGGCCGGCGGCGTGGGATAGCTGACGGCTACCTTGGTCACACCGGCGGGCACGTTCGTGACGACAGCCTCCGGACAGGTAATCGACGGTGGAGTTTCATCAACCACGGTCACAAAGGCAATGCATGATGACCAGTTCTCCCGGCTATCGGCGATGCTCAGCGTGACCTGGGTTACGCCTCGGGGATATGGCCCGGGCGGACTGAGTGTGCGGCTGACAATTGTGCCAACCGTGCTATATGATCCGTTGTCCACCGCAGACACGGGAACGTCGGCCTCGCAGTTGACGTCGGCATTTGTGGTCACGTCGCGACACAGGGCGGCGAACGGCATGTTCGTCGTGCCGACGAGGGCATTGATGAGATTGCTTCCCGTTGGCGTGCCCCAACCCGTGCAGAGATCGTAGCCGGTAACCGCGGAGAATTGCGAGGGGCTGTAAAAAGTTTCGTTGTTGCCGGTCTTGATGTCGTGAAAGCACGCCGTGTAATTCGATCCCATGCCAATCGCGTAAATGGCGGGGTTGATGAAACCAGCGGGTGGTTGCTGGTTGGTCGCAGCTTGCTCGTTGACCAGTGCCGTAAAACCTGCCCAGAGTGGCGCGGCAACACTGGTGCCACCGATGTCTGTGGCCGTGGCCCCATTGTTGTAGATGACGCAGACGTTGGCTGCCGCCATGGCGACATCGGGAACATTCCGCGAGAATGTCGATCCTTGGTTGAATGCCATGTTGACCTCTTGTTGCCAGGTCGGAATCGGGTAATTGGGACTGATCCCGCCGCCGCTGGCGTCATTGGTTTCGCGCGGTCCGGTGCCGGTGTTCCAGTTCCAAACAGTTTCCGACCTCCACGCGGCGCCCGAGCCCGTCGTCAGCTCGGTCCCTCCCACAAGCGTGATATATGGACTATCGGTTTGCTGTTGGTAGGGCCAGTCCGAGTTAAACCCGCCATTGTCACCAGAAGCCTGGAAGAACGACTGGCCCTGGGCGGCGAATTGCTCATAGATCTGATCGAAGGAGTCATCGTCGCCAAAAAACCAGGAACAACTGATTTGTCGGGCCAAATTATCGGTGGCGATCTGGTTCAACACATCCGCCGGATCGCTCTGTTGAGGGGCTTCGTAGACAACAACCTCATCAAGCTCCGGGGCCATGGAAATCACCATTTCAATATCCAGGGACACTTCCAATACCTGGTCGGGAACGTTGGGCGTTCCGTCAGCCCCGTCCACGAGTACATTCGTCAGGAAGGCGCTCGGCAGTTTGGCTTGGCGTGTATATTTTGTGATGTCATTTGCATAGTAGCCGTCAAACTCCACCAAGCCGACCACTTGCCCGGAGCCACTGAGCGACACGCCGGGTGCGTAGGCTGACCTGAAATCGTTTCCCTGATAGTTGCCGGACGGTCCCGAGCCGGAAGCGGGCGTTGCGTCCGCCGCCGGGTGATGAGACGTCTCTCGAATGCTCAAGGGACGCGGAATGCGGTAGTTGTCCAAGCCGCCGATGTGCAAGATCGGGACAGTCAGGTCAACGGACGGCTCGGCATCCGGCGCGTGGAACTCGCGGTGTTCCGTCGGGTGTTGGTACTCGAGCAGCGTCACACGAAAAGTTCGTTCGATGTCCGCCACAGACCCGCGCACATCTACCAGGGTGCGATTGGGATGCTTTCCGGTAACGGTGAAGCCGTTCATCTTCGCAAACTCGATCACGGCCTGGTAATCCTCCTCCGTCGGGCCGAACTTCGCGGTGAATTCATCGGGTGTCAGCCAATGATGGTACTGCGGACTGGTGGGCGCATATTGCTGTTGCAGCAAATGGGCGAGTGATTCCGGGTTGCGCAGCGGCAGTCCGATCACCAAATCCAGATTCGTCGAACTCGCCAGCGTCCCCACCGGCGACAAGTGTAACTCCGTCACCGCCCTGACGACGTGACCGCGCAGGACCTGTCGTTCCGCCGCGTTGGCAACCGTCGTGACAAACGGTACCAGCAAGCCGCAAGAAATTCTTAACAACGCCCGGAAAATCGGCGGTTTGAACCGTGCCCTAGACTCCTGCTTCTTCACACAATCCCTCATGAGCCAAGTCGAAACGAATTCCTAGCCTCGCGCAACCATGGCACTCTGGAGCCCAAGAATAAAGGCCCCCACGGGGTCAGCACCCAGTATATGGCTTTGAGGGGCGGCTTCAAGCCTTTTTGTGTCGCGCCGACTGCTCGACGCAGATTCGCCGTTGGCTTGGTCGAGCGTCTCGAAATTGCCGATGTCGAGCCATGGGCCGCGAATCTGATACGCGTACACCGGCTGGCGCCGATACGACCATGCCGCCGGTTCCCGGGAAGGTTGCCGGGGTCGTTCACCCGAGCAGATCGGGATCGACGCGTTGCAACAGCGCGTTCAGCATCGCCAGCACCTCGCGTCCCGAACTGGCGTGCAACGACGCCGCGGCCAGTTCCTGCGCCTCGCGCAGCGTGAGGCGACGGATCACTTCCTTCACCCGCGGCAGGCTCGATGACGCCGCGCTCAACTCGTCGATCCCCATCCCGAGTAGCAGCGGGGCGAACAGCGGTTCGCCCGCCATCTCGCCGCACACGCCCACCCAGATCTCGTTGTTGTGCGCCGCCTCGACGACCGAGCGGATCAACCGCAGGATCGCCGGGTGCGTCGGTTCGTAGAGGTTGGCGACCTTCTCGTTCACCCGATCCACGGCCATGGTGTACTGAATCAAATCGTTGGAACCGATGCTGAAAAAATCCACCTCGGGCGCGATCATCTCCGCCGTCAGCGCCGCGGACGGAATCTCGATCATCGCGCCGACCGGAATCTGCTCGTCGAAGGGCACGCCCTCCTTCTTCAGGTCGGCCATCACCTGGCGGAGGATGTCGTTGGCCTGCACGACCTCGGCCACGCCGCTGATCATCGGGTACATGATCTTCACGTTGCCCTCGGCGCTGGCCCGCAGGATCGCCCGCAGTTGCGCCTCGAAGATGTCCACATTCGCCAGACAGAAACGGATCGCCCGAAAACCCAGAAACGGGTTGACCTCCTGCGGCGCCGTGTCTTCACTGCGAAACTTGTCGCCGCCGATGTCGAGCGTGCGAATGATCACCGAGTGGGGCTTCACCACGCGGGCGACTTCCAGGTATTTCTCGTACTGCTCCTCTTCGGTGGGGAATTCCGAGCGGTTGAGATACAGAAACTCGGTTCGGAACAGGCCGATGCCTTCCGCGCCGGCCGCCATCACCACTGGCGCGTCGCCGGGCAGTTCGATATTGCCCGACAGGATCATCCGATGCCCGTCGAGCGTCTGCGCCGGCAGATCGTGCAGCGCCTCCAGTCGCTCTTGGACGCTGTGGCGTTTGACCTCGAGTTGCCCGTAGATAAACAGCGTCTGCTCGCTCGGCTCGACGATCAACGTGCCGCTGTAGCCATCGAGGATCGCCGGCTGGCCGTCATGGACGAATTTGCTGAGGTTGCGCAGGCCGACGACGGCGGGCAGGTTCATCGACCGTGCGACAATCGCGCTGTGCGACGTGTGGCTGCCCACGTCCGTGGCAAAACCGCTGACATGCTCGCGGTCCAGCGCCGTGGTGTCGGACGGGGACAGCTCGTGCGCCACCACAATCGTACCGGCCGGGAGATGGGTCAGCGCCCGATGGTCGTGCCCGAGGAGGTTGCGCATGATCCGCCGCGTCACGTCCTGCACGTCGGCCGCCCGCTCGCGAAACAGTTCGTCCGGCAATTCGGACAGCGTCGTGACGTATTTCCGGGCGACGTCGTTAAACACAAACTCAACGTTCTTGCGTTCCTGCTGGAGGCGGCTGATGACCGAATCAATCAGCGCGGGGTCTTCGGTGATCGACAGATGCACGTCGAGGATGGTCGACGGCGAACTGGAGCCGAGGCCCGAGGCGATGCGGTCCTGCAGTTCATGCAACTGTTCGCGCGTCTTGATCAGCGCCTGCTCGAAGCGCGCCACCTCTTTGGGCACGTCCCCGGCCGCGACGTCGTATTCCGGGACGACCTCTTCGGCCACGCTGTAGACGTAGATCTTCCCGCGGGCCACGCCCGGGGATACGCCAATTCCTTGAAAGCTGCGTTCGGCCATACGGCTGTCGTCCGGTTATTCTTCGTCGAACTTGCGTTGAAACAGGGCTTCCAGATCGCGCACCGCCGCCTCGGCGTCCGATCCCTCGGCGATGATGATGAGTTTCGAGCCCTGGCCCGCCGCCAGCATCATCAGTCCCATAATGCTCTTGCCGTTGACCCGTTCGCCGTCCTTCTCGACGGTGATGTCGCAGGCAAATTTATTGGCGGTCTTGACGAACAGCGCCGCCGGCCGCGCGTGGACGCCGAGCTTGTTGATCACCGTGACCTCCCGACTCGCCGTCCTGGCTTCCGATCCGCCGCTGTTCTTGCGTGACAAAATCATGTCCGTTGTTGCCTTCCGTTACGACCCCGAGGGCGTGCGCATGCGCTCGATGAGCCGCTCATTAAACTCCCGCGCCGCGTTGTGGCCCAGGCTCTTCAACTTCTGGTCCAGCGCCGCCACCTCGATCAGCCGCGCGATATCGCGCCCCGGTCGTACGGGAATGGTCACGTGCGGCACGTCGATCCCGAGGATCTTGTAGCACTGGCGCTCGATGCCGATGCGGTCCACCTCTTCCATCTTCTCCCAATCCATGAGCGTGACGACCAAGTTCAGGTTTTTTTCCGGACGTACGCTCGCGACGCCGAAGACCGCGGGGACATTGATGATGCCCAGACCGCGGATCTCCATGTGGTAGCGCGTCGTCTCGGACGAGGTTCCCACCAGCTCGCGGCCTTCCAGCAGGCGAATGCGCGTGATGTCGTCGCTGACCAGACTGTAGCCGCGTTCCAACAGCGCCAGCACGCTCTCGCTCTTGCCAATGCCGCTCTCCCCACGAATTAACACACCAATGCCCAGGATGTCCACCATGGACCCGTGCTCGCTGACCTGCGGCGCGAACTCCATTTCCAGCGCGATCGTCGCCGCGTTGATGAACTTCATCGTGACCATCTTGGTCTTGAACAACGGCACCTGGTACCCGTCGCATTTCTGCTGCACCAGCGGGGGAGGATTGATGTTGCGCGCGAACACGAGGCAGGGGATCTTCGCCTTGAGCATCCGCTCGATGCGTTTGGCCGCTTCCTCCTCGCCCAGCGATTTGAGGAACGCCCATTCCGCCCCGCCGATCACCTGCACCCGTTTCATCGCGAAATACCGGAAGAACTTCGCCAGGGCCAGCCCCGGTCGGTTCACCGAGCCTTCCTGGATCTTCCGCGGCAGCCCGGCGCCGCCGGCGATGAGCTTGAGCTGCAGCTTCTCCGCGTGGTTCAGGTAGAACCGCTCAACGGTGACGGTCGGGATCGAGGCGGTGACCATGGTCAACTCAGGGTGGGTTCGATCAGCCCGAAATCGCCCTTGGTGCGCCGGTACATGACGTTCACTTTCTCCGTCTCGGCGTTGAGGAACACCAGGAACTGCCGGTCGGAAAGCTCCAACTGCAGCACCGCTTCGTCCACGAACATCGGTTTGATCGCGAACTTCTCCGTGTGAACGATCTGCGTTGTCCCACCCTCCTCCTGAAGGTCATGCGTCATGACCTGTTCGTCGACCTGGTACGGAATGGCTTTGCGCGGCCGATGGCGCTGGATCTTGGTCTTGTACTTGCGCATCTGGCGCGCCACCTTGTCCACCACCCGGTCGATGGACGCGTAGAGGTCTTCGCTGACCTCGCGCGCTTCGATGGTGATGTGGTTGCCGCATTGCAGCACCAGTTCCGCAATGTGGCGGAACTTGTCCACCTCCAAAATGTAATGCGCGCTCAGGATCCGCGGGAAATCGATCCCGATCTGTTCGAGTTTCCGTCCCGCGTATTCCCGAATCGCCGGCGTGATGTCCACGTGCCGACCGGTCACTGACATATCCATGAAAACCGTCTCCTCTCGTTTGCCGTCGCCCGCCTCACATTGTGAAATCGGGTCCCAGATAAATTTCGCGGCTATGCGGGTCGTTCGTCAAAAATTCGCTCGTGCCCTCGCGCACGACCTTGCCATGATGAATCAGGTACGCGCGATCGACGATGCGCAACGTCTGCTGCGCGTTGTGATCGGTCAGGAGGATACCGAGTCCCTTGTTCTTCAACTCGATAATGATCTTCTGCACCTCGTGCACCGCAATCGGGTCCACGCCGCTGAACGGTTCGTCCAGCAGCATCAATTTCGGCCCGGTCACGAGCGCGCGCGTGATCTCCAGCCGGCGCCGTTCCCCGCCGCTCAGGGTGTACGCCTTGTTCTTCGCCAGCGATTTAATATCCAGTTCTTCGAGCAAATAATCCAGCCGAAACTTCCTCTCCTCCGCCGACAACGGCAGCGTCTCCAAAATCGCCATGATGTTGTCTTCGACCGACAACTTGCGGAACACGCTCGGTTCCTGGGACAGGTAACTGATGCCGCGCCGCGCCCGTTTGTGCATCGGCAGGCGCGTCACATCCTTGCCATCAAAAAAGACCTTGCCCGCGTTCGGCTTGATCAGCCCGACCGCCATGTAGAACGACGTGGTCTTCCCCGCGCCATTCGGCCCGAGCAGGCCGACAATCTCCCCCGCGCGCACGTTGATGTCCACGCCGTCCACGACGCGCCGATGGCCGTAGATCTTGACCAGCCCCTGGGTACGCAGCAGGACGTTGTTGTCCGCCGCTTCGCTCAAATCCATTGCCTCCAAACCGCATCCACCGGCATTCTTAGCGTCATGCGCCTCGATTCATCAAGCCGCAGTGTACCAGAACCGGCGCGCGTGACAAGCACGGCGACCGGACCGCTGGAATCGCGTTGACTCCATGCCGGCGCGACGTACCCTCGCGGTCAACCCGGTTCGGCGCGAACAGAACCGGGACGCCTGATGGTTTTTGCGAAAATGATGATAACGCCGTTGCATCGACTCGGCGGCTTGCTCCTCTGCGTGGTTGGATTCGTCGGACCCGCCCTGGCGCAGACCGACCAGCCGATCTACACGGATTCGCTGGCGGCCGGCTGGCAGGATTGGAGTTGGGCGACGGACAATCTGGCCTGCACGTCGCTCGTGCATTCCGGCGCCGACTCGATCAGCGTCACCGCCGCGGCGTACCAAGCGTTGTATCTGTATCACAACGATTTCAGCACGAGCACGTACAGCAATCTTACCTTTTGGATTAACGGCGGCCCGATCGGCGGCCAACGGCTGCAGGTGCAGGCGCTGCTCGACGGCGTCCCGCAACCCGCCGTTGCGCTGGCGCCGCTGCCGTTCAACACCTGGAAGCAAATCGTTCTCTCGCTCGCCTCACTCGGTGTGACGAACAAGCCGAACGTGAACGGCTTTTGGATCCTGGACCGCAGCGGCGCCCGCGAGCCGACGTTTTATGTCGATGACATCGTGCTGACCACCCTCCCGCCGCCGGCCATCATCCATGTCAGCGTCAATGCCACGCAAATCGTTCGCACCGTGGACGCGCGGATGTTCGGCGTCAACACCGCCGTCTGGGACCGATTGTTCGATACTGCCAACACCATCGGTATGTTCACGAGCATGAACAATCAGGCCCTGCGGTTTCCCGGCGGCTCAGCCGCGGACGAGTATCATTGGGCCTCGAACACCAGCGGCACCAACACATGGAGGTGGTGGACGTCCTTCGACCAGTTTGCGGATGTGGCCACCAACACGCATGCTGAGGTGTTCATCACCGTCAACTACGGCTCGGGCACGCCGGCGGAAGCGGCCAACTGGGTTCAGTATTCCAATGTCACCAAGAAATATGGCTTCCGGTATTGGGAGGTCGGCAACGAATGCTACGGCCCGTGGGAGACCGACACGAACACGCCGCCACACGATCCGTACGCTTACGCCACGCGGTTCCCGGGCTACTGGACCCGGATGAAAGCGATGGATCCCGCCATCAAGATCGGCGCGGTCGTCGTCGCGGGCGAGGACAGGTACTCGGCCGGCACCAATCACGCCGCCCTAAACCCGCGCACCGGCCAGACCCACAATGGTTGGACGCCGGTGGTGCTGGCGACGCTGAACCGCCTCGGGGTCACGCCCGATTTCGTCATCTATCATCGGTACGCGCAAGCGCCGGGCGCGGAGAATGACGCCACACTCCTCCAGTCTTCCGTCACGTGGTCGAATGACGCCGCCAGCCTGCGCCAACAGCTCAGCGATTACCTCGGCCCGCCCGCCAGCAACGTCGAACTCGTTTGCACCGAGAATAATTCCGTCCCGTCGAATCCCGGCAAGCAGACGACCAGCCTCGTTAATGGCCTGTTTCTGGCCGACAGCATTGGCAACGCGCTGCAAACCGAGTGCAACGCTCTCATCTGGTGGGACACGCGCAACGGCCAGGAGACCGTCAACAACAACGACCCGTCACTGTACGGTTGGCGTCAATACGGCGACTACGGCATGACCGATTCCGCCAATCCCGCGGCCCCGGCGGATCGATACCCGACATACTATGTGGCCCGGCTGCTTCAGTATTTCGCGCGCGGAGGCGACCATATCGTGGCGGCGACCAGCGATTATCCGCTCTTGTCCGTCTATGCGGCGGCGCGCACCAATGGGTTGCTGGCGGTGCTGGTGATCAACAAGAGCGCCACCAATTCGTTGAACGCCAGTTTCTCGATCCGTGGGTATCTAACCAACACCGATGCGGTCGTGTATTCCTACGGCATTCCGCAGGACGACGCCGCCTGCACGGGGTTCGGCTCGGCGGACATCGCGCAAACCAACTTCACCGGCGCCGCCACGAGTTTCAGTTTGGCCTTTCCTCCATACTCGGCTAGCGTAATCTGCCTGTCGAACCCGCCGCCATCGTTGGCGACGCACCGATTCTATCGCGTCGGATTGGTAAATCCGTAAGAGCCGGGATGCAGGCCCGGTGCGGTTGGAGGGACCGAGCTATTGCGCCGAACCTTTGTCATCCGCGCCGACACCTTCATTCTGTTTCCGCTGGTCTTCGGGATAGATGAGCAGGCGCGGGCGGTTGGTGTCGGTCTGGCTGTTTTCGACGTCCATCCGCTGCGAGTCGCGCCAGAAGGTGATCTTGTCGCCGGTGACCACGCCGTCGGCAGACTCGGCGCGCGGGTGGCCGCCCGTCAGCACGACTTTGCCGTCGGCGGCGGTGTATTCCGCGTGTTCACTATTGGTTTTCTTGTTGTCGGGCGTGGTCATCACCACACCGCCATCGGCAATGATCTTCTGCACGGACCGGGTGGTGTTGGTGGTCGTCGTGGTGCCCGTGGTCGTCACGACGTTGGTGGCGCCGAAAAACACGGTCATCTTGTCCGCGCGCACCGTCATGCGCGGATCGACGACGAGCACGTTGCCTTCAAATGTGCCCAGATTGTGGGCGTAATCCCCATGCAAAACGTCAGCCGTGATGATCGTGGGTTCATCGGTCGAACTGGCGACCGGGAGCGGCGATTTCGCGGCGACGGGCGGGGGTGACGTGGCGCCCGGTGCGGTCGCTTGTTCCGTGGCGTTGGTCGCCGACACGGCGGCGACGCCAAGAACCAGTGCGGCCACGCTGGCCGCGGCAACGACGAGGATTTTCTTCATGGCTGTTTCGGTGGCCCCCCGAGAGATTGTTGTCCGTTGGTGATAACCACGCAGACGTTGCTGCGGATCACCATCGAGGTGGTGTTGCCGTTCCATTCACCGCCAATGCCGGTGATCACCATGTTCTGGCGGTCGATGCGCACGTGGTCGTCTGTCGTGGCGTGGTTGTTCGCGCGGTCCAACAGGCACGTCGGCGTACTGAACACCATGTCCACCGTGTTGGTGGTGTAAAATTCCGCGCGCGCGTTCTGGATATCCATCAACCCGTCGGGACGGATCACCGCCCGCTCGCCGAAGAGTTTCCATTTGAGATTGCCGTCGTCATCGCGTTCGGGAACCTCGAATTTCTCGATGTAGCCGTTCCCGGTGTCCGCCGGCTTCTGGTTCGTGGCGGACTTTGCGTCGCCATCGGCGAACAGGTGAGGGGAGGCGACCAGGAATGCCGCCACGGCGAGCGTCACGTATTTTGCAATCGCTTTCTTCCACGAGCCGCGCGCTTTCAGGATCATCTCAATGACCTCGCGCACCGCGCCGTCGCCGCCGCGGTGCCGCGTGACGTAATGCGCCGCGCGCCGGACTTCATCCACCGCGTTGGGCACGGCCACCGCCAAGCCGACGCGCCGCAGCACGGGCAGGTCGACCAGCTCATCGCCAATAAACGCGATTTCCTCGTTGGCGAACCCGTGCCGGCGTTTGACGGTCTCGACCATCTCCATCTTGTTGACCGGTTTCTGTAGCACAATTTTGACACCCAGATCGGCGGCGCGTTCGGTCGTGGCCTTCGAGGGCCGACCCGAGATGAAACCGATCGTCAATCCCACCCGCTGCGCCATCGCGATGCCATGGCCGTCCTGCACGTCGAATGTCTTGAATTCAGTCCCGTCGCTCGTGAAATGCAGTTTGCCATCGGTCAGCACACCATCCACGTCCATCAACAGACAACGGATCTTGCGCAACCGACGGTTCAGCGCCCCCTTGCTCGTGCTACGTAGCGAGCTACTTCGCAGAGTAGCAGCGGTCTTCATCAGTGCGGAGTGTAACAGAATGCCCTCGTGTGACAAGCCCACTGCTGTTGGGGCCGCCGAGGCCACAAAAACGAAAACCTCCCCGGTGGCTAGTCAGGGGAGGTCTCGCGCCTGGAGAACAACAAAAGGCTATTTTGAGTCCTTCAGCACAACAAAGGTCGTGGCCTTGCCGCGCTGGACGTACAACAGCACGCCCTTGTCCTGATTGGTCTTGTCCATGACGGATTTGAAATCTTCGGCCGAATGAACGGGCGCTCGGTCAACGGACGTAATCACATCCCCGCGCTCCAGTCCCTTTTCCTGGGCCGCGCTGCCATCGGCGACATCGGTGACCACGACGCCATCGGACGCCTCGATCTTGAGCCGTTCGGCGAGGTCCTTGGTCAGGGTTTGCACGGTGAGCCCGAACGCGGTCTCGGGTTTCGGCATCATATGATGCTCCAGCGAAACCGTTTGAAGTTGATCGGGCATCTCATCGGTTTGAATCGTCACCTGCATCTTCTTGGGGCCGCGCACGACATCGAGCACGACTTTCTGGCCTATGTTCTTGTGAAGAATCTGTTGCTGGAGTTCCCGCGGCGTTTTCACCGGGGTGCCGTCCACAGCCACGATCACGTCGGCGGGTTGAAGATCGCTCTTCGAAGCGGGCGTGCCTTCGCGAATCTCGGTAACCACGACGCCTTCCTTCACGCCCTTTTCCAGGTCGGCGTAATCCTTGTCTTCGGAAAACTCGCTGATGCCGATGCCGATCCACGGACGTTTGACCTTGCCATCCTTAATGAGCTTGTCCGCCGAATCCATCGCCATGTTGATCGGGATGGCGAAGCCGATGCCGCGGTTGAGACCGCGAATCAGGGTGTTGATGCCGATGACGCGCCCTTCGATGTCACACAGCGGCCCGCCCGAATTGCCGGGATTGATCGCCGCGTCGGTCTGGATGTAATCCTCATACGCGTTGCCGCCGCGGCTGGCGACGCCGCTACGGCTCTTCGCGCTGACAAAGCCGACCGTGAAACTGTAATCGAGTTCATACGGCGCGCCGATGGCAATCGCCCATTGCCCGACCTTGACCGCGTCGCTGTCGCCGATGCGGGCCGCCGGGAGGTTCTTGCCATCCACTTTGATGACCGCCACGTCGATGCGATCGTCGATGCCGACGACCGTCGCGTTGGTGAATTTCGTGCCATCCTTCAACAGCACGGTGATCTGCCCGCCGCCGTCAATGACATGCTGATTGGTGAGGATGTAGCCGTCCTTGCGCAGGATGACGCCCGACCCCTGGCTCTCGACGTCGGGCTCGTGTTGCTGCGGCATGTGGCGGAAGAAAAATTCAAATGGGGAACCGTGAAACTGCTGGCCCTGGCCGTTCTCTCCGTCCTCGCCGCCTTGGGACTCTTCCGCGGGCGCCTTGTGCTTGGTCGTTATGACGACGACCGACGGGCTGGTTTTGTCGGCCACGTTCTCAAAAGCGTTTTCGAGGTGCCGGGCGAGATCGATGTCACCGTTCGACGCCGTTGTGGTTGCGCCTTCCGCAAAACACGCGGGTATCGAGGCGGCCAAAATGAAAGCAAACCCGATGGTCGACCATCGGGCCACTAGGGAACTGCTGCGCGAATATTGTTGGTCCATATGTAATGTATGCCTTTTGACCCGCGTCACACGGGTACGTTCAATCCGTGCTGCCTGTCATGCAATTGGTATGCCATCATCACCGCGCGCAATATCGCCGAAAACATATGAATCGGCAAGTGCGATGGGACGGGTTCCGTCGGACACCATTTCATCCCGTAGCCCCACGTTGACAATACGGGTGATTCCGATAACCTTGGAACAGGCGATGGGAACGATGATTACCACGGCTGACACGGCGGAACTTCAGGAACGGGTTCGGGAGCTGAAAAAGCTCAAGAACGCGGTCATTCTCGCGCACAATTATCAGGTGCCGGAGCTGCAGGACGTGGCGGATTTCGTCGGCGATTCGCTCGGGTTGTCATTCAAGGCGAAGGAGACGGATGCCGATGTGATTCTGTTCTGCGGCGTGCATTTCATGGCCGAGACGGCCAAGATCGTCAACCCGGGCAAGACGGTGATTTTGCCCGATCTCGACGCGGGGTGTTCGCTGGCGGACTCGTGCGATGCCAAGGCGCTGGCGAAATGGAAGGAAGCGCATCCCGACGTGACCATCGTGGCCTACATCAATTGCACCGCGGCGGTGAAGGCGCTGGTGGACATCATTTGCACGTCGGGGAATGCGGTAAAGGTCGTCAACTCGATTCCGCCGGACAAGAAGATCCTGTTCGTGCCCGACCAGAATCTCGGTCAATGGGTCATGGCGCAGACGGGCCGGCAGATGATCCTGTGGCCGGGCGCGTGTTCGACCCACGTCTTGTTCACCCACAAAGCGATTTTCCGGTTGCGTCAGGAACATCCTGAGGCGGAGATCGTCGCGCATCCGGAATGCCTGCCGGCCGTGCGGATGATGGCCGATGAAGTGTGTTCGACCGAGAAGATGGTGGGCTACTGCAAGAATTCGCCTGCGCCCGAGTTCATCATCGTCACCGAAGCCGGCATGTTGCACCGGCTCCAGAAGGAAGTGCCCGGCAAGGTCTTCATTCCCGGCCCGACGGATTCGTGCCATTGCAACGAGTGCAGTTTCATGAAGAAGAACACTCTGGAGAAAGCCGTCGCCGCGCTGGAAACTCTCTCGCCTGAAATCACTCTCGACGAAGACATCCGCCGCCGCGCGCTGATCCCGATTGAACGGATGCTTGCGCTGGGGAAATGACTTGTACCGGCTGGTGCGATTCGCTACCCTTGTGTTCGAGGCGTTGGTGTGAGTCTTACTCACCAAGAAATGAAAACGGATGACCAACGGCGGATTCCGCTGTGGGTTCGATGGCTTACGAGTGCTACGGCTTTTGTTTTACTTCTCGGCCACCTGACCTGCCCTAAGATGAAGTTTGATTGGATTGGGGTCGCACTGCTCGGGTTTGTCGTTCTGCCTTGGTTTATTGATTTGGTTCGAAGTGTCAAATTGCCTGGAGGCACCGAGGTGGATCTCGGAAAGCAGCAGTCGACCACCGATGAACCAGCCCCGCCGGTACCACATGTAACTCTGAAGGCCGCTGCGGTCGGGAATTACTCGGGGAATGCCAAGAAGATCCTGAAGACTCTGTGGCGGTATCAAAGAGAGTATTTTGGGAGTGATCCCAGAAAGCGATGGACTTTTACCGTTTCCCCGTCCGCTCAGGATTATGCTGCCTTCTTGCACGGTCTAACAGAGCTGATTGATGCAGCCTTGGTAAGCGTAAATCCGCAGAACAACCATTGTATGCTCACGAACGAGGGCATACGATTCTGCGAGCAGAATGAAACGACTCTGGAGTCCTTTCCAGACATTTACGCATTCTAGGATGCCCGGCTACTGCTCTTCGCGTAATTGCCGAGCGGAGACGTTCGCGGGGACCTGATGGGCACTGAGCGCGCGCTTTCCTCTCCGGCCGAGTCAAGGGCAACAGTCTGAAATTCTTCGGTCCCTATTGTACGTCCTATCGCTTTTACATTTACTAATTATCCATTTTTGGATATACTCCTGCGTGATGAATATGTTCCTGGTTCCTGTTGTGGCCGGCTCGGCTTCGGTGATGGGTTTGTTCCGGGGGGATTCGGAGTTGGGTTTTGACACGGACGGAGCAGGGGGCGACCCTTCAACTTCGCTCAGGGCGGGCGGGGCAGGCCCCCCCAAAAAAGGGGAAAATTGCGAAACGAACCCAAACTTTCCGGATGGAAAATGCGCGTGGATGAGCTTGTGGGAGAGGTGGTTGGAAAAAGCGGAATTGCGTTTTTGCGGTGGGTTCGTTTTCTCGAAAAATGGGTTCGGTCGGGGGGTATGAGGGCTCTTCTAGCGTCGCGCGTGGTCAATATGCTATATGAACCGATGGCGCAGTAACGGTGTCCAATGCATACCACATCGCAACACGGGAAAAATGAGATATAAAATATCGGCATTTCTGTTTTTAGCGGCGCTGTTGCTCGTGCAGAACGAGAGCCTGGCCAGCGGGCAATTCACGACGGACAAAGACATCCTGCGGGCGACGCTGAAAAACGGGTTGCGGGTGGTGGTCGTGCGCGACCCGATCGCGCCGGTGGTGACGACGGTCGTGAATTACCGGGTCGGGTCGGACGAAGCGCCGGCGGGATTTCCCGGCATGGCGCACGCGTTGGAGCACATGATGTTTCGCGGGAATCCGGGCCTGTCGGCGGACCAACTGGCCCAGATTTCCGCCGCGATGGGCGGCAACTTCGACGCCGATACGCAGCAGACGATCACGCAATACTATTTCACGGTTCCCGCGGACGACCTGGAGACGGCGCTGCACGTCGAATCGCTGCGGATGAGCGGCATCCTTGCCACGGACGAATTGTGGAACAAGGAACGCGGCGCGATCGAGCAGGAAGTGGCGCAGGACCTCTCGAATCCCGAGTACGTGCTGTACATGAAGCTGCTCGACGCGATGTTCAAAGGGACGCCGTACGAGCACGACGCGCTGGGCACGCGGCCCTCGTTCGACAAAACGACGGGCGCGATGCTGAAAGATTTCTACAGACGCTGGTACGCGCCAAACAACGCGATCCTGATCGTCGTCGGCGACGTGGACCCGCAATCGACGCTGGCCACCGTGCGACGTTTTTTTGAGAGCATCCCGACGAAGAAACTGCCGCGTCGTCCCACGGTCGAGTTGCAATCCGTGAAAACGGACAGCCTGCATCTGACCAGCGACCTGGCGTACGGACTCGCCGTCATCACATTTCGCGGGCCCGGTTCCGACAGCCCCGATTACGCGGCAGCGCAGGTGCTCGGGGACGTGCTGGCCAGCCGCCGGGCGGATCTCTACGCGCTGGTGCCCGCCGGCAAGGCGCTCGCGACCGATTTTTCGTTGGATGCGCTGCCGAAGGCGGGCCTCGCCTACGGGATTGGGTCGTTCCCGAAGGGAGGCGATGGCGCCGCGTTGATCAAGGAACTGCAGAATGTGTTTCGGAATTATGTGAAACACGGCGTGCCGGCCGATCTCGTGGAGGCATCGAAACGGCACCGGCTCGCCGACGAAGAGTTCGAGAGAAATTCCATTGAAGGACTGGCGATGACCTGGGCGGAAGCGCTGGCGCTCGAAGGCCGCCACTCACCAGACGACGATATCGAAGCGATCAAGAAGGTTTCGGTGGCCGACGTGAACCGCGTGGCCCGAAAATACCTGAACCTCGACCATGCGATCACGGCGATTGTCACGCCCGAGGAATCCGGCAAGCCGGTGTCGTCAGCCAGTTACGGCGGACACGAATCGCTGGCGTCGACGGAGAAGGGGAAGGTGCCATTGCCGGATTGGGCGGTGGCGCAATTGGCGCGTCTTCCCGTTCCCGCGTCCTCGTTGCATCCCGTGGTCACGACGCTCACGAACGGGCTTCAACTCATTGTCCAGACCGAAACGATGAGCGGCACGGTGAGCCTCTCCGGCCGAATCCGCAACAACCCGAATCTCGAAGCGGCGGCGGGGCAGGAAGGCGTGGACGATGTCCTTGACCAACTGTTTGAATTCGGCAGCGAATCCCTGGACCGCGTAGCGTTTCAGAAAGCGCTCGACGACATTGGCGCGACGGAATCCGCCGGCACGGATTTCGGGGTGAACGTGCTGACCAATTTCTTTGACCGTGGCGTGCAACTTCTGGCGGACAACCTGTTGCATCCTGCGCTGCCGCCGGAAGCGTTCAAGATCGTGCGCCAGCAGGTGTCGGACACGGTGGCCGGTCAGTTGGAAAGCCCGGAGTACCTCGCGCACCGGGCGCTGGCGACCGCGTTACTGCCGAAGGGCGACCCGGCGTTGCGCCAGGCGACGACCTCCACCGTCAGCGCGCTGACGCTCGATAACGTGCGCGATTATTATCACCACGTGTTTCGTCCCGACCTGACGACGATCGTGGTGGTCGGCAGCGTGACGCCCGAGCAAGCGAGATCGGCCGTCGAGAAATGGTTTGGCGACTGGACGACGACGGGACCAAAACCCGAGGTGCTTCCGTCGCCCGTGCCCACCAACGCGCCGGCGGTGACGGCGGTGCCGGACAAGAGCCGCGTCCAGGACAAGGTGACGCTGGCAGAGATGCTGGCATTGAACCGCTCGAACCCGGACTACTACGCGCTACGGCTCGGCAACTTTGTCTTGGGAGGCGGGTTCTACGCTACGCGGTTGTACCGCGACCTGCGCAAGGAGAACGGGCTGGTGTATGCCGTGGATTCGTCATTCGACATCCAGGAGACACGCGGGTTGTACAAGGTGGACTATGGCTGCGACCCGCCCAACGTTTCCAGAGCCCGCGCCATCATCCTGCGTGACCTGACGGACATGCAGACCAAGCCCGTGGGCGCCGACGAGTTGCAGCAGGCAAAGGCGGAATGGCTCCGGGGAATCCCGCTGTCCGAGTCCAGCACGGGCGACATCGGCGGGAAATTGCTGTTCTACGCCACGCACGATCTGCCGCTGGATGAAACGATACGCGCCGCCAAGATTTGCCTCGCCCTGACGGCTGACGACGTGCAGGCCGCATTCGCCAAATGGTTGCACCCCGAGAACCTGGTCCAGGCGAGCCTCGGGCCGGATCCGCAATGAGGCCGGCGACGCGGGCCGTGGTTGACTTTCAGGCTACTTGGTGTCATTGAAGTCCTGGTTGCTGCGCACATGAGACGAATTATTTTCCTCATCCTCATGACGTGTCTGCCGGTCTGGCCGGCCCGCGGCGAGGACTTGTCGCCGTACAAGACTGCCGATGACCTGTGGGATCACCTGCAGACGCTGGAGAAGACGCCACCGTCCAATGATCGGGCGCAGTACGTCCAGCAGTTGGGGAGTTTGCGAAGCGCGTTGCTGGAGTTCGAGACCCGTTTCGGAACCGATCCGCGGCGGTGGGACGCCAAGCTGTTGCGGGCGCAAATCGAGTCCATGAGCGCGCGTGTCGACGGCCGTCCAGCGGACAATGCCGCATCGCTGCAAGTTGCCGGGGACATTCTTAGCGCGACGGACGCCTCGTCATCGACCAGGGCTGATGCGAGATTTCTCATCGCGAAGGCGCGTGTGGAATCGCTGGCGCGGTCCGGTGGGGCGATGGATCCCGGAGCGCGCGCAGCGGTCGAGGCCGACATTGCCCAGTTACGCAAGGATTACCCGGACGACCAGCGCACCGCGGTCTTACAGTTGGAGTTGGCACTGTTCCTTGAGCGGCGCGATCCCGGCGCGGCCGAATCGATGTTGCGCACCCTGGAAGCCAGCCAGGATCTTCACGTTGCCGCCGTGGCGCAACAGCATCTGGAGTCTTTGGAGTCGACCCGCCAACTCGGTAAGGCGCCTCTCGACCTGAAGTTCAAGGCTGTGGACGGCACGGATGTGGACATGGCGGGGCTTCGCGGGAAGGTGGTGTTGGTGGATTTCTGGGCAACGTGGTGCGGTCCGTGCCGCATGGAAATCCCCAACGTCGTTGCCACATACAACCAGCTTCACAAGGCCGGGTTTGAAATTGTCGGGGTCTCGCTGGACCAAAACAAGGATCAACTGCTCGCCTACATGAAACAAACCGGCATGACGTGGCCACAGTACTTCGACGGCAAGGGCTGGGCCAATCTCATCAGTAGCCGGTATGGAATCAACGCGATTCCCGCCGGGTGGTTGGTGGACAAGAAAGGGCTCGTGCGCAGCACGCAGGCTCGCGGCGCGAACCTCGCCGAGCAGGTCAAGGCGCTGTTGGCGGAATAGCGGGTCCGGACCTTCTGTGGCCGCTCAGACCTGCCTGTAAGTTTCTTGACAGACGAACGGCGGGAGAAATAGACTTGACCCCATGAAGACGATTTCACGTTCCTTATTGATTTCCGCAGTGTTGCTGCTGCTGACCAGCGTCGGGGCTTATGCCCATATCATTCCCGGCGACGTGCGCGGTTTTGACGGCGGGTTCGCGCATCCGTTGAGCGGACTCGATCACATTCTCGCGATGGTCGCGGTCGGCTTGTGGGCGGCGCAACTGGGCGGACGCGCGCGCTGGCTTGTGCCCGCGAGTTTTATCGCCGTGATGGTGCTCGGCGGGGCGTTGGCGATGGCCGGACTTCGCGTGCCCTTCACCGAGGAGGGGATCATGCTTTCTCTGCTGGTATTCGGGATACTGATTGCCGTGGCGGCGCGGTTCCCGTTGGCGGCGAGCATGGCTATTGTGGGGCTGTTTGCGTTCTTTCACGGGCACTCACACGGCACGGAAATGCCCGCCAACGCGGTTGGCTATGCCTATGGCGCGGGGTTTGTGCTGGCGACGGCGTTGCTGCACACGACGGGCATCGTGATCGGAGTATCGGCGCAACGGTTCGTGAAGCTGCCGGTGATCCGGTTCGCCGGCGCGGCGATCGCCGTGACGGGAGTGTGTCTCTGGGCGTTCTAGCCCGGCCCGTGTCAAAGCTGTCCGGTCACGCTGATACGGAATTGAGCGGGGTTCGCCGGCACACCTAATGAGTCGGTCCCAACTCGGACGTCGCGGATTCCCATTGAATTCCGAAACGGCGAGGAGTAGTATGTTTTGCACGTCAGGCTAAGGAGATGGCTATGAACGAGAGGCTTTGTGAGTGGCCGGACTGTGGACGACTGGCCGGCCGAGGCTGGGATGTACACGGGAGGAGCTATTGCGGACCGCATTACTTCCCCGGACTTGAAAAGGCCTTCCTGGAAGCGTACGCAAGATGGGACGCGGTACGCGAACCGTCCGACGAATTCAAGAATCTGTTCAGTCGTTACGTCGAGCGTCTCTACCCTGCGGGCGGCATGCCGGAGAAACTTTCTCAGAACAGGATTGAAGCGCGAGCGGTGGCGTGGAAGAAAACGCAGGTCGGGCTGGAGTTTTCCATCGAGCGTCATCTGATGGCCTACCGTTGGGGGGGCGTGGTGAAGACGGTCAATCAAGAGTGGCGCTTTGGCTTGCTAACAAAGGATCTGGTGCTTCTCCGGCAGCAGGACGCCGTGCCGCCGCGGAAGTTGGGCATGATCGGCACCGCTGCGAAATCAGGCGCCCCCGCCAGCGGCGCCGTTAATCAATGATTGGCGTGGCTGGCGCCACGGCGCGCGCTGTTCCCCGATGCCGGTGTTACGGTAAGCTTCTCGCGTCCTGATCCGTCGCTTTCAGAGTCTGCCTCTATTCCTCACGGATTAGACGGTGGGACACCGACCGTCGGAGTATGGACTTCCGCCGGTGGCGGGGTCTGGTTGCTACCGGAGTTGGCACTCGTGCCCACAGGCTGATGCCCTCCGCCCGAACTCGTCGCGCAACCCACGCCCAGCACCGACGCTACCAACAGGATCGCCAACCAAGGCAGTATACGTTTCATCGAAGAATCTCCTCTTGAGTTGAAGCGGTAACGGAAGAACCCCGGAAAGGCAAGAGCGAAAGAAGAAAGTCTCCGTTGATGGTAAGCGGGGCATCAAACCCATTCGTCTCGCCCCGCGTTTCTGGTTGCCTCCAGCGCGGGCCGATGATAATCCTTGCCTGAATAAACCCATACGAGGAGACCGCATCGATCATGCAGACGCTGTTGCGAGGCAGGGACTATATTGAGACGCCGGACTGGACGAAGGAAGAACTGGAAACCGTGCTGGATGTGGCGGGGGATCTGAAGCGCCGCTTTGCGCTGGGTGAACCACATCGATTGCTCCAGGACAAGACGCTGTTCATGATGTTTTTCGAGCAGAGCACGCGCACGCGGAACTCGACCGAAGCGGCGATGACGCAGCTCGGGGGCCACGCGCACGATCTCACGCCTGACAAGATGCAGATTTCCCATGGCGAAACGCCGAAGGACACGGGCAAGGTCCTGTCCCGGTACGGTCACGGCATCGCCATCCGGAATTGTTTCTATGGCATCGGCAACAAGTATCTGCGCGAAGTCGCCGAGCACGCGACCATTCCGGTGGTGAGTTTGCAGGACGATGTTGATCATCCACTGCAAGCGATTGCCGATTTGATGACGATGCGGGAGAAGTACGGCAACAATCTGCGCGGAGTGAAATGTCTGGTGTCGTGGACGTATGCGCCGGCATATGCGCGTCCGCTCAGCGTGCCGCAAGGATTGATCTGGCTGCTGCCGCGATTCGGGATGGATGTGACGTTGTCGCATCCGAAAGAATTCAATTTGATGCCGCGCACGCTCGAAGCGGCGAAACGATTTGCGAAGGAGAACAAGACGAAATTCGAGATCATCCACGACATGGACGACGGGTTCAAAAATGCGGTTGTGTGTTATCCGAAGTCGTGGGGTTGCCACCAGTACCTGGCGGACCAGGGCGTGCCCGAGGACAAGCGCAAGGAAGAGGGGATGAAGATCGTCAACAAGTACAAGAACTGGGTGTGCACCGAGAAGCGGATGAAGATGGCGAAGAAGGAAGCCTGCTACATGCACCCACTGCCGGCCGATCGCGGCGCCGAAGTCGAGGACGCCGTCATCGACGGCCCGCAATCCGTCGTGTTTGACCAGGCCGAAAACCGCCTGCACACGGTGAAGGCGATCTTGTCACTCGTCATGGGCGGAAGGCCGTAACGGAATTGGGAATCGAGAGGGCCGGGCGGTATGGACCCGGCCTTTTCGTTTTGAACGACGAGAGTTACCGGGCAAAGGTTGGGAGACGCAGCCCGTCAGAGTCTGCTCGACGTTCACAAGAACTATTGCGATAGTACCGCCTCCGCATGGGAGCAAAAAAGCACCACGACGTTGGACTCATGGCCATCGCGATCTTCAAGCTCGTGAAGGGGTTGCTGTTGTTTCTCGTCGGCGTGGGAGCGTTGTCGTTGATTCATCCGGAGGCCGCCGAGATCTTCAAGCGGTGGGCGAACGACCTGCAAGTGAACGTGCACAGTCGCGTCCTCCAAAAAAGCCTGGTGCACATCGGCCTGGTGAGGCACCGCGATCTGGCCCTGGTCGTTACGGTATCGTTTTTTTATTCCGCGCTGTTGTTGACGGAAGGGATCGGCCTGCTGATGGAACAAGTGTGGGCGGAGTACATGACCGTCGTGATCACATCGACCTTTATCCCCGTTGAGGTGTATGAGTTGGTACGACATGCGACCGTCCTTCGCGTGGGTCTGCTTCTAGCCAACATTGTTGTGGTGGGGTATCTCGTGATGCGGGTGTGCGAGCGAGAGAAACCGGGCGCCTGAGAGGCCAATGGGCGGCGTTTTCACGGGACACGGCGAGAGTTGGCATGGCGGCTTCGTTCGGGGTGCGCGCCGGCTGTTGACAGCGAGAAGGCGGTGCTGCGCGGAATTAGTGCGTTCTCATCCGCTTGTGCGCGAGCCAGACACTACCGCCGACTGGCGCGGGAGCCGGTGAGCGCGAACGCTCCGAGCAAGCCTGCGGCGACAAGCGCGATCGTGTTCGGTTCGGGAATCTGGGTCACCATTTCGCCCGCGATATCATTTCCGCCTTTGATGCTCGTACCGTATTGGAAGTTGACATCAGAGATCTCAGCGGAAATCTGATCCGCCGTTAAGCCACTGAAGTTGCTCGGCAAGTCGAAAACGAAGACCACCGTGCTCTCGATGAGCCCCTTGTTCTTGAGGCTGCCCTTGTTAATGCTGGCGAGGTCATCCAATGTCGTAATGCCAAACTGGATGCCGCTGAGGGGACTGGTTCCGGGAATTTTTCCGCTAGGGACGAACAGGTCTAACTTTTTGAAGTACTTGAGTTTCGTGCTGGAGATTCCCTCATTGTCAGTAGGGTCGCCAGCGGTGGGATACGCCAGATCGTTCTTGTACGCCCATTCTCCGTTGACATCACCACCCAGGAATGCAAGCGGCAAGCCATGACGAAGACCAATGACCGAATTGCTAGGCGCAACCGTCGCTGAGACGGGCGTCAAGTGCGGATCCCCTGCGAAATCAAAAAAGACCCCCGTGAGAATATCGGAGGTGCTTCTGGGGTCGAATGTGCCGGTGTTCGACAGCGTGACAACGAGTTGGAGGTTCGTTACGACGAACGTCGCGGATGCCTTGAGAGTTACGCCCGCTTCCTTGTGGACACTACTTTGTGCGCTGCCTGTGTAGGTGTTAGCGTAGGCGCTGGTGACAACGATAAATAGTGTGAGAGCGACGAAAGCGCTCGCTAATTTCTTCATACCTGTACCCTGAATGCCCTTTATGGGTGTGTTCCTACCCGAACACTCCCAAAACCTATACCTGTGCCACTGTACCATGCAGTCCCTAGGACTGCAAGAGCATCTCGATTAAAGCTGCAGAATTTAATTTCGTCAATCCCTTAGTTCTAGCGAACAGTGCCAAATTGGCCTGCCGTGGTTATTGCTCACCGGTGAATCTCGTGACCAACCCGTTGTGCGCAAATCACTTGGAGTGTTTTACATGCTTCGCCGCAAGACATTCGCACATCCGTGGTGTTTTAATTCGTTGAGAAGTGAGCCGTAAATCCACAAACCACGCAAAACTGTGACATTCTTGGAAAGGACGAAGCAATGAAGACGACAATGGCACCGAAAAAACTGGGCAGAGCGGGACTGATTCTCGCCGCCTTCGGCAGTCTCGTATTGTGGGGTTGCTACCAAGAACGGCAGGGGCCTGTTGCTCAACCGCCACCGCCCCCCGAAGAAGGACCAGTCGTTGCGGGGCAAGCTACGCCGCCACCACCACCCGAAGAAGGAGCTCCAGTCACGGCACAGACCGCGCCACCGCCTCCCCCAGCCGAGACGGTCATTGTTTCACCGGGACCCGGGTACGTCTGGGTCCGCGGCGCGTGGGAATGGCGTGGCCAATGGGTTTGGGTACCGGGCCGATGGCTGGTACCGCCACGCCCCGGAGTCGTCTGGGTTCGCGGGCATTGGGCCAGGCGCTACGGCGGCTGGGTCTGGGTGCCCGGCCACTGGCGGTACTGATTGCGGTTGATCCAAACGCGCGGCTGTCCAACCGCTCAGAAGAGGAACATCGCTTTCGCCTCGATAGAACCAAAGACGTCCCCGTTGTGTTGGCCTACAAATTCATGGGTGCGGATAACGCGCGTGTAGCTCATTTCCAGATGCCGAAACAGCCTCATAGCGACGCCGCTACTCAGGTCAGCCACCCAGGGGATCCGTTCCACGCTCGGGCCCCCGCGGAAGGAATTGCCGTCGAGAAAAAGGTTGTGCTCGACGGCCCGTCCGTCCACTTCCCCGAAGAGGTAGAAGGAATAGGGCGGGGAAGTCGGCGTGACGCCGCCGCCCAACGACGCCGGTGAGTCGATGATTTGCGGGCCAAAATCGTCGGGCAGGTTCTCGCCGACTCGTAGCGTACCGCCCAGGTTCTGAAAGATCATAATATTGCCCAGTTCCCCACCCACGTGCGGGATGAAATCGACGTGCCGCGCGGTTTGATCGTTCACCGACAACCGCCAGAACCGCTCGTACTTGAGCAACAGGCCCGGTTCCCCCGCCAGTTGATTGTGCCAGCCGCTGGGAACATCGCTGGGATCGTAATTCCGGTGAAACCACGTCTGGATCGTGCCGCTCAGTGAGGCGTGGCCCGTGGTTCCGAAATCGACTCCGAAACTTTCCTCGACCGGCACGCTGGTACCAGCCGCGTCGTCGCGTCGCTGGAGGTACACGCCGCCATACAGCCAGCCGGCATAGGGCCAGTCGTTGGTGATCAACACGCTCGCGTGCAGGTTCTGCGGTGTGTACATGTTCTGACCGAACACATAGCCGAAGTTTTGCGCCGTAGCGTTGAGCCCGATCTGCGGGATGTCCTCGCTGACCTTTTTGGCCCACCGGGGCAGGTCGTCGTCCCCGCCGAGCCAGGTAAACTTCAGGCCCTGCGTGTAATGCCGGTCCGTATTGCTGCCAAGCGGAGTCCCAAACAGGTCGTTCTCCTCGGTAACAGCCAGGAATGGGCCCTGCCGGTCGTCATTCGTCCGGACCGGAGTAAGAAGGGATGCCTGCATGTCGGCCCGGCAATTCCCCCCAAACAAGGCCGTGGCCAGACTGCAACAACAAAGCGCGAAAATCCTGAGTCGACTCATGGCAAGTTGCTCTTTCGATGCCTCGCATACCGCAAGAGGTGCAGTCTATTCGCCGTGGTCGGCCATGCAACCCTTTTCGCGAACGTTGGCCTGCACAATTCACTAGGCAAACTTCTTGTCAAGGGATATTCTGTCGCCACGAAAATCCAGCGCATGAAAACCATCGTCATCGCCATCGGCGGCAACTCGCTCATCAAGGACGAGGAACACCGCAGCGTGGCCGACCAGTACGCCGCCATCGTCGAGACCGCGCACCACATCGCCGACCTCGTTGCGCGCGGCTTGCGTGTGGTCATCACCCACGGCAACGGCCCGCAGGTCGGGTTCATCCTGTTGCGCAGCGAGCATTCGCGGGGATTGCTGCATGAAGTGCCGTTGGACTCGATTGGCGCGGACACGCAAGGCGCCATCGGCTACCAGATCCAGCAGGCGATGCAAAACGAGTTTCACCGGCGCGGACTGAAGAAATCAGTCGCTACGATTGTCACGCAGACGCTGGTGGACAAGAACGACCCGGCGTTTCAGAAACCGAGCAAGCCGATCGGGCAGTTCTACAAGAGGACCGAGGCCGACGACCGCATCCGCGTCGAGAAATGGTCCATGGTCGAGGATGCCGGGCGGGGCTGGCGGCGCGTGGTGGCGTCGCCGAAGCCGGTGCGCATCATCGAAGCGGATGTCATCAAAGGATTGGTCGCTGGTGACTGTGTCGTCGTCGCCGCCGGCGGCGGGGGCATCCCCGTGGTGCAGGAGGAGCAGGGGAATCTGCGTGGCGCCGCCGCCGTGATCGACAAGGACCTCGCCGCCGCCGTGCTCGCCAGGGAAATCGGGGCGGATCTGCTGGTGATTTCCACGGCGGTCGAGAAGGTGTGTCTGAATTTCGGCAAACCCGACGAGAAAGCGCTCGACCGCCTGACCGTCGCGGAAGCCAAACGGTACGTGACGGAGGGCCACTTCAAACCCGGCTCGATGCTGCCCAAAATCCAGGCCTGCATCCAGTTCATCGAGAACGGCGGCACGGAAGCCCTGATCACCTGTCCCGAATCGCTCCCGTTGGCCCTCGACGGCAAGGCCGGGACGCGCCTTGTGGCGTGATTCGCAATGCGATCAGCGAAGGATTGCGTTTTCGTTGTTGGTTGGCTAGTATGCAAACGCGGGAGACAAGCGCATGAAAGGAGATTCTGCCATGAACCGTAATTCCCTCGGTGGTTTGCGTGGACGCCTTGTCCTGGTCGTGCTGATCGCCATCATTCCGTCCCTGGCGTTAATCTACTACAATGCCCACAAACAGCGGGCGGTCGCCATCGACCAGGCCCAGGAGGATGTCGCGCGCATCACGCGATTGACCGCCGCCAACTGCGGGCGTGTCATCGAAGGCGCCCATCAATTGCTCGTCGCCGTCGCGGAGTTGCCCGATGTACGGGGGGGAGACCCGTCGCGGTGCGCGGCATCCCTGACGAAGCTCTTGGGGAAGTATCAGGTCTATTCCAATCTCGGCGTGGCATCCCCCGACGGCAATGTGATCTGCAGCGCGGTGCCGTTGCCCCAGCCGGTTTCCGTCGCCGACCGGTCGTGGTTCAAAGAGGCCTCGGAACTGCGGGATTTTGCCGTGGGAGAATATCAGGTTGGCCGCATCAACGGCCAGCCATCCCTGGATTTCGGGTATCCCCTGTTGGATGATCGGGGCCAGGTCCAGGGCGTGGTGTTCGCGTCACTCGATGTCGAATACCTCGGACGACTGCTCTCACTTGTCCTGGCGTCCGAAGGTCAGGAACTTGCGGTGGTCGATCGCAACGGTGTGATCCTTGCCCACACGCCGTCGAAGGGTAATCTCGTCGGGAAACCTTCTCCCGAGGCGAACAGGATCAAGCAGGCCGCGTCATTCCGCGGACGGGGAACGGACCAGGGACCGGATGCGGCCGGTGTCGAGCGGATTTACGCCTTCTACCCGGCCGGTGGCAAAACCCCGCGCACCGAGATCTATGTGACCGCCAGCGTGCCGACGGCCATCGCGTTTGCGGAAGCGGATCGGCAATTGAGGAACAACCTCATCAGCCTGGCGGCGGTCGCGCTGGTGGCCCTTCTGGCGGCGTGGTACGGCGGCGAAGCCATCGTGTTGCGGCAGACGACCGACGAACTCGAGCAGCGTGTGCGGGACCGGACCCGGGAACTCGAACACGAGCAGTTCCTGCTGCGGACGCTGCTGGACAACGTTCCGGACAGCGTGTACTTCAAGGACTTGAAGGGACGCTTCCTGCGGTCGAGCCGCGCGCAGGCCCAGCGATTCGGCCTCAGCGATCCCGTGCTGGCCATCGGCAAGACCGACTTCGATTTCTTCTCGAAGGAGCACGCCGAGGAGGCCCTGGCGGATGAACAGCGGATTATCCAGTCGGGCCAACCCGTGATCGGGGTGGAGGAACGCTCTCCGCTGGCGGACGGCGCGGAGCGATGGGTGTCGACCTCGAAAATGCCCTTGCGCGACAAGGATGGCAACGTCGTCGGCACGTTTGGCATTTCCCGCGAAATCACCGAGCGCAAACGGGCCGAGATCACGCTGGCCAAGGAGCGGAATCTGTTGCGGACGCTCGTCGATCACCTGCCCAATCTCGTGTTCATCAAGGATACCCGGGGCCGCTACATATTCGACAACGCGGCGCACCGGGCGTTTTTGGGCGTGGCGACCATGGAAGAGGTGGTCGGCTTGACGGTGTTCGACTTCTATTCGCAAGACAGGGCGACGCCGATCCATACGGACGATTTGGCCGTGCTGACTTCCGAAACCCCCGTGCTTCACCGGGAGGAGACCTTGACCGACCGCAAAGGGCGCCGGATTCGGGCGTCGACGAGCAAGATCCCGTACCGCGACGAACAGCATCGAATCGCCGGTCTGGTCTGCATCTACGACCTGCTCGGCGACCAGAAATAAGCCGTTGTTCGGCGTTTGATGCTGCCCAACGAGCAAGTTTGGGCGCGTAATTGGGTTCGCAAAGGGGTACGAACCCAATGCTTCCCCGCTTCCGCCTCCCGCCGTCCCTGTCACACCGTAGCCTCGGCGAAAGCGGATAATTGTGCATGCATGTCGGGCCGTTCCCTGACCAAGCGGCCTAGATGATGATCGGAATGCTGAGCCCAACATGGTGTGTGGCTGGTCTCTGATTTGGTCGTAACAATCACACATCTAGTCGGTTAGACACGCAACAACCTTGTTCGTTAAAAAACACATGATGAACGATAAAAAGATATTGACACACGTATAAACTTGTGTAATCTTGGCTTCAGTTACGACGGACCTAATTGAAAGGAGCTACCATGCGACCTGAATCTGAAAAGAGGCTTATGAAGGTTCAACGAACCAGCAAAGTCCTCCGGTTGATCTGCAAGGTGCTGCTGGTGCTGTTTATCTGCGTCATCCCAATCCTTACGGGTACCATCGTCGCCGGCTGGGGCACTCTCTACCTTCACCACGGCAGCATCAAGCTCGCTTCGCTGGCGCTGTCCTCGCGCCTCGTATTCGCCGTGATTGTCGCTCTCGAGATGGCGGTCAAATTCAAGGGGATCTATCACCTGTACCGGCTCTTCGGCAACTATGCCACCGGCAACATCTTCACCACCGAGAGCGCCGGCCAAATCCGTCAGTTGGGCGTCACCGTCTTGTTATTGGTTGGCGTAAACATCCTCTTTGAGGTCGCCGCTGTCGCCTTCGCGCTCTACCCCCGGAACCATATGATCGGATTCAGCTTAAACTCTCTGGTGACCGGGTTTGTCATCATCGTCATTTCGTGGTTCATGCAGATGGGCGCGGAAATGCGCGAAGAGAGCGAACTCACCATTTGAGCAAGCCAGGAGCACTCCCATGCCGATAATTGTCAACGTCGACGTGATGCTCGCCCGGAGAAAGATGCGGCTGAATACGCTGGCCGAACAGGTCGGTATCACCGCGCAGAACCTGTCAGTGCTCAAGACTGGCCGGGCCAAAGCCGTTCGGTTCAGCACATTGGAGCGGCTCTGCGAGGTACTTGATTGCCAACCTGGCGACCTCTTGTCTTTCGAAAGAAACCCAACCCCATCCGCGGAAACCACGCCAAATTCACAGGTCTAGTACTGCGACACGCTTGATTTGATGGGTGCGGCAGGTTGGAAAAATGAACCCTCACCCTGACCCGCCTTCGCCAAACTGCAGGCTGCGGCGGGCACGCCCTCTCCCTTGAAACGGGAGAGGGGAACGCACTTCGTCTCCTCTCCCCGCGTGCGGGGAGAGGATTAAGGTGAGGGGCAGCCCGTCAAATGAACTGCGACAGAACACTAGTCTGGCATTGACAACGTATCCCCCCGGCGTAGACCGAGGTCGTAGTCTGAATCGCTGTCACGTTTGCAGCACTTGTCTCAGGAGAAGCGCCGCGAGAGTACGCCGAGGCTCACATGCGAGACACGGTGATTCTTGGCCAAAACGCCCGATGAGACGACTTGGACGACTTGGGGTCAGGTCTATTTATTATGCAATTGACAATGGTGGTGGCCTGAGGGCAGGATGCGCCAATGGCGCGGCCCTTGCGAATCGATCTGAGAGGTGGGTGGTACCACGTGACCGCA
>Ga0187875_10000537_pt1 | contig 31149 bp, 22 predicted proteins | sample June2016WEW_17_1_2_FD_132978 | JGI IMG/M metagenome (GOLD analysis project Ga0187875, IMG submission 132978) | Peatland microbial communities from SPRUCE experiment site at the Marcell Experimental Forest, Minnesota, USA - June2016WEW_17_10 | ecosystem: Environmental > Terrestrial > Soil >...
CGATCAGTCCGACACGCTCAAGCACATCGGCGTGTTCAGCGACGTGGTGGCGCACATCAAGAGCGAATACGTCGAAGAGCCCGACATGAAGAGCGTCACGCTGGGCGCTCTGAACGGCCTGCTCGAAGCGATCGACCCCTTCGCCAGCTACCTCAACGCCGAGCAATACCAGGACTACCTGAAGAACAAAGACCTCAAGCGTGCCGACGTGGGGCTGGTGCTGTCGAAGAAGCCGGGCTGGATGGGCGTGGTGGGCACGCTGCCCGATTCGCCGGCCGCCAACGCTGGGTTGTCTACCCATGACATGATCGAAAGCATCAAGGGCATCGCCACCCGCGACATGCCGCTCGCATACGCCAGCTTGCTGTTACAGGGAGCCAGCGGGTCCACGGTGGAACTGAGCGTGGTCCGCGCGCGCCATCCGGAACCGCAGACCATTACGCTCACGCGCGCCAACCTGACGGTTCCACCGGTCGAGACGAAGGTGTTGGGCGGTGGAGTGGGCTACCTCGGGATCGGCGCTTTGACGCCCGAGCAGGTGAAGCAGACCGCCGAGGCCATCCGCCAACTGCAGAAGGACGGCGCGCAGAAACTCGTACTGGATCTGCGTAACTGCTCGATCGGCGCGCCCGAAGACGGCATCGCTTTAGCCAATCTGTTCCTTTCGAGCGGCCGCATCACTTACCTCAAGGGTCAGAAGGTGCCCGAGCAGGACTTCGACGCCGATCCCGCCAAGGCGATCACTTCCCTGCCCCTGGCCGTGCTGGTGAATCACGGGACGGCCGGCGGCGCCGAAATCGCAGCCGCCGCGCTCGGTGGCAACAAACGCGCGCAACTGGTGGGCGAACCGACCTACGGGGACGCCGCGCTGCGCCGCGCTCTCACCATGGACGATGGCAGCGCCGTGATCCTCTCGGTGGCGAAATACTATTCACCCGAAGGCAAGGCGATTCAGGATAATCGCGTCATGCCCGGCACTTTGGTGGCCGGCGCCGAGCCGCAAGTCGAGTACGACGACAACGGCGAACCCATCGCCGAGCCCGAACCGCAGGCGGCCCAGCCGAAGAAGCTGGAGGACGATCCGGTGGTGAAGAAAGCCGTCGAAGTCCTCGGCGTGGTCGCCAAAGCGTAAGGCGTATCGGAGCCGCGACCCATAGGGAGCGGTCGGCGGCGGTCAGTCACACAGGCAACTCGTTACTTCGCGCCGATCGTGTAAGCCAGACTTTCGGTGACCGATTTGTTGCTGCCTTGCACGGCGGTGATCCTCAACTCGCAATTGCCGGCGTGGGCGGGAGCGCGCAGCACCAGCGGGATGGCGCCGTTCGGTCCGGCCGCTGGCGCGTCGAGGGTCCGCGCCGCGATCACCTGGCCGTCGGCCAGAGACTCCACTTCGATCTTCGGTTTGGCGGGATCCGCCTTGTCCGGATACACCACGAAGTACGCCAGCGGCTGTGCCTGTGCGCTCAGCGCGGCCGACAATTCGGGAATCACGCGAGTGGCCCTGCTGCCGCTCGAGAACTCGAATGGATCCGTCGCATCCACCTGGCCGTTGACGGTTTGCACCTGTTGCGCCAGCACCACGCTGCTCAAAGCGAGCCCTTTGGCCGCCGGACTCTCGAACTCCAGCCGGCTGACGCTGGCACGCCTGGCTTCCTGGTCCACCACCGCGGTTTCCAGCGTGTAACGGCCGGGCGGAAGTTGAATCGGGTGGGTGAACGGTATGGTGCTTTTGCGCATCTGTTCCAGGTTTTCGTCGGGAACCTCAAGCGGCACGTCGCGGCTGAATTCGTCCACCACCTGTCCGCTGGAGTCCTTCACCAGAGCGATCAACGAAACACGCAGGCTATGACGGTTCTGGCCCACCACCGGTCTGGCGGTGAAGGCGCTGGCCGGCACCTCGAAGGCGAGCGCTTGCTCGACACCCGCCGCGGTGGGGCGGAACTGGTACACCGCGCTGCGAAAATCGAAAATGTGCGGCTGCTTGGCCGCGTTGAGCGCCGCCAGGCCGATCATCTGCGGCAGCGTCAACTCGGCTGAGCCAGGGAACGCCGGAAGAGCATAGTAGCCGGTGCGGCTCTGCACGTTCAAATCCGCCCGCGCCAGCTTCACCTCGATCTTGCGCAGCCGCCCATCCAGTTTCTCGGCAGTCGGCTGGTAAGTGGCTTCATAGTGCGTGCCGATGTCTTCCATCACGTGCTCAAAAGGCTTACCCAGGTTGTCGGTATTGCCGATCAGGAAACCGCCCGTGCCTTCCGAAATGCTGCGCAAGGTCGCCTGCGTGTCGCTGGTGCGGACGGCCATGTTGATATAGTCGCTCTGCCGCGAGTTCTCCATGCTGGCGGCGGCGCTGTTGGATCGCAGCCCCTGTTGCCGGCTCAGCGCTGCGGCGTGGGCCATCGTATTATTGCCGGCCTGCACGTTGGAATTCTGCGTCAAGCCGTTCACATCCACCGCGTAAATCGTGATTTGCCCCTTGTTGGCCGTGTCCAGCAACCCCTGGAACAACTCCGCATCGCCGGTAGTGGCGAGGCCCGTGCTGAGCAGCATCACGGTTTTGCGGCCGGGCAGCGGCCCCAGCTCATTGAGCAGGATCCGCATCTGGTCCCACTGGCGCATCCCCTCGATGTGGCCAAAGGCGCGACGCTGGTCGGCCAGCAGGCCTCGCAGCACCTGGTCGCTCAGGCTGGTGCCGACGTCGGCTCCCGAAATCGCCGTCTGTGCGATTTCGCCGCCGGTGATGGTCAGCGCCGCGGTTCCCGTCGAAGCGTCCACCGTAATCGACACCTGGTATGGCGTGGCGCTCAACACCGCATCCGACATCCGGTTGAAGGAAGGCACCGGGCTATCCAGCAGTTTCGCCGCGATCTGCGATAACTCCACGCGATTGGTGCTGAACCCATGCAGCGTGGTCAGCTTGTTTCCCAGGTGGAAGAACGCCACCGCGGCGCCCGGCGGCAAATCATGATCCAAAAACTGGCGCACTGCGTCCAGCGCGAAGGTGATGGTGTTCGGATCCAGGTTGTGGAATACGAAGCAAACCAGGTTGACCGCCGGGAGAGAATACGGCGTGGTCACCGCCTTGGCCGGTTTCTTTCCCTCTTTGACTTCCTGGGCCTGTTGTTCGAGAACCTCGCGCCCGCTCACCATGCGGAAGCTCTTGACCGGCTGGAGCACGCCATCTTCGTAGATCGCGACGTCCTCCGGCTTCAGGTTCTTCACCTGGCGGCCGCGGCTGTCGCGCACCACCAGATCCAGCACCACTTCCTGCGCCGTGGCGCGGAAAGTGACGGTAGGCGCTTGCGGGCCGGCCTCCTGCGCCACCACGCGCGCACCCGCCAGACCGAACAGGAAAAGCGCGGCCACGCCAGGCACCCTCTGCATCATGCATCCATTCTAATTCAAGATGCGCGATTCCGAGCCGGGTCCGGCGCTGGTGCGGGCGGGTGAGTCCTCGGCGCGCCGATCGAATCGTCGCAGTCCTAATAAAGCTCGATGTCCCGCATCGGGTAATGCTTGCGGTTGCGAGTCCAAAGCGCGCAGCCATGCACCGCGGCAGTGGCGGCGATCAGCGCGTCGGAGGTTTCCACGCCGTGGCTCTTGTGAAACCGGCGTAAATACTCGCCGGCGCGGCGGCCGATCTGCGCGTCGATAGCGAGCGCGATCATGGCATCGAGCAACCCCTGAACCGCGGCCTCCTCGGCCGGGCGTATGCCATGCCACAGTTCCGCCACGGTGACCGGCGAGTATAGGACCACATCCGTGCCGCCACCCAGCGCCGACCAGCGCGATAACAGCGCGCGGTCACGCCCCCGCAAGACCTCGATCACGACGTCGGTATCGACGAGGACGGCACTCATCGCGCCAGTTTCTTCAGGCGGGAGCCGCCGCGAAGACGGCGCACGTACTGCGCGGTACCGCCGAGGTCCTCTCTGTCCTTCCAAAGACCCGCCACTTGCTGGAACGCCTCGCGGCGGATGGCCGGATCGATTCCGTACTTTTCCCGAACCGCGCCTCTGACGACACCGGAGATGGTGCTGCCGGCGTCGCGAGCGATCGCATGCAGGAGCTTCCAGAGATCGTCATCGAGGTAAAGCTGCGTGCGGTGCATGATGTATAGTATACATCGCCAGCGGATCGGACGCGCTCCCGAGCCCTCTTTCCGCCCTGATTCCGTTGTATGATGTCTCAATGCGATTCCTACTCACGATGCTGATGGTGTTCCCGCTGTGCGCCCAGGCGCCACAAGCTCCGCCGCCAGCCGCGCCACCCGCCGGTAGCCAGGCTGCGCCACACGTTCCCAAGAACCTCCAACTCCTCAAGCCCGAGGAGGTCATGAGTGCCATGCATGCGTTTCGCATCGCCCTGGGCGTGGAGTGCACTTTCTGCCACATTCAGGGCGACTTCGCGAGCGACGAGAATCATCACAAGCTGGTCGCGCGCAAAATGATCGAGCTGGTGCGCTCGATTAACCCGCAGTTCCCCGACGGTAAGCAGCACGTTAGCTGCTACACCTGCCACCGCGGCGCGAAAGAGCCGCTGATGGCGCCGGCGCAGTAGGCCACCGAGCTGGCCTCAGCCGGTCTTGCCGGCGGGCGCGTCCGCCGGGGTACTTCGATCCGCGCCGGTGCGGCGCCAGCGCAGGCCCAGCGCATCGGCTAATCCATACACAAGGCCGATCAGCAACCCTTGCGTGATCGCGGGCAAGGGCCAAGGCAGTTGCAGCAGGAACCAGGGTACCGGCGTGGCTAGGGCGGTCGAGGAAATCCGTGCGCGGCCTCGGGCCGTGCCGCCGCCGGCCGTCATGATCAGCGCCGGCAACAGCAACGCGCAATCGGCCAGCCAGGTGTGGAAGCTGACCAACAGGCCGCCCACCAGCGCCAATGCCAGCGGGCCCTCGAACTCACGCGTGCGGCGCGCCGCCAGGAACACCGCGGCCGCTACCAGAAGCGCGGCCACGCCTTCCAGCGCCAGGTTGAATGGCGCCACGCTCAGTAGGCCGTTCAGGTTCGGCATGTGGGCGACACCCTGCTGCATCAGCGGATCCGCGAGCGCGGCCCGATACCGCCAGGGCCAGGTGGCGCCGGCAACCAGAAACGACACCACCGCCATCGCCGCTCCCGCCGCCGCCGCTCCCGCCGCCATGCGCCACCGCCGCTGCGCCAGAATCACCAGCGGAACCAGCATGACAAGGTGATACTTCGCCGCGCATAGCGCCAACACCACACCAGCGGCCATGGCTCTTTCGCGGCGCAGCAACCGCACTGCCAGGGCCATCCACAACAACAGCAGCGCGACATCCTGCCCATTGAGAACGCTCTCCCAGGCCGGGAGCGACCAGCAGCACAGTATCCATTTGCCGGCCGGGCTGCCGTGCGGCCACAGGATGCCGAAGGCCGCCAGCGCCGCCACCATCATCATCTCCCAGACCACATACGCCGTCCGGTACCTGAGCCACGTCAACGGCTTCATGAGCAGCGCGAAATACGGCAGGCGGGAGTACGGGAGCCCCGTTTCGCCGATGGCGCGCACCTCCGCGGCACGCACGTTGGCGCGGTCGTACAGATCCTGGTTGCACACAATCTGCGCGCCCGCATATAGCGAGAGAAAATCGTTGCGTCCGGTTCCCGCCGCGCCGGGCAGGAACAGATTCCACGCCATCCAGACGTTCGCCGCTACGCCGGCCAGGCAAACTGCTACCACCGCGAAACGGGTCATTTCATCCCATAGGTTAGTACGTATCTTGGACCGAATATCGACTCCTTGCGCGTGGTGCGCCAGCCGTACCGGACGCATCTTAGGGCCTGTGCCGGAACACAGTTGTGCATGACCGCTCCCTGTGGTCGCGGCTCCGATACGCGGCTCCGATAGCAGTTGAGATTTCTGGCTAGCATCCGCCGCATGTTAAATGTAGAATTCCCGGTTCGGACGCGCGAATGATCAATCAGGACGCTTATCCACGGCTGTTGGCTTGGGCGGTCGCCTTTGCGGAGGGCTTCTCAACGCTGGCCGTCGAAGTGATCGCCATCCGTCTGGCCATACCGGTGGTCGGATCCAGCATGACGCTCACCGGCGTACTGCTGGCCGTGATCCTTTTCGCCCTGAGCGCCGGTTATTGGCACGGCGGCCAGTTGTCTTCGCGTTGGAGCCGCCCGCGCACGCGCACCGCGCTCACGGTCAATCTCTTTTTGGCGGGCGTCATTTACGCAGCCGTTTCGTTCCCCTTTGAAGCCGCTCTGTTGGAGCGCCTGCTGGATGCGGGATTGAGCCTGGCGCCGGCCATCGGCCTCGCGGCCACTTTGCTATTCGCCGTGCCGGTATACCTGGTGGCGCAATCGGTCCCGCTGCTGGCCGAGTTGACCAACGACGAAGGCAAAGCGGGCAAGGCCTCCGGCCGCGTGCTCTTCTATTCCACGCTGGGCAGCGTCGCCGGCGGCATCGTCACCCCCGTCTTCCTATTTCCGAAATTCGGCGTGAGAGCGTCGGGTTACGCGATCTGCGGGCTGCTGTTTACCGCTGCCGCGCTGTGGGCCGCCAGCCGATCGCGGAGATGGATGGTTCTGGCCGGCGGCGCGGCGGTGCTGGCGCTGCTGAGCCGGGCTGGATTAGGATCGCCGGTGCCCGCCAATCAGCGGTTTCGCTTCGACAGCCCGCACCAGACCATTCGCATCGTGGAAGAGAGGCGAGCCAGCGGGCGGATCGAGCGCGCCATGTATTTGAACGGCGGACGCGCTTCCGCCATCTTCGCCGATACCGGCGAAACCTCGGTGGAGTACGTGCTCGAGACGGACCGCCTGCTGGCTGCCGAGCCGTGCGCGCTGGTGCTGGCGGTGGGCGCCGCGGGATTCACCTTTCCCCGCGACATTTCAGCCTTGCCCGCGGTCGAGCGCGTCGATGCGGTGGACGTGGACCCGGAGGTGCTCGACATCGCCGAGCGCCATTTTCTGCCGCGCCCGCTGCCGGCCAAAGTCCGTTTCGTCCCACTCTCCGCGCGTTACGCGCTGCGGCGGGCGCGCGCCCAGGGAGTGCGTTACGGCTTCACGCTGCTCGACGCGTACACCGGGAAAGCCATCCCCGCCGAGTTGCTCAGCCGGGAGTTCCTGGCCGACGTGCGCGCCGTCTCCGAGCGCACCGCGGCCAACGTCATCATGGATCGCGCCGCCGAAACCGATTTCGCTCGAAACGTCCTGGCCACCTTTCGCCAGGTCTTCGGGCACGTTTGGATCAAGGATGTCGATCCGGTTGATGCCGATCCAACCAATTACCTGATTACCGACTGGCCGATTCCAGGATCGGCCGAATGGACCGGCGCCGGCGCCATATATTTGGATGACCGGAATACCGCCGATCGCGACCACACACGCATGATTTGGAGCGAAGAATAGAGCCATGGCGGAAGCTAGCAATCCGCTCGACGTCGCGCCGCAATTCCCTGCCCCGGAGACCGCCGCGGCGCCGGCTGCGCCGCCGCGCGAGAAACTCTGGCGCCGGCCGTGGGCGCCGTTTGCCTTGGCGGCGGCCGTCTTAACCGCCGGACTGGCGGTCTATGCGCAGACTCTCGCTTTCGCCTGGGACGAGGGTTTCCACCTGCTGGCGGCGCAACTCATCAAAGCGGGCAAGACGCCCTACCTGGATTTCTTTTTCCCGCAAGCCCCGCTAAACGCCTATTGGAATGCCGGATGGATGCGGCTGTTCGGCGACACCTGGCGAACCGCGCACGCCGTGGCGGGTATGATGGGCGCCGCTGGCGTGCTGCTCGCCGCGCACGCGGTTTACCGGCGCTTCCCTATGCCCAACTGGCGCGTCGCCGGCGCCTTGACGGTGGTCGCCGTGGCCGGTCTGAACCATCAGTTCGTGGATTACTCGACCATCGGGCAAGGCTATGCGCTGTGCCTTTTCCTTCTCGTGGCTGCATACCGCTTGACGCTGTGGGCGGCGGATCACCGCGGTTGGCTGCCGGCGGCCGCGGCCGGATGCGCGGCAGTGGCTGCCGCCGGCGCCACCCTGCTTGGCTCGGCCGCGGTGCCGATCCTGCTGCTGTGGCTGCTGGTCTACAATTGCGCCGGAGCGCGCTGGACGAAGCTGGCGGGCTTCCTGGGTGGCGCGGCGATTCCGCTGCTGCCGTTTCTGCCCATGGTGCTGCGCGCGCCGCGCGTGGTGCGCTTCGACATCTTCGAATACCACATGTATTACCGCCAGGTGGCCTGGGACGGCGCTACCAAGCACGATGCCGACGTGCTCACCGCATGGGCCAACGATCCGCAGGCGATTCTGCTCGCCATCCTGGTGGCCGCGGGCCTGTACTTTGTCCGTTTCCGCAGCAATTGGGACCGCGCCACGCGCGCGCCGTTTTATTTGTGCGGCTGGCTGGCGCTGGGCCTGAGCCTGCACATCTCCACCGCCCATCCCACTTTTGCCCGTTACTATCTGCTCACTGTTCCGTTCCTGGCGACTTTGGCCGTGGCGGGCGTGGCTTACATCGTCTCGCTGTTCGCCCGGCCCCCGCAGCCGCGCTGGGCGGCGGTGTTCGTCAGTTCCATTCTGGCTATTTCTCTGGGCAGGGATCTCTACGACGATTGGGATGGCGCTCCGTGGTGGGGCCGGCTGTCCAACATCGCCCGCAAGCTGGACGAAGTGGTGCCGCGCAACGCGCCAGTCTTCGCCGACGAGTCGATTTACTTCCTGACTCGCCGCACCCCTCCTTCCGGCATGGAACACGACGATTCGCACAAGCTGCAACTGAAACCCGAGATGGAAAAGCTGCTGCACATTTTCCCCAAGGCGGAATTGAAAAAACAAATCGCCGCCGGAAGATTCTCCGCCGCCGCCAGTTGTGAGGACACCGACGCGTTGGAGGAACTCGGCGTGGTCGCCGCTTTTGACAAGAAGTTCGAGGATAAAGGCCAGGATTGTGCCGTATATTGGAAATGGAAGCCGCCAGCGCCGCCCAAGAAAAAGTGAAACGGCCGCCGATCGGCGACCATTCCCCGAGAGCTGGGAGAGATCCCTTCGAGCCACAGATGAAGACAGATGAACACCGATAAGATCTTTGGTTTCCATCGGTGTTCATCGGTGTTCATCGGTGGCTATGGTTCTTTTGCGCGATGGTAAACCCCGAACAATCCAAGTACACCGACCAGCGGCGAGAATTCTGGGACGAATTCGCCCGCCAGATCCAGCGCTGGCAGCCGCTGCGCCGCTACTATCGCGCCCAGCTTGAGCGCTGGTTCGCCTTTGCCATCCCGCCCGGCGCGCGCGTGCTCGAAATCGGCTGTGCCACCGGCGATCTGCTGGCCGGCTTGCGCCCGTCAGTCGGAGTGGGCATCGACTTCTCCCCCGAAATGGTGCGGCTGGCCACGGAGCGCCATCCCGAACTCCGCTTCGTCACCGCCGACGCGCACGATTTCGACCTCGGCGAGAAATTTGACGCCATCGTCTGCTCCGACCTGATCAACGACGTCTGGGATGTCCAGGCGATTCTGGCGCGCATCGCCGATCATTGCCATCCGGCAACGCGCGTCTTCCTCAATTTCTACAGCAGCCTGTGGGAAGGCCCGCGCAGCATCGCGGAGACCATGGGACTGGCGAAGCGCCTTCTCCCGCAGAACTGGCTGACGGTTGGCGACGTCTCCAACCTTCTCTACCTGTCGCGCTTTGAGGTCATCCGCCATTCCCGCGAGCTGATGTGCCCGGTGAATGTTCCCTTGTTGGGCACGCTGGCTAACCGTTACCTGGTGCGGCTGTGGCCGTTCTCATACCTCGCCATCACCAACGTGCTGGTGGCTCGGCCGCGGCCCGAGCCGCAGCCCGGCCGCCAGGCCAGCGTGAGCGTGATTGTGGCGGCGCGCAACGAAGAAGGCAACATCCCGCGCATCTTCGACCGGCTTCCGCAAATGGGTTCGGGCACCGAGCTGATCGTCGTCGAAGGCGGCTCCCAGGACAGCACTTACCAGGCCGTGGAAAACGAAATCGCCCGCCGCCCCGGTTACCCGGCCCGGCTGTTCCGCCAAACCGGCAAGGGCAAGGGCGACGCCGTGCGGCTGGGCTTTTCGCAAGCGAAAGGCGATGTTTTGATGATCCTCGATGCCGACCTCACCGTCGCGCCCGAGGATCTGCCGCGCTTTTACGATGCCTGGCTGGCCGGCCGCGGCGATTTCATCAATGGCGTTCGCCTGGTTTACCCCATGCAGGACCAGGCCATGCGGTTTTTCAACCTGCTCGGCAACAAGTTCTTCAGCCAGGCGTTTAGCTGGCTGCTCGGGCAGAGCATCCGCGACACCCTATGCGGCACCAAGGTGCTCAGCCGCCGCGATTACCAGGTGATCGCCGACAACCGCTCCTGGCTCGGCGATTTCGATCCCTTCGGCGACTTCGACCTCATCTTCGGCGCCGCGCGTTTCAATTTGAAAATCGCCGATATGCCGGTGCGTTACGGCGCGCGCACTTATGGCGAAACCAACATCCAGCGCTGGAGCCATGGCTGGATGCTGCTGCGCATGGTCGCCGTCGCGCTCCGCCGCATCAAGTTCATGTAACTGCTGGCGCCGATGCACTTAGGAGGCTGATGGTGGGCATGACTTAGCTTGCCAACGCCCGCCCGCGGTCGCATTTTGTGACTGGATAGCTCTCCCAGAGCGCTCGACCCGCAGTTGACTGCGTGATTTTTCATCACTCGCGTACTTCCGGATTACTTAGCTTACAGCCAGAGGATAATAGTCGCTTGCTTCCTCGCAATGTTGCGTACCGGTACCGTTAACAAAAGGCGACAGGGTTGAACGCACGCTACAAATGCCGGACTATTCTCATAGCCGGACCCCACGCCGGCTGGTTCAAGCTCGATTGGCGGCCTGATCGCGGCGCTGCACGGCTCTGCGGCGCTTAACCCGAAATTCGAGATAGGACCTTTTCAGCGCTCCCCTCCGGCGACAAGCCGGGCGGGAGCGCGTTTTTTTTGGCGCGAACCAAACCGGGGACTGGCACGAATTTCGCTGCCCTTGCGAAACTTCGTGCCTGTACCCGGTTTGGTTCGCAGGCACACTGGCTTCAGTTGCTATCAGCAGTTCACTTGCCTTGTGCGATGAAACCGGGGACGCCTGTCTTCACTACTGGATTGAGCCTCTGCCGGGTTTGAATGCGATTGATTTGGTTAAACGCGTCTTCCGGAAGTGTACAAATGTCGAAATTCTCTCGCGCACGGGCTCCACTCTTGGGCGTTGTGAGCAGAGCCGTACCGCGTTGGACCGCCCGTGCCAACAAAACCTGAGCCGGCGTCTTCCCAACTCGTTCGGCTATGCCCAAAATGACTGGATCTTCCAGCACACCCGGCCTCATTCCGTGACCCAATGGCGCGAAGGCCAAAAACACAATGCCCTTCCGCTTGCAGAATTCCAGAAGCTCCGTTTGCGGCAGATACGGATGGGATTCCACCTGGACCACGGCTGGCTTGATTCTTGCCGATTCGTAGATGGGCAACAACTCGTTCAAGCCGATGTCCGACAGCCCGATGGCCCTGCACCTGCCGTGGCCGACGAGACTTTCCATCGCTCTCCACGTATCGAGCAAAGTCACTCCGGTATCGTAAAGCACATTGCCGTTTTGATCTCGCGGGTCCTGGTCGTCTCCCGGTCGAAATGCAAACGGAGTGTGAATGAGGTACAGATCCAGATACGTGAGCCTGAGTCTATCCCGACTCGCCTCGAAGGCCGGTTCGACACGGTTAGGCCGATGATTGGTGTTCCACAGTTTTGTGGTAACGAAAATGTCTTCGCGTGCGATGCCTGCGGCAGCGAGTCCCGCCTGCAACGCCTCGCCCACTTCGCGCTCATTGTGGTATCGCTCCGCACAATCGAAGTGCCGAAATCCGGCTTCGAGTGCGTTTGCAGTCGCGGTTTTCGTCACGGCCGGGTCGGGAATCAAAGTGCCGAAGCCCAGCGCGGGCAAATGGCCGCCGCCGTTCGCGAGCGGCATTCTCGTCAGCCGAAGATCGGAAGATTCAATCATGGGACACCTCCGCGTTGCTTTGCGTTCTCCACACTGCTTGGATTTAAGGCTGAGGTACTCGGCTTCAGGAAAAGACGACTGCGAGAGGGTCGAAAAGTGCGAGAGAACCCGGAAAACACGTGTGTGATACCATCACGACAGATGAAAACACAGTTTGGCTTTCTTCTCTCCCTGTTAATCTCCGCCATTCTGGTTCCCTGCTCGATGGCCCAGGAGTGCAAGGACTCGCCTCTGGTCACACGCTATCCGGGGAGCATATTTCGCGGTTGCGAAGACAGTGCGGACCGCATCTACTCTATGCCGATGGGGCCGGGCAAGCCAGCTAAGAAGGTGGAGGGCGAATTTCATTACTTGTACGTTCGAGGCCCGGATTCCACCAGTAGCGATCAACTGATGCGCAATTTCAAGACCGCACTGAAGGCCGCCGGTTACACCCTGGAGTACAACGCCCCGGGTAACAACGACGTTGTCTTTCATCTGGGTAAGACCTGGATTCGCGAACAAGTCAGCGGTATTATGTACGAGCAGACCGTAGTGATTGAAACGGCATTGACTCAGGAGATCGTAGCCACGGCCGCGGCCCTTTCAGGCGGCCTCGCGTCGAACGGGCATATGGTGGTCAACGGCATTCTCTTCGATACGGGCAAGGCCGAGGTCAAACCGGAGTCTGCCCCTGCTTTACAGGAAGTGGTCAAACTGCTACAGCAGGATGCGAAGCTGAAACTCTACGTCGTCGGTCATACCGACAATGTGGGAGCCCTGGCCGGGAATATGGATCTCTCACGGCTGCGCGCGGCCGCTGTGGTGCATGAACTGACCGCGAAGTACGCGGTAGCGGCGGACCGCTTGCAGTCGTTTGGCGACGGGCCGTACGCTCCTGTGACCTCGAACGACTCCGCGGATGGGCGCACGCTCAATCGCCGGGTCGAGATTGTAAAGCAATAGTCGCCCGGAATGCGCGGTCTACGCTGGAGCACGGCCCCTAATCGCCTCCAAACGGAGCGGCGACCATAGGGAGCGGTCCATGGGCCGGCGGCCCTCCCAAAGAGATGAACCGAGCACCGTGGCGCGGGCCGTCCGGCCTGCAGAGCCGAGAGTCATCTCGGCTTTTCTTCCCGCCGGCGGGCGCGATTTTCAACGGAGCGGTCCTTTCGATAGAGCCCAAGTCTGCCGGTCGAGGACCTACCTGCTCCGTGGCACCGGTTTGAAGCGTCCATTACCGTGGTAATATAAGGCGTGGCGATCGCTTACTCTAAGCTCACGGCGCAGGGGCAGATATCGGTCCCCGCCGGTGTTCGGCAGAGGCTTGGCGTCGGTCCCGGCTCGGTTCTGGAGTGGTACGAGGATGGCGATAACATTGTCGTGCGGCGGTCGGCCCGCTTCTCTTCCGAGGATATCCATCGCGCGCTTTTTCCCACGCAGGAGCCGGCGCCACGGACGGTCGACGATATGAAGCGGGGCATCCGGCAGCGCATCCGGAACCGTTATGCGCGCGGTTGACACCAACGTTCTGGTTCGGCTGATTACGCGCGACGATCTTCGCCAGGCCAATTCCGCCGACCACTTCGTCGAAAAGGGCGCCTGGGTCTCCGTGCTCGCGCTGGCCGAGGCCACCTGGGTCCTCACCACGGTCTACGAATTCAGCGCCGCCGAGCTTGCCACTGCGCTCGGGATGCTGCTCGAGCACAAGGATCTGACGCTCGAGAATTCCGACGCCGTCGAGGCCGCGCTCGATCTTTTCCGTTCGCGGCCTGCGCTGGGTTTTTCCGATTGCCTGATGCTGCACCTCGCGCGCAAGGCCGGCCACCTGCCCCTCGGCACCCTCGATCGCGCGCTGGCAAAGTCCGCGGGCACACAGCGGCTGTGAAACCAGCGGACGGAAGGGACGTTCTCGCTGCCTTGACGCGAATTATTCCCGCTCACTGTATGCCCGTGCCCCTCACTCCCAGCCGTAACTCCTCGGCGCGAAGAGATCTGCGCAGCGGTCCAGCATCTCGGCCCGCAGGTCGTCTTCGCCGGGTAAGGCGGACAGTTCGGCTTCGATCCGGTCGAGCCACTGTTTTTCTTTTGCGCTGAGCTTGAGCCTTCCGGCGGCGGCGCGCTCGCGCAGCTCGCATACGGCGGACTTACCGGCGGCAATCGTCCGCTGATATTGGGCATCGGCATTGACGATGGCTCCGGCAATCCGGCAGGTGGCGGCGGGCGAGAGCATCGCCGCCTGCGCGCTCAAGTCTTCATCGGATTGGGACAGCCAGTCGCGCAGTAAGAGTCCGTGGCCCTGGGACGCGGCGATATTCATGAGCCGGCAGTCATACGCCAGCAGCTCCGTGTAAGCCTCCGGCGCGCTTCCCGACAGCAGGCGCACGTTCTGCACCGATTCGTTGCTCCACAGGTCGCAAACACACGCCGCGACGTTGCCGATGGGGCTGAAATGCGCGCAGCTCGCCGATTTGCCTTCCATCGAGATCGGGCAGCCGGTGATGGCTTTGATGACCGGCCCTTCATACGCGCAGTCTTTCGAGGGCCCCACGGCGCCATGTTCGAACGCCACCAGGCTGCGCACGGCGCTCATCGCGCGCACCACGGCGGCCAGCACTTCGGGCAGCATCTTCTGATGCGCAAGCTGCATGGCGGTGTTGGCGAAACCGCAGGCCGAGTCGCCACCGGGAATCGCGCGGCCTTGCGCGCCGCACATTTGCGAAATCCGATCCCACAACCATGCCGTATCGCGCGGCGCCAGTACGCCGACCGCGAATACGATCTGGCGCAGGTCGGCGTACATCAGGCCCGGATCATGAAGCTCCTTGCCGCCCACGGATTCGATGGATACGATGTCCGCGCCCGCTTCGATACACATCTCGAACGACCGGGCCAGGTTCTCCCAGGGCGCGCCTTCGCGCAGCACCGGCGGCCTGGTCTGATCGCGAATATCGGTCGGCGTGACGCGCAACGCGCTGCGCAAGCCATGGCGGTCGTACGCCTCCGCCAGGTGCTGGCGCAGCAGGCGCGTGATTTCGGCGCCCCACGGCGGATTCGCCGTCATGGGCGGCAGCAGTTCGAACTCGAGAACGATGCCCGGCACCTGCAAGGCGACCGCGCGGCGCACGATGTTGCCGGCCATCTCGTGGTACTGCGCCATCACCTCGCTCCAGGTGTCGGCGCGGATTTCAATCGCGGGAAGGGTGAAATTGACCTCGGGAAAGACCAGGCCGCCGCCGATTTCGAGATCGAAGCCGCACTTCACTGGCCGTGGAGAGCGGCCATAGACCAGTTGCCGCGGGTCGGGAATGGCTAGCGCACGGTACTGCATGGCGGGTTTTCCCCCATCAAGGCGCGGGCCAGCTTGACCGCGCCAAACGCGTTGTCGCTATAGGCGTCGGCGCCAATCTCGTCGGCGTACTGGCGCGTGACGGGCGCGCCGCCCACCATCACCTTCACACGGTGGCGCACTTGGGCGCGCGCGAGAGCGTCCAGCGTGCTCTTCATCGCGGGGAGAGTGACCGTCAGCAGGGCCGATAGCGCTAGGATGTCGGGCTGCTTTTCCTTCACTGCCTCGACGAAGCGGGCGGCGGGAACGTCCACGCCGAGGTCGTGAACCAGGAAACCGGCGCCCTCCAGCACGGCGGTGACCAGATTCTTCCCGATGTCGTGCAAGTCCCCCTGCACCGTTCCGATGACGACGGTGCCGGCGCGCTCGGTGGCACCCGCCGCCAACAGCGGCCGCACCACGTTCAGCGCGGCCTTCATCGCGCGGCCAGCCAGCAGGAGTTCGGGAACGTAGCAGTCTCCGCATTCGAACCGCCGGCCAACCTCATCCATGGCCGGAATCATGCGGCTGGCGACCACGCCGCCGGGGTCGGCGCCGTTGTCAATCGCCTCTTGCGCAAGCGCGCCAGCAGCCTTGGCATTGCCGCACAAAATGGCGTCGTAAAGCTCGTAGGCCTGGTCCATTATCTCCTCGGTCGCTATTTAATTCGATAGTCAAACTATATCGTGACATAACTGGGAGCCGATTCTCAAGAAGTATTCGGATAATCGGAGGCTGTCCGCCGCTTGGGACCGCTACAGGGGGGCGCAGTGCGCCAACCCGGAGGGCGCCAGAGAATACCCCAGTGCGTGAGCACAGTGCGTGAGCAACGGGCTATTGTCTGTCGCCCCTGCCGGGGCTCGCCGGTTCGCTTCACTCCCTTGACCGTTCGGCGTAGGTGAAAAGGGGTCAGACGCATTTGCCGAAAAGGGGTCAGACGGGGTCAGACGCATTTTATTGGGGAAAACTCGGTTCATTAACGGCAGCTTTTGCACTTGTGCACGGAATGCCCGCTTTGCCGCGCCCGCCGATTCGGCTACAATCAACTGCTATGAAACGTCTGGCATTGATCCTTTCTCTGGCGGCGGGCATGGGGTTTGCCGCCGCTCCGGAAGAATTCCCAACCTCGGCAGGAACGCTCCGGCTCACCCCCATCCAGCACGCCAGCCTGATGATTCAAGCGGGCGGCAAAGTGCTGTACGTCGACCCAGCCATGGGCTCCTACGAGGGCTTGCCCGCGGCCGATTACATTCTGATCTCGCACATCCATCCCGACCACATGGCGCCGGCCATCGTGGATAAGCTACGCAAGCCGGGCACCGTGATTCTGGGGCCCAAGACAGTCGCCGCCGGCGTCACCGGCTGCACGGTGATCTCGAATGGCGAATCGAAAACGCTGGGGCCGTTCGTGGTTGAAGCCGTGCCCGCGTATAACCTGGTGCGCGGCCCGTCAGCGGGTGAGTTTTTCCACCCGAAGGGCCGCGACAACGGCTACGTGGTCACCTATGGCGGCAAGCGATTCTACTTCAGCGCCGATACGGAGGGCGTTCCCGAGATGCGCGCGCTCAAGAATATCGACGTTGCTTTCATCTGCTTCAACCTGCCTTACACGATGACGCCGCAGGAAGCAGCCGATGCGGTGCGCGCGTTCCATCCGGCGGTCGTCTATCCCTATCACTACCGCGGCAGCGACCTGACCGTATTCACCAAGGCGCTCGAAGGCTCCGGCATCGAAGTGCGGCTGCGCGACTGGTACGCGAAGTAGGACGGACCTGGACAGACCATCGCCTTTCGTGGCCTGTCGCGCCCCGTTCAGGCAGACGGCTTGACTGGGTCGACAAAAACCGTCTCGAAGTTCCGCTATCGCGAGCGAATCACCGGCGACAAGATCGCCGGCGTTACCGGGGTTCTTCGTGGGATTCCGCGGACCATCGTCCCATCCCAGCAGGCGACGGGAAGCGATCGTCCGTCGTGCGGCCCGAGGCGTTCATCGGTCCACGGATCGCCGCGCATGTCGAGCCGTGCGGCTGGCAGGCGAAATCCGCATCGACCCGAAAACCGGGGCGACTGCCCCGCGGCGCGAGCACGCTCGTTGTTTCTGCTTGACGCAGTGCACCAGCGGCAAGCCGCAACCAAAGGTAAGCATCATCAACCCTCCCGTACGCGGCAATGGCCCTCTATTGGTCGCGGCAGAAGTTGCCGATGATTGTGTTGGAGCGCGCATCGACGCCGGGGGCGGCCAGGATGCAGCGGGATTGCATTTTGAAACCGGTGATGCGGTTGTCTTCGATGAGGTTGTGGCTGGCGGGAGCGGGGCGCTCGGCGCCGCGGGCCAGATAGATGCCGGCTTCGAGGATCTCGGGATCGGCGGCGCCGTAATAACAGGCGAAGCGGGAGGCGTTTTCGTTGCAGTGGGAAGCATCGAGGCCGAGCAGGCGGTTGCGGGCGATGGTATGGCCGGAGCCGATGACGAAGATGCCGCCGTAGAGCGTACCCTCGATCCGGTTATCGATCAGGCGGATGTTCTGCGAACTCATGTCCGGGTTGGCGTTGTTCATGGTGATGCCGTAGTGGCCGAAGCGGTAGGATTCCGCCGGAGCGCGATTCACGCACTGGTTGGCGCGGACTTCGCCATCGTGAAAGCCGTCGAGGTCGATGCACTTGCCATCGATTTCCCGGAAGCGGTTGCCGTCATAAGAAGACGCGTCGACGTTGCCGGCGGTGTCGATTGCCACCGGAGTGGCGAGATTCTCGATATCCACCTCGGCGAAGGGATAGCCGATGCGGCTGCCGAAGTTCCCGGTCACCGAAAGGGCGGTAACGTGGCCGGCCTGAATGGCGTCGCGGCCGACCTGGCGGATATGGTTGAAGGCAATCGTGCCGCGGGCATTGCGCGGCGAGGTGTAGAGGGAATGCGTCCAGATGCCGTTGCCGCGAATGTTCTCGAGGTCGCAGTCGATGACGCGGAAATCGGTGGTTCCTTCTTCCAGCAGGATGCCGCCGGTCGAATTATTGCGGCCGAGCGCGTTACGCGAACCGCTGTCGGCGACGGTGACGCGGCGGATATCGACCGAGTGGGCGCGGCTGGCCAGCACGGCGAAGCCGGCGATGTTGCGCAGGCGGAGGCGCTCGATGGCGAAGCGGGAAACGCGGTCGGCAAGGACGCCGTTGGCGCGGGTGAATTCGGCGAAAGGAGTGCCGGAAGGCGGCAGGCCGGCGCGGTTTTCCAGGGCGGCGCGGTTGCCATCGATCGAGAAATCGCGCAGGGTGACGTTATCGCCGCGCACGACGATGGCGGCGCGGCCGGCGAAATTCGGTGCCAGATGGAGCAGGGTACCGGAAGCCGCGCCGCGCAACTCGCTATCGGCATCGACGACGATTTCGGAGTGGAGTTCGATCACGCCGGCGGGCAGTTGGCGGACTTGCCGGCGCCGCGGTAGAGACAGGAAAAGAGCGGCGGCGGCCAGGGCAACGGCGGCCGACGCCAGGATGCGGCGCAATCAGGCCACCTCGATTGAAACCGGCGGAAAAGCGCGGCGGCCCAATGCGAGGGACAGGCGGTGCGGTCCGCGCGCGAGGTTGGCGGGAAGGCAAAAGTTGAACTCCCAACGGCGGGCGACGGGGTCGGCACAGAAGGCATCGATGGCGGGCGCGGCGAGCGAGTCCACGCTGGCGCGGAAATCGGCCCCGGGGGCGACCTCCTCCATGGTCACTTTCACGGCGCCGCTGACGATGCGGCTGCCGGACAGGAAGTTGATGCCGTCGGTGATGGCGGTAATGCGGGGAACCAGGGGGCCGGCGGGGACGATGCGCGCCCAGCCGGGCGGGCAGAGCGGCGCGCCGTCATGCGTGGCTTCGACCATCACCAGGCCGCTGCGCAGGTTTTCCGGGAGCACCGCGTTGATCTGGGAAACGCCATCGGCCGCCGGCGGGGCGATACAGGTGAGGCGGCAGGGGAGGCCATCGGCGGTGACGGTGGTATTGAGCAGGTGGCAGGAGCCGGGCAGGCGCTCGACCCACAAGGCCAGCGCGGCCATGATGCCGGAAGCCGGAGTGACGGCTTCTCCGGAGAGCGCGTTGCAGATGGTGCGCAGGCGCGCGGTCGAAGGGGCCGGCGGGCCGGTGTCCGGAACGGGCTTACGCAGCGTGATCCACATGTACTGGGTCCAGACCTGTTCGAGCGCGAGGAGGTGAAAGCCGGAGGATTCGACGAAGGTGCCGATTTCCTGGGGAGAGATGCGCACGCCGCTCCAGGTGTCGTATTGGCGCGCGTGCGGCGGCAGGCCGTTCACCTGGCAGCGCACGATACCGCCTGGCTTGAGGACGCGAAAGGCGTCGCGCAAGTAGCCGAAGACGATGTCGCGGCTGGGAATGTGCTGAAAGACGGCGTAGGAGTAAACGAAATCGAACTTATCGTCGGGGAACATGGCCAGATCCGCGCCGGAGCATTGCTGGGGGAACGCGTTAGCCGTGTGGGCCAGGCGTTCGCGGGCCAGGAGGATCATCTCATCGGAGACATCGACGCCGTGAATCTCCTTGAAGTAGCCGCTGAGCGGGCGCATCAGGCGCCCCGGACCGCAGCCGATTTCGAGCGCGGCATCGCGGCCGGTGAAGCGTTTTAGCTCCATTACGAACTGGCGGACAGTGTCGTTGGCGGCGGAGAAGAACTCCTCGTCGGACTGCTGGCGGCGGCCGAAGGCCACGTAATAGTTAGCGTCCTCAACGGCGCGGCGATTCCAGTCGGCGCGCATCGAGTCGAGCAGGTTGGGAGTATCCATGTCGCAGTTGCTATTCTAACGTCTATGGCCTTGGTCTTTCGACACGTCTCAAGTACGCCGCTGGTGGACTTCGACGCCGCGGCGCCGGACGGCGCGGTAATCGGAATAGTGGGAGAGAACGGAAGCGGGAAAAGCGAGCTGGCGCGCCTGGCGGGCGGAGCCGAACGGCCGGCGTCGGGCGAGGTGGAGAACCAAAGCGGAGCGCGCCTGCTGGGGCCGGACGACCCACTGAACCTGGCGCCGGCGCCGGTGCTGGCGATCAACCACACGTTTGCGCGCCACGACCTGTTGGTGCGGGAGCGCGCATCGGTGGCGATCGACCGTTTGCGGCAGGCGGGCTCGACGATTCTGCTGGTGTCGCATGAAGAGGAGCTGCTGCGGCGGCTGGCGGACGAAGTCTGGTGGCTGCACGAGGGCAAACTGGCGGCGCGCGGCGACCCGGAGGAGATTCTGCTCGCATACCGCCGGCACATCGCGGCGCGGGTGCGCGCGTGGGGCGGGACGATGACGAGTCCCATCAACCCGCGGTTTTTCCGCGGCGACGGGCGGGCCGAGATTGTGGGCGTTGGTCTGGCCGGCGAGGACGGCAATCCCACCATGGCCTGGCGGAGCGGCGAGATGGCGTCGGTGAAGATCATCGTGCGGTACCAGGCGCTGGTGGCCCATCCGGTGGTGGGGATGATGATTCGCACGCGCAGCGGATTCAATGTTTACGGCACCAACACGGACCTGGAGCGGTTGCGGCTGGGGCCGGTGCGCCAGGGCGGCACGCTGGCGGTGAGCTTTCAATTCCGCTGCGAGTTATGCCCGCAGGAATACACGCTGACGGTGGCCTCGCACGATCCCGACGGGGTTTGGCACGAGTGGCTGGAGGATGCCGTGGCGTTCCTGGTGACCGACGACCGTTACACGGCGGGAGTGGCGAACCTGCGCGCGCAGGCGAGTTTCGCCGTGGTGGGTTAGGGCACCGTGCCCGATGCCACCTAAATAGGGCATTTATATACTTCACGCCACCAGCGCTATGCGCCTCTGGACATGAACTCAAGGTCTTCGTAGTCAGGTAGACCGGAACCGTCAATGAACAGACGTCCAGATGTCTTTGGCTCGGTAATCATTACGCCGCCACCGTACCTCTTGACGGCCCAGTCGTGCGGATCGTCCAAAGGATCGTGAACAGATTCGATTTCCGCCTGTTCACGGTGAAGGCTCACTCGGTCTCCCACTTTGATCTGCTCGCCGGATCGATAGAAGAACGGCACCTTCCGATTGTAACGGCGCCGTGCGGGATTACGGCCGGATTTGTGGGGCGGACCCCATAAGCGCTAACGTAACACCGACAGTGCAAGCCCGGAGGGCGAAAGATAGTAGCCCAAGGCGCGAGCCTTGGGGCTCGCGGGAGCGGTTAGAAAGCCCCGGAACGGGGCGAAAGGATTCTCGACGGCAGATTCTCACGCCCCGTTTCGGGGCTGTGTTCAGGCGCCTCGGACCCCATGGCTTGCGCCTTGGGCTACTATCTTTCGCCCTCCGGGCTTAAAGAATGAGTAAAGGCTACCCGGCCCGGATGCTCTTAAGTTAGCGCTTGTGGGGCGGACCCCCTGGTCCGCGCGGGACGCCCCCGTCCCGCCGTACGCCTGAAAGAGTCAGTCCCTTCCGTCACTTCGAAAGGCCGGCCAGGGGGCCGGCCGCGGACGTGGGCGTCCGCCCCACAATTGGCATCAATGCCCAGCGATAGCTTATTTGAGGGCAGGCGAAATCCGCTTCCGACCCGAGAAATCGGGGCGCCTGCCCCACGCCGGCCCCGCTTGGGCTACATGCCCCGGCCGGCATGCGGCGCGGGCAATTCCTTGCGCGGCAGCTTCTCGGCGCGCGTGGCTGCGTTGTACACGAACGAGGCTTCGATCACCGCCATCTGTTCCACATCTTCCCGCTGGATGCGGTCGTAGACGTCCATGTTGGTGTGGTGCGTTCGCGTTTCGTAATCGAGCGGGTCTTGAATGAACTGGAAGCCCGGCAGGCCGACCGCGTCAAACGAGACATGATCGGTGCTGCCGGTGCTGCGGATGGTGACGGCGCCCGGCGTCAGGTCCTTCAGCGCAGCGAACCAATTTTCGAAAATCGGCCGCGCCATTTCGTCGTTCTGCAGGTAAATGCCGCGGATGCGGCCGCTGCCGTTATCGAGATTGAAATAGGCACTCACGTTTTCGTGCTCCGCGGTGGGCTTCATCACGGCGGGATCGGCGAAATGCACCTTGACGTAGGCCTCGGAACCAAGTAGCCCCTGCTCTTCGCCGCCCCATAAAGCCATGCGCACGGTTCGGTCCATTTTGAGGTTGGCCGATTTCAGAATCCGCATCACCTCCATCGCCACCGCTGCGCCGGCTCCATTATCGGTGGCGCCAGTGGCGTAATGCCAGGAATCGAAGTGGCCACCCACCATCACCAGTTCGCCGGCCTTGGCCCCGCCGGGAATCTCGGCGATCACGTTAAACGAATCCGGATTATCGGTGAAGAAGCGGTTCTTGATGTCGAACGTGAGCTTCACCGGCACGTCGTGCTGCAGCAGCCGGGCGATACGGTTGTAATGCTCCGCGGCCACGATGACTTGCGGCGGGTTGTCGGTGTGCGCGCGGTCGGAGCCGCCGCCGACCAGCGTTCCGCTCTCACCCATGCTGGAGATCTGCACCACCACCGCCGGCTTCTCCTCTCTCCAAAACGCCTGTTGGCGTTCACGAAAAGCGCGCCGCTCCGCGTATGTCATGATCGGCTGGCCGGGTTGCGCGGGAGGCGCGCCGCGTCCTCCACGTCCGCTGCCGCCGGGGATCACTTCGAGCGTCATCTCGTTGAGCTCGTCGGCGCTATAGCGGCGACCGAGCGGCGTGGTGGGGAAGGCCAGTTCGCGCGGCGCGGAAACCAGCACGATCTTTCCCTCCAGCTTGCCGTGAAATTTGTCCAGATCGGCCGGCGTCGAGATGGGCGCCAGGATGGCCTCACCCGTTACTGGGCCGTTGGTTCCCATGGTCCACGCCACCGGCATCGCGATCAGGCTCTGATAGGCGGGTTCGACCATCCCGGCCGCGAAATAATCGTTCTCCCATCCGTTGCCGAATGGGCCCCACTTTTCCAGATGGGCATTGCTCAGTCCCCAATCCTGAAGCTGCCTCACCGCCCAATCGCCCGCGGCGCGGAACTGCGGCGAGTTGGTCAAGCGGGGGCCGTAGCGGTCCGTCAGGTTGTAGAGGATGTCCATCACCTTCGAGTGCTCGAACTCCTCGCTCTTGATCTTGTGGATCGCGCTCAGGTCGACCCGCTCCGGCTGTTGCGCAACGATCGCGAGCGGGATCGAAACCACCAGCGCCAAAATGGCAAGCAGAATTTTTCGCGGCATACGGGTGAGCATATCAGACTGCGCGGGCAGGCGAAGCAAAAAAGGCGCTGCAATGATTGGGGTTCCAATTCAGTACTGATTTGGAGTAGCCACCTGAGGTCCGCTGCGCGTAAGATAGAAGCATGGCCAGAGGTTGGGAAAGCAAGTCGGTCGCGGCGCAGATCGACGCTGCTGAGAACCATAGCCACCGCGCCCCAAAGCACAAAACACTCTCTCCGGATCGGCTGGAACTCATTCGCAAAAAGGAAACGATTCTTTTGTCGCGCACGCGCATCGTGCGGGAACTCGAATCGGCACAGAACCCGCGTTACCGGGTTGTCTTGGAAAAAGCTCTAGCGGATCTGGACGCGCAGTTGTCGGACATCGTTACCGTTTGAATCCACTTCGGTGGGGCAAGGTAGGGCACAGCGGCCCGCTAACCGTATCTGCGCCTTTTTATAGGGCTGGGGACGACAAACGTATTTGCCGTGAGGGTACACCTATGAATTCGCTAAATGCGGTCGTCCCAATTGCACCGTCACCCTCGACCGCGTCGACGAAGAACACCTGGGCGCGTTTCTGCAGATGATGGAGTTCCAGACGGCTTTCATGGGCGAGCTGTTAGAACATCGACGCCTTCAACCAGGAAGGCGTGGAACTGGGCAAAAAGCTCACCTTCAGCCTGATGGGCCGCGCCGGCTACGAGCCCTACCGCTCTCAGTTCGCCGCCTACGAAAAGAAGCGGGCGGCGGCGCGATAGCGGCGGAATGCCGGTAACGCCGGCGGTCTTGCCGCCGGTGTTTTTGTGCCGCCAGATCAACTTCAGAAACACCGGCGGCAAAAGACCGCCGGCGTTACCGGTCATTGGCAGGCGGTAGCGCCTGCCCCACTGCGCCCCTTAGAACGACCGGCTCGGCCGGTAACCGGGGCGCGAGTGGATGCGGTATTTCTTGCCGACGTCGCTGACGATTTCGACGGTGATCTTGCGAAAGCCCTCGTTCGGATTCGCGGCGGGGTAGTAGGCGATCGTGTAGGAGTTGCTCATGTCCTCGCGAATGTCGTCGAACGCTTCCACCTGCCGCTGCCAGGTGCGCGCCCAATAGGCCTTCCCACCGGTGCGCTGCGCGATGCGGCGGAAAACGCCGCTCGAAATGGCGTCTTTGTTCACCTCACTGGTGGAGATGACATAGATCGGGATGCCTTCGTCTTCAGCCACGGCGCGCACGTCGTCGGGGGCGATCATGCTGGCATTGTCGGGACCGTTCGAAAACACGATCACCACTTTGCGGCCGGGCACTTTGGCGGCATCGCGGAGCGTCAACAGCAGCGCGTTGTAGAGCGCCGTGTCATCCCCGGCGACCGAGTTGCGCAGCCCGGCGATGGCGTCGCCATGGTCGCGCGTGAGCGACGCCGCGCGCGACAGGTTGCGGCTGAAGGTATAGACGGCCACCGAATCGGCGTGATCCAGGCCGCGCACGAAATCGGCGATCGCGTCTTCGGCGTAAACGAAACCGCGGTACATGAAGTTGCTGGTGTCGAACAGAACGAAAACGTTGGTGCCGACAAAAGCGTCGGGACGCTCCATCCCCGGCACTGCGCCATTGTTGGTGTTCAGCAGGGGCGTCGACGTGCCGTCCGCGTTGATCGCCACCGGCGTGTTGGCGCCTTCGGCGAAGGTGACGATGCGCTGCGGGATCCCGTCTTCGAAGATACGGAAATCGGCCGGCTTGAGGCCATTGATGTAATGGTTCTTGCTGTCGGTCACCTGAAAGCTGTGCACCACCAGGTCCACCTTGACGCGGAAAACGGGCCGCTGGCTATCCTGCGCCCGCACTACGGCGCCGCCCGCGGCGGCAGCCAGGAACCCTCGTCTGGACAGTGTCATTGCGGCCCTCCGGCGGGGACTTCCTGGAGGGCGGCTTTTTGATCGGCCGACGCCGAGCGCGCATGCTCGCGGACCTCGTCGCCCACCGCGCGCAGCGATCGCAACACGGCCGGCCAGTCCTCCAGATGAGAAGCGAAGATATGCTCCACCAACTCCCGCGTCCATTGCGGAATGCGAACGTTGAGTTGCGCCGGCCGCAGACTCAACTCGTCGGCCAGCGCGACCCAGTACAGGTTGTTCGATTCCCAGCTCTCCGCCAGAATGCGGCTGGAGTAGCCCATCAGCGTGGGGAATGTGCGCAGCTTGAGCAATTCGGGCCGATAAGAAGTGGTCAAGGTCGGCTTGGGCGCACCGAATGCGCGCGAGATGGCCGCCAGGCTTACCTGGCCGGGGGCTTCGCGCGCGAGACGCTCGATCTGGGCGCGCAGCGCGGAGCGGTCGGCGGCACGCTGCGGCGCCAATGCACGGCTGAGCCAGAACAACTCGGCTGGCGTTACCTGTTCGACGGCTTCCTTGACTTGTCCCCGCCCGAGCAAGCTCCGCACTTGGGCGGTGCGCACGGGCGCCGCCAGGCTGGCCAATTCCGCCATGGCAGCCTCGCGCGCCGTCTCATCGAGCGCTGCCTCGGCCAGCAGCTCTCGCCCGTAAAGCAGGTTCAGGCCCACCCAGTGCATTTGCGTCGGGGTGACATTCCACCAGCGCGGGATCTTGGCGCTCAGAATCATCTGCGGAACCAGGTCTCCCCAGATCAGCGCCTGCGTCTGCGCGGGTACCAGAAAATTCTGTTCGGCTTCCGCCAGCGCGTAGGGCAAAGTGGAAAGGGAGCCCACCAGGCGGCCGCCGCCGTTGGAGGGCCAGCCAGATCCGTACGGTTCGGTAGCCTTCCACAAATTGGTCTGGCCTTCGCCGCCGATAAAATCGTGGCTGCGCACGAACACTGGATTGGTGTAAAGCACTTGAGCTCCCGGCGGCGCGTAATACGCATAGCTCAGGCCAAGCAAGGAATCGCGCAACAGCGGCGCCAGCAGCTCCGGCAGATCCGCCAGGCGGGCGGGGTCGCCGCCGGCTTTTTCGATCGCCAGCCGCAGATTCAGCTTGCGTTCGCTATCCATGTGCCTTCCGGCCCAGTAGCCGAAACCCATCGCATTGCGCTCGACGACCGTCAGCGGCGCGCGCGGCAGCGGCGCCTCCGCGACGCTCGCGGCCAGCTTCGCCAGCTTGGCGGCCGCGGCCTTGTCCGGACGGTGGCCGCTCTTGAGCAAATCGCTCAACTGGAATAACGTATCGAGCGACACCAGGTGCTGCGCATCCAGAATCCGGAGCATCTCGTCCTGCATCTCCTGGCGCGTTTCCACATCGCCCGATTCGGCGGCTCCGCTCAGCAGGGCGGCCATCCGTTCCTGCGGCCCGGTGGCGGCATCGGCCGGTTTCGCCGCCGCATCGAGCAGCGATTGGAAGGCGCCGTGGCCGGCGTCGAACACGTCGCGTGCGGTATGTACGTCGGCGAACCGGCTGGTGATTCCCGCCAAAGCTGCGTCGGCGTTGCCGTCCGCGATGGTCTGCTGGCGGACCAGGATCTGCCACAACGAAACCAGCGCCTGAAACGTCCCGCCGGCATCGGCGCGCAGCCCCGGCTCGTGCAGCCGCGTCAGCGCCTCGGCGGTATCCAGGAACTGGTTGATGCTCTTATCGCTCAATTGCGGCGATTCGCCGAATACGGCAAACTGGCTGCCATAGGTGTGCCACGCGCGTGCCAGGCGCTCCACCGTGGCCGCTCCGAGCGGGGTGGCGCGGCCGCGGTCGATGTCGGTCAGCGTCATGAAGATCTTGAGCGGCGCGTTTTCCACCGTCTTGCGGCACAGTGCGAACAGCGCCTCCAGCAGATCGTCGGGTTCTTTCCAGGTGGCGGCCAGCCGTGTCAGCTTGCCGTCGTAACGGGCCTGCGGATTGTTGGTGAAGAGTGCCTTCCACACTTCCAGGTTGCCAGGAACGTGCGGTTTGCCATCGGCGTCGAGGTCCAGACGGGTGGTCAGCAGCATCATGTCGCTGTTGGAGCGGAACACGGGGCGCGCCGGGCCGGGGCTGGTGATCTTCCCGCGGACCGCCGCGTAGAAGCGCTTCATGCGCACCGGGTCCGTCAGATAGTCGCGCACCGGCGTGTCGATGCGCGCCAGCGCGTCATATAGACTGGCCAGCCAGCCGTCGTCCTTGGCGAGCAGCTTGCCAAAGAATTCGACTCCATGGTCCGGCGAGACGCCCACCAAATCGCCCCACGCCGCCGCCGAGCGCGCCCCGCCCGGCACTACCGCTTTGCCGTCGCGCAGCTCGAATTGGCCGCCGAAGAAATCCAGCACGTGCGCATACACGCGCAGATGCGCCAACGTGCCCGCATCGTGCATCGCGGCAGCCGTGACCGGTTCCAGCTTGGACAGCCCCAGGTAGAGACGGCACAGCGAAGGATCCGCGATAAAGGCTTCGAGGAAATCCGCCTCCTTGCTCCCCGCGGTCCAGTACGCCGGTCCGAACATCACCGGAACCAGCGTGGGACGAAAATCATAGGTGAAAGGGCGGTTGGTGCGCAGCGCCTCTTCCAGGCGGTTCACCGGAAAGCCGGAATCGGTGGTCAGGAACGCTCGCCCGGCATTCACCGTCTCCAAAACCACCTCCGAGCCGCATCCGCCGCGCATGCGGAAACCGAGAATGCGCAAGAGATCGCCGGTATTCGGTGAATCGCAATTGGGCACCTCGATCATATGCTGCGCGCCGGCGAGTTTCTCCAGTTCGTGCGCCTGCGCCAGATAGCGATGCAGCAGCTTCAGGTACTCGGTCTGTTCCAGTGTCTCGTTGCTGCGCGAGGCCTGGTAGCCATTGGTAACGACATTCCGCGCCAGCGCCGGCAGCACATCGTCAGGCGCCGCCTCGGGTGGAATGGCGGCCATACGCGCGAACGATCGCATCGGTCCGGGTATCTCAACCGTGGGCCATGCTGCGCGCGTCTCGCGGGACGGGGAAGGCAGCGCCTTGCCGGTGAGGGCGCGATAAGGCTCTTCGTCGCGCGCCAACGCCTCGCCATCTCCCGCCAGCAGATCGAGGGTCACCAACCTGCGCGCGATCTCGGCCGCGTCCGCCCCTCTGCCGGCGCGGCGCAACTCGACCAGCAGGCGGGCATACACCGCGCGCGCTTCCGGCTGGCCGTACTCTTCCAGAAACTCCGCGTAGGATCTGAGGTCGGCAATGTTGTCTGGGTTCTTCTGCACCGCGCCGGCCAGGTTGGCGCGGGTCTGATTGGCATCGCCGGCGGCTTCCGGTTGGTGGATCTGGGCGGAACTCTGGCGGGCCGGCAAAACAAAAATGGGAAGCAGGCCCGCGGCTGTAATGACAATCGTCCACAGCTTCATTTATCCCTCCCCGACTGTCCAATCACTCTACCACGACCGGGGTTGGCGTGGACGGTCACGATGACACAGGGCGAATGCACGTGATGGATGTAACGAGATCGCTAACGCCGGCGGTCTTACCGCGCTTTGGACGATCGGCCCGCGAGAACCGCGCCCGGGGAAAGAACCGGCAGACCAAATGTTCTTCCGCAACCTGTGATAAGCTATCGGACCTCGATGCGCGTATTATGAGGCGCAGAAAGGCGAATCTCACATGAAACAGAGCGCCATATTGACTACAGCGTCGCTGCTCACCATCTTATTCATGACGCTTCACCTGGCCGGCGACATCCTGTTCCGGATCTCACCGGCAGGTCTCGTAAATCTGTTTCCGGTGTTCGTTCTCGTAGTCCAGCTATACGGAACGCTGGTGCTCGGCGGAAGGCGGACGGGATACATCATCATCTTCTTAGGGTCCGTCCTCGGGCTGCTCATCCCTGTCATCCACATGAAAGGGACTCGGGGGCTTATCGGTGGCGACATCGGCAACTCAAGCCAAGCTTTCCTTTTCGTGTGGACAATCCTCGCGTTGGGAATCACCTCGACGTTCTCCATCATCCTATCGGCGAGCGCACTGTTGAGTTTGCCATGGCGCCGGAGCCGCCGCACGTCAACTGCCGCATAACGCCCGATTGTGGGATCAGGCCCGCAACCGGTACGCGGCCCGAGGTCCTCGAAGTATCAATGATCCACAGCATCCTCGGGGACCCACAGATTCTCAGGCGAGGCAAGCGGCGTTACCGCTGTGGAGAGTTGTGAGTTGCGATTGGACGGCGCGGAGAGACAGAAACACGAAGGGCCGGGAATGCTCCCGGCCCCGATGAATCGCGTGTCCAGCCGCAAGCGGCTCGACGATTTGCCTAGCTCGTGTCCGGCGCTTACTCGATCGTAGGACCGAAGTAGCCTTGCGCCAGGGCCGGTTCGGCTTCGAGCGCCTTGCTCCAGCAGGAGCGGGCTTCTTCGCTCTTGCCGGACGATTCCAGAATGCGGCCCAGGTTGAGCAGGGCTTCCGGCATATCCGGCTGTAGCGCCAGCGCATCCCGGTAGAGGCGGACAGCCTTCTCCGGCTGATCGGCTTTCTCGTACATCAGGCCGGCGTTGTACAGAATCTCGGGCGACCGTTCGCCGAGGTCGATCAGGCGCACGTGATGTTCCAGCGCCGTGTTGAAGTCGCCGGACTGGATCGACAGCGCCGCCAAGCCGCGCAGTGCATCCACGCTCTTGGGATCGGCTTCGAGCATCTTGTCGTACAGCCGCTCGGCGTGTTCCTTGTCTCCCATTCCGGAATAGGCCAAAGCCAGGTTGGCTTGCGCTTCGGGCCAATACGGACGGTACTTCAGGCAACCTTCGAAGGCCTCCACGGCGCCGCGGAAGTCTTCCCGCTTGAGCCGCAGGTAGCCCATCCGGAAGCGTGCTTCCTCTTCCTTCGGGGCGCGCTCCAGCACCTGCTTGTACCAGCGCTCGGCTTCGTCGTGCTGGCCGGCGTGTTCGAGCAGCAGCGCCACGTTCCACATCGGCGCCAACGCATCCGGCTGCGCGGCCATGGCGCGATCGTAGTCCGCGCGGGCGGCGGTCATGTCGCCCAGTTGTTCGTGTACCACGCCGAGGTTGGTGTGCGCCTCGGAGGACTGCGAACGCAGTTTGATGGCCTCCTGGTAAGCTTCCGCGGCCGGCTGCCAGCGTCCCGACTTCTGGTGCGCCAGCGCCAGGTTGAACCAGGCCTCGAAGTGGCCGGGCACCGCGTTGACCAACAAGTTGCAGAACTTGGCGGTAAGCGCATGCTCGTCCGACGCGGCCGCCCATGCGGCCAACCCTTCCAGAGCCACCGTGGATTCCGGCTTCAGTTCCAGGAGCCGCTCGGAATACTCGCGTACCATGTCGAAATCTTCCTTCGACATGCCGATCAGCACCAGGTTCGCCAGCGACTCTTCCGAGTCCGGGTTGCGTTCGATGATCTTCTGGTAGATCGCCGCGGCTTCGTCGGCGTGGTCGAGCGACTGCAGTGCCGCCGCCTTGCCGAACAGGGCGTCCTCATGCTGCGGCTGCGTGGCCAGGCAGTGCTCGAAGCTGAACAGGGCACTCTTGGGATCCTCGAGGCGCAAGTGACAGACGCCGAGGCCGAGGTGCGCGTCCAGGTGACCCGGATCGAGTGTCGAGGCCTTCCCGAATGCTTCCGCCGCTTCTTCCCAGGAGCCCAGGCGCTCGAGACACACCGCCAGGTTGAACCAGCCCATCGCGTACTGCGGCTTGATCTGGGTCAGGGCCCGGTAGCTCTTGGCGGCTCCCTTATAGTCGGCCAACTCGAACTGGATGTGCCCCATCGCCCGGTAGATTTCGGGCGAGGCTTCGTTGGCGGCGATAGCGCGCTGCAACTGTTTGAG
>Ga0187875_10000539_pt1 | contig 31022 bp, 26 predicted proteins | sample June2016WEW_17_1_2_FD_132978 | JGI IMG/M metagenome (GOLD analysis project Ga0187875, IMG submission 132978) | Peatland microbial communities from SPRUCE experiment site at the Marcell Experimental Forest, Minnesota, USA - June2016WEW_17_10 | ecosystem: Environmental > Terrestrial > Soil >...
ACCCCGCCGAGCTGCTGGCCGCGCTGAGCGCGGCGGCCCCCGCGGGCACCCCCGACCCGGTCGTGGTGGTGCTCACCCCGGGCACCGCGAACGCGGCCTACTTCGAGCACGCCCTGCTGGCCCGCCTGATGGGCGTGGAACTGGTCGAGGGCGGCGACCTGACCTGCGCGGGCAACCGCGTGTACGTGCACACCACGCAGGGGCTGCGCCCCGTCGACGTCATCTACCGCCGGGTGGACGACGACTTCCTGGACCCGCTGCAGTTCCGCCCCGATTCGGTGATCGGCTGCCCCGGCATCGTCAACGCCGCCCGCGCCGGGAACGTGACCATCGCGAACGCGGTCGGCAACGGGGTCGCCGACGACAAGCTGCTCTACACCTGGGTCCCCGACCTGATCCGCTACTACCTGAGGGAGGAACCGCTGCTGGAGAACGTCGAGTCCTACCGGCTCGACGACCCGGAGATGCTGCACTGGGTGCTCGGGAACCTCGACCAGCTGGTCCTCAAGCCGGTGGACGGGGCCGGCGGGATCGGGATCGTCATCGGCCCACAGGCCGACGAGGCCACCCTCGGAGTGCTCCGCGCCCAGGTCACCGCCCAGCCCCGGGGCTGGATCGCGCAGCAGCCGGTGGCGCTGTCCACCTCGCCGGTGCTCATCGGGGAGACCCTGGCGCCCCGGCACATCGACCTGCGGCCATTCGCGGTCAACGACGGGACCGACGTCTGGCTGCTGCCCGGCGGGCTGACCCGGGTCGCGCTGCCCGAAGGCGAGCTGGTGGTCAACTCGAGCCGTGGCGGCGGGTCCAAGGACACCTGGGTGCTCGTCCCCCCCGGCGGGCCGGAATCCCCCGGCGAGGAGTCCGCCGACCCGGCCGCGGGCCAGGCCGCCCTGGCTGCGGCCGCCCAGCCCGGCCCGGAGGTGATGGCTCCTCCCCCGCTTCCGCGCGACACGCAGGTCAGCAGGCAGAGCGGGCCGCCCATGGAAGACCAGCAGTGACCACGGGGCTGCTCAGCCGGATCGCCGAGACCCTGTTCTGGACAGGCAGGTACGTCGAGCGCGCGGACGACACCGCCCGGATGGTCGACGTATACGTGCACCGGATGCTCGAGGAGCCGCACACCGACCAGGAGGCCGACTGCCGGGCCCTGCTCGCGGTACTGGGCCTCCCGGCCGCGGAGGGTGCCCAGCTGGACATCGGGATGACGCTGTACCAGTCGGCCTACGACCGGGACAACCCGAGCGCGATCGCCGGGGCGGTGCTGGCCGCGCGGCGTGGCGCGCGCAGCGTCCGCGAGGTGATCTCCAGCGAGATGTGGGAGTGCCTCAACGTCACCAGCCACGAGCTGGCGTCGCGCCGCAAGTCCGCGGACCGGCTCGGGCCGCACGTCTACCTGGAGTTCATCCGGGAGCGGTCCGCCCTGTTCTTCGGCCTCACCGAGTCCACGATGAGCCACGACGAGGCCTGGCGGTTCCTGGTGCTGGGCCGCAGCCTGGAACGGGTCGACATGACCGCCCGGCTGCTGCTGGCCCGCATGCCGGCCACGCCGTACGAGGTCGGCTGGCCGATGCTGCTCCGCTCCTGCGGTGCCTACGAGTCGTTCATCCGCACCCGGACCTGGGACGGCGACCCGCAGCAGGTCGTCGAGTTCCTGCTGATGGACCGGCTGTTCCCCCGGTCGGTGGTGCACGCGCTGGCCACCGCGGAGGAGGCGCTCGCGGCGCTCGACCCCGGCGCCGGCGGCGCCCTCACCGACCCGGCGCGGCGGTCGATCGGGCAGCTCCGCACCCGGCTGGAATACGCGGATCCCCAGCAGCTCGCGGGCCTGCTGCCGGACATGCTCACCACGCTGCAGCGCACCTGCCGCGAGGCCAGCGAGGCGATCACCGGCCGCTATTTCATCTACGAGCAGCCCGTGATCTGGGCTCAGGAGTGCTGATCGGTGGGCTGGCTGCTGGAGATCGTTCACGAGACCCGGATGCACTACCAGGGCGCCGCCCACGCCTCCTACAACGAGGCGCGGATGACCCCGCTCACCCTGCCGAGCCAGACCGCGCTGCAGACCCGGGTGTCCGTGGGGAATGGCACGCAGGTCTGGTCGTATCACGACTACTGGGGCACGGTGGTCAGCTCGTTCGACATCCAGGCCCCGCATCACGAGCTCACCGTCCGGTCGCACGCGGTGGTCGAGACCAGCCCGGCTCCCGCTCCGCCCGACCCGCTGGCCTGGGCCGAGCTACGGGCCCAGGCGGACACCGGGATCGCCGCCGAGTACCTCGCCGCCACCCCCCGGACCACCGTGGACACCGCGCTGGCCGGGGCGGCCCGGGAGCGGACCCGGGGCGCTGACCCGCTGGAGACGGCCTCGGCTATCGCGGCCTGGGTCCGGGAGCGGGTGGCGTATGTGCCGGGGGCGACCGAGGTGCAGACGAGCGCCCAGGAGGCCTGGGATAAGGGCCAGGGTGTCTGCCAGGACATCGCCCACCTGACCGTCGCCCTGCTGCGTGAGACGGGCCTGCCCGCCCGGTACGTGTCCGGGTACCTGCACCCGCGGCCGGAGGCGGGGATCGGCCAGGCCGTCGCCGGGCAGAGCCACGCCTGGGTCGAGTACTGGGCCGGTGACTGGGTGGCGGCGGACCCGACGAACCGGGCCTCGGTCGGTGAGGGTCACGTGGTCGTCGCCCGGGGCCGGGACTACGCCGACGTGCCCCCGCTGAAAGGTATTTATCACGGTGCCCCGAGCGTGGCTATGGACGTGACCGTCGAGGTGACCCGGCTGGCGTGATTCCGCTTTACCGTGACTATGCCTGATCTACGCCGACACCAGGGCCGGGAGCCACGAGGGCAGGGCCGCCCCTCGCATAGGCTGGGTGGTAACCCCGCAAGCCCTTCCAGTAATGGCGTGATACATGGCTGAGCTGCTCATTGTCGTCGTTGCCGTGGTTGTCGTGCTGCTTTACGCGGCAGACCGGGCCCGCAAGCTCCGGGTCCGGGCCCGCCAGATGGCCGGGATGAACGAGCGGCTGGACGCAGCCGCCGCGAAGATCGATAAAGAACAGCAGCGGAAGCGGGCCAGGGTACGGGCCAGCGCGGAGCTGACCTCCGTCATGCCCGCGATCAAGCGGCCCCCGCTGACGCTGCCCGGCGTGCCGGGGCCGGGGGACGCGGCGGAGAAGGAAGCGCCCCCTGAAGCCGCGCCTGAAGCGGCTCCGGAAGCGCGCCCCGAATCGGCTCCGGAAGCGCCCCCGGAAGCGGCGCCGGAAGCCGCGCCTGAAGCGGCCGGCCACGCCAGCGGAGCAGCGGACGGCCTGCCTGGTCCGAAGACCCGCGTGACCTCCGAGGGGACGCTGATCATGCCCTCGCTGCCGGCCCAGGGGCCGGTGCCCGCCGGGCGGGGCCCGGCTGGCTCCGGACACGATGTGGGGGGCGCCCGCCGCTTACCCCGCCGCTTACCAGGAGCGGACTGACCGCCGCTAGCTAGACTGGTCCCGGGAAGATCGTCGGCTCGCCCCGCGCCGCGTCCTTATCTCTCTGACCGAGCAGAGGTTCCCGGTGCAAACGTTCTCGCATGTTGCCGAGCTGGCGGCCAGCAGTGCTGCGCTGCCCAGCGAAGGTGACGTGCTGGCCGCGCTGGCGCCCCGGTTCACGCTGAGCCCCAACGGGCGGCCGCGTACCGTGCGCCGGACCTGGCTGGACACGTTCGACTGGCGGCTGCACCGGGCCGGATTCACCCTGGAGTACGTGACCGGCCCGCGGCCGGCGGAGCTGGTGCTGGCCACCGCGGCCGGGGACCAGGTCACCCAGCCTGCGGGGCGGCAGAGCTGGCCGGCCATGGCCCAGGACCTGCCGCCCGGCCCCGTGACCGCGGTGATCCGCCCGATAGCCGGGAGCCGGGCCCTGCTGGCCGCCGCCCGGGCCACCAGCGCCGTCGAGGATCTCCGGGTGCTCAACCCCGACACGAAGACGATCGCCTGGATCAGGATCGACCGGATCACGGTGAACCAGCCGGCGGCAGCCGAGCTGCCGGCCCGGCTCCAGGTGACCCCGGTCCGCGGATACCAGGCCCAGGCCCAGCGGGTCGGTGAGCTGCTCGCCGCCGGGGCCGGGCTCGATGGCCACCCGGGGCGCCCGCTGGACGCGGCCCTCGCCGCCGCAGGCCAGCGCCCCGAGGCGTACAGCAACAAGATCAGTGTCCGCCTCAGCCCGGGCATGCCCGCCCGGGCTGCCCTCCAGGCCGTCTTGCTGCAACTGCTGGACACCCTCGAGGCCAACGTGGCCGGCACCATCCGGGACATCGATACCGAGTTCCTGCACGATCTGCGGGTCTCCGTCCGGCGGACCCGGTCCGCGCTGAAGCTCGCCGGCGATGCGCTGCCCGCCGGCCTGCCCGCCCGGTTCCGCGCCGAGTTCAAGTGGCTGGGTGACCTGACCACGCCCACCCGGGATCTCGACGTTTACCTGCTGAACTACGACGAGATGGCCGAAGCGCTGGTGTCCGCCACGCCAGCCGAGCTCGAGCCCTTCCACACGTACCTGGCCTGGCGCCGGGTCATCGAGCAGCGCGCGCTGGCCCGCGGGCTGCGGTCCGCGCGCTTCTCGCGGCTGGCCAGCGAATGGCGCGGCGCACTTACCGCGCTCACTGTGCCGAAGGCCGGCGAGCGTGCCGCGGGCCTGGCAACCACGCGGCTGCGCCGCGCCCACCGGCGGGTGCTGCGCCAGGGCCGGGCGATCAGCGCGGACTCGCCCGCGGAGCAGCTGCATGACTTGCGGAAGCGATGCAAGGAACTGCGCTACCTGCTGGAGATCTTCGCCTCGCTGTTCGACCCGCAGGCGTACCAGCGCGCACTGAAGGACCTCAAGGGCTTGCAGGATTGCCTGGGGGAGTTCCAGGATCGCCAGGTGCAGCAGGAGGAGATTCGGGAGTTCGCCGCCCAGATGTTGGCCGACCGTACCCTGTCCGCCAACCCCGTGCCCGCCACCGCCCTGCTCGCGATGGGCGAACTGGCCGGGGGGATCGGCCGTGCCCAGCTCCAGGCCCGCGCCGAGTTCGCCGAGCGCTTCGGCGAATTCGCCAGCCCGGCCAGCGAGGGCAGGTTCCAGGACCTGACCGAGAGCGCCGCTGAGACCGGCGGGGCGGGCCGATGAAGATAGTTGCCACATACAACATCAAGGGTGGCGTCGGGAAGACGTCCACCGCGGTCAACCTCAGCTACCTGGCCGCCCAGGATGGGCTGCGCGTGCTGCTCTGGGACCTGGACCCGCAGGCGGCCGCCAGCTTCCTGTTCCGGATCCGGCCCCGGGTCAAGGGCGGCGGCAAGGCGCTGATCAAGGGCAGCCGGGAGATCGACGACTCGATCAAGGGCACCGACTTCGCCGATCTCGACCTGCTCCCGGCCGACTTCACCTACCGGAACCTGGACCTGGTCCTGGGGGCGACCAAGAAGCCGACCCGGCGGATCGCCCGGCTCCTCGCCCCGCTGAGCGACGAGTACGACGTGATCTTCCTCGACTGCCCGCCGGGGATCTCGCTCCTGTCGGAGAGCGTCCTGCAGGCCGCCGACAGCCTGCTGGTCCCGCTTATCCCAACGGTCTTGTCGCTGCGCACCCTCGACCAGCTCACTGACTTCATCGGCGGCCTGGACGGGCAGCGGCCCGAGGTGCTCGCGTTCTTCTCCATGATCGACCAGCGGAAGCGTCTGCACCGTGAGATCGCCGAGCGGCTGCCGGCCGAGCGCGGCGACGTGGCCACCGCCACCATCCCGGCGCTGTCGCAGATCGAGCGGATGTCCGTGGAACGTGCCCCGGTGGGGGCGTTCGCGCCGCACAGCCGGGCCGCCCAGTCCTATCAGGCGCTGTGGGCGGAGGTGCGGGACCGCCTGCTCTGATCCGGCCCGCGGCCCTATTGCCCGGCCTCGGCCTACCCCGCGGCCCTATTGCCCGGCCCCGGCCTACCCCGCGGCCCTATTGCCCGGCCCCGGCCCGCCCCCGGCCTTACGCCCGGCCCGGCCCTGGCTTTGTCCCCCGCCCGGCCTGCGGCTTTGTCGTCGGCCCGCCCCGCGGCCCTATGCCCGGCCCCGGCTCGCCCCGTGATCACGGAACGCTACTTTCGCTAAGTTTGTTAGCGAATGCAGGCCAAGCCGCCCTCGCTCGGAGCATGCTATTCATTCGGGAGCCGCTCCGGGCCAAAAGGGGGGACACATGAGCCGACGCCTGATCCGGCTGGAAATGCCTGTCTTCCCGGACCGCCGGATGTTCCGGGTGCACGACTCGACCGTGGACCCGGACGCTCCGGGCGGCCCGCTGGCCCCGGTCGGCACGCTGGTGAGCGTGAACCGGGAGCAACTGTGGGTGGGCAGCATGCAGGAGCACATCGGCGTCCGGCTCACCCTCGAGGAGTGGGACACCGCCCCCCCGGCGTTCGGAGACGCCTGGGAGGACGAGGCGAAGGGCAGCCTCTACCTGCGCGGCCAGCTCACTGTGGACATGGGGTCGGCGGGCCGCGCGGTGGACGGCCTGACCCTGGCGGGCGGCGTCGGCGATTACGTGGTCCGCGTCTATGCCCGCAACCGGCGCGAGGTCATGCGGCTCTACGAGGAGATGTTCGATCGCGGCGTCGATCCGCTGAGCGACGAGTTCCAGCAGGCCAGGAAGAACCTCGAAGGGCTGGAGCAGTACCTGCTGCAGTTCTGGCGCGAGAACTGACCGGCCTGGCGGATCGCAGGGCTTACTGGGCGGGCGTGCCCCGGGCCTGCTGATGCCCGGCCGGGCTGGCCGAACTGCCCGCGTGGGTGCTGGGCTCCTGGCTGGCCGTGGCGTTCGCGGGCGCTGAGCTGCCAAGGGCTGTACTCGCGGGAGACGCGATCGCCGGGGCGACACTGGCCGCCGCTGACGAGCGCGTCGGCTGGGACTGGGCCTGCTGGGACTGGGCCGCCGGATGGGACGGCGTGGTCATCGCCGGGTGCACGGGCGACGTGCTGGCCTTGCTGCCTGCGTGCCGGTCCGCCACGGTGCGAAAGGGAACCAGTGCGTACACCACCACCGACACTGAGGCCACGATCAGGAGCGTCATCAGCGAGGCCACCAGCCGCAGCCGGCGCATGCGCAAGGCCGTGATCCGGCGCGGCGCGCCGAACGAGGACATCCTCGTGGCGAGCGCCGGGTCGGCGCTGGCGAGGCCGCGCTCAATCTGATCCAGGATGCGTTGCTCATCCATGGATAGCGCCATAAGGGCTACCTCCACCCCGCCGGGCCGGTGGGAACTTTCTCTTACTATCCCCCACCGCAAGATCGTTAGCCGTAGTTCCCGGTGCTGTACCGGCTTTGCGAACTTCCTGACTGCTGCCGGCGGGGGACGCTGGTCCCAGCTTCGCGCCCCGCGCAGCAGACGGCAATCGAAGAGATGATCGATCAGGTTTGCCAGCATCGAACTAAAATTCTAGAGTGGCGTTCATGCGATGGAACGAGCTGCGGATTCAGCCGGACGCCCCCAGCGGCCCCGAAGCTCGCAGCGGCCCCGACGCTCCCAGCGGCCCCGGCTCCCGGCACGCCCCCGGCGGCAGCAGCGGCCCGGCCGCGCCCGCGCTGTTCGAGCGGGGCGCCATCGCCAGGTCCTTTGACACCCCGGGCTTCCGCGGCATGACGTTCTTCGAGGTGCACGCCCGCAGCGTGATCAACCGGGTGCCCGACTCGTCCCGCGTCCCGTTCCGGTGGACTATTAATCCCTATCGCGGATGTAGCCATGCGTGCCGCTATTGCTTCGCGCGCAACACGCACACCTACCTGGACCTGGACGCCGGCCATGACTTCGACTCAAAGATCGTGGTCAAGGTCAACGCCCCGGCCCTGGTCCGCAAGGAACTCAGCGCGCGCAAGTGGCAGGGCGAGCACATCGCGATGGGCACCAACGTGGATGTCTACCAGCGGGCCGAGGGCAAGTACCGGCTGATGCCGGGGATCCTCCAGGCCCTGCTGGACGCCCGCAACCCGTACTCCATCCTGACCAAGGGCACGCTGATCCTCCGCGACCTCGACCTGCTGCTCGCGTCCGCTGAGGTCACCGATGTCGGGCTCAGCGTGTCGGTCGGCTGCGCGGACGAGGAACTGTGGCGGGCCCTGGAGCCGGGCACGCCCAGCCCCCGGCGCCGGCTCGGCGTGTGCAGCATGCTCAGCGAGCACGGGCTGCGCTGCGGCGTGCTGATGGGCCCGGTCGTGCCGTTCCTGTCCGACTCCCCCGCCCAGCTGGAGTCCACCGTCCGGCAGATCGCCGAGTCTGGGGCCACCCACGTCAGCCCGATCGTGCTGCACCTGCGGCCCGGCGCGCGCGAGTGGTTCCTGGCCTGGCTGGGCGAGCACCATCCCGACCTGGTCCCCCGCTACCGGGGACTGTACGGTCGCGGGGCCTACGCGCCCAAGGACTACCAGCAGCGGATCGCCGAGCAGGTACGCGAGCTCGCGGCGCGCTACCAGGTGGGCCGCGGCAGCCCGCCGCCCAACCAGCGCACCTGGCGCCGCACCGCCTCGCCGGCGGCCCCCGCCGAGCCCGCACAGGAACAGCTCACCCTCCTCTGACCAGCCCGCCGGCCCGACCCGGACCACGTGGATGCGGACAGATGTCGTGCCGGCGACACCACAGCCGCCCCGGTGCGGCCGGGCCCGAAGCCCCGGTGCGGCCGGGCCGGGACCCCCGGGCGGGACCGACTCTGACGTTAACGTCAAGGCGCGGTATGATCGTGGAGATGCCGGGCGGCCCAGCCGTAACCCAGGGGTTCCAGCCCGGCGGCTCAGCACCTCAGCAGACTTCGGGTCACCGCCCCCTCAGCAAGGAGAATTAATGCCGGTGGCAGGACAAGCGCAGGCCGCGCCCTCAGCCGAAGACGAGCGGGGCGTCCACTACAAGTGGATCGCGCTGTCGAACACCACGCTCGGAATCTTGATGGTGACGATCAACCAGTCGATCTTGCTGATCTCGTTGCCGGCCCTGTTCCGGGGCATCCAGCTCAACCCCCTGATCCCGTCGAACACCTCGTACTTCCTCTGGGTGTTCATGGGCTTCACGCTGGTCACCGCGGTCCTGGTGGTCAGCCTGGGCCGGGTCGGGGACATCTACGGCCGGGTCAAGATGTACAACCTCGGCTTCGCCATCTTCACGATCTTCTCGATCCTCCTCTCTGTGACCTGGTTGACCGGGACGCACGGGGCGTTGTGGATCATCATCATGCGCGTGTTCCAGGGGGTCGGCGGCGCGTTCCTGTTCGCCAACTCGACCGCCATCCTCACCGACGCGTTCCCGCGAGACGAGCGGGGCAAGGCGATGGGTATCAACGGCATCGCCGCGATCGGCGGCTCGTTCCTCGGCCTGATCCTGGGCGGCGTGCTCGCCCCCATCGACTGGCGGCTGGTCTTCTTGGTCTCGGTCCCGTTCGGCCTGTTCGGCACGGTCTGGGCCTACCTCATGCTCCGCGACAACGGGATCCGCGTCCCGGCCAAGATCGACTGGCTGGGCAACGCGCTGTTCGCGATCGGGCTGGTCGCGCTCCTCACCGGCATCGTGTACTCCCTGCTCCCCTACGGCGGGCACCCCACCGGGTGGACCAACCCCTGGGTACTGGCCGGCATCTTCGGCGGGATTGCGATACTGATCCTGTTCGGCTGGGTGGAGACCAGGGTGGAGCAGCCGATGTTCCGGCTGGACCTGTTCCGGATCCGCGCGTTCACCGCCGGCAACATCGCCGGCCTGCTCGCCGCGCTCGGCCGCGGCGGCATCCAGTTCATGCTGATCATCTGGCTGCAGGGCATCTGGCTGCCGCAGCACGGCTTCGGCTTCAACCGGACCCCGCTGTGGGCCGGCATCTCCATGGTTCCCCTCACGATCGGGTTCCTCATCGTCGGCCCGCTGGCCGGAGCGCTGTCGGACCGCTACGGAGCCCGGCTGTTCGCCACGGCCGGCCTGATCGTGTCCGGCGCCTCGTTCCTGCTCCTGGAGCTGCTGCCGATCAACTTCAGCTACATCTGGTTCGCGCTGCTGATCTTCATGTTCGCGGTGGGCATGGGCCTGTTCTTCTCGCCCAACCAGGCCGCGGTCATGAACAGCCTGCCCCCTGACCAGCGCGGCGCAGGCGCCGGGATGCTGAACACGTTCCAGAACTCGGCCACGGTGCTGTCCATGGGCCTGTTCTTCACCATCGTCACGCTGGGCCTGGCCGACCACCTCCCGGCTTCCCTGTACCGGGGACTGGTCAACGCGGGGGTCGCCCCGTCGGCCGCGCACCTGGTCGCGAACGAGCCGCCGATCGGCAGCCTGTTCTCGGCGTTCCTCGGCTATAACCCGATCAAGGAACTGCTCGGCCCGACTGGGGCGCTGAATCACCTGAGCCCGCACGAGCTCGCGTACATCACCGGCCGCTCGTTCTTCCCCAAGCTGATCGAGGAGCCCTTCGCCAGCGGCCTGCACCTGGCCTTCACCTTCGCGGCCATCGCCACGGTGGTGGCCATCGTCGCCTCCGCATTCCGGGGGCGGCCTTACGCCCACGCGACCGAGCCGGTGGTTGACGAGCTGGCTGACGGTGCCGCCGAGATCGGCGGGATCACGGGCTTCGTCGAGCCGCTCGCGTCCTCGGACGCCGACCTGCCGGCCAACGGCAACGGCAACGGCCGTCTGGCCGCGGCTGACCAGTCCGGGGGCGGCGGCGGTAACCGGGGATCCGACTCCCCCTCAGGAAGCAGCTGACCTGATGGCCACGACGGCGCAGCGTGACGCCGCAGGCACCGCCCCCGGCGCCGGATCGCCTCCGGCGGCGGGTGAGCCCCTCCTCGGCATCGGCGCCGCGGCAGCCCGGGCCGCCGTGTCCGAGCGGGCGCTGCGCTACTACCAGCAGCTGGGCCTCCTTGTCCCGGCCTGCACCACGCCGGGCGGGCTGCGCCGCTACTCCGAGGAGGACCTGGCCCGGGTGGCCCGCATCCGCGAGCTGCAGACCCTGCTCGGCCTCAACCTGGACGAGATCGCGGTCGTGCTGCGCAACGAGGATCGGCTGGCGGAGATCCGCCTCAGCTACCACGACGAGCGCACCAGCGACGACGAACGCCGCAGGCTGACCCGGGAGTGCCTGGGCCTGCAGGAAAGCCTGCGGGACACTGTCGAGGCCAAGCGGGCCGCGCTCCAGGGCTTCCTGGCCGACCTGGACGCCCGCATCCAGAAGTGCCGCGACCTGCTGGCCAGCGACCCGGGACCGGAAGCCAGCCAGCCGGACGAGGGCGAGCATGCGTCACCCGGCGGCGACCACCCGCAGCACGGGTAGCCGGGCCGCCCGGCGAGCCGGCCCAGGACTCCTATAGCTACGGCCAGGGGCAAAGTAGGCCCCTGATCCCGTGCTCTGCCTGGGGGTTGGCCGCGTCGAGGGAGGCAGATCACCAATCGCGGTGTCTCAGATAGGTCGTGCAGTGCGCGTCCGGTGCTGCAGGGACCGCTTACCTGAGGCGGGTGCCGCGCATGAAAACGGCTGCTGGGCGGCCCAGGACTGCGGGATCGTCACGGGGGTCGTCGTGGTAGGTGACCAGATCGGCGGGTTCGCCATCACCGGGGACGGCGAACCCGAGGAACCGGCGGGCGGCTGTGCTGGCCGCCGCGAGTGCCGCTTCTGGCGGCAGCCCGAGTTCCGCGAGGAGCGCGACCTCGCGCGGGATGGTTCCGGCGACGTCGGTTCCCGTCATGATCGTCAGGCCGTGGCCTGCTGCCCGCGGGAGCAGGTAACGGAGCCGCTCTTTGCGTTCAAGGCATTGTTTCCGCCGGGACGGGGTGTCACCGGGGCGGTCGCCGACGATGGCGCACAGGGTGGGTGTCCACGCGCCGCCGCGCGCAGCCAAGGACGCAATGTCGGCTTCGCCGAGGGCGGTGCCATGCTCGACCGAATCGATCCCCGCGGCGATCAGTTCCGTCACGTACCGCGTGGTGGAATGCGCAGCGACGCGGGCTCCAGCTCTGTGAACCTCCTCCACCAGACGCCGGATGTCGGCCAGGGGGTAGGTGGGCGACGGGTCCGACGCTGGCTCACCCGGGTCGAGGACCGGGAAGTCCGCGACCAGCTTGATCCAGGTTGCCCCGGCCCTCACCTCGGCCATGGCGGCGGCGACAAGCTGTTCACGCGGGACCGGCACGTGCAGGGCCGGGTAATACCTGCCCGCGGGAGCGAGGAACCGTCCGCAGGCTTGCAACCCTGCGCCTTCAGCGGACGCGAGAAGCCGCAGCGTGACGCTGCCCGGGCTGCCGGTGTCCCTGATCGCGGTGACGCCGGCCGCGTGAGCTTGCCGGAGGTTGGCGCGCGTGGCCTGTGGATCCAGCGCGACGGGCTCGCCGCCGTCTGCCTGCCCGACACTGAGATGACAGTGGGCGTCCACCAGGCCAGGAAGGATGAATCGCCCAGGCAGAGGTTCCGTGCCGGCTGCAGGCCGCGACGTCCACCGGCCCGTTTCGGTGATTCCCGCCTCCACCGGGCCCCCCTCGGGGAGCAGGGCCATCCGGACCCGCCAGGCCGTGGCCATCAGGGGACAGCGGAGGGTTGCGGATGGGGGGCGGTGGTGTGGTGGCCCTGGAAAAGGGTGGCGGCGATCTGGGTGAGTTCGTTCGTGCCGTACCTGAAGCCGGTGTTGCCGTCTTCGCCGTAGCTCTGCAGGTTGTACATGATGGCGAGGGTGTACTGCTGGTGCGGGCCAGCGAATCCGACGGTGTTGGTGATCCAGATGCCGTGAGAGGGGCCGGGGTCTTGCTCCCAGCCGTCTTTGTTGCCGGGGTGGTTTTGCGGTCCTGCGCCCCAGACCCCCCACTGCTGGTCGATGGCGCTGACGTGCTGAAGCCGGTAGACCAGGTAGTCGCGGACGCCGGGGGGTGTTTGGGTGAGGACGTAGTTGACCAGGTTGTCGAGGTCTTGCGGGGTCGTGTCTATGTAGCCCCAGTACGCCGATGTGGTGAAGTTGGTGCTGGCCATGCCGAAGTCGCGGATGCGGCTGATGAAGCTGGCGTCTTCGTAGCGGCCCCATAGGTCGTCGGCGTCGTTGTCGTTGCTGGTGTAGAGCGCGCCGTACATGACCCTGCGGTCGGCGGGGGTGAGATGGATGCTGCCCGCGCGGTTGCGGAGCAGCAAGTCGGTCATCATGGCCAGCTTGATGGTGGAGGCGGCCGGGTACTGGACATCGGCGTTGACGTTGGCCCAGGTGGCGCCGGTGGCCCGGTCGTGGATGACGATGCCGATGGAGCCGGGTAGGCGCCGGAGGGAGCGCCGTACCTGGCGGATGCGGTCCCGCATGGTGCACGGGAATCCGGGCGCGACTTTGGCGCAGACCGTCGGGGTGGGACTAGGGCTCGGGCCCGGGGATGGAGGCCGCCGGGTGGCAGCGGACTGCGCGGCGGTGTGCTGGCTGGCCGGAGTGAACATGCTGCATCCGGCGAGGCTGAGGCTGGCTGCCAGGCAGCAGGACGCGGCGGCCATCCACGCGTGGCGGTGCATGCTGGACAGGATATGAGCCAGCGGGGCGGCTGCGTTGGAGGTCGGGTGAACGGCGATTTCGTTCTGCCCGGCATGCTCGCCCCGCCAGAGCCAGCCGGGGCGGCGCTGGTGCCCGCGGCGGGCTACTCCCGGGCCGATCAGCGGTTCTCCGCTGCCACGAACGCCGACCGGATCGAGTCCGCACAGCGCGGGGCGGCCGCCCTGTCCGGCGCGCGGGCACGGGCCCGCGACTTCGGCGACGCCCGGCAGCGGGCCTGGGTGGCGCTGCGGGCCGCGCCGCCGGGGCGGGTGGTGCAGACCCGCCACGGCGACTTGATGCTGCTCAGGGAGTTCCTGCGCACACGGGTCCTGGAACTCGCCGTGCACGGCCTGGACCTGGCCGCGGCCCTGGAACACGAGCCATGGATGACCGCCCGGGCGGCAGACCTGACCGAGGACCTGCTGCTGCCCTCCGCGGCCGCCGCCCGGCTGCGCTCGGAAACCGGCTGGGACCAGCTGACCCTGATCGCCGGGCTCACCGGCCGGCGCCCGGTGACGCCCGCGGAGACCCAGCTCATCCGCTCCGCCGGGGTCGGGTGGCTCGCTCTGGGCTAAGTCCCCGGGAGGAGCGTCCGGACAGGCCGTCCTGGCGCAGCCCCGGGCGGTGATCACGCGGAAGGGCGGAGATGGGAACGCTGGCCGTCATGGTCGAAGACGCACAGGACCTCCGCGGGGCCGCCGCGGGCGCCGAACGCGTGCGGGATCATCGTGGAGAACTCCGCGGCCTGGCCGGTCTCGACCACGATGGTCCGCTCCCCCAGCGCCAGGACGATGGTGCCGGACAGGACCGTGAACCAGTCCTTACCCGGATGGACACGCAGCTCATCCACGCCGCGCTGAGGTTCCGGCCTGGTAATGCGCATCTTGGCCACGTTGACGCCGTGCGGCCCGGGTTCGCGGGTCAGCATCCAGGTGGTCACCCCCCGCCCCTCGTCGCGCTGCGGCCGGATCACCACGTCGTCGTCGTCGGCGGATTCCACCAGCTGGTCAAGGGTGGTGCCCAGGGCGCGGGCGATCGGGGCCAGCTGGTCGAGGGCGATCCGGCGGTGGCCGGTCTCGATCCGGCTCAGGGTGGAGGGGCTCAGATAGCAGCGGGCCGCCAGGTCGTCGAGGGACCAGCCGCGCGCGGCCCGCAGTCCCCTGATCCGCTGGCGGACCAGTCCGTCGAGATCCCGGTCTTGCGTCATAGGCAAGACTCTATGTCAAAAGCGCAAGAAGGACGTAGCGTAAGCGCATGGAAAGCCATCCGGACCATCGCCACCAGCACCAGCACCATCCCGAGGGCGAGGCCGATGAGGAGGCCCTGACCGAGCTCCTCGACCTCGACGCGGAGGTCCTGCACGAGTACCAGTCCGAGGTGATCGCCTGGGTCCGTGAGCTGGCCGGCGATCTGCCGGGGCGCCGGATCCTCGACCTGGGCAGCGGGACCGGCACCGGCGCCCTGGCCCTGGCCCGGGGGTTCGAGGAGGCGGACGTGCTCGCCGTGGACGTGTCCGCGACCCGGCTGGACCGCCTCCAGGCCAGGGCCCGCGAGCTGGGCGTGGACTGCCGGATCCACACCCTCCAGGCCGACCTGGACGCCGGGTGGCCAGCCACCGGCCCTGTGGACCTGGTGTGGGCGTCCAACTCTCTGCATCACATGGCCGACCCCGATCGCGTGCTGGCCGGGGTCTTCACCGCGCTCCAGCCTGGCGGGGTACTGGCCGTGGCGGAGATGGGCTCCTTCCCGCGTTTCCTGCCCCCGGACATTGGTTCCGGACTCGAAGAACGTTGCCATGCCGCCCTGGCGGAGGGCCTCGCTCACCAGCTCCCGCAGCTCGCCTCGGACTGGGGCCCCCGCTTGCGCACAGCCGGTTTCCTGAGCGAAGCCGAGCGGACCTTCGCCATCCACCTCGTGCCCCCGCTGCCGGCTGCGGCGCGCCGCTACGCCCAGCTCTCCCTCCGGCGCATCCGGTCCGCCCTGGACGGCCAGATCAGTGCCGCCGACCTCGCTGCCCTCGACATGCTCCTCGACGACGACGGTCCCGGCAGCGTCCTGCGGCGCGGCGACCTCGCCGTCCGCACGGCCAGGACCGTCTGGGTGGCCAGACGGCCGTGAACGCGGCTCAGCTGCCGAGGAGCCAGCCGTTCACGCTGGCCAGGCGGACGGCCTCGGCGCGGGTACGGGCGCCGGTCTTGCCGATCGCGGCGGACAGGTGATTGCGCACCGTCCCCTCGGACAGGTGCAGTGACGCCGCGATGTCCGCCACCGTCCCCCCGTCCCGGGCGGTGCGCAGCACATCGGTCTCCCGGGGGGTGAGCGGGCTGTCGCCGGCGGCGAGCGTCTCCGCGGCCAGGCTGGGATCGACGACCCGAAGCCCGGAGGCGACCCGGCGGACCGCGTCGGCCAGCTGGCGGGCCGGGGTGTCCTTGACCACGAACCCGCTGGCCCCGGCGGCCATCGCGCGGCGCAGGTAGCCCGGCCGGCCGAACGTGGTCACGACCAGCACCCGGCAGGACGGCAGCGCCGCGCGGAGTTCCTGGGTGGCGCTGATGCCGTCCAGGCCAGGCATCTCGACGTCCAGCAGGGCCACGTCGGGCCGGACGCGGCGTGCCTCGGGGACCACCTCATCGCCGCGGCCGACCTCAGCCGCCACCTCCAGGTCGGGCTCGAGGGCGAGCAGCGCGGCCAGCGCCCCCCGGACCAGCGCCTGGTCGTCGGCGAGCAGCAGGCGGATAGGGGTGCTCACGGGGTGATCATGGCACGTGCACCCGCAGCGCGAAGCCGCCCGCAGCGGAGCGGCCGACGCTGACCGTCGCCCCGGCGGCCTCGGCCCGCTCCCGCAGGCCGGCCAGGCCGTGTCCGCAGCCCGGCCCGTACCCGCTGGCTGGGTGCTCCAGCTGGTCCGCTGCCCGGTTTTCGTATCCGTCTGTCCCGTTCGCCGTGCCGGTGGCCGGAGCCGGTGGCCCGCTGCCGTCGTCGCTGATCTCGACCTCGCTGAGGCTGACCCGGATGCGGCAGCGGGTGGCGCCGCTGTGCCGGACCACGTTGGTGACACCTTCGCGTACCGCCCAGCCGAACAGCTCCTGCCGCCGCCGCGGGATGCTGGCTACCCCCTGACCGGGCAGGTCGGCCTCGATCCCGGCGGCCGCCAGGGCGGTCCGGGCGCTGGCCAGTTCCCCGGCCAGGGTGACCTCGTGGTACCCGGCCGCCGCGGCCCGGACGTCGGCCAGCGCCTGCCGGGCGATCCGTTCCACGTCCGCGATCTCGGTCTCGGCCCGCTCCGGGTCCAGGCTGGTAAGCCGCCCGGCCAGTTCCGCCTTGACCGCCACCACCGTCAGCGAGTGGCCGAGGATGTCGTGCAGGTCGCGGGCGAACTCGTTGCGCTGGTCGGCGAGGGCCAGCCTGGTGATCTCGTTCCGGGCCTCGGCCAGCTGCGCGTTGCGCTGGATCACCTGGCCCACACCCCAGGCGGCCAGGGCGGAAATGAAGATCTGGAAGGCCATGGTCCCGTCGACCGTCCAGCCGTGTACCTGCCAGGGGACGATGAGCGAGGTCGCGATGCAGGCCGCGACCGTGATCCAGGCCACCCGGGTGGGCAGCAGGAACACGGCCATCACGGCCAGGTAGATCAGCAGGACGCTGGCGAGCGGCCCAAAGCTCAGGTAGCCGAGGGCCACCAGCGTGGCCTGAGCAACCACGACGGTCACGCCGATCCGGCGGGCCACCTGGCGGTTCCGCCAGTCCCGCAGATAGCGGGCGGCAGCAAACGCGGCCACGAACACCAGCGAGAAAACGATCAGGTCGGCCAGCCCGAGGTAGCGGCGCACCGGATCCGGGCCTGACCAGAGCTTCCCGACCGGCTGAGCCAGGTACACCAGCCAGATGGCGGCGAATATCCAGCGCATCCGGTGCCGGAAGCCTGACAAGTCCATCGCGCCCGGCGCGGGCGCAGGACCGAGGGCGTCAGCGTCAGCGCCAGCCCAGCCTCGGGCGAGGCCGGGGGATCCGGTCCGGTCGCGGGGCTGGGCTGGTGCTTCGGTCATGACGCTGACCCGCCGGGCCTGGGCCATGCCGTGGCACCCGGGCTGGCCAGCCGGAACTGGGGGGACTGCATACCCCGAGTCTGCTCGCTCATCTGGCGGAGAGCCACCCGCCTGGTCCAGCACCGGGGTCAGCACCTGATCCGGCGCCGCCGGGCTCACCGGCAGGCCCGGGTCCAGCCACGCGTCCGCCATGATCCCATCATGGCGTCCTGGGCCCGGGAACCCCGCTGCCGCACGTCATGCCCGGGCCATGACATCTGTCATGGCCCGGCTCCATTCACCGTCCCCGAGCGTTCATGGCCTGGTCAGGGCTCGACCGGCAGCCCAGACCGGGCCCAGGCCTGGAACCCGCCCGCCAGGTCAGTCGCCGCGGACAGCCCGAGATCCTGCAGCGAGGCCGCAGCCAGGCTGGAGGTATAGCCTTCCGAGCACATGACGATGACGCAGAGGTCATAGGAGCCAGCCTCGGGCAGGCGGGCGTCCGACGCTGGGTCGAGCCGCCACTCCAGGACGTTGCGCTCGATCACGAGGGCACCGGGCACCTGGCCCTCGCCGGCCCGCTGGGCCTGCGGCCGGATATCCACCAGCAGCGCCCCGTCCTGCATCGCCGCCCAGGCCTGGTCCGGCTCCAGCCGGTCGAGCCGGGTCCGGGCCTGCTCGAGTACCTCGCTGATCGGCCGGGCCCCCGGCGGTGACGTGCGGATCACCAGCGCTCCCCTGCGGTCTCCACGGCGGCCAGCACCAGGCCGCTCCGGGTCAGTTCGTAACGGCGCATCCCGGCCAGCGGCGGGGAGTACGCGTGGATGCTCACCGCAGGCGCGGTCGATTCGTTCACGACCTCGTGCACGTGACGCGGCCCGAAAGACCTTACCCGGCCCGCCTGGAAGGCGGTGGCGGCCGGCGCCGGGCGGCCGGCGGCGGGCCTCCACTCCTGAAGCTCACCCTGAACCACGGTGAACGCGCCGGAGGAGCCGCAGTGGTCATGGAATCCGGTACGCTGCCCCGGCAGCCAGCTGAGCAGCCACACCTCATGATTCTCGCCGCGCTCCAGCCGCAGGTACCAGCGCTCCCCCTCGCGGTAGCGGACCAGGCCGGCCCACTCACCCGTGGACGCGGCCCGGCGCACAAGATCAGTGAGCCGGATCCGGTCCAGCCGCTGGCGGACTTCAGTGTTCGCGAGAAGCATCCTAGTTATCCGATCGTTACGATAGGAATATGAGGTTCTCAGAGGGTAGCACGTCCTGTCCGTTGGTTCCGGGGTACACGCCAAGAGGCCAGCGGCTCGCGGCCGGGTAAAACACGTTTGCCCCGGGCCGCGACCGGCTGCCAGACTGGCGGATAACGGCGCCGGGGGACGCCTGGACGGCGCATGGCCGCGCCACGGGGTTCTCAGGCGGGTACACACATCTCGCGATATGACTTGACAGCCTCAGTAAACGCGATACATCGTGTATCGCGAAACGTGTCTGACGACCCAGCGGCCCGCGTCCCAGGGGGAAACCGTGACCACTGAACCAGCCCGCACGGGGTCATCCGGCGCCGGTCACCGCTGGGCGCACCGCCTCGCGGGCCTGCCCAGCGGCCGGCGCACCAAGTGGGCCGTGGTGGCCTTCTGGATCATCGTCATCGCCCTGACGGGGTCCCTGGCCGGCAAGCTGATGGGCGTCGAGAAGAACGACGCCTCCGCGTACCTGCCCGCCTCGGCCGAGTCAACGCAGGCGCTCAAGCTGCAGGACCGCTTCACCGCGCCGAACCTCAACCCGGCGGTCGTGGTCTACGTGCGCCCCTCCGGGCTGACCCCCGCTGACCTGGCCAAGATCGCCTCCGACGCGAAGCAGTTCGCCACGCTCCAGCACGCGGGCCAGGTCATCGGCCCGATCCCGTCGCGGGACCACAAGGCGGCCGAGGTCGTCATCGAGGCCCATCTCGGGTTCAGCAGCGGGATCACCAATTTCGTCAATCGCGTGCACAGCATCGCGTCGTCGGGTGATCCGGGACTGCATGCCTATGTGGCCGGCCCCGCCGCCAGCGCGGCCGACTCGGTCAAGATCTTCAAGGGCATCGATTCCACCCTGCTCTACGCCACCCTCGGGGTGGTCATCGTGCTGCTGCTGCTGACTTACCGCAGTCCCATCCTCTGGCTGCTGCCCATCCTGTCCGCGGGCGTCTCGCTGATCGCCGCCGAGGCCGTGGTCTACCTGCTCGTCGTGCACGAGGGCCTCGTCGTCAACGGGCAGACCGCAGGCATCCTGGTGGTGCTGGTCCTGGGCGCCTCGACCGACTACGCGCTGCTGCTGATCGCCCGGTACCGCGAGGAACTGCGCAGGCACGAGGACCGGCACGAGGCCATGGCCGTGGCCCTGCGGCGGGCCGGGCCCGCCATCTTCGCCAGCGGGCTGACCGTGATCGCCGCGATGCTCTGCCTCCTGGTCGCGGACTCGGCCGACATCTCCGGCCTGGGCCCGGTCGCCGCCATCGGCATCGCGGTGGGCCTGCTGTCCATGATCACGCTGCTGCCCGCTCTTCTGGTGATCACGGGACGGTGGGTGTTCTGGCCGCTCAGGCCCCGCTACGGCTCGGAGGACCCCACCTCACGGGGGCCGTGGGCCCGCATCGGCGTGCGGATCGCGCGCCACCCCCGGCGGGTCTGGATCGTCACCGCCCTGCTCCTCGCCGTGGCCTCGCTCGGCCTGATCGGCTTCCGGTTCGGCGCGCTCACCCAGGCCCAGTCCTACCGGGGCACGCCCAGCGCGGTCGCTGGCGAAAGGGTCCTGGCCCAGCACTTCCCGGCGGGCGCCGGGGAGCCTATCTACGTGATCGGCAATGCCCGGGACGCGGCGCAGTTGCACGCCGCGCTGGCCCACACCCCCGGCATCGCCGCGGTGAGCCCGCCGGACGTGCGGGATGGGCTGGTGCTGCTGCAGGGCACGCTGGCCGTGCCGCCGGACGGCCAGCCGGCGTACACGATCGTCAGCCGGGTGCGGGCCTCGGTGCACGCGATTCCCGGCGCGGACGCGAAGGTCGGCGGCGCCACCGCGATCAACGCCGACGTGCAGCACTACGCCATCCGGGACCGGAACATCATCATCCCGCTGGTCCTCCTCGTCGTCATGGTCATCCTGGCCCTGCTGCTGCGCGCGCTCGTCGCGCCGCTGGTCCTCATCGCTACCGTCATCCTGTCCTTCGGCGCCGCGCTCGGCTTGTCCGCGCTCGCGTTCCGGCACATCTTCGGGTTCGCCGGGGCGGACAACTCCATGCCGTTGTTCGCCTTCGTGTTCCTGGTGGCCCTGGGCATCGACTACAACATCTTCCTGATGACCCGGGTGCGCGAAGAGTCGATCAAGTCCGGGACGCACCGCGGGATGCTCGTGGGCCTGGCCGCCACCGGCGGCGTGATCACCGCGGCGGGCCTGGTGCTGGCGGGCACGTTCGCCACGCTTGCCACCCTGCCCCTGGTCATCCTCACCGAGATCGGGTTCACGGTCGCGCTGGGGGTCCTGCTCGACACCCTGGTGGTGCGGTCGGTCCTGGTGACCGCGCTGACCCTGGACATCGGCCGGCACATGTGGTGGCCCAGCCGCCTCGCGGCCCGGCGCGACGACGACGCAGCCGAGCCGGCCGGGCAGCTGTCCGGCACCCGGTGAGCGGCCCGGCGACGGGGGGCGCCCTCGGGCGCAGCAGGGCTCCCCCGCGGGCGAGACGGGTCATACTGGCACGTACAGTTAGCTGCCGTGGAATCAGGTTCGGGCCGAGCAGGCTCTCCGGAGCCGGATGGGCTCGTGGTCCGCACTGTCCCGGTCGCCGATCCGGGTGACCTGGTGCTCCAGCTTCGCGGGCCCGGGCCGCTGGCCTGGATCCGCCGCGGCGAGGGCCTCGCAGGCTGGGGTGAGGTGGCCCGGGTCACGGTACCGGCGGGGCAGGACCGCTTCACCGCGGCCGACAAGTGGCTGCGGGCCCTGCTGGACGGCGCGCGGGTCGAGGACCACGTGGGCGAGCCCGGCTGCGGGCCAGTGGCCTTCGGCAGCTTCACCTTCGATCCCACCTCCGAAGGATCGGTCCTCATCCTGCCCCAGGTGGTGCTGGGCCGGCGGGCAGGACAGGCGTGGCTCACCACGATCACCGGCCAGCCCCCCGCCCAGCCAGTCCCGTCCCGGTTGCCCGAGTCCCTGCTGCCCGGGTCCGTGCTGAGCCGGCCCCCGGCGACACCGCCGGCCGGTCCCGGCCTGGTCCGCTGGCACGACGGCAGCCTGACCGCGCCGCAATGGGAGCGGGCGGTCGCGTCGGCGGTGGGCCGCATCAAGGCGGGCCGACTGCAGAAGGTTGTGCTGTCCCGCGACCTTTACGCCTCGGCCGCGGGCCTGATCGATGAGCGGCTGCTGCTGGACCGCCTGGCGGCCCGCTATCCGGACTGTTACACGTTCTCCTGCGGCGGCCTGGTCGGGGCGACCCCAGAGCTGCTGATCAAGCGGCAGGGCGGGCAGATCAGCTCGCTCGTGCTGGCCGGCACGGCGCCCCGCGCCGACGACCCGGCCCACGACGCGGCGCTCGGCGCCGGGCTGCTCGCCTCGGCCAAGGACACGGAGGAGCACGGGTACGCGGCGGCCGGGGTACGGCAGTCGCTGGCGCCGCTGTGCGACCAGCTGACCGTGGCCCGGCGCCCGGCGCTGCTCCGGCTGGCCAACGTGCAGCACCTGGCCACTGCGATCAGTGGCCGGCTGGCGGTGCGCGGCGACGGCACGATCCCGTCCGTGCTCGCGCTCGCCGACGCGCTGCATCCCACCGCGGCCGTGTGCGGCACGCCGACCGAGACCGCGATGGAGCTGATCCGCGAGCTCGAGGGCATGGACCGGGGCCGTTACGCCGGCCCGGTCGGCTGGGTGGACAGCGCGGGGAACGGGGAATGGTGCATCGCGCTGCGCTGCGCGGAGGTGGACGGCAAGCGGGCCCGGCTGTTCGCGGGCGGCGGCATCGTGGCCGACTCCGACCCCGCCGCCGAACTCGCCGAGGCGCAGGCCAAGTTCCGCCCCATGCAGTCCGCCCTCGAAGGCTGACGGCCTCAGGGGGCCTGAAGGGTGCAGGCCGGCAGACGCAAGTGGTATGTGACCTCGCCCGGCTGTACGCCCGCGGCCCGCGCCCCGCCTTAATGGCGGGGCGCGGGCCGCAGGCGTGGAGACGGGCCCCGGCGGAGCCGGGCGCACAGCCGATATCGCCCGTAGGCGATTTAGGCCAGCTAACTAGTGCAGGCGGACCCGGGGATCCAGCACGGCGTAGAACGCGTCCACGACGATGTTCGCCACCACCACGGCGGCGGAGGCGAGAATGACCACGCCGATGATCACCGGGAGGTCCTGCTGGCTGATGGAATACACGGCGGTGTACCCGAGGCCCGGCATCGAGAAGACGACCTCGGTGATGACCGCGCCGCCGAGCAGGATGCCCACGTCCAGGCCGAACTGGGTGACGATCGGGGTGAGCGCCGCCCGCAGCGAGTGGCGGAAGATGACCCGCCGCTCGGACAGCCCCTTGGCCCGGGCGGTGCGGATGTAGTCCTCGTTCATGACGTCCAGCATCGACCCCCGGGTCAGCCGGGTGTAGGTCGCGGCTGACACCAGCGCCAGGGTGAACCACGGCAGGATCAGCGAGCGGAACCAGCCGCTGGGGCTCTGGCCGAACGGGATGTAGGTGGCCGGGAACGCGTGGATGCCGTGGATGGTGAGCTCGTAGTAGAAGATCAGCAGGAGCAGCAGTCCCAGCACGAACGTCGGCATCGAGTAGAAGAACAGGGCCACGCCGGTGACGATGCGGTCCGAGGCCGATCGCGACCTGACCGCGGACAGCACGCCGCTCAGCACGCCCAGCACGACCCAGATGATGGCCGCCCCGATGACCAGGGACAGCGTGATCGGGAACGCGGCCTTCAGCACCGAGTTCACCGACTCGCCGTGGTAGAAGGAGTAACCCAGGTTGCCGTGCAGCAGCAGCCACACGAAGTGCCAGTACTGCTCCCAGATGGGCCTGTTGAGCTGCAGGCGATTGGTTACCTCGGCGATGATCTGAGGCGTGGCGTCCTTGCCGGCCAGGACCCGGGGTACCTGCTTGGCGCCGGGGCCGATGAAGAAGATCGCGAAGACGCCGACGGTGATGAGCCAGAGCACGATGATGCCCTGGAAGATGCGGCGGAGAAGAAATCGGGCCACGAGGACTCCCTAGACGTACATGCCGCCGCGCGGGTCGAACGCGTCCCGCACGCCGTCGCCGAAGATGTTGAACGCGAGCGTGGTGATCAGCAGCGCCAGGCTGGGGAAGACCAGGTACCACCACGCCCCGTACTCGAAGACGCTCTGCGAATCGGCGATCATCGACCCCCAGTCCGGAGTGGGCGGGGGGATGCCGACGCCGAGGAAGGACAGGGACGCCTCGGCCACGATCGACACCGGGATCAGCAGGCTCATGTAGACGATGATCGGGGCGATCACGTTGGGCAGGATGTCGATGAACATGATCCGCCAGGGCCCCGCGCCCAGGGACCGGGCGGCCTCGATGTACTCCTTCTCCCGGATCGACAGCACCTGGCCGCGGATGATCCGGCCGACGGACGCCCAGCCGAGGAACCCGATGACGATGAGCAGCACGACGAGCCCCGGGCCGATCACGGTGACCAGGGAGATGGCCAGCAAGAGGAACGGGATGGCGAGCAGCCAGTCCATGAGCCGGGCCAGCAGCGTGTCTGTCACGCCGCCGAAGTACCCGGCGGCCAGGCCGACGATCGCGCCGGTCCCGACCGAGATCACCGAGGCCAGCACGCCGACGATCAGCGAGATCCGGGCACCGTAGGCGATCCGGACCAGGATGTCACGGCCCAGCGTGTCGGTGCCCATCCAGAAGTGGCTGGACGGGGCGAGCGGCTGGCCGTTCGCGTTGAGCCCGATCGGAGCATAGAACTGCTGGTCAGGCCCGTGGCCGGTGATCGCGGCCACGACCGGCGCGAAGATGGCGATCAGGATAATAAAGACGATCACGCCGAGGGAGATCATCGACGCCTTGTCGTGCAGCAGCCGCTGCGTGGCCAGCCGCCACGGGCTGCGCCCCTCGATCTTCTTCGCGTTCTCGCCGATCTCGGTGCCCGGCCCGGGCACCGATCCCGCGAGGGCCTGCTCGGAAGCTTGCGGAATGTTCAAAGCCATGATGTCACTTCCTTCGTGCAGGCTCAGGCGCTGCCGAGCAGCCCGGACTCGATCACGCGGTCTTCCGCGGAAATGGTTGGCCGGGCCTTGGAGATGTCTTCCCCGTCTTCAACCGGGAAGTGGCAAGCGGCCAGGTGGTTGGCCTCGTCGCCGAGGCGCGGCTCGAGCACGGGATCCTTCTCCACGCACGTCGGGGCCGCCTTCGGGCACCGCGGGTGGAACCGGCACCCTGAGGGCGGGCTGATCGGTGAGGGCACGTCCCCGGCCAGGATGATCCGCTCCCGCTGCCCCGCCTTGTCCGGGTCCGGGACCGGCACGGCCGACAGCAGGGCGTCGGTATAGGGGTGCCGCGGGCGGGCCCAGAGGTCGTCGACCGGCGCGAGCTCGGTCACCTTCCCCAGGTACATGACCGCCACGGTGTTGCTCACGTGCCGGACCACGGACAGGTCGTGGGCGATGAAGATGTAGGTCAGGCCCAGCTCTTTCTGCAGGTCGGCCAGCAGGTTGATGATCTGCGCCTGGATGGACACGTCGAGGGCCGACACCGGCTCGTCGCAGACGATCAGCTTGGGCCGGAAGGCCAGCGCCCGGGCCACCCCGATGCGCTGCCGCTGCCCGCCGGAGAACTCGGCCGGGAACCGGTTGAAGTGCTCCGGGTTCAGCCCGACCAGCTCCATGACTTCCTGGACCTTGCGCTTGCGCTCCTGGCCGGTGGCCGTCTTATGGATCGCGAACGGGTCCCCGATGATCGATCCGACCCGGCGCCGGGGGTTCAGCGACCCGTACGGGTCCTGGAAGATCATCTGCATCTCACGCCGGAACGGCCGCATCTGCCGTGGCTTGAGCTTGCTGATGTCCTTGCCGTCGAAGGTGATACGGCCTGAGGTGAGGTTGAACAGCCGCAGGACGCAGCGGGCCAGCGTGGATTTACCGCAGCCGGTCTCGCCGACGAGGCCGAGGGTCTGGCCCCGGCGCACCTCCAGGCTGACCCCGTCCACCGCGTGCACGAACTCCCGGTCGCGCCGGAAGAGTGACGAGGACTGCACGGGAAAGTACTTGACCAGGTTCTCGATCCGCAGCAGGACATCATCGCCCGCCGCGGGCTCCGGCGCCGTGGCCGTGGTCTCCGCGTTCATCACACCGTCTCCCTACGCCTCAGCCTGTGCCGGAAGTGGCTCGCCCGTGACTTTGCGCCGTAGCTCGTTGCGCGCCGCGACGTCGTGCGGAAGCCAGCACGCCGACAGGTGAGTCGCGTCGTTCCCCACGGAGGCCAGTGGCGGGGTCTCGGTGCGGCACCGGTCCATCACGTAATCGCAGCGAGGGGCGAACGGGCAGCCCGGCGGGAGACTGATCAGGCTGGGCGGCTGGCCGTGGATGGGCCGGAGCCGCTCGCGCTCACCACCGTAGGCCGGCAGCGACAGCAGCAGCCCTTCGGTATAGGGGTGGTGGTTGGCGAAGAAGGTGGTGCGCAGGTCGGCCTTTTCCATGACCGCCCCGGCGTACATGACCTGCACGTTCTCGGCCACGTCGGCCACGACGCCCAGGTCGTGGGTGATCAGGATCACCGCGGTGCCGAACTCTTCCTGCAGGGTCTTGATGACCGCCAGCACCTGGGCCTGCACGGTGACGTCCAGCGCCGTCGTCGGCTCGTCGGCGATCAGCAGCTTGGGGTTGAGCGACATCGCCATCGCGATCATCGCGCGCTGGCGCATGCCGCCGGAGAACTGGTGCGGGTAGTCGTCCACCCGGCGGTCCGCCTGCGGGATCCCGACCAGCTTGAGCAGCTCCACGGCCCGGGCCCGGGCCTGCTTCTTGGACATGTCCTTGTCGTGCTGGCGGATCATCTCCACGATCTGCCAGCCGACCTTGTAGTACGGGTGCAGGCTGGACAGCGGGTCCTGGAAGATCATGCCGATCTCGGCCCCGCGGATCTTGCGCATCTCCGGCAGGGGGAGCGTGAGCAGGTCCTTGCTGCCCTCGAACATCGCCCGGCCGGTGATCTGCGCCCCGCGGGTGAGGCCCATGATCGTCTGCGTCGAAACGCTCTTGCCGGAGCCTGACTCCCCGACGATGCCGAGGGTCTGCCCGGCATCGACCTGGAAGGAGACCCCGCGCACCGCCTGCACGATGCCATCGGTCGTCTTGAATGACACGTGCAGGTCATCAACCTCGAGCAGGGCCACGCTACCCACCCTTCTCCAACTCAAGGGTCCAGGCTCGGCATGTTTGCGCAGCCCAGACCCTGCAATGACTGTAATCCCGGCCGGCCGCCCCGCGGTAGGTACCGCGGGGCGGCCGGTTGACTCGATCAGCGTACGTTCCGTGACGAATTGTACGAACTGTCACCGAATGTCCGCGTCAGGGGATCATCCTGGCGAGCTGAGCCACACATTCGTCGGGTCGAACTGCTGGATCGCCGGGACGTACACCGCGTTGTGCACGTAACTGGCGTGGTACAGCGGCTGGTTGGGGTTGACGATCGGGTAGAACGGGGCGTCCTTCATGACCGCCTCGTCCGCCTGGCCCCAGATCGTCGCGGCCGCGCTGGCCGTGGCGCTGCTGGCGCCCTTGGCGATCAGGGACGTCACCGCCGGGTCGCTGTAGAACCCGAAGTTGCTGCCGACCGGCGGGAAGGACGCCGGGCCGGAGAACAGCGGGTTGAAGAACGACACCGCGGCGTCCCCGTACCAGTCCGGGCCCCACCCTGCGAGGGCGATGTCCCACGTGCCGTGCTTGGCCACGCTCGGCACCTCCATGTACTTCACGTAGAAGTCCGAGGGGGTGGCCCCGAGCAGCTTGATCTTCACGCCAATCTTCGACAGGTCGCTCTGCAGCGTCTGCGCCATCTTGGTCGCGATCGTGCTGGACGGGCGGTACAGCAGGGTGAGGTTCAGCCCGTTCTTGTACCCGGCGGCGGCCAGCAGCTGCTTGGCCTTGGTCGGGTTGTAGGGGTACGGGTTGTAATTCGCCGGCACGTCCTGCGCTCCGTTGATCCCGGCCGGCAGCACGTGGGTCAGTGCCACCCCCTGGGTCGGCCCGCCGTTGTCGACGAGCAGGTGGGACCGGTCGATGCCGTAGCTGAGTGCCTGCCGGACCTGGACCTTCTTCAGCGCGGCGTTGTTGTTAGGCGACTCGGTGTTGTAGACGACGTACGGGTTGGTGGAGTAGGTGGAGCCGAGGTTGAAGTTGTGGTTCAGCCCCTGCTTCATCTGGGCCTCCAGGCCCGGGTCCGCGCCGACGGGCGGGAACGCGTCGAATTCCATGCCCGCCGCGGCCGTGTTGGTCTGCAGTTGCTGCTGGACCGCCGGCTCGTTGCCGGTCTCCGAGACCTTGATCTCGTTGACGTAGGCCTTGCGGATCGGGTCCGTGCTGGCCTTCCACGCCGGGTTGCGGACGAAGACGATGCTCCGCGTGGGCACGTAGCTCTGGATCTTGTACGGCCCGTCCGCGATGATGTGCTGCCCTTCAGCCCCGCTCGCCGGCAGGTAGTTCAGGCTTTCCGCCGGTGCGGGCGCGAAGGCGTCCAGCTGCAGCATGTCCGGGAAGTAGCTGGCCGGGTGAACCAGGTTGTAGGTGATCGTCTGCCCCGAGGCCTTCACACCCGAGATCTGGTGGGTGTCGATGTAGCTCTTGATGGCCGAGACCGAGGTGGACGGGACCTTGGCGAACCCGGCGCAGAACTGCGAGTAGCCGACGATCAGCGCCTCGAAGTCCGGCAGGCCGCCGAACGGCTGGGTCGGGTTGCAGTCCCGCTTGAGGCCGAGCAGCGCGTCAGCCGCCGTGACCTGCCGCGGCGGGCTGCTGTCCCACATCGCGCCGGTACGGATCGTCACCGTGTACGTCTTGCCGCCGTTGGAGACGATCGGCAGCGCCGTGGCGAGGTCGGGTGCGACCGTGGTCGTCTTGCCCGGGGTGGCGGGGTAGGCGTACAGGAGCCGGAGCCAGGGCCGCTGGCCCAGCGCACCGATCGTGTAGTAGGAGACGTTGTAGTCCATGAAGTCAACGTCGCCCTGGCCGAGCATGTTGAGCGTGCCGCCCTTTTGGGGCGTCCCGGAGCCAGGGTTGACAGCCTGCAGGCCGAAGGTCTGCGAGCCCGAGCCCGAGCTCGATCCCGTGCCGGTTGACGTCGAGCCGCTGCTGCCGCCACAGGCGGTGGCCACGAGCGCGAGGGCAGCCACAATCACGGCGGCCGCATAGCCCCGCGTGCGTATGCGCATCGACACATTCCTCCTTCAAGTGTTCCGCCGCGAAGTTCGTCCGCGGAGCAAAAGACCCATGGGGCCGATCCGTCCCACGGCAGGCGGCACGCCGAGAGCGGCGTCCGACCCGATCATGCTAGGACTGGCTAGCCGCCATGGTGAACAGGCAAGATGCCCCCGCTCCGAATCGTGACCCGACGGTAATCTGACCCTTATCAGACCGCTACCGGAAGCCTCCCGATGCCGCATATCAGGGCGGCAGGGTATAGAGTTGCGGCCCTCCCCCATTCGGCGGGTCTTCCCCGCGATCCCGCACAACCACGGCTTCCAGGCCGTCACGGCGAAAAGGATCACTGCGGGAGCCGTCGTTTCGGGGAGATTTTCCTGACTCCCGTCCGGCCTCGGGGACGTCCCGCAGGCTAGAGCAGGGCGGTGACGGCCGTCGCCGCGGCAAATGCGAGCCGCCCCCGCAGCGCGGTCCCGGCGGCCCGGTCCGCGGGCACCTCGACGATGCGGATCCCCTCGCCCTTCAGCGCGCCCGGCAGGTCCGCCGCCCGCACCAGCACCGCGTGCCCGATTCCGGCCGCGGAGGCCAGGCCGGCCAGGCGGGCCCCGTGCGGCGTGCCGAAAACGCGCTCGAACGGGGCCGGCACCGCCGCCTGTTCCAGGGTGGAGAAGATGCCGCCGCCGTCGTTGTTGGCGACGACCAGGACCAGGTCCGGGCGGTCTTCCTCCGGGCCCGCGAACAGCCCGGGCGCGTCGTGCAGGAACGCGAGATCGCCCAGGAGCGCGGCGGCCGGGCCGCCGCCGGCCGCCTGGTGCGCGAGCGCGGCGCCAGCCGCTGACGAGATCAGCCCGTCGATGCCGCTCGCCCCCCGGCTGGCCATCAGCCGCAGGCCGTCCCGGGGAGCCAGGTGCCGGTCCAGGTCGCGGATCGGCAGGCTGGACGCGGCCCACAGCAGCGCCCCGTCCGGCAGCACCGCGGCGAGGTCGCGGGCCAGCCGCGGCTCGGTCAGCTCGCCATCGGCGTCCAGGACCGCGTCCACAGCGCCGCGGGCAGCCTCGTCCGCCTCCTGCCAGCGGCCCAGCCAGCCACCCAGCCAGCCACCGGCGGGCACAGCAGGGGCGCCGGCCAGCCGCACCGCCGCGGCCACGTCGGAGCCGGTGCGCGCCGGGTCCGCCCAGCGGCCCGGACCCTGGGCGAGGACCACCTGCCGGGCGCCGTCCGCCGCCGCCTGGCGGGCGAACGCCGTCTGGCCCCGGGACAGCCCCGGCCGCCCGGCGCAGACGACCAGCTCAGGACGGTGCGCGGCGAGGAACGCCGGGTGCTCGAGCAGGTACTGGTAGGCACCGAGCGCGTGCCGGCCCTGCCGCACCCCGGACGACGGCTCGGCCAGCACCGGCCAGCCCGCCGCAGCGGCCAGCCGGAGCAGCCCCGCCGGGTCAGCGGCGCCGTCCCCGGCCACGATGACTCCCCGCTCGGTCCAGGGCAGGTCCAGCGTCCCGGGCCCGCCGGGGCCGGGCGGTCCCGGCTGATCCGCGCCGGCCCACCGGGTCCACGGGCCCCCGCCTGACCGCCCGGCCAGCGGCTCCGGCCAGCCTTCCGCACCGGCACCGCTCCCGGCCCCGGCCCCGGCGCCGGGAGCGGTGCCGGCCGCGGCGTCCGGCAGGCCCGGCACCAGCGGATCGCGCAGCGGCAGGTTCAGGTGCACCGGCCCGGGAAAGCCGCCGTCCGCCCCGGACGCCGCCGCCCAGGCGCGGCAGGCCAGCGACCGCCAGTAGGCGTTCATCCCGGGGCGGGCCTCCGGCACCCCCGCCTCGGCGAACCAGCGGACCGCCCCGCCGTAGAGCTTGAGCTGGTCAATAGCCTGGTTGGCGCCGGTGCCGCGCAGCTCGGGCGGCCGGTCGGCGGTCAGCACCAGCAGCGGGACGCCGGACTCGTCCGCCTCGATCACCGCCGGGTGGAAGTTGGCCGCCGCCGTTCCCGAGGTGCAGATCGCCGCGACCGGCCGCCCGCTGGCCTTGGCCAGCCCCAGGGCCAGGAACGCCGCGGACCGCTCGTCGATGCGCACGTGCAG
>Ga0187875_10000543_pt1 | contig 30920 bp, 27 predicted proteins | sample June2016WEW_17_1_2_FD_132978 | JGI IMG/M metagenome (GOLD analysis project Ga0187875, IMG submission 132978) | Peatland microbial communities from SPRUCE experiment site at the Marcell Experimental Forest, Minnesota, USA - June2016WEW_17_10 | ecosystem: Environmental > Terrestrial > Soil >...
CCTATTACAGCGGGCAAAGAGTCGATGATGCGCAGGTCGTACATCTTGAGAAAACCAGCCATGACCGCCGTTATGTTACCGGCGTTTCCGATCGGCACCACGACTGCCAGCCCGCCCACCTCGTAATCGAATCCCTGGGCGATCTCATAGCTGTAGGATTCCTGTCCAAGGATGCGCCATGCGTTTTTGGAATTCATGAGCGCTACGGAGAAGTTTTCCGAGAGGTATTCGACAACTTTCATGCAGTCGTCAAAGACGCCTGGAATTTCTATGACTCTTGCGCCGCTTCCAAGTGGCTGCCCGAGTTGCTGCGGCGTCACCTTCCCCTGGGGCAGAAGAACAGCCGATTTTACATCTCGGGACAGATACGATGCGTAAAGGGCCGCCGAGGCCGATGTATCCCCGGTTGAGGCGCAGATTGCCAGGACCTCGCGGACGCCCCGCTTGCTTATGAGATAATTCAGATAGCTGAAGGCGCTGGCCATCCCGCGGTCCTTGAAGGAAGCACTCGGGTTTTGGCCGTCGTTTTTGAAGCAAAACCTGATCCCTGCCCAGTCGCTCATGGCTTCATTGGCTGAGATGACAGGCGTATGCCCTTCGCCCAAAAAAACGATGTCTTCCAGAGGGATTATCGATCCGATCAGTTCGTGGAAGCGGTATATCCCGCTGAGCGCAGCAACGTTCAACATCTTTCTGTAATCGAAAATCATGCGCCATTTCGCACCTGTGACCTCTTTGAGGCGATCCCATTGCCTGTCTTCTATAAGAAGAACCGAATCGCATTCCGGGCAGGTGTAGAGAAGTTCGTCGATGCCGAAACAGCTCCCGCACCCGAGGCAGCGGTAAACGTATTCGCCGTGGATTTCCGGAATAACGTAAGGCTGCATTTCCAAAGGGAACCGATCTATTTTCATGCAAACTCCACGTGGATCAAAAATGTTATAAAGTCGTTGTTTATCGCTGCGAAACAATGAATTGGCCGGGCAGGCGCCCACTTTGTAAGTATCAAATATTCCAGAGAAATAATCAAGCCGTTAAGCAAACTCATCAATCCCGGTCAACGCCGCATCTGGGTATTTGCACTAAAGTGTGGCAAGAAAGATACAACATATGCTGGCATGTATTATTTTTACCACACAGAAAGTCTGTATTAAAGACTTGTTATTTTCGGCCGGTCCATGTAAAAGTGCCCTCCAGGTAGTTTGCAGAGTGCCGGACAGCCGATATGTAGTTTGGCACGAAAGATGCTAGGGAGGCGGCGGGGGAGGATTAAAGGGGCGTGAGTTATTTGAAACAGCACACTATTGGTCAATCCGTGTGGTGCAGCGGGGTCGCGCTGCATTGCGGCCTGAAAGTGGCGCTGGTGTTAAGACCCGCTCCGGTGGATCACGGTATCAGATTCATCCGCACAGACATTCCCGACTGCCCATCCATTAGTGCTCATTACAACAATGTTGTCAATACATTCCAGGCAACCACAATCGGCTCCGCAGGCATAGCCGTATCTACCATCGAACATCTCATGGCTGCGCTGTACGGATGCGGTGTGGACAATTTACTGGTGGAACTGAGCGGTCCCGAGGCGCCGATTTTCGATGGGAGTGCGGCGCCCTATGTGAAGCTGATTCGAAAAGCGTCTATCGTGGAACAGGACGGAGCCAGGAATTACCTGACAATCCAGAAGCCCTTAACCGTCGCAAAGGGCGATTCGTTCATAATGGCAACTCCGTGTGACCAGTTCCAGGTTTGCTACGAGATCGATTATCCGCACCCGCGTGTGGGAAAACAGAAGTACTCCTGGTCCCTGAAAAATGGTAGTTTCGGCCGGGAAATAGCCAAGGCGCGAACATTTGGGTTTCTTAAAGATGTCAGCAGGCTTCAGAAAATGGGCTTAATCAAGGGAGGCTCCCTGTCCAACGCCGTAGTCTTCGACGACCATGAACTGCTCAACGTGGATGGCTTTCGCTACGAGGATGAATGCGTGCGCCACAAAATCCTTGACTTCATAGGCGATTTGGCCCTTACAGGCCTGCCCGTGCTGGGAAGTTTCGTGATCCGCAAAGCCGGACATGCGCTCCATAGCAGTTTTTTGACTGAGCTGATGGATGGCAAAGGTTACGCCATTCCAAAGCGGCTTCACTTTCCACCCTCCTATCTTTCGCCGGGGGTATCTGCCCTCGCCTGATGATTCCCGTTTTTCCCGAGGCCGTAATTCCCCTTTAAATTTTTTCACAACCCATGGCGTCTTCTAATACCAAACCTCAACATACGCAAAAATCCAGCCGGACAATACTGAGGACAGGGGCAAATAGAAATTGTTTACCATTTTAGTGGGAAATTTGTATGAGCACCCATAAAAACTAGAATATTCAAGCACATAACGGCATCGCGAAGGTGACAAATATTTGGAACCGGGAGGGAGATTTTGTGCATTTTCTCTTGACAAGGGGCCATGTTTGTACTATTTCTAACATTGTTCGTTTACCTCCTAAGTGTTGCCCTCCCCTGGGGTTTGGGGGACTCCAGGGGGGGAAGCACCTAAGCGCCCCGTCCTGCACACCTTAGACCTCATAAACAGAAACTGCTTTCGAAAGCGATTTCACCTGGCCGCCCGATGCCTGCGCCGGTGAAGGCGTGTTTGCGGCCGGAGCTGCCGGATTTGTGCAGGCAGGGAATGCTTTGCTTCTGCCAATTCTGCTGAGAGGTGTAACATCAATCGCAGAGCAAAAACATTTCTTATACTTGCGGCCTTCCTTGCTCTTTTTCTTGGGGCGCTCGATGCGCTGGTTGTTGGGGCTGCAATGGCGACTATCGTCTCCGATCCTGGCGGTCTGCCCCTGATGTTCTCAAGCCCCTCAATCTCGGTTATCGTTTTCGCAGGTTTTCTTGCCGTGGCCGGAGTAGGGATGGGATTCGTTTCGGTCCCCACGCTTCTACCGGTCCGGAAAAGCCTGACGGCTGTCAACCTCGGAGTTGCGACATCTTCGCAGCAGTTCGCCAGAACTCTTGGCGGGAGCGTGGATATCGTGTTCGCGGCCGCACTGGCTGCGGCGCTGGTAAGTCTTGTTCTATGCCTTTTTCTCCCCTCCGGGCTGGGGGGCGGAATGGAACCAGGGCGAGATAGGGCCGGTAAGCGATAATTTTTAAATTTCTCCTCGTAAAATTGGCTTGGTGCAATAAATTACCATTTATTTTCCTAATGTTGGGACTGTTTTTTGCCGACTTTTTTTCCGTAATTGCGTCCAATGGATTGGAAACACAAAAATCGGTTCTCTCAATCGATGCAGGATGCTCCAAGGGATAAATTGAACTCCATCCCCCTGCGAATACGACGCACAGTATCTGATTGTAACCAGGAAGGCATATATGAATAATTTGCAAATCTTGGCACAGATATTCATCGAAACCTTGAAAGATTTTCACACTAACAAACAGCCACTTACTGTTGATTCTCTATGTATGGCTCTATTTGCTAAACAGGAACTATCGGCCATATTGTGCAACACCGCTGTAATAAGTTCATTAAATGCCCATCCTGCACCTGATAATTGCTCAAGCTCAAATAATAGTATATCGGATAAAGGTTATTTACATGTTACACAGGTCCGCAACAGGTTTATGGAGATTCTTAATACATGTACACCACTACTAGATAATGATGATGATACTCAACGCTTTGATAGGATGAAGAATATAATTATAGATTCCACACCTTTAGATATATTGTTGTCACATGGTGTCGATATCTTAGACCTTATGAATATGCTTATTGAAAATGCTATTCGTAAACTTAACTACACAAATGATTTTCTAACCGAGTTAAGCAAAGATTTAATACATCTAGAGAAACAATTATTATCATATCAAACATATAATAATGAGATGCACTCTAATGATAACGCTTTTAGTGATGAACTTCTCTTACATACCAAGGATATGAATGATATACTTGGTACCAACAAAAGGTTGTCTGAAATTCGTAGCTTCATAGTTTCAAAGCTATCTATAATAGCTAAATCAATAGAAAAAAAGAGACACGAAGATGAGTTAAAGCTTAAGGCGGCAGAGGAAAGAATGAATGAGCTGCAAAACTGCCTTCGGACATATGGTGACGAGATTCTTCAGGTGAAAGAACGGGCAAATGCGTTGGAGAAGGAAGTATTGCTCGACCAATTAATGGGAATTTCAAACCGCCGCGGCTATGAGTTGCAGATTCGTGAAAGTTTCCGGCGCTACCATAGCCATCAAGAGTCTTTCGGCCTCATTATGATGGATGTGGATGATTTCAAGACCGTCAATGATACATATGGCCATCAGGTTGGAGACAGGTGTTTGCAGGAGATTGCAAAAGCCATATCATTTTGCCTGCGTAAAACTGACTTTTTAGCACGCTACGGAGGAGATGAAATAATAGCCATCCTCCCAGGGACAGTTGCCGGTGAAACATGGAAGACTGCCGAAAAAATTCGAATGTGCATTGAGAAAACCGTTTTCTGGCACAACCAGGAGCATTTTTCAGTCACCATTAGCATTGGGGTGGCCGCTGTGAGGGCAACGGATGAAGAACCGGACGCTATCTTTTCCAGGGTTGACAGCGCAATCTATGAGGCGAAAAAGTGCGGTCGAAACAGAACCATAGAGCTCTGAAAATCCAGAGCGCCGGCTTGGGCCGAATTTATGGCAGAGTGAGCTTTGAGCAATCATCCAAACTCCGCTCACCCCTGCAAATAATGCGAGGTGTTCTAAATCGTGAATGGCGGGATGGATAGTACTTTAACAGTTCAATATGAGAAGACGGTCCACGCCCCGTATACTGACAGCCTGACCGGTCTTTACAATCACGGCTATTTTCTGATCTCTCTCGAACATGAGATCAAAAGATATGAACGGCATGGAAGCCCTTTCACACTAGGGTTGGTAGACGTCGACTGGTTTTCCAATTTTAATAAAAAGTTCGGTTCCTTTGACGGGGACTGCATGTTGAAAAACGTTGCACAGACGATCAACTCCACCATTCGCGATGTGGATACCTCGGCAAGATATCAGGGCGACGTTTTCTCTGTGATACTGGTTATGGCTGAGCTGGAGAAAGCTGCAATAGTGGGCGAAAGACTGTGCAAGGGCGTAGAAAAAATGACCGGGGCCAAAGCCACCGTCAGTGTCGGTTTGGCTTCATGCTATAGGGGGGCGACCCCGTCAGGCCTTATCTCCAGGTCCCGGGAAGCTCTGGCACGGGCCAAAGCGAGAGGGAAAAACCGTGTATGTCTCTATGAGGAGCAACAGTACACACACCGGGAGGATCACCCCAGAGTTCTGGTTGTCGATAATGAACCGGTGAACCGGAAACACATGGAAGCACTGCTCCTGACTCTCAATTATGAGGTGCTCAAGGCTTCTAACGGTGAGGAGGCACTGCACATCGTCCACAAAACAGACCCGGATTTAATTCTGTTGGATGCCATGATGTCAGGGATGACTGGGTTTGAGGTCTGCCGAAGACTGAAGGCCCACAATTCGACGCGACTTATTCCGATTATCATGCTGACGGCTTCGAACGCTGCAGATGCAAAGCTAAGAGCGATCGAAGCCGGAGCTGATGATTTTGTCACAAAGCCGCCTAACCGTGATGAACTCTTGGCCCGCACCAAATCACTGTTAAAAACGAAGTTCCTGAATGACGATTTGGCCAGCATCGAAAACGTGCTCATCTCTTTGGCCAATGCTGTTGAAGCACGGGATGCCTGCACGCAGGGTCACGTCCAGCGGGTCGCAAACCTCGCACACGAACTGGGCTCAAGGATGGGGCTGTCAAAGCCCGAACAAAAAGCCCTGAGGCTCGGTGGTATTCTACATGATATAGGCAAGGTTCAAGTCCCGGATGACATCTTGAACAAACCTGGACCGCTCTTGCCAAAGGAGCGGGAAATTATGGAAGGGCATGCGGAAGCGAGCTATAAAATATGTCTTCCATTAAAGAAGAGCCTGGGGGTGGCCCTTGAGGCAATCTACTATCACCATGAGAAACTGGACGGGTCTGGATATCCTGAAGGTCTGAAGGGTGACGAAATACCCATGGTTGCGAGGATTATGGCTGTGGTGGACATCTATGACGCCCTCGTCGGTGAGCGGCCATACCGAAAGGCCATGTCCCCGGAAAAGGGTCTGGGCATCTTAAACCAGATGGCGGCAGATGGAAAACTTGATGCCGACGTTGTGGCGAATCTAACTGCAATTATGAAATAATCAATCCTGCCCCCAAAATTTCCTGTGGCGTCCTTAGCCTTCCGATCGGCTTATAAACATCGTTTTCACATCAGCTCTTGAGCCTCGGCCCCCGGTCAGGTGACGGCAGCGGACGGAATTGCGGGACTTTCAGGCATGTTCCAGTTTTTCGAGGTATTTTTCATATAAGTCGTCCCTTGGGCGGGCTACCTCGGCGGGGAAAGACTTCTCCAGAGCGAGCGATATCTGGGTGGTGCTCCGAAACCGCCTCATTGGATCGCATGTCAGGCAATTCATTATAAGCTCGTTCAGGTTTTCGGGAATTTCGGGCCTCCACACCCTGGGCGGCGAGGGGTACTGTTCGCAGTGCTGGATTTCATATTCGCCGAAGGAAGATGCCTTGAACGCGAGGGTCCCTGTCAGCATTTCGTAAAAGAGCGCCCCGAAAAGATAGATATCGGTAAAAACCGGAGGTCTTTTGCGCGCAAGGTAGGTCCTGAACTGTTCAGGCGCCCTGTAGGAAAGATAGGGCAGGGGAAGCTCTCTTAAGTTCGTTCTGGCCGGGCTGGTCTTCGCTATCTCATTCCAGAGGCCTCCGTTATTTATCTTGAGATAAGGTTTGTCTCTGCGCAAAAGGACGCGCGAGGGACGCAGGTCGAGATGGAACAGGTTCTGTATTCTGCCGCCCGTCCCTATATGAAGATGCAGGTCCCCCAAGCCTTCCAGCACCTGATAGGCCAACCTCACGGCAAGAGAAATCGGCATGTTCACGCCCGATGTCAGCAGGTCGCTCAACGAAAGCGGCAGATGTTCCCTCACTATGAACAAGTGTCCGTTTACGTTGGCCAGATCGTAGAGCCTGATCAGATGGCGGGAATTGATCGGCATAAGCCCCTGTGCCCACAAGGCCAGCTTTTCGGCTGGAAGAGCATTCCTGAGTTTCCCGCTCAAGGTCTGGCCCGCATATTTTTTCCCGCTGCTCTGTTCTTCCAGTTCCACAACTAGAGAGCTCGATCCGATGTGCAGCAGGTCGTTCACTCGATAAGAACGAGCGCAACCGGCGAGAGTCTTGCCCTTCGGGTCTGTCCAGGATGTGACCGTATGGCCGATGACAGGATCGACCGAATAGTAGCCGAGCGAGAGGACAGATGGATTGACCAGTTCGGATTCCGCCTGCTGGTCTTCCGGATAGGTCTTGGTATTCCCCTTTGCCATGGCCGCTGTACGGGCATTCTCTTTTTTCTGGGCTTGCGAGCACCTCGTTATCTTTACCAGCACGGCTTTTTTCAGTTCGTCCGCAATACTTTCATCCGAATAGACATACTCATAGAAGCGGAATGCTTCCTCCCATCTGCCCAGGTTGAAGGCGCAGTCCCCGCAGCGCTCCCAGGATTTGAGGCGCTGGAACCCGAGCCCGGCCGCCATGCTGAGCTCTTGAATGGCTTCCTCCCAGAACTGCCCGTCCATGAGTGCCAGGCCATAGTTGTAAAACTGGGCGGGATCGGTTGCCTGAAACCCTTCTTCGTTTTGAACTAGCTCTCCGGGCGCCATTGGTTACCTCCGGCAACACCCGTCGGTCTTCGATCCTTTGCTCGAAAGCTGGTCCTGCATGCAAAACGGGCTGTCTGGATCAAAAACGGGCATCCCAATGTGCTATTTGCTTTCAGACGGGCCCATAGACCCTCAGTTGGGGGTCCGGTGCAAATTTCAGCATCGGATGTGAAATTGACGATTTCGCCAAATATGATTCTATGGGCTTGTCCATCGCTTGTCAGCACCGCCATTGGCCCACTCGTCTCCACCCGGTCCGGCGAATGGGGATCCAACGGTTCGAACCTGTAAGATTTGAGCTCGTTTGCCGGCAGTTTTGTCCACTCTCCTAAAACCCCGCTCTTGACCCCACGGAAAGGAGGCGTGAAATCGGCAAGAGTCGCATATCCACGCTTCAAGATTTTGAGGCCTTTTTTCCTAGGTGAGCGCGCCACCCTGAGTACGCGGGAAGCGGGTAACGCTGCGCATTTCCCGTTTGATTCGATCAGGCATAGGTCCTCACGCCGAACCGGCGCGGGCGTCGGGAACTGGGCGGGCTCGGTCTTTTCGCATGCTGCGGCCTTTTCAGCCATAGGTTCTGCGCTCTTGGTCCTTTGCGCCTGCATCCCGGCTCTTGTGTCGCGCAAATTATCAGCCTGGTCTTTAAGTGAGCTTCCGATCTCGTGCAGTCTCTCCGCTATGTGAACGAGAGCCGGTGTTCTCCGAAGCGTCGTCTCGATTTGTCGCAGACAGGCAAGCTCAGTATCGATGATCTCAAGGTTTTCCGAAAACGAGCGGCAGCTTTTGTCAATTAAATTGCGGAGTTCCTCGATCTGACTTTTGTGCTGCGTCGATAAAATCGGGGCGTACAGGAGTTCACAAGGTGGTTGGGGCTTGCCGCTGGGAGCGGGCGGCATTGCCTCCGCCAGGATTTCTTTCATCTTGGGTCTTTTTGCCTCGGCTTTGACTGCGAGTGCTCTTCTGCGCACCTCCTTAAAACGTGCGATCAGGTCTTTGAGCCTTTGCTTCTCATAGGGATCCGTCTCGCTCTCCATGAGAAGCAAATGGGCAAGCAGTCCCTGAGAATCGCGGATCAGTTGGACCAGCTTGCTGTTTACTGCATGGGGTCTGTCCACAAACCTTTTGAGAATGGCATCCATAATCCTGAGAACAGACCCCGCGTCGGAAGACCTGGAAGTAAAGGGTTCAAGCTGCTTAAGGGCAGCGACGAATTTTTGAATGTTTTCCCGGGAGAATTCCCAATCCAGGCTCAGGTATGCGGCGTTGAAGATTTCGATTAGCCTGGACAATTCATGGAGATGATATTTCTGAGAGTCTAACGTATCGCCCGGCGGCTCTTCATCGTATTCGGCCCGCAATGTTGCTGCCTCAAAAGATTTGGGAGACGGGCCGCCTCCATTTTGCGCGACTGGACGGCTTTGGGCACCTGAGCCAGGGGACCTGCTCTGAATCGTTTGCTGCTGCTCCTGGTTGCCGGTCTGAACGAGTCCTTCGTTTCGGTCCGGCTTGCCTGCAGGGACAAAAAGGCTGTCTATTTCTTTGTCTATTTCCAGTTCGAGCGCTCGGAAATCAATTTCCGCCCCGGCTTCGCCGTGACGTGCTTGTTTGTCAACCATGAGCTTTCCTTTTGAACCAGGTTGTTTTGATAACATAAAGGAGCGGGAAACGTTCTATCGAGCTCAGCAGCCAATTTGGCCGCAGACCTTCTGGATTATGCTTCTCACCGTTCGTTTGCTTATCTCGCGCAAAGTCTCGTAAACGCCGGTTCCCAAGACTGCGCTGGCTTCGAAAAACGGCACGTTCAGCCCATCGTTCAGATCGCATTCAAGCTCCGCGACTGGCAGCAGCGGGATATTGGATTCGATCAGGTCACGTTTGTTATATTGCAGCACCAGAGGCACTTGCCCGACCGAGAGCCCCTGGTCGCTCAGGTTTTTAATAAGGTTCTCCAGGCTTTCGATATTCTTGTTTTTTTGCACTTTGAGAGAGTCGGCCACGAAAACCACTCCGTCAACTCCTCTGAGGACAAGTTTTCTCGTGGAGTTGTACATGACCTGGCCTGGAACGGTGTAGAGCTGGATGCGAATGGTCATGTTAAGGACCTGGCCGATATTTAGAGGCAGAAAGTCGAAAAAGAGGGTCCTGTCACCCTTTGTATCAACGCTCACCATTTTACCGCAAACCTGTCTGGACATGGATTCATGCACATATAGCAGATTTGTGGTCTTGCCCCCTCGGCCGGGACCGTAGTAGACTATCTTGGCCTGGATTTCGTTTTTGCTTAGGTCTATGAACGCCACGGACTTTTCCCTTGATCCCCTCCAAATATCGCGCGCATTTCATTTATCGCGCTTCCTAACTTGAGCCGGATCAGACCCAGTGAAACATTATCATTGAAAAGGGTTATAATGAGATAGTCCTTGGCCAGGCGGCTAAAGTGCACATTGCGCTTGCCTCCCTTGTGGTACATGAGAGCGAAGTCCTGCTCGCCGATCAGCCTCGCTATCTCGGAGGTTGCCGCGAAATTGGCCGCCGAAACCGCCGCCAAAGAAAAAACGTCCTCCATTTCCAGCGAACCGCACTCCATGATTAAATTCCCCGATAGATCAGCTAAAACGACGTGCTCGGCGCCCGAATCAAGAAGTTGGTCCGAAATAATCTCCTCGAGTTTTCCAATGTCATTTTTTGTCAGTATCAGGTTCATTGGGAGACGTTCTCCAGGTTGTGAAACCGCGCCGTCGAATGTCAATATGCAAAAACCATGCGTCCGATCTGATCGCGCTGCTTGATACCCGCTAGCTCGCTATGGAGCGGATGGTTGCTGTCCAGGTTCACAAACTTCAGAGGAGCTACGAGCTCTTGGCCATTCGTGGATATCGAACACAAAATTTCCTCGTCGCCTTCAGGATGAAATACGTCGGTAATCTCGATCCTCTCAGAGCTGCTGATGCTCTTGCCCTCTTTTTCGAAGAACTCGACAAGGTCCACCGACGCCTGCGCTTCGACGGGCATGTATTTCTTAATTCTGTGGATCGCCCTGGAGTAACTGTCGGAGAACTTTCTTTCGTCCTGGAGCCGGTGCCACTGGAGCAAAAGATGCTCTACCGGCTTGTCGATAGAGAACGGGCCTGATGGGATGAAAGGATGGGTGATAAAACGGCCTCTTTCCCATTCGAGTATCTTCATGAAAGCCTCTTCGCCATCGAGGCCGCTGGTATGGGCATGAAGGACCCGGCCGGAGCCGATGTGGATGTTGCCTTGATTGCCTGCCGAATAGACTTCTATGTTCATATTCGAGCGTGAAAGGCACCCGATCTGAAGCAGGTCCGCGAGCCTGATTGCTCTAATGGCGCCGTGAAAATCCCCATTTCCGGCTTCCCCCGCTGGGTCGGGACCGCTTCGGCCCTCCAGTACGGCTTCTGTTAAGTCTGCGCCGTCCAGATTTGTCATTTTGAGATTCACATTTGTAATTCTAGCCCTTGTCAGGTTGCTTCCTTCCAGATTGGCGCCTTCGAGGTCAGCCCCCTCCAGATCGGTCTCTTCGAGATCGGCCCGCACCAGGGTTGCGCCTGCCAGGTTGGCTTCCCTCAGGTTTGCTCCGCGGAGATTGGCCATATTCAGGTTGGCCACATTGGCTTTCACTTTGAACAGGTTAGCGCCTTCGCAATTGGCGCCAATCAGGTTCGCCGAATACATGTTTGCCATTTCCAGATTTGCCCCTCTGAGATTGGCGCAATTCAGATTGGCGCCTTCGAGGTCAGCCCCCCGCAGGTCGGCCTCGGCCAGCCACCCTACGGCCGAAAGGTCCATGGAAACCAGATTCACCCCCCGCAGGTAAGCGGGGCCTCTTCCGGCAATCACGGCCATTAAAAGCTGCTCGCGGTTTAGCTCAGACACGGAGAGGTTCTCCTGCGATTTTCTGTATTAAACTTCAGCCATCAAGCCTCAGGCCAATTCCGTTCTCACTCTGGCAGCCAAAAGGCGGCCACATCATTGCTTTGTTTATTATTCGGCTTTGAGGGAGAAAAGGATAAAAACTATCGTAATTAATCAGGTATCCGGTTCGTCTTCGGACGACTGGCACGAAATACTAAATGGGAATTGATTTGCGCGGCGAATGGAATGCACTGACCCGGGGTCCGGCCATGAACGGCTGACTCCACCAACGTTCAAGCCGGTTCAAATAGCCTGTCCCGCAAACGCGCAGCTCCCGCCTGGGCTGGGTTGGGGACCGGTTGCTCATCGATTTGCGCAACCGGCATTATTCCAATCAGAGAATTAAGCGTCCAGACTGTATCGGCCGAATGGAAATCCTCGGGTCGCGCGGGGCGAGGCTCGACTTTGAAGCCCGCATTCTCCAGGATCCCGTATAGAGATCGAATAGTCGTTCCCGGCAACTGAAACCGGCTCTCCGGGGTCCACCAGCGCCCAACTGTACCCGGAAAATGGGCCGGAAACTGTGTCTGATCCCCAGGCATACGCCCTGGATAGGCGCCGTTGATCCCAGACGCTCGATTACCGCCTTGCTGATGAAGTCGAAAAGAATCCTTTCGTTCAATCGCTATTGATCCGATTAATACAATGAAGTTGTCGAGAAATGCCGATTCTTAATTTTTGATTGACGGAGGATCAAATGGAGAGGCGAAAAAACAGACGAGTGCCTTTTCAAGTCATAGCGACCGTGCATACCGACCAAATCAGCACTAAGGGAATGGTCGATAACCTGAGCATGAAAGGGATGTTTCTTACTACCATGGATACCCTTTCCGGCGACAGCCCACTGGAAATCTCGATAATCCTGTCCGGATCGTCTTCCTTTCTTTCAATCAAGCTGAAGGGCAGGATGGTCCGGCAGACCGAGGCAGGCATTGCGATCGAATTTCAGGAAATGGATTTGGACTCCTTTACTCACCTCAGAAACATCATCGCACAAAACTGTGATGACGCGGACGCTGCCTACGAAGAATATTACCGGTCCATCATGTCGGAATAGCGGCCATGATGCGGACCGGCAGCCCTGCCTGGATATTCGTCTTGCCGCCATATCGGCAAGCCATGTGAATTCCATTTGCCTTTTAGCGGTTTACCCTGTTCCATAATTGATGTTACAAATAAATTTTTCGGGAAGGGCTGAGGCTTGATGATTCTATTGATTAATCCTCCGCTGGTTAAGCCTTCCGAACCGCCGCCCGGTATTGCGCGGCTTTACGGGACTTTGGTCGCAGCAGGGGTGAAATGCTCGATAATCGACGCAAACATCGAGGCGATACTCCATCTGTTCGAAAAGAGTCCGCGTGATTCTGACAGGTGGACAATGCGGGCCGTTCGAAACCGGGCATGTAATCTCGAACTTGTCCGAAGCGTGCCGGGTTACCTCGACCTTCAACGTTACAAGCGCGCGGTTTTCGATTTAAACCGGCTTATCGGGAAATCTGCAGAAAGCGGCGGTACAGTACGGCTCAGCCTGTCTAACTATCAGCATTCTGAGCTTTCAGCGGTTCGCGCCATGGACCTGTTAAGGGCGGCGGAAAAGTATCAGGAAAATCCCTTTTACGAATACTTCTCAAAACGAATTTCCAACGCCCTGGAGCTTCACTCGCCCGATGCGGTCGGCCTTTCCCTGAACTACCTCAGCCAGGCGTTGACTGCGTTTGCGATTATCGGCTTTATCAGGACTCGCTGCGAACGTGTTCGAATCGTGCTGGGAGGCAGCCTGGTTACCTCGTGGGTTTGCAAGCCGGGCCGGAGCAATCCCTTCTCGGGGCTTGTAGACCGGATTGTGAGCGGCCCGGGGGAACAGGCGCTCCTTGATTTTGCCGGGGTCAATGCAATAGTCAGCAGCCGCCGGTTTTCCTATGATCCGTTCCCGTTGGGGGATTACTTTGCACCAGGCCCGATTCTCCCCTATAGCGCATCTTGCGGATGCTATTGGAATCGTTGCGCGTTCTGTCCGGAAAAAGCGGAAGGAAATCGCTACGAGCCGGTTTCACCCGAAGCAGCGGTACGCGAAGCTGGCGAATTATGCTCAGCGTCTCACCCGGCGCTCATTCACTTTCTGGACAGCGCAATAAGCCCGGCCCTTTTGAGCAAACTCTCGGCAAACCCGCCGGGTGCGCCCTGGTACGGGTTCGTGCGAGTGACAAGAAGGCTGGCCGATGAGGATTTTTGCCGGGCGCTGAAACTGAGCGGGTGCGTCATGCTGAAGCTTGGCCTTGAGTCCGGCGATCAGGGCGTTATTGACTCGGAGGGCAAAGGGATCGACCTAGCCGTTGCGTCCAGGGCGCTGGCCTCGCTCAAAAAATCAGGGATAGGGACTTACGTCTATCTTCTTTTCGGGACCCCATCGGAATCCTTAAATGAGGCCCGCAATACGCTCGATTTTACGGTACGGCACGAACGGTTTATCGATTTTCTGAATCTTGCCGTCTTCAATATGCCTGTCAACAGTCCCGACGCACAGAGGTTCCCAACTTCTCCTCACTACGCAGGGGACCTGTCGCTCTACACCGGCTTTTCTCACCCGAAGGGATGGGACAGGCCGAAGGTCAGGCGGTTTCTGGACACCGAATTTAAAAGACAGCCCTCAATCGCGCGCATTCTGTCGAATGAGCCTCCTTTTTTCACTTCGAACCACGCGCCCTTTTTCGTGAGCCCAGAGGGGTGAACTGCACCTTTCTGGATTCGATATAGAATCCCGGCGCCCCCGGATGAGCTGGATTTCGACAAGGGCCGGGAGCACGCTGAGCGAGGGCTGAAGGTCGAAGCGGCCGAATCCCACAATGTCCTGACGTTATAGGGTATGAAACCGTAATTTCAGTAAAGAATACATCTCCTGATTGACTCAATTGCCTTAGTACTTTACTGTGTTGGGCGGTACGGAGGGTATGCCTTTTTCATTTATAACACGGGTAAATCAATCGCAGTGATCGCACGAAAAATGAATACGATGAAGGCTGGAAGGCGCCCCGCTGACAGCCCCGTCTCTGGTCATGGACAGTGATCATAGACAGGTCAGGAATGGAGAGCGTCGAGAATGGCGGCGGGGCGCCTTTCGCAGCCCGCCCACCCACCCGCGCGGGATACCTTCCGCCTAAGGCGGTAAATTGAATGACCAGCTTCCCGCTAAAGCCGGTAAGCGGAATGACCAGATTATTATCGCTGAGGGGTGCGCAATGGAAATGATATTCTTTTGCGTAGCGTTGTATATAGTCTCTCATACGAGGATGTTGATGCGCGCACAATTCGACAGCGTGAGAGTCATCGGCGGCCATGGGCCGATACACGCCGATCGTTTTATCCTTTTCCCGAAGTGGGGAACGAGGATCGTCCGGTCGCGCGCGGTCGTCGGTCCCGAGCGAGGAAAAAAATGGACGGTACGGGCGTTTCTCTGTGTGATTTCGTTCGCACTCGGGTTGGTTTTGCTGGCGATGCCCCCCGATCACGCGATGGCGCAAGGCCGGAAATCCCCGCCACCCACCCAGGCCGAATCCGGCTTGATGCTTCCCGATGAGGTCATCGACACTACCAGTAAGCCACCGGCGGGGAAGAAGGGCCCCAAAAAAAAGGTCAAGACATGCGATCTATGTCAGGAGGAAGCCGATGCCCTGCAGACGCTCCTGGACGCCTATTTTTTGGCGGCCTGCAACGAGGCGAAGGGCACTGCGCAAGCAGGAGGAGCGGATTCAAGGGACGCTGTGCAACAGATGCAACAACTGGCGGGCGACTGGCTGGGTGACGGAAGCCAAAGGAAAGAAAAACGGGACGCTATTGACAAAAAGAAAAGCGACCCGAACGCTCCATCGGCAGACCTGGAAAGTTTAAAAAAACAGATCCAGGATGCGGTGAAAGCACTTCAGGGGTGTTTGCCCAAATGCGCCGGCACGGGGCCTGCAAAAGCACCAACACCTCCCGATGGGGAAACAACCACAACCACGCCGCCCCCGGCAGAAAAAGTCCCTGCGCTCCCGGTGCCTATCAAACTTCCGAATCCGCCAAAGTGCTTTGAGAATGAGAAGGAGCGGCAAGGTTTTGTGAACAAATGGGAAGAAGTGCAATCGGAACAGCAAAATCTGGCCCGGTCCGCACGGGCCAACGCGTTAGAGCAGAGTAACGACGAAAAAGACCCAATGTATACTTACTGGGAAGAGAACGCGGACATATGCCAAAAGAGTGCGGATGATTTGCGAAAGATAATAGATGACGCGGATGACCCGACCAAGACTCCCCTCTGTCCGAAAAAGGGAAGCATGGCGCCCCGGCAGCCGGCCGGGGAGCACTACGTGTCGCTTACCCCGTCCGAACAGACCCTCTCACGGAGAAGTAACCTTTCCGAGACTGCCATGGCCATCATGAAGGCGACCCCGCCGGTCAATGAGGACGCCGTCGCCGCCCTGCATCCGTGCGACAAAGAGCGATTCCACCGGGACTTGGCCACTCTGGACTTCCTGGGGGCACAAGCCGGGGACCTGGCCACCGCCTCTGGGGCTGCCATCGGCGCCAAGGCCGCCGTTTACGACCTCATGACCAGGTTGAACTCGAGGTGGGATGACACCTGCAAGGAGCGCCCCGCCACCAGGCTCGTGCCGGGCGCCGACGTGGCCGAAAACGATGTCCTCCTGGTCGATCTTAGCACCCAGAAAGAAATTCCTGGCGGCAAGGCCGTCATCATTCCCAAGGACGAGAGGACGCCGATTCCGCCGCCGGTTCCTGTCCGCGCGGACGGCCGGGTGACCCTGCCGCCGACGAAGCCGGCCGACACCATAATCTTTCTACCCGAGGATCACGAGAAAGTGGTGCTCGATGACGCCATGGTGCAAGACGGTGGGGCTCGGCTGCCCATCCCGGAGAAGCCGAGGCGGCTCATCGTGAATGACACGCCGTGCAGCGGCGTGACCGACAAGATGGTCGCCCATGGACTGGCCGACCAGTACGGGGTCCGCAAGGCGACCGACCAGGCGGGCCGCTGGACCGTGGCGGAATATTGCCCGGGCGGTCCGCAGGATTGCAGTTGCGTGGTCGAGGTTCCCCGCGTTGTGCCGTTGAGGCCGGGCGGTGGCAAGATCATTCCCAAAGGCGGATCAACCGTCACCGAGGGCGGCAAGGTGATCGACGGCGATCAGCCGCGCGAAATCCAGGGCCCGCCGCCGCGGGAACCGTTCGCGGCCTCGCGCGGAACCTGGGGGCAGGCCTATCTCGACCAGTGGTACCTCAAGGCCGTGGGCTGGCTGAAGGATGGCGGTTCCACCGTGCTGCCGGCAACCGCCGTCCCTGTGACCGTCGCCGTGATCGATACCGGCGTGGATTTCGCGCATCCCGAACTCGCCGGGGCCAACTGGGTGAACCCCAACCCGGGGCCGAAAGCCGATGTGTACGGCTGGAACTTCGTCGACAACTCGCCGGACATCCGCGACTTATCAGGACACGGCACGATCATCGCCGGCATTATTGCCGCTTCCTCCGGCGAGGGCAAGGGCATCGCCGGGATCGATCCCTGGGCGCGGATCATGGCGCTTAAGGCCATGGAGCTGGATGGGCATGGCGGCAGCATCGATCTTTCTCAGGCCATCGTCTACGCCGCCGACCACGGGGCTCGGGTCATCAATCTGAGCGTCGGCGGACACACCCTGACGCTCTCCGAGCAGGAGGCTATTGATTACGCCGCCCGGAAAAACGCCCTGGTCGTCGTCGCCTCGGGCAATGAGGGGGTGGATACCACCAATTTTTCGCCTGCGGGTCTCAAAAACGTGCTCGCGGTCGCGGCGGTCGGGCCGGACCTCAAAAGGCAGGCCTTCTCAAACTGGGGAGCGAGTATCGGCATTGCCGCTCCAGGCGTCGACATCCTGTCGTTGCGGGCACGGCAGACCGACCTGCTGCAGATGACGCGTAACGAATACCGACCCGGCGCCGCAGTGGTCGCCGAGCAGTACTACAGGGTCACCGGCAGCTCCTTCGCGGCGTCGATCGTGTCGGGCGCCGCCTCGCTCCTGCTCAGCGTCAAGCCGACGCTGACCGCTGCCCAGGTAAAACGTGTCCTGCTGCAAACCGCGCGCGATCTCGACGGCATTGGCGTCAACCAATTCAGCGGCTACGGCCTGCTCAATATCGCGGCCGCGCTGGCGGCCGACCCGAATGTGTATGTCGAGGCCGCGATCACCGGCGTCTCGGCCGTACAAGTGCGTGGCCGGACCATGTTGCGCGTGACCGGGACTGCCGACGGCGACAGTTTGAAGGAAGCACGCATCGATATCGGCCGCGGGGACAACCCCGTTCGCTGGACCACGGTGGTGGGCGCGACTAACCGCCCGGTGGTGAACGGCACGCTCGGAGAATTGCCGGCCGACGCGTTTAGCGGGGGCAAGCAATGGACGGTTCGGATTGTCGTCGTTGATCGCAACGGGCTGACGCGCGAAGCGCGCTTCAAACTGACGCTCGGTTAACGCGATCCTGGCCCCTGGCTGGAGGAGAGCGTTATGCGCAAAGAGATTTTCGCGATCTTCGCGGCGTGCTTGCATGGTCGAGCGCGACTTGGGCGGTGTTGCAACCGACCACGAGCACACCCGATCGTGGCCAACGGATCCCTGGCGCGACGATGAAGCTGCCCGGTCCGGCCCCGCGGGCCGTCCGGGCGAACAAGGCCGAACCACAACTGACGCCGGAGCCGTCGCAAGAAAGCGGCTTTACACAACCTGCGATCCTGCCGTCGATAGAGACCGCCACACCTCCTCCCGAAATACCGAAGGAGCACGGGATGCTGTTGCCGGGCGAACCTTCGGCTCCTGTACCCGAGCCTCAGGGCTTCGGAGTAACGCCTCCTCCTCCCGTTGTGTTACCTGGGGAGGTTCCCAAAACTGAAGAGGTGAAGTAGAAAACCGGCTCCCCAAAACCGGTGGGATCTCAGGACAAATTGACGCCGCCCAAAAAGAAACACAAAACCGGTGTGCGGTGGGCCAAATCGAGAAAACAGGTGGAACCCGGATCGCAAAAGACAGTGGAAAAACCTTATCGGCCAGGAAAAAGGTGAGCGGTCAGTCCGGGACAACCAGCGTAAAGGCGGACAAATCCAGGAAAAGCGCGGAGGGAAGCCTCCGGTCGAGCCGGAGCTGAAGACTAAGGGACAAAAGGGGGAGGTGCCTCAGAAGGCGCCTGCGCTCGGCACAAAAGTTCATCGGTAGTGGGTCTCTCCCGCTTATTATTCCAAGTTGCAATCTGCTAACGTTATAACCAACGCCGCTTAAAAATCTTGGACACGGGTAGCATTCTCAGAGTGATTTGTGTACATTATAAACATTGTCCGCAATTGGAAAGGTGAGCCATGCACGAAACAGTGACCATTACAGCCAGGATACCGGCCAAAAACAAGGAGCGGCTTGAAGCCTTGGCCCAGGCGACCGGGCGCAAGAAGGGATTTCTTATCGCCCAGGCCCTTGAAGAATATCTTGAAACCCAGGCCTGGCAAATAGAAGAGACCCTGAAGGCCATCCAGGAGGCTGATGCGGGCAACTTTGCTGCAGATGAAGAGTTGAGGGCGTTCCGTGCCAAGTGGGTATAAAATCCGTTGGCTGAGAACCGCCTTGAAGAATCTGGACGATGAATCGGCCTGCATTGCCCAGGATAACCCACAGGCAGCCGTGGCGCTGGTAAGGCATGTTCTCGACATGGTTGATGCTTTAGCGGAACATCCTGCCATCGGGCGCCCCGGTCGTGTTCCAGGAACCCGCGAGTTAATAATAACGGGGACGCCCTGCCTCATACCGTATCGGGTGAAGGGCAAGGCCGTTGAAATCCTGCGGATATTTCATGGCTCCAGGCGATGGCCTGCGGGCTTTGATGATTGGAGATGGCCCACAGTCGAGGCAAATAAATAAGAAGGGAGCTGGAAAATGGCTGATATGGACGATATCAAAGAGGCCAAAAGATTTTATACGGATATGCCGCAGAAAACGGATGGGTTTTTTCTCAAGGGGTCCGGCTCCCTGGATTGGGGAATGAAGAACCGGCTGGCGCGGATCTTCAATCCGGAAACCGGTCGGACGGTCATGCTGGCGATCGACCACGGATATTTCCAGGGTCCCACCACCGGACTGGAGCGAATCGACATAAATATACTTCCTCTGGTCCCGCATGCCGACACGCTGATGCTGACAAGGGGCATCCTCAGGACCATCGTGCCGCCGTCCATTTCAAAATCAATCGTGTTGAGGGTTTCCGGGGGGACAAGCATACTTAAGGAGCTTTCCAATGAGGACATCGCGGTCGATATCGAGGAATGCATTCGCCTGAATGTCTGTGCCATGGCCGTGCAGGTCTTTATCGGCGGAGAGTACGAGAGGCAGTCCATCATAAACATGACCAGGATGGTGGATATTGGCACCCGCTACGGCATTCCCACTCTTGCCGTGACGGCGGTGGGCAAGGACATGGCGCGCGACGCCAAGTACTTCAGGCTGGCCGTAAGGATCTGCGCGGAACTTGGCGCTCACTACGTCAAGTCCTATTATATAGATGAGGGGTTTGAAACCGTCACGGCCTCCTGCCCGGTGCCGATCGTGATGGCCGGCGGCAAGAAGATCCCGGAATTGGACGCCCTTACCATGGCCTATAATGCGGTCCAACAGGGCGCTGCCGGTGTCGATATGGGAAGGAACATCTTTCAGTCGGAAGCGCCGACGGCCATGATCCATGCAGTACGCGCCGTCGTCCACGGCAACGAAACGCCGAAAAAGGCCTTCGATCTTTACAATACGCTGAAAAACGAATGAAGGTCTCCTACTGGTATAACAACCGGGATATCCGGATAGAAGAGGTTCCAACCCCCCGGCCGGGGCCGGGCGAGATCCTCGTGAAAGTGATTTCCTGCGGCATATGCGGAAGTGACATCGTCGAGTGGTACCGGCTGCCGAGGGCGCCGCTTGTGCAGGGCCATGAGATCGGCGCCCTGGTGGTTGCCGCGGGCGATTCGGTAACTAAATTCAAGCCGGGGGACAGGGTTTTCGTTGCGCCCAAGGTCCCCTGCATGGAATGCTCATACTGCAAAGACGGGCATTATCCCCAGTGCTCGGAGGTAAAGGTCAGGCTGCCGGGCGGTTTTGCCGAATATATCCTCGTCCCGGAGATCATGGTGGATAAGGGCGCCTATCTTTTGTCCGAGGCCATGACCTACGACCAGAGCACCTTCATCGAGCCTCTTGCATGCGTTGTCAGGGCGCAGAGGCTTGCCGGGGTGCGGGAGGGCCGGACGGTCTTCGTGGCCGGCTGCGGGATGTCGGGACTCCTCCATGTGAAGCTTGCAAAGTCAAGGAAATGCAGGGTAATAGCGACCGACATCAACCGAAACAGGCTGGCATTTGCCGAACGGGTCGGGGCGGACATGACAATCGATGCGGCGACAGACGTTTCCCGGCGCCTCGCTGACGAAAACATCGGGAAGCCGGGCGTCATTATATTATGTACTTCAGCCCTTTCCGCCGTGGAACAGGCTTGGAAATGCGTGGACAAGGGCGGCGCGGTCGTCTTTTTTGCCGTTCCGGGACCTGATAAGGATGTGACTGTTCCGATAAACGATTTTTGGACAAAGGAGATCAGGATACTTACTTCTTACTACTGCGGGCCGCCCGACATAGAGGAAGCGATAAAACTGATCGAATCCGGCGAGATAGAAGTAGAGGACATGATCACGCACAGATTCGGGCTGGAAGATATCGCAAAGGGCTTCGCGCTGGTGCTGGAGGGGACCAGATCCATCAAAGTGATCATCGGGCCCAACGATCCAGCCGCCTGAGACGCGATGCCCGCAAACCGTCTCTTGTTTTGGGACTAAAAAAAGGAATCAATCCATGGCATTTCAAAAGGGAACGATAACTCCGGAATTCGAGAAGGCGCTTGAAATCGGTCGCCCACCTAATGTCGTTGGGCTTTTTCCACATTCCAAAGCGCTGATAGTGAGCGGCAAGGTGATAGATCGCGCGCTGATGGCCAAGGGCAAGGCGATGACTATCGCGGCGAACGGCCGGAATTACTGGGTCATTCGAGGAGCGCTCAAGGCCGCGCAGCGTGCGAACGCGGCCATCATCGTGGAAATTGCGAAATCGGAGGGCGGCGCCAAGGCCTACTGCCCCACTAACCTTTGGAACCTTGCAATGCAGGTGGACGAGGTCTGCAACGAGTTGGGGATCACGGTGCCCGTGGCCGTCCATGCCGATCATTACGGGATTCAGAGCGCCCAGGACGTGGAAACGGCCAAAATTGAAATCCCATCGATATTCGACGCCGGTATAACCTCGGTAGCCATCGATGCCTCACATCTTCCCGACGACGAAAACCTTCTGGCCAATATCGCCCTCACACCCTACCTGCCCCGGTGGGCAGGCTATGAGACTGAAGTGGGTGAAATCAAGGGAAAAGAAGGGCTTTCAACGGTTGACGAGGCGCTCTATCTCATCCAGGGTCTAAATGCCCATGGGATTTTCCCGGATTGGATCGCTCTTAATAACGGCACGACGCACGGCATCGAGGCCAGCGAGTCGGGCATCCAGGTCGCGCTCACCGTGGAAATCCACAATGCCCTGACTAAGTACAATATATCGGGCGCCCAGCACGGGACTTCCGGCAATGACTCCAAGAGGCTGCAAAAAATCGTCCGGGAGACGCGGACCACCAAGGCAAATGTTGCCACCGCCCTTCAGATGCTCACCTGGGGAGTGCAGGTGAACGAATACGGCAACGCCTATCTGGATGAGAACGGAGAATTTGTCAAGCTCCCCGACCAGGGAGTCGATGACCGGGTTTGGGCTGAAATGGTGGCATACGCCAAGGAAAAGGGTCTGAAGAAAGGCGACTACAAGAAACTGAACCTCCCGCTTGACAACAAGCTCCACGGTCAGCCGCGCGAGATACGGGAAAGAATGGCGCAAAACGTGGAAGATTTCGTATACGGCCTGCTTACCGAGGTATTCAACGCGAAGGACACCGCCCCTCTGGGTATCGAGGCCATTCTCAAGGCCGGTTCATACGACCTGGGGCCGAAATCCACCCGGATCGAAGATCCTGCGGAGTGGACCGAGGACCGGATCCGCGAGCGGGCGAAAAAGAAGCAAAAAAATGAGAAGACATATGAAGATTAGATGGCCCTGAAGATCAGACTTCCTTGATGGCGCGGGCAACTCAAATTGTTGCCCGTGGCCTAACCGGGAGGCGCACTTCGCCCTCCTTCTCAACCACGGCCCCCCCATCAACCTCAGGGTTAGTTCTTAGCACGCTTGAGATTAAATCATGATACAATATGATATGAAGAAGAAATCCAAAGACGAAAAAGCTGACGAGCTTCGGGCAGAATACGATCTTCGAGAACTGCTCAAGGAAGGTGTCCAGGGCAAATACGCGGACCGGTTCCGTGAAGGCGCTAACCTGGTTCTGCTGGACCAGGATGTAGCCGAGGCTTTTCCAACAGACGAGGCGGTCAATGAAGCACTCCGCCTGGTGGTTCAGCTCAGAAAGCTACCGAAGCCCGGCAAGAGGACAAAAACCAAAGAAGCAGGCACATCGATGTAGGCTGGCAGGCTGCCCGACAATATTGTCAAGGAAAGCAAGGACAGGGTCAAAGCGGCGATCCGGAACAGCGGATAATCTGTTCATAATCTGGTCATTCCTCTTACCGCCTTTTTGCGGAAGATCCTTTTAGCGGCTTTAGCCGAAATTATCCCTTCCCGTTCGAGCGGATCACCGGTCCCAAGTGAATACTGAGCGGTGAACAGGGAACTGAAATAATCTGCTCCAACGCTTTTGCCGCTCACTGCTCACTCATCACTGCTCACTGTTGCGATGCGCCCGATGAGTTGGATTTCGACAAGGGCCGGGAGCACGCAAAGCGTGGGCTGAATGTTGCATCGGCCGGATCGCACAATGTGCTAACGTTATAAGGTATTTAAACCTAAGCAGATCAAGCATTGACGTGAGATTGCCAGTCTATCCTGGCGTTCGCAGGCCGGGCCCTTGCGCTCCGCGCCCGGATAAAAAAGACTTATCCGAGCCACTCGCCAGTTTGATAAAAAAAGGTAGCAATGCCTGCAACCCTATTGGTACCCATCATACAGAAATTGGGCGTATACCCTGCTTAGGCGCTTCCGTGAAATTTTATATCATCAACGCCTACCTCAACATACACGCCTACACCGCTACATCCGACGATACGACCTAAGACGCCTATAACCTCGCCACGTCGTGCCACCTTAAATTGAGGATACTTGCTAATCGAAACCTCGAATATGATCCCATATTGAAACCTTGTTCCCTCTTCGTGTAATACAACCTTTACTCTATCGCCTTTTGTTACGCCGAAAGGTTTTTCAACGCTCCACAATGTACCTCTGAGATTTACTTTGATTCCACAATAATTTTTTTCGATAGTGTCCCGCTGAAATGGAGAGGCCTTATGGATTTCCTCGATTATGTCGCGCACCGTTAATGTTGATATTTGATCGCTTTCCCGAATTTCTGATTCCGGTTCTGAATTATTCTGATTTTGACCAACGGGCTGAGGCCACTCAGCACGGAGCTGCTGGGGCCGTATAGGCGCCCATTTATGCAGGGCGAATATCGTAATACCACCCACAATCAATAGAAAAATAATTACTATGGCGGCCGTCCAGGCTGCATCGACTTGAGAGAACTGGAAGTTAAAGGCTCTTAGAAGCAGGTAAAAAATCCCAAGCGCCACGCCGGGTATGCCGAGTGTAGCCAATACACGAATAAACTTCGTTTCCATCTTTCCTAATCCCAGGCCATAAAGCTATTGATGGATGGAGAAAGAATGCCCATAAATAGCTCTACTTACGCAAAAATTTATTCCTGCTATTTCCTTGGACTATGACTTTGTCCAGCAATACGGTGGGCTGGTTTTCAGATCATTAACGCTTCCCGTACTCTTCGGGTTCTACCTGGCCGTCCGGCCGAAGATGCCAGCCACCGAGCACACCGGCGTCTTTATCCCATTCGGTCGTTAGCGTTGATTGTTCTCTTGGGTGAAGCGTACGCTTGCTGCCTGTAGCGAAATGGATGGAGAAAAACAGGAAATCCTTGGGGTTCTCGACTGTTTGGCGCAATTCCTCCTTCATCCGCAAATAGTCCTCCGTATACTTTATCCGGGCAAATCGTCGCCGTATCTTCCAATGCCTTTTGCGCGCGTTGGGGCGTGAATATTGGCCTGCCCCCTGGGTAAACATCAATCCTTTGGATAAGCTTCCTTAGTTCCTTTCGAAGCCTCAGCCTCGGATCGGTCCGTTCGTTCCCCTGTACGCTTCCCATAACGTCAAAAAGTTGGGAAAGGGGTTCCAGACGCTCGCGGGCGCCATTACGGGTGGGAGGTAAAACAGGTTCAAAGAAGGCTGCTTGACGGGAAATCGATCTGTTTCTTCTTCATCTTTTCGATCAGCGTTGTCCGGTTGAGCCCGAGCAGTTTGGCGGCTTTGTTCTTTACCCCGCCGGCCCTTTGCAGCGCGTCGACAATCAGCCGGTTTTCGAGGGTGTCGAGCGTTTCCTTCAGGTTTATCCCATCTTGCCCCAGTTCGATATGTGTTGCCTCGGGCTGCTGTGTGACCTGCATTCTTTTCGGCAAATCCAGGAGCTGTATTTCATCGGTGTCGGTGAGGATCACAAGGCGTTCGATGACATTTTCAAGCTCTCGGACATTGCCGGGCCAGTCGTATTGCTCTAGGCTTTCGATGGCGGCCTCGGACATCTGCTTCTGGGGAATATTCTTCTTCAGGCAATGCTGTTTGAGAAAGTGTTGGATGAGAAGCGCAATATCGCCTGTACGCTCTCTCAGCGGGGGGACATGGATGGGAATCACGTTCAGGCGGTAGAACAGGTCCTCGCGGAATTGGCTTTCAGCGACCGCACGCTCCAAATCCTTGTTTGTTGCGGCCAAAATGCGGACGTCGACCTCAACCGTTCTCGATCCGCCGACCCTCTGGATTTTGGTCTCCTGAAGGAAGCGGAGAAGTTTGACCTGGAGCTTTGGGCTCATCTCCCCGATTTCATCCAGGAAGACCGTACCCTTGTTGGCCAGTTCGAACCGGCCCCGCCTTTCCTTGAAAGCGCCCGTGAACGCACCTTTCTCGTGGCCGAAAAGCTCGCTTTCCAGAAGTTCTTCCGGAATGGCCCCGCAGTTGATTGGCACGAAAGGCATGTCCCTGCGCGGGCTCTGGTAATGAATGCCGTTTGCGACAAGTTCTTTTCCCGTCCCGCTTTCCCCGGTTATGAGCACTGTTGAATCGGTCTTTGCAACCCGCTTTATTATCCGATAGAGGTGGTGGATCGCCGAGCTTTGGCCGATAAGTCTGTCGGGTCTGTGTTGTTCCTGGATTTGAGAGCGCAGGGCGACGTTTTCTTCCTTGAGGTCTTTATGATTAATGGCCCTTTTCAATGTCAGCGAAATTTCGTCCAGATTTGCAGGTTTTGAGAGGTAATCGTAGGCGCCCCGCTTTATTGCTTCCACCGCAGTTTCGATAGTTCCGAACCCGGTAAGCACGATCACCGGCGTTTCCGGATAATGATTGACAAAGTGTGCCAGGACTTCCATACCGCCCATGCCGGGCATCAAAAGATCGGTGAGGACCAGTTTGAAGCTGCTTTTACCTGCTGCCTCGATGGCCTCATTTCCGTCCGATACTACCTCCACCTCGTATCCTTCGGCTTGAAGGCGCTCAACGACCAGTTCCAGCGTAAGAGGTTCGTCGTCGGCAATAAGAATTCTGGGCTTGAGTACCATTAATCTACCCGGTTTATAGTCTGGTGTACTATATCGGAAGTCGATCCCCACGCCACGCCGATCCCGCTCATAGCTTCTAATCCACAGGCTCTGCGGGGCGCTCAATCTGCATACGCTCTGCGCAAAGTTTCAAACAGGCTTGGCAGTCCGATGTCCGGATACCGGTCTTACAGAAGCGGGCGAATGCGTCGAACCAGTCAGTACCCGTCCTGGGGCAGATGCTCATGAATTCGAGGAATCGCACCAGGCGCTCGATAGCCGTCGGATCGATGGCATGTTCGATGCGGCATGCATTGGCTTCGGCATCTTCCGCACCGAGTTGCAGGGTGTTCATGAAAAACTCTTTAAGCACTCTGTGACGACGGATCACCTCCCGCGCTACGTCGCGCCCGGAAGGTGTAAGAGTGATAAAACTGTAGGGGCTGTAATTGATAAGACCCCGTCCTGCGAGGGCCTTGAGCGCGCCTGTAACTGAGGCGCGCTGTACGTTCATCTGATCGGCGATATCCTTTGCCCTTGCAACACGGTTGGACTGCTCCAGATGGAAGATCACCTCCAGATAGTCTTCCAGGCTGGCGGACAGCCCCTCGGCGTTCTCGCCACAGAGCATCTTATCTTCTCCGCTCAATCCAAGGTACTCAAATCACAGCAACTCTTATCAAGATTACTTCATTCTTACTCTTGGCGTCAAGCAAATCGAACGGTTTCCTGACGGTCCGGTTTCCATCCAAATTAAACGGGTTTTTGACTTATCCGGCGTAAACTGTTAAGCATTAAGCTGACAGCGCCATTGGGCGCGCTAATTGATGTCAGTGCCAAACTGAAAGGGAACCTGAATGGAAGATAACCCCATCGTTTCGGGAAAAGGTGTGTTTAATCCCCTCCAACCTGTGCATGAGCTGATCCAGGGAGGCGATCCTGACCTGGTTTGCATAAAATACGGCATCAGCAGAATGCAGCTCGACAAAATGATGAGCGCCTATCAGGCTTCGCGGCGCGAGGCTGCGATGGCCGGCGCTTTTACTGTATCCAAAACCAATCGAAATGACCCGTGTCCATGCGGTTCCGGGAAAAAATACAAGAAATGCTGTTTGCCCAAGCATGAAGAAGCCCGCAAGCTGATACCCAAGGAACAGTTGCAGCAAATGGAAGAGGGGGCCAAGGCCCGCGAAAAGATCGAGAAGGAAGTCCGGAAGGGTTTTGAGCTTATTTTTTCCCAGGAATACGAACGGGCGGACAAATATGCAAAAAAACAAATTGAGACTTTCCCGGAAGATGACAGGTTCCATGATATCCTGTTAAATGCCTGTTTTGCCCTCGGTGATTATGACGCCGCATTCCGAATTGCGCGAAATAGATGGCAGACTGCTGTCGAGGAGAAGCTCTTCTTTCAGGAAAACGGCCGCCACAAGCGTGAAGGGGTGGACAGGGACCGGCACGTTCACTTTTATTCACCCTCCACATGGCTCGAAAAATTCTGGATCGCCCATCGCGCGCGCGCCTGGCGGGAACTCTACCCGCCCGATCGCGGCGGCTCGCCGTTTTTCGCGCGCGGCGATTCTGCAAGCGCGCAACCTGGCAGCGGCGGCTCGCCGCAAATCGCCAAAATAGTTGAAAAGCTCCTGGCGGCAAACGATCTGAAGCGCTTTCCGGCAAAGCAGGAAGAAGGATTCGAAGCAAGAAGAGCGGCGCTTGCGCCCGTTCTCGAAACGCTTCAGTCGGAAGGTCCCGCAGCGATTCCTTTTCTTTTGCCTATCACCTACAACTTTACCTGGGCCAGCTTGTTTGTCCCGGAACTCCTCCATGCTTGGGGTAGCGAAGAATGCATCCGCATTCTGGCGGAGCTTTCCATGTTCCGCTACCCCTATTTTTCGCAAAAATGTCTCGCCTGCCTGGAACATATCGGCGAGCGTGCGGTACCGGTCATTTCGCTCGTCATGGAGGAAAACCCGGCTTTCGATGAACTCAAAGCCGGGCTGCTGAACGTCCTCGGAAATGTGGCGTGCAGGGAATCATTCGAAATCCTGGCGAAATTTACAGAGCACGAAAACCGATACATCGTCGCCTGGGCCTGTGAAGCCCTCGGAAGGCACAAAAACCCCGAAGCCCTTCCTTTTCTGGAGAGGGCCAGGGAACGAATGGGCGCTTTGAGCCAGATCGCCGGGGCTATAAAAGAAATAGCGGAGCTGACCAGGTAGGTGATTATGCCGCCGGATCGATTTAATCTCTATTGTTCAAATGTGAGCCGGATAATGAGTGATGTCAGGTCCTGATCATTATGTCCGCAGAACCTTTGTTCACTGGGTTCGACCAGAACACAAGGCGGCTAAGGCGCACTCCGCCCGCGCGCAGGCATTGCGTGATCTGTGTAAATCTGCGAAAATCTGTGGACCAAAGCCACCGGCCGCATCGCCCCGATTTTCTTTCCTATTACCGTTAACGCCTGTCACATGAAGCCCCACCCCGGTCTTTGGTTTTATGTATAGAGTTGCGGCTCGATCTTGAATTAATCACAGTTAATCGCTATGATGTAAATGGATTTATAATGATTAAGGACCGTAGCTCGGCAAGACCGTGTGTTTTGCTGACGCGAACCGGCCGGATGGTGCGGTCGGCTGGCGGCGTCATGTGGTGTTGCCGCCGGATTTCGCTGTCCCTGAAAGGAGACTCCAAATGACTACCAAAGTGCTAACTGCGCACGTCCCTTTGTCGTTAGCCGAGAAAGTCGATCAGTTGGCCGCCCGCTTGGAGCGCTCGCGCGGCTGGATCATTAAACAGGCGTTGTCCGCTTGGGTTGAGCAGGAAGAAGAACGCCGCCGGCTGACGCTGGAGGCGTTGGCAGACGTCGATGCGGGGTGCGTTATCGACCACCATGCTGTGCAAGCGTGGGCGGCTAGCCTCGACACCGACAACCCGCTGTCGACGCCGCGCTGATGGAACTGAAATGGACGAGTAAAGCTCTTTCCGATCTGGTGCGACTTTACGACTTCCTGGCGTCGGTCAACAAACGCGCCGCAGTTCGCACCGTGCAATCTCTAACCGCAGCCCCGGTCCACCTCCTGGAGCACCCGCGCATCGGTGAGAAGCTTGAAGAATTCGAGCCGCGCGAGGTTCGCCGCATCCTCGTAGGGCATTACGAGATACGATACGAAATCCAGAGATCGACCATCTACGTGCTGCGCCTGTGGCACACGCGGGAAGACCGATAATCGTCGGCCGGTCTTAAAGTATCATGTTACAAACAAACAACTGAATCTCTATTATTGAAATGTGAGCCGGATAATGAGGTGAGGTTATCGGTATGCTTTTGGAAGATGAGGAGCCATCGCTGGAAGGGGAATTTGTGGGAAGTCATGTGGTAATGAATTCCTAAGGAACAGGTAATATTACCTGAAACCATGTTCTTCGCCAAAAACCTTGTCGTTTCTCCGGCCCTCACTCCGGGCACTCCGGCAAAACGGGCACGCCGCACCTTCTTGCAGCCATTGAAAGAGTTCGATCCACGGTCGCCAGTGGGAGACCTGCGCGTTGGGCAAGTTCGAGATAAGAGGCGTCGTAGGCGGAAAGCTCATATTCCCTGGCGAGAAGCCGCGAAGCATTCAAGGTCCGCAAATCTGCAAACTCAACCTGGATGGGCAAGGACAGCACCAACTCGACCGCCCTCGAAGCGTCTGCAGGCGTCATTCGCCCTCGCCGCTCCGCCATGACAAGCACATTACCCATTTCGGCAATCCATAACGGAGGCACAACGGCCTCCTCGCCGGCCAGTCGATCAAGAATCTTTTCGGCCGCTTCACTGCTCTCATCGTTAAGGCACCATGCAGCAGATACCGAGCAATCGAGGACGAAGCGACTCAATGGCGCCTCCCATCTTCGATCATCGATTTGACCGTATCGGGACCCGATTTGGTCCTCCGGCGAATCGCCTTCAGTTGTGCGGCAACGTTCGAGGGGGCGGCGGCCCGCAGAGCAACAGGGGCGGTTAACTCCGCAACAGGGACGCCGTGTTTGGTGATAATTACTCTTTCTCCCTTGCGCACAAGTTCAAGGAGCTTCGACAGTTGCGTTTTCGCTTCAAAAGCGCCCACTGTAAGCGTCATGAGTCCCTCCTTAATTACTATAACTAGTTTAAGACTAGTTTATTTTTTCTTCCAAGTCAAGACCTATAAGAAGAAAACCCAAAACCGGATCAAAATGAATCATTTCATATCGTTTCACTTAGCCGCCACCCCGGACTGATCCGATGGCAATCACTCAAGAGATCAGTCCTCCGTCCTCCGTCCTCCGTCTTCCGTCCTCCGTCCTCCGTCTTCCGTCCTCCGTCTTCCGTCTTCCGTCTTCCGTCCTCCGTCTTCCGTCCTCCGTCCTCCGTCTTCCGTCCTCC
>Ga0187875_10000544_pt1 | contig 30918 bp, 24 predicted proteins | sample June2016WEW_17_1_2_FD_132978 | JGI IMG/M metagenome (GOLD analysis project Ga0187875, IMG submission 132978) | Peatland microbial communities from SPRUCE experiment site at the Marcell Experimental Forest, Minnesota, USA - June2016WEW_17_10 | ecosystem: Environmental > Terrestrial > Soil >...
AACACGAACGGTCTCTTGCGCCAATACCTGCCGAAGTCCGCAGATCTCTCTTGGTGCACCCAACGCGAGCTCGATGCCATCGCCCGTTCCCTCAACAACAGACCTCGACAGACGCTCGGGTGGATGACACCATCTCAGGCGTTCGCCAAAGCTGTTGCATTGACCGCTTGAGCGCGCACCGGTTAGGTCGCCGCCCAAGGCTGAAATCGCCAGTCGGAGAACGTCGGCTCTTTATCGCGCCAAAGTCGTAGACGGCCTCCTTGCAGAGTCAGTACCGGACCTCGGTCCAGTTCCTTCCGCCGTCGGTGGTCCGCAGAAGGGTGGTCGTATCGGTCGTCTCGTCGTAGTACTGCGCCCATCCAATCTCCGGCGTCACGAATTGGATTCCGCCCAGGGCCTTCTTCGGGTTGGCGGGAGGAATCACCCAGTGCGGTGTGATCGTCCTCCACGTTCGGCCACCATTGTCAGTGGCGAGGATGCGCCGGTTGTCGGCCAGTCTCCACTGAAGTGCGTTGATCACGTCGGCATACCAAGCCCGGATTCCCCCTGGTGGCACGACCGCCTGCCATGACGCACCGCCATTCTCGCTGCGGTAGAAGATGGTGTCATCGCCAGGGTTGATGACGCCAGCGCCAAATCTGCCGGTCAGCACCGGTGGGTCGACCCTGTTCCCCCCGAGCGCGAGCGACGGCGGCATCGCTGCGATGGTCCGGGCGACCCAGCGACCACCCCCGTCGGTCGTCTCGTAGAGATCTTCGAGGTTCCCCGCGCAGGTCAGTCCCGCCCAGCCCACGGTCGGGCTCGTGAAACTGATCGCCTTGTCGCAGACGAATGGCAGGCTGCCCGGCGTCGATGTCGGTGTCGGTGGCAGGGATGATGGTCCGGTGACCGAAACCCGCTGCCAGTGCAGGCCGCCATCGACCGTCCGGTAAAGCTGGATGCCTTCCGATCCCATCGCCGCCCCGGTCACGGTGCACCATCCGTGGGTCGGATCGACGAATTGGAGAAGGCCACAGTCCAGCGGGTCGCGGCGGATGTCGTGCCAGCCGCCTTCGGGGACGCGGCCGATGTCGTGCCAGATCCTGCCGCCGTCACTAGTGGCGACGAGAATTCCCCCTGCATTCGTCCACGCCCGCTCCGCGCCGAGAAAGACGACCTGTGGTGTTGCAGCACTGTTGTCGACGTTGGTCGGCGTGACGAGGGCCGACAGCTGGCGCGGCGTGACGTCGTCCCAGCTTGCTGCCCCGTCGGTTGTCCGCAGCACACGTTCCCCGCCTTCGGCGGTGTCGACCACCAGCCACGCCGTCTGGGCGCCGACCGGCCACAGATAGGCGAATGTTCCCGACGCAGGCGAAGTTGATGCCGGTGCAGCCGAGACCGTTGAGGTGCCTGCCACCACGCTGAGCGCCATCGTCAACACGACCGCGCCGAACTTGCCCACCATCGTGATACTCCCACCATCCGTTGGCACTGACGTCGCGTTCTCACTGCGGATCGCGCTTTGATTGTCGCGCTTCGCCCACGGCCCAAGCCGTCAGTCGGGAATCCTTGAGTTCCGCCGTGCATTAGGAACCCCAAAGGGCGACGCATTCCGACCCGTATTCGTCAACTACTCCGAAACGCGTGCCAAGACCTATGGTGAGGGTGCACCTGACCGCTGGCTCGGCATCGCGTCCGGCCGCACCAAGAAGCGCCAGCCGAGAGTTCGGGACCTCTGCCTGGATCACACGTCACCGCGCCAGCCGACCGCGCTCAATCGCCTTCTGGTCTTTGACGGGCGAATCGTCTAGCCCCGCGGCTTGCTGGACCACCGACCGCGCCGAAACCACCGAGGACCCCGGACTAGAACTGGGACGTGCGCGGATTCCTCGCCGTCCTGTTTTCGGTGCTATTGGCGGTCGCAGCCGGCGTCGCGGTCGCCTCGCCCACATCTGCGTCCTCGAGCGATGGAACAGCGGAGTCGTTCGCCCACCGGGTGCTCGACGAGGCGAGCATCCCGCCCGGAGCGCGTGCGACGGACACCGTCGTCTGCGATTTGCTCCAGGGCCCTATGGATATCGCCGGGGCATTCAGCGACGCCCATCTGATCGATCTCCACCGGCTGTACCTCATCAACGACTCGACGAGCGCCGTGGAGGGCTATATCAGGAGCCATCTCCCCGATGGCGCCAAAGTGCCAGAGACGGGCACTTCGAGTGGGGCGACGGGCTGCTCGGCGAACGACCTCACGGTCTCGCTAGCGGTATCGGGACCGAATCAGTACCTTGCTCAGTTGGGCTACAACATCTCCCCTGACGGAGACGGCGTGGAGCTGAGAGTCGACGCGGAGACCGTTTGGATGCCGAACCGATCGGCGAACGAGCTCGCTCCCGCCAAGGGCATCATCGAAGTGACCGGCTTCTCTCAAATCTCACTGCCGATGGGCTCGTCGGGTCCTGTCACCGTCCGCCTCTCGAGCGCGGGAGCGGCGACGCTGAGAAGGGTCATCAATTCCCTGCCGCGTGGACCGAAGGTGGTTTGCTTCGCAGACTCGCTTCTCTACAGGATCGTCGTCCGTCCCGCCCCGGGCACCGCCCCGTCTTTCGAGGTCGACGGTAACGCCTGCGTGGCACAGGTGCTCGTTACCAGAAACGGCCGGAGCATGCCGCCTCTCTACGACGCCTACTGTTCGTTGTTGCACGCCGTCATCAAGGTTCTGCCCGCGCACGAGGCCAAGGGGACGCGGGGCTCCCAAGCCGGGTGCAGGCCATAGCGGATGACCCGTGGCACCATTCGCATCGAGACAACCTGCACGCGGTCAGTGACGTCAGGAACATGAGCGCACGCCCGTTCGCTGCCGGGTCGCCGACACGCCCGACCGCGAAAGAGCGACCCCTTATGCGCCTCGAACACGAAATCAAGGTGCCCCCGACCAATGGGTATGTGAGGAAGCTTCTGGTCCTCCGGAGCGTCAAGTGTCTGCTGCCGCAAGCGGCGCATCCTGCCCATTTCCGAAGAGCCGAAACGATCCTCAACCGCGAGAGGGTAAGGACGAGCCGGCGTCGGGCGGGCCGGGCATGGAAGCGAACCCCATGGCGCGAGCGCGCGACGCGCACCTCACCGATCACGTCACATACGACGCGGCGGTCGACGGCTCAGACGTCGGCGACGTCGATGAGCGAGAAGGCGTTGACGTCGAACAAGCCCCGGTCGGTCATCCGCAGATCAGGGATCACCGTGAGGCCGAGGAAGCTCAGCTGCATGAACGGCTCGTCGATCGTCAGCCCGAGCCGGTCCGAGACGATCCCGGCGAGCTGCTTCACCTCACCGGCAACCTCGACGGCGTCCTTGTCGCTCATCAGCCCGCCGATCGGCAGCCGCACCTCGCCGATCACCCGTCCGCCGAGGACGGCGACCTGCCCGCCGCCGATCTCGGCGAGCCGGGAGACCGCGGCGGCCATCTCGGTCGGGCCGGAGGCGTCACGCGCCCCTACGACCATGCAGTTGTGGGCGTCGTGGGCGACGGTCGAGGCGATGGCCCCCCGCACCAGTCCGAAGCCGGCGACATAGCCGAGACCGATCCGGCCGGTGTGCTGGTGACGCTCGACGGCGCCGATCCGGGCGACGACCTGGGTCGGGTCGGCGAGGTCGACGACGAGATCCTTCGTCGAGAGCGAACGCGACTCCACGCCGATCACCCGCGCCTTACGGCCGGCCGGTTCGGCGAGGTCGAACTCGGTCGGGCCCGGCGGGTTCTCCAGGTGCACGGAATGGAACATCCAGTCGGGTGCCGCGGCTGACGGCACGACCCCGGGGACGATCCGGCCGTCCGTCGCGACGAGCCTGCCCGCCTGCCAGACGCGCGCCGGCTCGAAACTGGCGAGGTCGTCGAAACACAACACGTCGGCCTGGTAGCCGGGGGCGAGCCACCCGAGATGGTCGAAACGGTGGTAGTCGGCGGGATTGGCCGTCGCCATGACGAGCGCGTCCTCGACCGGCACTCCGGCCGCGACCGCCAACCGCACGCAGTCGTTCATGTGGCCCTCGTGCAGGAGCGTGTCCGGCTCACGATCGTCGGTGCACAGGGCCAGGCGGGCGGTGCCGTGGGCAAGGACCGTCGGCACGAGATCCGCGAGGTTGCGCGAGGCGGAGCCTTCGCGGATGAAGATCCACATGCCCTTGCGGCGCTTCTCGTCGGTCTCGTCGACGGTGGTGCACTCGTGGTCTGACTCGACGCCGGCGGCGAGGTAGGCGTCGAGCTGGCGGCCCCGGATCCCCGGGGCGTGTCCGTCGACGCGCCGGCGGCCCGCGGCGGCAATCTTGGCGAGCACCTCGGGATCACCCCGGATGACGCCCGGGAAGTCCATCACCTCGGCGATGCCGATCGCACCGTGCTCGTCGAGGAGCTCCACGAGCTTCGAGTGGTCGAGCACCGCGGCCGGGCTCTCAAACGGCGAGGCGGGCACACAGCTCGAGGCGCAAATCCCGAACGTGAACGGCAGGTCGCGCGCCGCCTCTGCCAGGGCGACGATCCCGCGGACCCCGAAGACGTTCGCGATCTCGTGCGGGTCGGCAGCGACCGCGGTCGTCCCGTGCGGCATCACGGTACGCACGAACTCGTCGACCCACAGCTTCGTCGATTCGAGGTGCATGTGCGGGTCGATGAAACCCGCAGTGAGCGAAGCTCCGTCGACGGCGACGACCTCGGCGGCGTCGCGCACCCCCCAGCCGGCGATCATCCCGTCGGCGATCGCGAGATCCGTCGCGACCCACTCCCGGGTGCCCGGGACGAAAACCCTGCCGCCTGTGATCAACAGGTCGGCGGGCTCGTCTCCGCGGGCAACGGCCAGGGTTCTCCGTGTACCGCGCCGCGCCATCATGGAAACGACTCTAGGCCGCCCGATTCCCCGAATCGGTCGGAGATGGCCTCTGCACCGACGACACGGCCGGGGTCCCGCGCCCGCCCCGGCCGCGGCGAGCCCCGGGTGATCGCCGTGCGCCCCACCGGGCACCCGATCACCCCGGCAGCGGGCCGGATCGGTACTCTCCTCGAGGTGGTTCGACAAGCAGGAAGGCGCGGCATGGACGTGGGCAGCTCCAAGACGCCGCAACGCGCCGGCGTCGCCGGGATCGTGCTCGCGGCGGGCGAGGGGAAGGGCTTCGGCGGGCCGAAGGCTCTCGTGCGATTCGGCGGTCAAACCCTTGTCGAACGGGCCGTCCAGACTCTTCTCGCGGGCGGGTGCCGGCCGGTGTGCGTCGTGCTCGGCGCCGCCGCCGAGCAGGTGCGCCAGACGAGCGTCCTCGACAACGCGATCGTCGTCGTGAACGAGCAGTGGCCCGACGGCATCGGCGGCTCGCTGCGCGTCGGCCTCGAGGCCGCGCGCCGCGAGCGGGTGGGCGCCGCCCTCGTCCTGCTCGCCGATCAGCCGCTCGTCACCCCCGCCCTCGTCAAGCGCCTGATCGGTGCCTGGCGGGCCGGCGCGCGCGCCGCCGTCGCGGCCTTCCGCGGCGAGGGCCTCACCCCGGTCCTTCTCGACCGAGCGCTCTGGCGGCGGGTCTCGCGGACCGCCGTCGGCGACGTCGGCGCCCGGGCGCTTTTGCGCGCCCAGCCCGAACTCGTCACGCCCGTCGACTGCGACGACGTCGGCTCGCCCGACGACATCGACACCCCCGAGGACCTCGACCGGCTCGAGCGCGGCACGTCGCTTTAGGCGTCGCCGCCGGCCGCGCCCGGCGACGCCTCGCCGGTCCGGGGACCGGTCGCCGCCTAGCGGTTCCAGGTCCCGGAACGCCCGCCCGACTTGTGCAAAAGGACCAGATCGTCCACGCGAGCCGCGCGGTCGACCGACCAGACGGCGCGCACGATGCTCAAGCCGGCGCAGGCACAGGCGGTGAGCGCCTCCATCTCGACGCCGGTCCGCTCGACCGCCTCGGCGGTCGCCGCGACGCAAACGCCCGATTCGCCGACCGTGATGTCGACCACGACCGCGTCGATGTGGATCGGATGACATAGCGGGATGAACGACGCGGCGCGTTTAGCGCCGAGGAGCCCGGCGGTGCGGGCCGTCGAGACGATGTCGTCACCCGCCGTCCCGTCGCGCATCAGCTGCAGGCCGGCCGACGAGGTGCGGACCGTGCAGCGAGCCCGGGCGACGCGCCGTGTCGGGCTCTTGGCGGTCACGTTGACCATCGCGGCACGACCGTGCGCGTCGACGTGGCTGAGACCGCGGCCCTCGCTCATCGCGCCCCGGTCGGACGGTCCGCGGCGCGGCCCTCGAGCCGCCTTCGTTCGCTCACGCCCACCAAGCCAGCTTCGCGCCGCGCCCGACGGGCGACCGTCGCCCCGCGCCTTGGCCCGACGCCCGGGGAACCGGGGCCCGATACGCTGCCCCAATGCCGCTCGCCGCCAAGGTCCTCACGATCTCGAACGGCGTGGCGACCGGCCGCCGGGAGGACACCTCCGGACCCGCGCTCGCCGCCCGGCTCGAGGAAGCCGGCTTTGTCGTGGTCGAGCGCCGAGTCGTGGCCGACGGCGAGGGCCCCGTCGCTGCTGCGCTCACCGAGATGGCCCGCGGCTTTGAGGGCTTGATCGTCACGACCGGCGGCACGGGTTTCTCCCCATCGGACTTGACGCCGGAGGCCACCCGCGCGGTCGTCGACCGCGAGGCACCGGGGCTCGCCGAGGCGATGCACCGCGCGAGCCCCCTCGGGCGGCTGACCCGTGGCCTCGCCGGGACGGTCGGCGCGGCGCTCGTGCTCAACACGCCGGGATCGCCGTCTGGCGCGGTCGGGGATCTCGAGGCCGTGCTCGACGTGCTGCCCCACGCCCTCGAGCTCCTCGCCGGGGGGCGACCGCACTAGCCGCCGCCAAAGGACCGTCGGCGGCGACCCCTCCTCGGGGGGGCGCCCGCGGTCACCCCCCTGACACGGGAGGCAGGACCGCCACCTCGTCGGTGTCGCCCACCGGCGTGCGGTCGTCGCCGTTACGGCCGTTCACCCAGACACGGCTGCGGGCGAGGACCTCGGCGAACCCGGTCCCGTAGCGGGAGCGCGCCGCGGCGAGCAGATCGCCGACGGTGCCGGCCGCGATCTCGTCTGAGCGCACGCCGGCTGCGTCCCCGGCGGGCCCGAAGAGTCGGAGTCGGGACAGGTCAGCCCCCGATCTTCGACATCGTGCGCACCGGCCGGGCGAACGAGGGCTCGCCGATGCCGTGGCCGGCGCGTTTGCCCCAGACAGCCCGGCGCAGCACGGCCGCGATGTCGTCGTCGCCGCCGTGACCACGCAACACGGCGCGCACGGAAAGCTCGTCGTCGTTGAATAGGCAGTTGCGCACGGCGCCGTCGGCGGTGAGCCGCAGGCGATTGCAGGTTCCGCAGAAAGGTTGGGTGACGGTCGCCACGACACCGATGGAGCCACCGCCGTCCACGAAGCGGTAGACGGAGGCGGGCGCGGCGTCCGGACCGTCCCTGTCGGCGGGCCGCATGGGAAAGCGGGCATCGATTTGCGCGATCACCTCCGCCGACGGCACGACGGCGTCAGTCGCCCAGCGTCCCTCGGCGTCGAGGGGCATGAACTCGATGAAGCGCACCTCGCGGCGCGTCGCGCGGGCGAACGCCGCGAAGTCGAGGATCTCGTCGTCGTTCGCTCCCTTTTGCAGAACGACGTTCACTTTCACGGGACACAGGCCCGCTACTTCGGCGGCGTCCATCGCGGCGAGCACCCGGCTGAGCTCGCCGTGACGGCGGATCGCCGCGAACCGCTCTGGTCGCAACGAGTCGCAACTCACGTTCACGCGATCGAGCCCGGCCGCGGCGAGCGCCGGGGCGTAGCGCGCGAGCGCGGTCCCGTTCGTCGTGAGCGCGAGGTCGTCGAATCCGAGCGCGCCGAGGCGCGCGACGAGGTCCACGAGTCCGGCGCGCATGAGCGGTTCCCCGCCGGTCAGGCGCACCGCGGTGACTCCCAGCGAACGGGCGACCCGGGCGACCCGTTCGATCTCGTCGAACGTGAGCAGTTCGTCGCGGGGCAGGAACGTCTGGGCCTCGTCCGCCATGCAGTAGGTGCACCGGAGATTGCAGCGGTCGGTCACCGAGATCCGCAGGTCGGTGTGGACCCGACCGAATGTGTCGACGAGCGCACCTGTTTCCGGCACCGTGCCCGGGTCCGGCCGACGGATCGGTCGCGCCCCGAGACGAACGGGAGTGCCCACGCCCGGCGTCATACCGGCCCCTCCGCCCCCGGCGCGGCGAGACCTTCGGCGTCGAGGAGCATCACCTGCACCCGTTCCCCCCGGCGTGCCCCGTCGCCGTCCGGGAGCAGCGCGAGGGCGTTCGCCCGCGCCATTGAGAGCAGCATGTGCGAAGCCTGCCGTCCGGACGGGCGAACGTGCACGCGGCCGTCGTCACCAAGCGCCGCGACCACCCTGGCAAGGTGCAGCTTGCCGTCGACGACCCTATCGAGGTCCTCGTCAGCGACGGCGGCGAGGCGCGGCCGGTCGAGACGGTGGTGTCCGGCCATCTTGCGCAGCGCCGGTCGCACGAACAACTCGAACGACACCATCGCCGAGACTCGGTTGCCCGGCAGGCCGAAGACCGGCGTGCCCGTCGCGCCGAGCATTCCGAAAGCGAACGGCTTCGCCGGTTTGATCGCCACCTGCATCCACCGCATCGAACCGTCCGTCATCTTGTCGAGCACCGTCTTCACAAAGTCGCGATCGCCCACGCTCACCCCGCCGGAGGTGACGATGGCGTCGCACTGCCCCGCCGCTTCACCAAGGGCGGCGGCGATGCGGTCCTCGTCGTCGGCGACGATCCCGAGGTCGGCAGCCGCGAAGCCGGACGACCGCGCCAACGCGAGCAGGGTCGGGCGGTTGGCGTCCCGCACGGTCCCGGGGCGGAGGGGCTGGTCCGAGGTGACGAGCTCGTCGCCGGTCGACAGCACACCGACACGGGGCCGCCGGTGAACCGCGACCGATGCAACTCCCAGGCTCGCCAGGACGCCGAGGTGAGCCGGGCCGAGCACGGTGCCGGCCTCGATCACGACCTGGCCCGTCTTCACGTCCTCGCCGGGGAGGCGGACGTACTCGCCGGGCCGGACCGGGCCCTCGACGACGACGACGGCACCGTCGTCCTCGGTCTCCGTCCGTTCGACCATGCACACCGCGTCGGCACCGGGGGGGATCGGCGCCCCCGTCATGATCCGCACCGCCTCGCCAGCCCCGACCGAGCGATCGGCCGACTGTCCGGCGACGAGGCTGCCGACGACGCGGAGGCGGCAGCCCGCGACGGCGTCGGCCGACCGCAGGGCGTAGCCGTCCATCTGCGAGTTGGCGAACTCCGGGATCGGGCCACCCGCGACGACAGGACCTGCAGCAACGCAGCCGAGTGCCTCGTCGAGCGCCACGGTCACCGCCGGCAGCGGCTGCACGTGGGACAGGACGAATTGACGTGCCTCTTCGAGCGGGATCATCGGGCCGTCACCTGGTCATCGTACCGGCGGACGGTCCGCGCCCCGGTGGACGAGGAGCCTCTCCCACCGGAAAAGGCGGTCGGATTGCGCCGCCATCACGCCTCCCGGGGCCAGATGGCGATCGCCGCCGGAGGCAGCACGATCCTGCACCGCTCTCCCGCCGAGAGCTGGGAGACATCCCGACCGCGGGCCCGCAGCGTGAAGTCGCCGCTGACCCGCAACACGACCTCGCTCGTCGATCCGAGGTCGAGGACGTCGACGACCTCGGCCGGAAGGTCCCCCTCCGGACCGACGACGACCTGCTCGGGACGGACGCACCACCAAAGTGGAGCCCCGGCGGCGAGCTCTCCTGTGGCGGCGTCGAACGCCACGTCGCCGCACACGATCCCGCCACCGGCGCGCACCCGACCGGCGAGGACGTTCGCGATGCCGAGGAGGCGCGCGACCCGGGGAGACGACGGCTTGGCAAAGACCTCGCGCCTCGTTCCGGCCTGCAACAGGTGACCATCGCTGATGACCATCACCTCGCTCGCCAGAAGCGCCGCCTCCTCGGGGTCATGGGTGACGAGGACAGTCGAGATCCCCGTCTCACGCTGGAGCTGGCGGAGCTCCCGCCTGAGATCCGCGCGCACCGGCGCGTCGAGGGCGCTGAAGGGCTCGTCGAGCAGGAGGAGTCGGGGGGTGCGGCTGAGCGCCTGGGCGAGGCCCACCCGTTGGCGCTGGCCGCCGGAGAGCTCTTCGGGCAGCCGGTTCTCGAGTCCGGCGAGGCCGAGCCGCTCCAGCCAGTAGGCCGCGGCGCTCGGTTCCGCGCCAGACCCGAAAAGCAGCTGGTCCCAGACGGTGAGATGCGGGAGGAGCGTGGCCCCCTGGGGCAGGTAGCCGATGCGACGCTCCTCGATCGGCACGCCCGTCACGTCGCGCTCGCCGTAACGGACGGTTCCGGGCGAGGAGCCGTAGAGGCCGGCGAGACAGCGCATCGTGGCGGTCTTGCCGGATCCCGACGGCCCGAGGATGGCGAGCTGGCGGCTCTCGCCCCGGTGCTCGAGGCGCAGGCGGAAGGTGCCGAGCCGCAGGGCGAGATCGAACGAGACGGGCTCGCCCGCGACGACGGGGGGTGCGGCCGGGCTGGGCAGGCTGCGAACAACCCTGCGGCGGGTCCGGCGACGCAGTCGTGTGAGGGTGACGACGATGACCGCCAGTCCGAGGGCGAGGGCCGTCGGCGCCTCGGTCGAGGAGAGCCCGCTGGCGCTGAACTGCACCGACGTGAAGACGGGCAGCGTGTAAGGGTGATAGGCGAGGATGACCGTCGCCCCGTACTCGCCGAGAGCGCGCAGCCAGGCGAGCAGGAGGCCGGCGCGGATCCCGGCCGCCGCGCCCGGTAGGCCGACCTTCCAGAACCGCGCCAGCTCCCGGTGACCGAGCCCGGCCGCGAGGTCGTAAAACGCCGGGTCGACGCTGCTGAACGCGGCGCGCGCCACGAGCACGAGGAACGGCGAGGCGACGAAGGTCTGCGCCAGCACGACCCCCGCCATCGAGTCGGTGAGATTGCCATTGAAAAGGCTGCCGATCGTCGTGTACGGGCCGACGATGTAGATGAGGAGGATCCCCGCCATGAGCGGCGGGAGCGCCAGCGGCAGCGAGACGAGGACGGTGAGGAAAGAACCCCACCGCGACCTCGACCGGGCGAGCAGGTAGGCGAGCGGGATTCCGAACGCCGCGATGAGCGCGGTGGAGATCGTCGCCGTGACGGCCGAGGTGTACAGCGCCGGGAAGAGCCCCGGCTGCGAGAACCCACGCTGGCTGGAGCTCGAGAGCCGGAAGACGAAGGCGCCGAGCGGGACAGCGAGGTAAAGCGCGAGCAACCCACCGAGCAAGAGAAGCGGGCTGGCGCGCCACGCTCGCTGTCCCACCGGCAAAAGGCCCGCTTCCTAGGAGACGAGCGACCGCAACGCGGACGGGACGGCGGAACGGGGACCGAAACGGATCGCCGGCGAGTCGACCGTGAGCCCTTCGCGTCGCAGGATCGCCGCAGCCTTGGCACTCAGCAGGTAGCCGACGAAGGCGACGGCCGCGGCCTCGTGCGGAGCACGGTTCACGACCGTGACGACGTAGGGGTTCGTGAGCTTGATCGCTCCGAGGGTGACCGTCGGGATGTCGGCAGCCTTCGCCTCGACCTCGTAGAAGAATGCGGCGTCGAGCTGGCCCGCCTGGAGTCGGCCGACCATCGTCTCCTCGGGGAAGACGTCGGACGTCTCGGTGGCGAGCGTCTTAAGCGCCGGCAACTTGTACCTCGTGGCGGCTTCATCGAGGGCGGTCACGGCGAGGACTCCCTTCGGGTCGACGGCCGGGTCCGTGCGTCCGAGCCGGAAGCCCGGCAGCGTGATGACCTTGTACCACGGTTCGGTCTTGAAGTCCTGGGCGAACTTGCTCTTCGGGTTGTAGCCGATGTAGAGCGGCGTCGTCCCGAACTGCGCGTACCAGGAGACCCAGCCGCCGTTCTTCGATCCTTCAAGCGATGCGGGGGCCTTCGTGCCTGCGCTGACGAAGACGTCGGCCTTCTGGGTCTTGCCCTGGATCTCCGTGGCGAGCGCGGTCGATCCGGCGGAGAATCCGTCGAAGGTGTAGCCGGTCGCCTTTTGGAAGGCCGGACCGAGCAGGTTCATCGTGTCGACGAGCGATCCTGCGTACAGAACGTCGACCGGCCCGCCGTTCGACGTCGAAGCCGACGTCGCGCCCGTGGCGGGGATCACCGCGACCATTCCGAGCGCGGCGCCGGCGATCGCCACGATCGCGGCGCGCCAGACGCGTTTCCGACTGGTTCCGCCCCCTGAGCGCGAAAGGCAACCTCGAGCCCCGACCGAGTGACGATGCGAGGGATGCACCATGAACAGCCCCTTTCCACTAATCAATGTTTGACTAGTGACCATAGCCGGGCCGTCTTCCCCCGTGACCGATCCCGCGCTCCAAGCATCCTCGGCTCAGTGGCGCTCCGGCAGCTTTGTCTCCTCCTCCGCTGATGGCACAGGAACCCCGTGGTGCTGCCGGTCATCGATCAACTCGGCGACGAAGTTCGCCAGCGCCTCAGCCGAGGCGAGCCGCCAGCGCGCCAGCGTCGCGTCGAACCCCTCCGCTTGCGCCAGCTTCTCGCGCAATCCGACGAGCATCGGACGGATCCGCTCCGCTTGAGCCTCGAGAAGGTCGCGGGCGTCGAGGCCGGCCCGGTCGAGCAGCAGCAACTTCACCAGCAGCTCCGACCGGGCGTCGCGGACGTGCGCGACCGGCTCGGCGAGCCACGAGTCGAGCGCGACCCGTCCCTCGGCAGTCAGGTCGATCAGCCGCCGTTCCGGTCCGCGAACCCCGGGAACAGAGCCGGTCTCCCGCACGTATCCAGTGCTCTGGAGCGAGGCGATCGCCCGGTAGACGAGGGGCCGCGGGATCGTCCAGATCCGCCCGATGACCCCGTCTGGCGCGAAAGCACGGCTGAGGGCGAATCCGTGCGTTTCGCCCTCCGCCACCAACCCGAGTACGGCCCACTCGCCAAGTGACAGGTCGTTTGTCGAGGACACCACCACGACAGTACGCGAGACGGCGCCACGCAGGTGGCGAACACGCTCCGCGGTCCGCGACCGCCGAGTCGGCGCCGCTTGCGACGTCCACCGACTCGCGGGGACGGACTACTGCTTCGCCACCATCACCGAGGTGGACTTGATCACCGCGACAACCTCGTCGCCGACGTCGATCCCCAAAGACTCGACCGAATCTTTCGTGATCGCCGCGACGACTTCCTCCCCGCCGGACAGGCGGACCGTCACGGTCGCCATGACGGCACCCTTCTCCACGGCGACGACCGTTCCGGGCAGCTGGTTACGGGCACTGATTCTCATGTCCGGACAGTACCGCCCCTGGCGGCAATCGGGCTCCCCTCGTCTTCGAAACGTGCAGGTCAGGTGGCCGAGTAGGCCTGATTCTTGCGCCAGGGTGCACGCTGCCATCCCTTGCGGGCGCGATGGCCCGAACCTACGCTCCCTGGGCTGATCGCCTTCGAGCGACCACCGGAAGGAGCAGGCACGCGATGCAGAGTGCCTTGGAAATCGCCCGCCAAGCCGAGTTGAAGCCGATCGAGGAGATCGCGGCCCAGATGGGGATCCGTCGCCACCTCCTCGAGCATTACGGCGAGTACGTCGCCAAGATCAAGCTCGACGCCATCGACGAGCTCGCCGACGGGCCCCGAGCCCGTTACATCGTCGTCTCAGCGGTCAGCCCGACGCCGTTCGGCGAGGGCAAGACGACGATGACGATCGGCCTCGGCCAGGCGATGCGCCTGCTGGGCAAGCGAGCCATCGTGACGATCCGGCAGGGATCGATGGGGCCGACGTTCGGCATCAAAGGCGCGGCCGCCGGCGGCGGCTACAGCCAGGCCGTGCCGTTCGAGACCCTCGTCCTCAACCTCACCGGGGACATGCACGCCGTGACCGCGGCACACAACATGCTCGCCGCGATCCTCGACAACCACATCTACCAGGGCAACGAACTCGGTATCGACGTCCACGACATCACGTGGCGCCGCGTCCTCGACGTCGACGACCGGGCGCTGCGCAACGTCATCACCGGCCTCGGGAGCCGGGTCGACGGTGTCCCGCGCCAGACCGGGTTCGACATCACCGCCGCCTCGGAGGCGATGGCGGTCCTCGCCCTGTCGAGCTCCCTCGCTGACATGCGCAGCCGACTCGGTCGCATCGTCGTCGGCTACACGCGCGATGCCGAGCCGATCACCGCGGAGCAGTTGCGGGGAGCCGGCGCGATGGCGGTCATCATGCGCGAAGCCCTGAAGCCGAACCTGCTACAGACCCTCGAGAACACCCCGGTGATGGTGCACGCCGGGCCCTTCGGCAACATCGCCCATGGCAGCTCGTCGATCGTCGCCGACCTCATCGGCATGCACTGCGGCGACTACCTCGTCACCGAGGCCGGCTTCGGGGCCGACATGGGGGCGGAGCGCTTCTTCAACATCAAGTGCCGGACCTCGGGACTGGAGCCTGATGCCGCGGTCGTCGTCGCGACCGTACGCGCGCTCAAGGTCCAGTCCGGGAAGCACCGCGTCGTCGCCGGGCGCCCGCTTCCCGAGGCGCTACTTGCCGAGAATGTCGACGACGTCCAGGCGGGAGCGGCGAATCTCGCGAAGCAGGTCGACAACATCCGCTGTCACGGCGTCACGCCGGTCGTCGCGATCAACGCGCTCCCGAGCGATTTCCCATCGGAGCACGAGGCGATCCGCGAGATCGCTGAGTCGCTCGGGGTACGTGTCGCGCTCTGCCGGCCCTACACCGATGGCGGCAAGGGAGTCGTCGAGCTCGCCGAGGCGGTCGTCGAAGCCGCCGAGGAGCCGAGCAAGTTCCAGCTCCTCTACCCGGCTGAGATGCCGTTGAAGCAGAAGATCGAGACGATCGCCGCGAAGATCTACGGTGCCGACGGAGTCGATTACTCGCCGACCGCCGACCGTCAGCTCGCGCGCTACGAGGCGAACGGGCTGGGGAACCTGCCCATCTGCGTCGCCAAGACCCAGTACTCGCTGTCAGCGGATCCCACCCTCTACGGGGCGCCGACCGGCTGGCGCCTTCACGTGCGCGAGGTGCGGGCCTCGGTCGGCGCGGGGTTCATCTACCCGATCTGCGGCGACATGTCGACGATGCCCGGGCTCAGCTCGTCGCCCGTGGCCTACGAAATCGACATCGACGACAAAGGAGAGATCGTCGGTCTTTCCTGACGAGTCGCGCGCTGGCCTGTTGGTCGCCCTTAGCCTCGCTGTCGTTCGACGTCGGCGACGTGATGGATCGTGTCATGGACCATGTAGCGGGAGATCGACCCGACGCTGAACGTCGCCCCGTCGCTCCGCCGGCCGGTGCGCGCCCGATCGAGTTCGGTTAGACCGTCCAACTGAGACGCGACGGCTTGGGCCGCCGCGACGAGCTCTCCGACGACGACGACCGGATCCTGCTCGTCGTAACGACCGGCGACCGCCGATTCGTCCTGGTCCCAGCTCGAAAACACCGGATCGTCCTCATCTATCATGAGCCCGATCCGTGTCGAGAACCGCTGGTAGACGTCGCGCACGTGGCACGCATACTCGAGCGTTGACCAGGTCGAACCGTCGGGACGGCCGGGGCGGATCACACCCGCTCCGAGTAGCTCCTCCCAATTCCGGGAGTTCTCTCTCACCAAGTCGGCGACGTCCTCCGGTGGGCATTGGCTCGCGTCGAATCCGCACTCAGGACAGGGTCTCGTAAGGACCCAGGTCCAGCTTTTCGTCTCAGGGGTGATCATCCCCTGAGAATACGGAATCCAATTGCCAGAGTCGCTCCCCGGAGCTCGCGCCGGGACGGGCGGTCGATCTCGGCAGCGGAGAAGGAGGCAACGCGATCTAGCGCTGCTCGGCGCCTTCAGACGAGTCCGAACCGCCCAAGCGCATCATGAGCGTCGTCTTCTCCGCGTTCATCGTCTTCCAGCGGCTCAGCCATGTTTCGTCGCCGATTGCTGCTTCCCGGGCGCTCTGCGCCCTCGTCGACGCGACGACTCCGGCCCAGGCGCCAGGTGAACGCCCGTGCGGTTGAGCGACTCACGGGTCACCCACGGGGAAGGCAGGAGAATAAGTAGCCTGTTCGCCTCGTGCAGCTCATCGACACCCTCGTTCCGGCGGACTTTCGGTCCACGATCAACCCGACGCTGCGGCGCTTCTACCTCTGCACGTTCTTCAGCTGCATTGGCAACGGGCTCACGCTTTCGCTCTTCGTGGTGTACCTGCACAACGTGCGGGGGTTCACGGACAGCTTCGCGACGCTCCTGCTCGCGCTGTGCGCCTTCGCAGGGCTCGCGGCGAGCCCAGTTTGGGGCACCACAACAGATCGCTTCGGCCCGGTGCCGGTGGCGCTCTTCAGCGACCTGACAGGAGCGGGCGCGCTCGTGCTCTGGGCCTTCGCCCACACCCGGTTGATGGCTCTCTTGGCGGGCCTCGCGATCGCGGTCTTCAGCGGGGCCGGCTGGGGCCCCGCGAGCACGCTGCTCAGCCGACTCGTTCCCGAAGAGCACCGCCAGCGGGCCTTCGGCTTCAATTTCATGCTCGTGAACTTGGGTATCGGCTTCGGCGGACTGATCTCGGCCTCGATCGTCGATTTGCACCACCCGTTCAGCTTCACGGTGCTCTATCTCCTCAACGCCGGGGTGATGGTTCTCGCCGGCGTGCTCTTTTTCACGCTGCGCGCGCACGGCGGGCCGGTCAGGGTCCACCACGACGACCCCGAGAAGCTTGCCGAGGGATGGCGGCATGTCCTTTCCGACCGGCGGCTGGTAAAGATCGTGCTCGCCTCGCTCGTCTTGTTGATCGGCGGCTATGGGTCCCAGGAAGCGGGCTACAGCCTCTTCGTGGTGAACAACCTGAAGCTTTCGGTACACGTGATCGGCGTCATCTTCTTCTTCAACACCTCGACCATCGTGCTGGCGCAACTTTGGGTGCTCAACCGTATGCAAGGACGCAGCCGGACCCGCATGATGGCCCTTACCGGGGTGTCATGGTTCCTCTTCTGGGTTCTGCTCGACGTGGCGCTCAGGCTGCCCGCCGCCGTCACGATCATCTCGCTCTGCGTCGGGATGGTCATCTTCGCTCTCGGCGAGACCATGCTCACGCCCACGAGCTCGGCGCTGGTGAACCAGATCGCGCCCGAGCACCTGCGCGGCCGCTACAACTCGTCCCTTGGTCTGACCTGGGGGCTCTCGGCCATGGTCGCTCCCGCCATCGCGGCGATCTACTTCGGAGACCACCTCGGCGGGTGGTGGCCGATCAGCATCGGGCTGCTGGCGCTGGCGGGTTCGGCGATGATGCTGAATCTGCGCCGCACACTCAGCGCCAGCGAGGACGGCCGCGTCGAGGCCGTGAAGTAGCTACTCGACGTCGACCGGCGCCTGCGTCCGAGCGCACCGCTCGAGCCCTTCGGTCGCGGCGAGACCGAATCACCGGGTTCTGACTGCCGCACCCAGCGACGGACACTTCCGCTTCGCTTGCGGTGACGATCGCTCATACATGCAGTCGCGTTCGAGGCAGTCGCGCCGTATCCCAACTCCCCGGCAGCGACTGGCCATCCAAGTACGATCCGTCTCGAAGCTTCGACACGGTTCGACACCATGTTTTGTGGAGGGGGCTCACATGATTAGTGAAGAAGGATTCAAAGAGCTAGCAACCCAACGGGAGAAGCTGGAGGAAGAGGAAGCTGACGATCCCGTCAACATCGCCGAGGCCGAAGAGCGCTCCGAGGTCCGAGAGGAGAGGAAGGAGAGAAGGGGGCAGCGCGACCGGTGGTGGACGCACGCCTTGAAGCGGCTCACCGGACGGCGACAGAACCGAAGCAAGCAATAGACAAGGGCTCGTACGCCAGTCCAGCCTGCACCGGCGACACAGGAACGCCACTTCCGGGCCTCACTCCGCCTGCGGCAGCCTCCCACCACCGCCAGCCAAAGCGCGTGACTCGCATGTCGAAGTGCGGGATGAGGAAGTCGCGAACGGCATGCGCGTCACTCGTCACGACCTGTGTTGACGACTGGCCGCGACGAACCGACAAACATGCGTCTGTCGGTAGCGCAGCCACCCATACCGAATGCGCGGGTCCGATATCACTCTGCGCACAGGAATTCGAGGCGTCCCGGATCACCTGTATCCTCCGTCATGCCACGAGTGCAAGTTCTCCTTTCCGATCCCCTCTGTCCGGTTCGCTTATCGGTTTCGCCTTTCACGCTGACAGTGGACCGAACAGAAGGGGGCCTGAAATAAGGCATGATCCCGGTGCTGTGGAACGCTGATAGTCGCCGATTCGATCGACTGTTCCATCAGCATTGCTGACTGACTAGCTCGCACAAGCCCCGAACGTGCCGCATCACCGGCGCGTACGTTGCGCGCGACCGAAGACCTTCTCGACCGCCGTCATCGGATCGCGCGGGTTAACCGACCGGTTTAGTCGTGCTCGCGCCGTAGGTGTACTCCTTCTCGAGGGCCTTCAGCGCTGGACCCGCAAGCGTCTTGGTCTTGCTGTCTGCGGCCACATAGCTGACCTTGGTCACCGGGCCGACAGTGAACCACGCCTGCTTCGCGATGACGTACCCGGCGGCCTTGGAGCTGGTTTCCGGCGACAGGTCCGCGAAGGTCGCGGGCTTCGGACTGATCGCGCCCGTGAGGTGGTCCACCACGTAGACGGCGACCTTGGCGGCATGGTCCGACGCGATGACGCCGTCGTACGCGTTCGGATGCCAGGGCGTGTCCGAGATCCCCCGGACGATCATCCAAGGCACGCCTTGTGACGCGCACGCGAAGGCAAACCGGGTTCCTTCGTTCTCCTCGGCATCGGTCTGGTACACGAAATCCTGTGCTTCGATCCAACCCAACGGCTCGGTCCACACCGGCGCCTGTCCGATCACGCCGACGACGATCTTGTTCGCGATGACACCCTTCGCCTTCTGTCCGGTCGCGTCCGCAACGGTGGTCGTTCCGAGCGAGGGTGACTGCTCCGCGGTCTGGACGAGCTGCCGGGTCGCGGCGAATGCCGTGACGTAAACCCACTGTTTGTTCGCCGTCGAGGGACCGTAGCCGAAGGTCTTCGCGTCGGCCGGAGTCGGCACCGGGGTGTCGTACCCGGCAGTCTCGTCACCCGCGGTCGTCACACCAGGGCCGACGTGCATCTCGACCCCCTCGTACGGGGTCTGGTACCCACCGAGCTGGTAGTGGAGGTTGGACTTGTCGACGACCATCCCGCTCACGACGACGTCGCCCACGTTGATCGGTGCAGCCTGGGCGCCCGCCGTCCCCGAGAACAACATCGCACGGGGATGGAAATGCGAGATGAGAAGGTAGGCGGCCAGCTCGGCCGACTCGTCGACCTCTCCTCCGAACACGTCCACCACGGGACGGCCGCCGATCGTGCCGACGTAGAAGAGGTACCCGTCGACCGTCACCGACCTTGTCACGTGCATGGCGGCAAGCACCGGCGCCTGTTCCGCCCCTTCGGCACTGATGATCCCGATCGGCGCAAGGGAAGTGCCGCCTGCCGAATTCGCCCTTGTCGAAGCTGAGGAAATCGCACCGACGGTGAGGCCACCGGCGATGACGACCGCCATGAGCGCGGTCCGTCCAGCGAGACGGCGGCTCCTGCTGCCAAGGACGGTGCGCTTGTCGTGGGGTCTGTTTCCAATGAGGAAAGTCATGGTTCGCCTCTTTCGTCCGGAAAATTCGATCTGTGGGCCCTCGACCTCGCTCAGCTTTGAAGCGCCGCTTTGACGTGTTCGGCAACGGCGCAGCCACTCGTCGTTCCGTGCCGCGACCGTGTCGTGCCGGGGCAGGCGCGAACGAATGACGCGAGGCTCTGTCTAGCCGCTATTGGCAAGACGGACGTCCTGGCAGCCGGGCGCTCTTCTCGCCGGACGAATCCGAAGAAGAACTCCACGTCAGGGCGTTTGCCCGCCGTGTCAGAGGCAGGAGTTGAACCCGCACGGGATTGCTCCGGCCAGCCCCTCAAGCCCGAACAATGCGGCCGCCCAGCGACTTCCGGCGCTGGCCTTGGTACGCGGTGACCGGGGATTGTGTCCCGTGGATCGGCGCAGGAGACCCTGTCCCGAGCCCCAGAGAGCAAGAAGCGAAAGTCGGTACCGGCTTGCGCGCCGCGATCGACGAGGCTGACCGGGTGTCTGCGATCTGAGCGATCGGGCGCGAGTCCGCCATGGCCGGTTGGCGAACGTCGGTGTCGGCACCATGCTGCGGGGCCCCACCCGGTGGCTCCCAGGTACCTGATCTGCCGAACCCCTCGCGGCAGGCCAAAATGGGCCCGATGACGATCGAGGACGCAAGCCCGGACGGTGCCGGCCGACCAACACGGCCGAGGTCGCGCGGCGGCGGCCGTGCCGCGAACTGGACGCTCCGGCTCGGCCTTGGCGGCGCGTTCGTGGTGCTCATCGTCGTCGCGTCAGTTGTCTCCTCGATGCCGGCTCCGTCGGTCGCGATGACAACGTCAACGACGTCGACTTCAACGACGGTCCCGAAAGGGGCCACAGGATCGAAGACGACTCTTCCGAGCGTGCCGGGCGCGTTCACGGACCGGGTCACCGTGCCGGCGCTCGGTCACGGGTGTGGGTTCGCGCTCGAGGATCCCACGCCGTCGAAGTCATCCGCGAATGCTTCATCGTCAGCTAGCGCCAAGGCACGCCCAGTCGGTCACTGCACAGTGCTCGAGATTGGCGACTCGCTTGGCAACGACCTTGGATGGGGCATCAGCCGACATCTCGCCGCGACCTCTGGCCTCAACTTGGTGCAGATGGACAAGTCGTCGACGGGCCTCGCGAACTCGTGGTTTTACGACTGGCCGGTGCAGTTGAACGCCTTCTTGCAGCAGTACCACCCGCAGCTCCTGCTCGTGTTTCTCGGCGGCAACGACGAACAGGGCATGACGATCAACGGTTCCGCGGTGCCATTCGGCGAGCCGACGTGGAACAAGGCCTACCTCAGCTACGTCCGTGAGGTCGTTACGGATGCGACCAAGGTCGGCACGTACGTGATGTGGATCGGCATGCCGATCATGCAGCAGCCGACCTATAACCAGGGCATGACGATCCTTGATTCTCTTTTCGAACAGGGTGTCACCTCGGAAGCAAATGCGACCTTCGTGCCCACGTGGTCGCTGTTCTCGAATCCCCAGGGTCAGTTCCAATCGCAAGCAGCGGTCAACGGGGTGGAGACGACGCTGCGTGAACCCGACGGCATCCACCTTTCGTTCTCGGGGGAGGACGTCCTTGCGACGTACGTCATCCGTGAGATGGCTGCCGTGTACCACGTCACGCTCACGGCGACGTCGCCTTCGGTCATCACGAGCTGGAGCTGACGGTCCCGTCCACGCACCGCCGACGAGGCGCGCTGACCTCGATCATCTGAGCCTCACGTCAACTGCACGAAGTGCCCGACGATGATGCTCGCCGTCCACGACATCGCGACGCAGACGCAGAGCAACAGCAGCACGGCCACGCGATCACCGGCGAGCCGCCGCGACCGGCGGATCGGATTCTCGAGGAAGTGGTACGACAAGGCAGCCGTGACGAAGGTGCCGGCGAGTTCGAGGACGCGCCACGGCCAGCTCGTAAGCGGGCTCGCAAGCTGTTCGGGAAGCACGAGCCAGACGTAGTGCGCGAGGTAGAGCGAGTACGAAATGTTCCCGATGTAGCCGAGCGGGCGGGTGGCGAGCAGCCGGGTGACGGGGTTGCGCACGCCCCCGATTCCGGCCCATACGAGCAATCCCGCGCCAGCGCACGGCAGCCACGCGAGCGCACCGGGGTACACGCTCGTCGGGTTGAGCTCGACGAGCGCGACGATGATGAGGGCGACCGCGACGACGGCCACGATCCACTCGCTCCGTGCGGTCCTCGCCGGACGGCGCACGGTCAACGTGGCGATGAGGCATCCGAAGCCAAGTTCCCAAAAGCGCGTCAAAGGCGTGTAATACGCCGTCGCAGGTTGGCTCGCGGAGATCGCGACCGACCACCACGCGGACAGCGCGATAGCGACGGTGATGGTGACCCCGAGAACGGCCACGCGTCGCGCCGGCGGCGCGAAACGCGCGACGAGAAACACGATCAAGGGGAAGAAGAGATAGAACTGCTCTTCGACGGCGAGCGACCAGAACTGCGTGATGAGCGACGGGAATATCCCTGGGACGAAGTAGTTGCTACCGGTATCGATCAGGCGGAAGTTCGCCGAGAACAGCGATGCCCACCGCACGTCGCCCGGCAGGTTCGGATTGAATCGTGTCCCGAGAACCGCCCAGGCGACAAGCACCGTGCCGACGAGCGTGGCGGTCGCCGCCGGAACGATCCTCCGGACCCGGCGGGCGTAAAAGTCGCTGAGCCCGGTCCTGATGCCTTTGCTGGCTTCGCGTAACACGAGTTGCGTGATGACGTAACCGCTGATGACGAAAAAGATGTCGACGCCGATGAAGCCCCCGGAGAACCCTGGGATGCCGGCGTGGTCAGCGATGACGAGCAGGACGGCGACCGCCCGCAACCCTTGGATGTCGCCGCGGAATGGTTGCTCGGCGGTGACGCCGAACGGCCCGCGTCCGGAGGCCGAGATCTCTCCGCGTTGTTTCGTCAGCACGTGGCGCCGCCTCTGATCGCCCAGGATCGGGCACCCGATTTCGTCACCGCCGCCTCATCGCTCCCAAGACCTGCCTGGACTATCACGCTTCGTTCGCCGCCGGGTGGATCGGACCGGTCGGCTCCGAACCGGGCGGAACGCCGGTTGGCGGCGAGAGGACGAACGGCACGGGACGGGAAGCGGTTGTCGCCGACCGCACGTCGCGCGGTCGATTCCTGGGCCCGGTCGTCGGCGAGGACGGTTCTCGCCCCTGATGACGTGGACAAGGTACTCGCCGCCCAGAGGACCAGGACTTTCGCGGACGCTCGGGGATCTCGGGCCGGCCGGTCGCGACGAGGAGCCCCCACACCCGTCGCGGTGGCTCCGCCGGGAACGGTGGTGTTGGCCACGCCAGCACTGGCGCGTGACGGCCGTGGTTGCCGCGGCGGATCCCCAACCGGCGCAGCGCTGCTCCCACCAGCCGCCCAAGCTCGCCGGAACCGTCCACGCCGAAGCACCAGACGACATACTGCCTGTTCAGAGCCTTGATGTCATCCATGCAGTATGCCTTCGAACGCTCAAAACCACGTCTTGACCAGGAGATGTCTATCAGGGCCCTCCCCGCAGACGTGGTCCGGCGCGACCAGCCCGGGTGGGTCTCGATGCAGCGGCCCGAGGACGCGACGCGGAGCAGCCACCCGATACCGGCGCCCCGATCAGCGTGGTCAACCAGGCCGTCCATTGTGACGGGCCCGAACCCGGACCCCGGCGAACCGATGCCCATCTCAACCGGGTGCGTGCCATGACGATGCACCGGAAACGCACGCTGAGGGAGAGCGAAGGTCAAACCGCTGAGAACTAGAGCAGGAATGAGAACAGGGGCGACCCCGGTGGTACCTGCTCGATTTCAAGCGGACTTTCTGCCATGCGCTCCAGGAGACCCTCGAGACGACTGGGGTGATCGATTTCGATACCCACGAGCGCAGGCCCCGTCTCCCGATTGTTCTTCTTCACGTACTCGAAGACGACGATGTCCTCTCCATCTCGCAGCACCTCGTCGAGGAAGTGGCGGAGCGCCCCCGGTTCTTGGGGGAAGGTCACGAGGAAGTAGTGGCGCAGGCCTTCGTAGAGTAGCGAGCGCTCGACGATCTCTGCGTAGCGACTGACGTCGTTGTTGCCGCCCGAGACGACGCACACGATCGGACCTTCGGGTGGCCCGTTGAGGAAGCGGCGGGCTGCGGCGCTCGCCAGCGCTCCGGCTGGTTCGGCGATGATGCCCTCGGATTGGTAGAGATCGAGCATCTCCGTGCAGACCGCTCCCTCGGGCACCACCACGATCTCGTCGACCAGATCGCGCACGATCGGATAGGTGAGGTCCCCTACGCACCCGACTGCTGCGCCGTCGACGACGGTATCGATGGTGGGCAACGGAACGGGTGCTCCCGCACCGAGTGCCGCGGTCATGCTCGCCGCGCCCGCGGGCTCGGCTCCGACGATCCGAACCTCAGGTGAACGCTCCTTCAGCCAAGCGGCGATTCCGGCGATGAGTCCTCCACCGCCGACCGGCACGACGATCGTGGCGATCTGTTGAGCTTGCTCGGCGATCTGCACCGCGACGGTGCCCTGACCGGCGATCGTTCGAGCATCGTTGAATGGGTGGACGTAGACGGCCCCACTCTTCTCGCCGTCGGCAAGCGCGGCCGCGCTGGCCTCGTCGTAGGAGCTTCCGACCGCGACCAGCTCGACCCAGCGTCCGCCGATCGCTCGTATGCGCTCGCGCTTTTGGCGTGGGGTATTCGTCGGGACAAAGACCCGACCTTCGATCTCAAGTCGTCGGCAAGCAAAGGCGAGGCCCTGTCCATGGTTGCCCGCGCTCGCACACACGACTCCTAGCGAGCGCTCCGCTGGAGCGAGCGTGGAAATAAGGTTGTAGGCGCCGCGTACCTTGTAGGAGCGACCAATCTGCAAGTCCTCCCGCTTCAACAGCACGGGAACACCGAGATCCTCCGAGAGCCGATCGCTTCGCTCAAGTGGCGTGCGACGGACGACCTCTCGAAGTCGGTCGGCAGCGGCATCAACCTCGGTCGCGTTCACAACGCTGAGTCTCCCATCCCGCCTGCACATCGGGTCAGGACTGTCTCAGACCGCCGGGACCGCTGCGCGATGCAACGATATCCCTCCTCGGCGACCATCCCGCAAATGATCGGCGACAAGTATCTCGCCGGGAGGTCTGTATGGACCATCGCGAAGCGTGCGGGTGTTCGCTTAGGCGTGGCGCTCGATCATTGTTGGCCCGAGGGCAGGACCTGAACCTGCGACCTTCGGGTTATGAGCCCGACGAGCTACCAGACTGCTCCACCCCGCGCCGATGAACCGAGGCAAGTTTACCATCGCCGGTTCTGGCGGCCTTCTAGCCGGCGGGCGCCGACGGGCCCCTGGTCCGGGCGCCGATTCCGCCAGCGGATACCCCGGTCGCGTCCCGGCGTTCGGATCAGGCGTCTCTCGACAGGGCTGTGTGCGCGTGGGTCTTGCCGCCCGGGACGGTCGTCGTGGTCGTCGACGCCGCGGGCGTCGCGTTCACGATCGCGTTTGCCTCGCCGAGGAGCGTGCCCGCCCTCGTGACGTCCTGTTGATACGTGCCGAGGTCTCCGTGGGCAAGTGCGGTCTGGGCCGCCTGGTAGGCGGCGACGGCCTTCGCGATGTCCGCACGCGCCTCGGCGGAGACCGAGGTCTTCGAGCCCGATCCCTTGCTCTGCGGTCCCGTGCTCGCCGGCGCGGTGCCGAAGATGTCGGCAAGGGCGCCGCCGAGCGTCGGCTCCATCGTGACCTCCTTCCCGTAGACGGCGACGACGTCGACGAGCTGCGGGAACGGGGTCTGCGACGACGACACGTACAGCGGACGCACGTAGATAAGCGAGTCCGCGATCGGCAGCACCTGCACGGTCCCGAGCGACACCGTCGACCCCCGGCTGTCAAGGAGCGTGATCGCCTTGGAGATCGTCGGGTTGGCGTTGATGTCGGCGTTGGCGAGCGCGGGTCCGTGGATCGACTCCCCCGGCGTCACGTAGGCGTCGAGCTTGCCGTAGCCGTTGGCGTTCGAGTCGGCGACAAAGAGCGCCCGCAGCGTTTGCAGGTTGCCGTTCGTCGAGAAGGGCACGAGGGGCTCGACCGCGTCGAAGGTGAGCGCGCTCTGGCCGGGGAGCTGCAGGAGCTCGTAGACCGGTGTGAAAGAGGCGACCGAGCCATTCGCGGCAAGGGCCAGCTGGCTCGAGGGCGATCCGGTGGCCGAGTTCGAGGTCTGTGAGAGGTTCCAGGCGTCGGACAGGCTGTAGAAGCCCGAAGGCGACTCGATGTGATAGCGGCCGTACATGTCGGCCTGGACCATGAGCAGGTCCTGCGGGTAGCGCAGGTGTTGACGCAGCACGGGGTTCATGTCGCTAAGGCGCTGGAACAACCCGGGGAAGGCGTCCTCATACGCCCGGATGAGCGGGTCCGACGGGGCGATGACGTAGAACGACATCTTGCCGGAGTACGCGTTGACGACGACCTTGACAGCGTCGCGCACGTAGTTGTAGCCCCCACGAAGGCCACTCCCCGACGGGAGCTCGCTCGTCACCGCGGGTTGCCCGTAGGGGTAATAGCCGGTCTCCGTATAGGCGTCGACCACCCAGTCGATCGAGCCGTCGACGACGACCGGGTACGGGTGCGAGTCGACCGACAGGAAGGGCAGCGCCTTTTGGACGCGCGCCTCGATGTCGGGGATGTAGATGAGACGGGACTGCGACGTGACGAGGTTCGAGATCAAAAGGTTCAGGTCCCGGAGGTGGATCGCGTAGGCGAGTCGGTTGAGGATGCCGCCGATCGGGATCCCGCCACAGCCCTTGCAGTGACCCTCGACGCTCGATCCGTTCGCCCTCTGGTACTGGACCTCGGGCTGCTTCGTGTCGACGACGACGTACTGGCTGTCACCGGGCGCGTAGTAGACGGCGGGACTGCTGAGCGTCAGCGCCTTCGACTTCGAGCTCGCCGGGATGCTGCCGGCGAGGAAGTTCGGGAGGTTGTTCGAGTTCGCGACGTTGGCGGCGGCGGCGATGACGCCGTAGCCGTGCGTGTACTGCAGGTGCGTGTTCACCCAGCTCTGCTGGGCGAGCCCGGTCGGGTTGAGGGCGCGCACGCCGACGACGACGGGGGTCGTTCTCCCGTCGATCTCATAGCGGTCGACGGCGAGCGAGTTGAGCTGGTAGTAGCTCTTGATGACCTGCAGCTTCTGGAAGGTCGACACGGCGACCGCCGGATCCCACAACAACACGTCCGAGAGCGTCTTCTGGTACTGGGTGAGCACCGTGGGGGTGAGGTCCTCGTTGGCTGGGAACGTGTGCCGGGTCACGTCGGCGACGCCCATCGCGTAACGCGTCGCGGCGATGTTGTCCTTGATGTAGGGCAACTCGAGCGTGCTCTGCGCCGGGGTGACCCGGAGGACCTGGAAGATCGCCGGGTAGATGACGCCGACGACGAGGGCCAAGAACGCCCACAGCCCGAACGTGATCGCCGGGAGGGCGAGCGAGCGTCGGTAGATGTTCACGCTGAACATGACGAAGGCGACCAAAGAGACGACGGCGAGCAGCGTGAGAGCCGCCAGGCGCACGTGGACGTCGGTGTACGAGGCCCCGTGGACGACGCCCGACGACGACAGGTCGAGGTCGTACCGGTCGACGTAGTAGTACGCCCAGGCCCTCTCGAGAACCATGAGGGCGAGGATGAGCGAGATGTGGGCGATCGCCCGCGGTTCGACGCGGACACCGCGACGGAATTGGAACGCGCCGTTGAGGAAATAGGCGATCGCGGTCACGATCAAAGTGACGAGTAGCGCGACGAAGATCCAGTCGACGATGAAGGACAGGAACGGCAGCCGGAAGACGAAGAAGCTCGCGTCCCGGTGGAAGAGCGGGTCGAGCCGTCCGAACGGCAGCGCGTGCTCGAACAGGATCCAGTGCTGCCACTGACCGGACGCCCCCGTGCCGAGGATGAGCGCGATCACGAGCGAGACCACCGTGCGCAGGAGGAAGGCGTACGGACCGACAGTCTCCTGGTAGCGCCGGACGAGCTCGTTGTCCCCGGCTAAGAGCATCGCCCGCGGCGCGACCGTGTCGACGATGAACAGCGAGACCCACAAAAGCGCCCAGGCGATGGCGATGAACACGATCGCGAGCACAATCTTCGTCACGGTGACCTGGCTCCAGACGCTGCCGAGGCCGTTCCAGTGGAACCAGAGGAAATTCGCGTAGAAGCCGGCGAGCCCCTGCACGACGAGAAGAAGGACGATCAGCGCGACGATGACCGCGACGATGACGACGTTGCGTCGCCTGGTGGGCGGCCGGAGGCGCGGCTCGGGCGAGACCCTCACGATTCGCTACGTCCCCGCCGGGACGAGGATGCAACGGCAACCGCCGTGCGCGGGCGGATGGAGCTGTCCGGTCGGGAACGTCGCGCCCGCTGCGACCAGCCCGGCGAGCTCGTTGTCGTCACAATCCGAGCAGCGGCTCGCCCCGTCGTCGACGAGCCAGGAAACCGGGACCCGCGCCGAGCGGACCACCTCGAGCGTGCCTGCGGCGAAGGCGTCCGTCGCGTAGTCGCTCGCCGTGTCCTCGATCCGCTCCGCCTTCCAGTCGCGGTAGGCGGCGCCGACGGCGTGCTGGAGCGACGCGACCTCGCCTTCGCCGTCGCGGAAGCTCCGGACGAGGTGGGTCGCGATCGCGGTCGCGATCTCCGTCCCGAGTTCCGTGGCGACCGTCTCGGCCGCGGCGCGTGACGCGGCGTCATCGGACGGGTCCGGGCCCGTCGACTCACCGTTCGAGCTCATCCGCTCCCGGGCGAATCTCGCCCCCTCGCGCCACACGGCGGCCAACGCTGGGACCGCCGCCACGGCGAGTCGCTGCGCCTCATCGGACAGGGAGGACAACGTCGACGGTTCCGTGCCCCGGGGCGCCTCGCGCAGGCGGTGCAGCAGCTCGTTCTGCTCGACCCGGAGCGCCCGTTTCAGCACGTGGACGAGCTCAGCGAGCGGAGCCTCGACGAGCTCGTCGCGCCGCCGCAGCAGCTCGCTCCGCTCCACGACGACGTCGCCGACGAGCAGCCCCGCCGGGACCTGCGCACCGTCCGTCTCGGGCGCGGGCCCGGACCCCTCGGCGAGCGAGGCGACCTTGTCGGGCGCGTCGATGGCGGGGCCGACCGGGACGGATCCGCCGACCACCGGTTCCGGGTCCTCAGACGCCACCGCGGTGGCGGCGGACGCCTCGCGGATCCGGGCGAACAGTTCGTCGACGATCGCGGCCCCCGAGACATCGGTCGCCGCGGCGGCCTCCGCATCGAAGTCACCGCCCGCGGGCTCCTCGGCGCGCTCTTCGGCCGGGGCCGGTCCGCCGCCCACCGTCACGTCGATGAGATCATCGGCGCCGGATTCCTCCCCGTCGCCGGCCTCCGGGCCGGCCGGTTGCCCGGACGGCTCGTCGACGACGACGCCGGTGGACACCGGTTCGAGTTCCGTCGCACGCCGTGCGACCTCGGCGGCCACACGCGCGTCCTCCTCCGAGCCGTCGAGACGCGACTGGACCGCGGCGATCGTGTCGGCCACGTGGGCGACCACCGACGCCAGCGTGTCCTTCCCGGCTCGCAGCTGCTCGATCTGGGAGTAGTAGACCTTCCGGCGCTCGGCGAGGTCCGAGAGGATGCGCCGGCGAACCTCGCGCGACTCGTCGATCATCGCCCGGCAGTCCTCTTTGGCGGCGTCGATCATCGCGTTCGCCGCGCCCCGCGCCTCGCTGACGATCGCGGCGGCTTCGGCCTCGCCACGACGCCGGAGCTCGTGGGTCGCCGCCTCCGCCTCGGCGACGATGTGGGCCGCCCGCGCCTCCGCCCTCGAAACAACGTCGTTCGCCGCGGCGTGGGCGACGTGGAGCACGCGCGCGGTCTCCGAACCGAGCGCCGCGGCGACCGTCGCCTCGTCGAGCTCCGGCTCCGCGGCACGGCGCTCGGCGTCGGCGAGTCGCTCGGAGAGCTCCCGTTGGTTCGCCCGCGCCTGCTTGAGGAGCTGACCGACGTCGACGAGGAAGCGGTGGACGGACTCCTGGTCGTAGCCGCGCCAGGCGACCGGGAACTGACGACCGGCGATCGCATCGGGGTCGAGGTTCGGGTGCGATGAGATCGTGATCGGTCGCGGATTCGCCATTTGGTGAAGCCTATGACCTCACCGGGCGCCCGGCGCTGGCACGAGCCTGCCGCCGAGCCGTTCGAGCGCGCGGACCGCTTGGCCAATCGACGAGACGGCGATGATCCGCAGACCCGGTCCGGCGTTCTCCCGGGCGGCCGCGGCGTTCCCCCGGGGGACCAGGAACACGGTCGCCCCGGCCTCGCGGACGGCGATCGTCTTCTGGGCGATGCCACCGATCTCCCCGACCGAGCCGTTGTTCGCGATCGTCCCCGTCGCCGCGATCCGACGCCCCCCGGTGAGGTCGCCGCGGTCGAGCTTCTCGATCAGCCCGAGCGTGAAAGAAAGCCCCGCCGACGGTCCGATGATCCCGTCGGCGTTGATCGAAACCCGGAAGGGCTCGTTCGTGTCGGTGTCGATCTGCTCCCCGTAGACCGGAAGACAGCTCGTCGCGTGCCCCGAGCGCCGGACGAGCCGGCCGGTCGTCGAGCCGACTTTGGCGCACGTGTAGACCGTTGCCGAGGACGGGCCGGAGCTCCTCAGCTCCCCGACGACGACGGACTTCGTCCGCGACGCAGCGGAGCCCAGCATGTGGAACGTGAGCGTCGTCGAGCGACCCGGCGCCACCGCCCCGATCGCGGCGACGAGCTGACTGAGCGAGGACGTCCGTGTCGACCCGACGGCGGTGATGACGTCACCGACCGGGAGCGTCATCGCGCTCGCCGCGCCCGGGAGGTCGGCGAAGACGACGACGCCGGACGGCACGGTGCTCGGGTGGTAACCGAGCTCTCGCAGCGCGACGAGGGCCGCCGACTGGCGCGACTTCGCCATCTCGACGACACCCTGTTCGTCGTAGGCCGCGGAGCTCGTTCCGCCGGTGAGCTCGGCGGCGGAGACGATCTCGGCGTGCCGGTCGAAGCGGTAGTACAGGTAGTCGAGTGCCGTGAGGTGGATCAGCTGCACGTCGGTGAGAACGACGGTCCCCCGGTGCGCGTGCGCCGCATCGGCCGGCACCGAGATGAGCAGGCCAACGTTGAAGGCGGTGCCTGGGGTGATCGCGTAGTACGGCACCGCCCAGCGCGAGGCGACGAAACCGGCGGCGAGGACGACGACGACGAA
>Ga0187875_10000546_pt1 | contig 30797 bp, 31 predicted proteins | sample June2016WEW_17_1_2_FD_132978 | JGI IMG/M metagenome (GOLD analysis project Ga0187875, IMG submission 132978) | Peatland microbial communities from SPRUCE experiment site at the Marcell Experimental Forest, Minnesota, USA - June2016WEW_17_10 | ecosystem: Environmental > Terrestrial > Soil >...
CACTTATTGCCACTTTATGCAAGTCAAAAGTTGTAAGTCCTTGACTGCCCGGTAGTGTAATTGGTAACACAGCGGCCTTTGGAGCCGTATTTCCTGGTTCGAGTCCAGGCCGGGCAGCCAAATCCTCATCTGGCCCCCCTCGGTGGTTCTCATGGCATGTCGAGTGCTTCCTGTGATTCCTGAGCTTGGAGTGCTCGTAAAGCATGGCCAGTATTTCAGAAGAAGAAATCCAGCAGTTGCTCCGAACGGTGGAGATGTTCGAAGCGATTACGCAATCCCAGCCCGAGGATTATCAATCCTGGGAGATTCTGAAGGAGGCCTACGCCAAGCTGGGTCGTCGCGACGACAGTCTGGCGGCCTCCAAGAGGCTGGCCAAAGCCCATATCTCCCTCGGTCAATTTTCTCAAGCCATCCTCGAGTACGAGGGCCTCCTTCAGGAGTTTCCCAATGACCCCGAAGTTCTCAAGGGGCTCAAAGAAATTGAGGCGAAAACCTCCCAACTTGCCGCCAATCGACAACCCTCTGGGGCGCCGTCACTGCGTGAGGACTCCAAGCCGACACCACTTGCCCCGGCGCTGGCCGCCGGGGCAGCGGCGCCCCCCTCTTCTCGTCCGCCACCGCCAGCAAATGAAGACGGTACCAAAGCGCTGATCGACGCGTTGATCGCGGAGAAGCTGCTCACGCCACAAGCCGTCGAGCCGCTGGTCAAACGCCTCACCTCCGGTCCCGCCAACTCCGGCGAGAGTCCGACGCCTGTCGTGCTCGCCCAATTGCTGGTCGAAGACCAACTGGTGAAGCTGGAAGACCTGCTCTCGGTGTTGGTCGACCGCAGTGGCCTGCCGTACCTGCCGCTGTCAACCTACGACGTGGACCGCGACGCTGTCTGCCTGTTGCCGCGGGAAATCTGCTTCGAAAAGTGCATCGTGCCGTTCGACTTGATCAGCCGTTCGGTACTGATTGCCACGGCGAACCCGCTCGACACGGCGGCACGCAGTCAAGCGGAAGTCATGTTGGCCTATAACGTCTTCTGGTACGTGACGTCTGCCGAAGAAATCCACACGGCATTGCGGCGCGCCCACGGCCTCGAATCCAAACATCCCGCGGGCGCCCGCACCTCCAGTCCTGGTAAGCCATGAAATCATTCGGAGAGAGAATTGCCGACACATTGCTGGCGGATGGGTTGCTGAACGAAGAGCAACTCAACGAAGTCCTGGATCTGCAAAAGAAACAGGGCGGCCGCCTGCTGAAGTTGCTGCTCGAGAAGCAGCTGGTCACCGAGCAGGACATGATGGTCAGCATGGGCCGTTGTCTGGGCGCGCACCCGGTCACGCTCGCCAAAATGCGCGTGCCGCAGGATGTAATCGATCTGATCCCCAAGGACCTCGGGCAGACGTACAAGATGGTCGCGGTGGCGCGGCTGGGCCGGAAACTGTTCGTGGCGATGGCGGACCCGCTCAACGTGCTCGCCCTGGACGATCTGCGGCGGGTCCGGCCCAACGTACAAATCATCCCGCTGATCAGCACTGAAAAAGCGGTTGCCGATTTCCTCAACAACGCCCAAACACAAGTGGGCGGCGGCATCGACGCGATTCTCAAGGATGTCGATGTCTCCGATGTTGAACTGACGAAGGACAAGCAGGAGGAAATCAACCTCGACCAACTCGTCACCAGCAGCGAGGAAGGCCCGGTGATCAAGCTGGTCAACCTCATGCTCGTCCAGGCCATCAAAGACCGGGCCAGCGACATTCACATCGAACCATTCGAGAAACAACTTCGTCTCCGCTACCGCGTGGACGGCGTGCTGTATGACTCGACTGCCCCACCGAAGGGATTGCAGTCCGCCATCGCGTCGCGCATCAAGATCATGGCGAACCTCGACATCGCCGAGCGCCGTCTTCCGCAGGATGGCCGCTTCCGCATCAAACTGGCCGGACGGGAAGTCGATTTGCGCATCTCCGTACTGCCGACTGTCCACGGCGAAAAGATCGTCATGCGCGTGCTCGACAAGGGCACCCTCAGCCTCAATCTGGACGGCTTGGGGCTGCCCCCCGACAATCTGGAGAAATTCAAGAACGCCATCGACGCACCGCACGGGATGATCTTGATGACCGGCCCCACCGGCTCCGGAAAAACGTCCACGCTGTACGCGGTGCTGACGCAACTGAACACCAGCGACGTGAATATCGTGACCGTCGAGGACCCGGTAGAATACCAAATGCTCGGCGTGAACCAGGTGCAGGTAAAACCCGAGATCGGACTGACGTTTGCCAGCGGGCTGCGTTCGATCCTGCGTCAGGATCCCGATATCGTCATGGTCGGTGAAATCCGCGACTCGGAGACCGCCGACATCGCGGTGAAGGCCGCGCTCACGGGACATTTGGTGTTGTCCACCTTGCATACCAACGACTCGCCCGGCGCCATCGCGCGGCTGGTGGACATGGGAATCGAGCCGTTTCTTGTCAGTTCCTCCCTGCTCATGGTATGCGCTCAACGTCTGCTCCGCAAGATTTGCCCGCATTGCAAGGAAGCCTTCAAAGTCCCGACGGACGTGACGTCCCGGCTCGGGCTCACCCATGAAGACGTCTCCGCCAACACCTATTACCGCGGTCGCGGCTGTTCCCGCTGCAAAGAGACCGGGTTTCTCGGACGTCTGGCGATCCTGGAGGTTCTCGCGATGACCAACACGCTCCGCGAGCAAATCCTCCACGACACCAGCTCCAAGGTCATCAAGGACCTGGCGTTGAAGGAAGGCCTGAAGACGCTGCGACTGGCGGGACTGGAAAAAGCCAGAGCGGGCCTGACATCCCTGGACGAAGTACTCCGAGTTTCGGGCAGCGAGGTCTAGAAACCATGCTCCGGCTCCTTCCTCGCCGTCGATCCCTCGCAAACCTGAGATTTTGGCGTCCCCGGAAACAGGATTGTGCTTTTCTGGCGGAAAAATTGGCGGTGGCATACCGGTTGCTCAGTAATCCAGCGAAAGACGTTCGGGAAACAAACAGGGATTAGTCAACATGAGATTGCCGTTTTTTCGCAGTTCGAAGGTCGAGACTACCAAGGTAACCGTGGCCGCCCCACCGCGTCCCGCGACGCCGCGCTTTACGCCGCCGCGCCCCAACCCGCCACCCACCTCCACCTCGACGTCACGGACGAACCTTCATTTGGCCGAGACGCAATTGATGAGTCATCCACTGAATGCGGCAAAAGTCGATCCGGAGTCGCCGGCTACCCCCAATGTTGAGAGCCGGCCTGCCGCCCCGACAAACGGGCAGACGATTGCCGTGTCGCTCAGTTCCATTACCCAGCAACTGCCTGGAAATTTTCTGGCCACGGTGGGTACGGAGAACATCCGCCGTATCACCGTGAACATACCCGCGGAGTGGGTGCTGCCGCAGTTGGCGCGGGGCCGCATTACCATCACGCTGGCTGACCTGTTGCCGTTGCTGCCCGAGGACGTCCAACGCCGACCGCTGCCTGCGGGCAACAGCCAACATGCCATCGTGCTGCCCCTGGCGGATATCGTGAGCGCGCTGCCCGTTGATTTGTTGCAGCCGCAGAACCAGACCGAGGTTGACCTCGACACTCCCGAATTTGCGCAATTCCCCAATCTCATCGACGAGGTCGCCGATAAAACCGCTGCGGAGGCGAAGAGCGCCGTTGAAGAATCCGCCCCGGTCGAGGAGATACAGACTCGCACGCCGGAAGTCGGCGCGCGGTCAGCCGAAGAGACGCCTGTGCCCGAGGCGCCGGCTCCCGCTCCCGGTTTGGAAGAGCAGCCAGCGCCGCGCCCGTTGGCCGGGAACATGGCCAGGCCCATTCCTGCCGCCAATGAAGCTCCGGCACAACCCGCCGCGTCCGAGGGCACTGACGCGATTACCGTCAGTTTGCGCAGTCTCGTCGCGGTCATGCCGGACCAATATTTCATCTGTCCGCGCACCGACCTGTGGCGGCGCATCGATCTCGATACGCGCATCGCGCTCCCGTCGGACCTGGTCGTGCCGCAATTGAGGATTGCGCGTGTACGCCTTCCGCTGGCGGTTGCCGTCGGCCTGATACCGCGCTCGATCCTCGCTTCGCCGCTACCGTCCATTTCCGATGAAACCATCCCGATTGCGTTGCAGGAGATCGTACCGCAATTGCCGGTGAATCTCTTCGCCAGTCAAACGAAACAGTCCGACCTCCAGGAGATCGACTTTAGCGACAACGAGATCCCGACTCCCTTCGCCGAGAAGAACTTCACCCCGGCGACCGTCGAAATCCGCGCTCCCGAGTCCGTTCAGTTGCCGCCCCCTCGTGCGACAGTCCAGCCCGAACAACCAGCGGAGACGGTCGAAGTCTCTTCCGTCGCGCTGGAAGACGAGGGCGCATCCATCTTCGCGGAGAAATCGGCCGCCACCGAGCCGACAGCCTCAGAAACTGTCGAGACCCGCGAGCCGGTGGTCGAGCAACCATCCGCCACTGTGGAAGCGAAAGCCGAATCACCGACATCGGCGGAGCCGGCTGTTGCCGAACCCGTTGCCGAGGCTGCTCCATCTGCCGCCGAGGTGACGGAAGAACCCATATTCGCCGAAGCTCCGAAGGCGGTCGAACCGCCTGCGGCCCCTGCGGAAACCGAGGCCGCCGAACCGATTACCGAAGTCGTCTCGCCGGCACCGGCCACAACGGAACCGGCTACGCAAGCTGAACCAGAATTGGTGGAGGCCGCCGCGGAGGCGGCCACGCCAGCGCCGGTCGCCGCCGAGCAACCCGTCACCGCACAAACGCCGCCGACAATCGAGCAGGTCGTGGCCACGCCGCCGCCGGCCGAGGTCGCCCCGATCGAGGAATCGGTTACGCCTCCGGCCGAAACGACGATGGAAGACGGGCAGGAAGCGCAGGTTCCCGAGCCAGCCACGCCCGCGCCGACTGTCGGGTCGACTACCGATCAAGTCCTCGCGAACCTCAACCGCTGGAGCCTCGCGGATCTCGCGCGGATCGAAGGGATCGATCCCATTCTCGCCCAGCGAATCATCGAATTTCGCAATACCCACGGTGGATTCAAGTCCATCGAGGACTTACACCAGGTTCATGGTGTCGGCCGGCGGCTGTTCCGCTCGCTGGCCAGCCCGTCGCGCCGTGGGCTCAACCGGCTGCTCGGGGTCGAGCACAACGAAGAGCTTACGCTGCAGGAAATCGTGCGGCTCACGAGCCAGCTTACGGGCGTGGCTGGCTGCATTCTCGCCATGTCCGACGGCGTGTTCCTGACCGGTGAACTGCCGCCGCACCTCGATCGCGAAACGATCAGCGTGTTCGCGCCCCAATTGTTCCGCAAGGTCGGGCGCTACATGAAAGAACTGCGGGCCGGACAGGTCACGCGGTTGTCCGTGTTCACCGACCAGCAACCGATTAGCATTCTGCGAGCGGGCGATATCTTCCTCATCGTCCTGCACGACAACCGTCACTTCAGCAAAGCGTTGCTGCGCCGTTGCGAGCGCATCAGCCAGGAACTGGCCCGGCTGTGCCGTCAGCGGACCGTCGAGTAAGGGAGCCCTATTATGTCGATCATCAACTACGTCAACAAAGAAATCCAATTCAAGATTGTCTATTACGGTCCCGCGTTGTGCGGCAAGACAACCAACCTGACGTACATCCACAGCCAGGTGGCCGAAGCGCACAAAGGGGAACTGGTCTCGCTGGCCACCGCGGCGGACCGCACGTTGTTCTTCGACTTCCTGCCGCTGAACGCGGTCGTCGTCAAGGGGTTCAAGACGAAATTCCAACTGTACACGGTCCCTGGCCAGGTCATTTACAATGCCACGCGCCAACTCGTGCTGCGTAGCGTCGACGGCGTCGTCTTCGTCGCCGATTCGCAGTGGGACAAGATGGAAGAGAACATCGAGAGCTTCAAGAACCTCGAAGAAAACCTCGTCCGCCAGAGCACGAGCCTCGATCAGATTCCCTACGTGCTCCAGTACAACAAGCGCGACCTGGGGAATCCTGCGCCCGTGCACTATCTTGATTTCGTGTTGAACAACCGCAGCGTGCGCGTGCCGAGCTTCGTGGGCATCGCCACGTCGGGTCAGGGCGTGTTCGCCACGCTCAACGCCATCTCGCGGCTCTTATTGCAGAAGTTCGCGCGTGAAAACGAAACCGCGTCCGCCAAACAGCAGGCAGCGCCGACCGCGACCGCGCCGGCATCGACCGCGCTGTCGGGGATCGCGGCCGCCGCGGCGCGCCGTTGACCCGCGCGTCCAACGCCATCAGACGTACCGAAGCGACACATATGCAGGCACTGGCAATCCTGACGATTCAATCCGCCGAGCGCCTCCTCAAAGCGCTCGAAGAATACCTCGACCATTCCGAGGCGTCCTATGCGCTGATCATCGACCGGGGCGGCGCCATCCTCAGCCAACTCGGGGAGATTCCTCCGTCGGTGGACGTGATGACGCTATCCGCGCTGGCGGCGGGAAGCTTTGCGGCAACGCGCGAGTTGGCCCTGCGCGTGGGCGAGGCCGAGTTTACGGCATTGCACCAGCAGGGCAAGAATTCCCAGATCCTCATCTGCTCGATCCAGGATGAAGCGATGTTGCTGACCGTCTTCGGTCCGAAGACGACGCTGGGGTTGGTGCGTTTCTATTCGGCCCGGGCCGTGAAACAAATCAGCACAGTGTTGGATCGGGCGCGGGGCGAGTCCCGGATCCCCATCGATCTCGGCCACGAAGTCACCAGCGGCCTTCGGGACGTGTTCCACGAGCCCACGCTACGCAAGTAGCCGCGGGCTCGTGTTCTGTCGCAGTTCAGGGCTGCCCCTCACCTTAATCCTCTCCCCGCACGCGGGGAGAGGAGATAAAGTGCGGTTCCCTCTCCCGTTTCAAGGGTGAGGGTTTGTTTTCCCACCCTGCCGCACCCATCAAATCAAGCGTGTCGCAGCACTAGCACGTCCCCCAGCCTCCCCCCAGCGCAAACACTGCGCCCGACTTCCACCATGCTGGCAACGACGTGCCCAGATTAAAGCATGGAGTCCCGCCTCGCCATTGGCGAGATGATCGCTGCAACCACAGAAGAATTTCTCCTCCGCAAGCTGACGATGTGAAACATGTGCGGTCGAGCGCGCACACCGCAGGTGATCTCGATTTCGGAAGCCTCTGGCGAGCAACCGCCGTGACGGTCGCGGCGTGGGACTACTGGGTGAGACGGAAGAGAATGTCGTTCGCTATTTGCGTGAAATACGGCTGCAGTTGGGATGGATCGCTGGCGACCAGGGCCAAACCAGTCGGCAATTTCGGGTTGTACGTCGCACTGTTGGTCGCGTTGGCCACTTGTGCAAGAAAGGCGCTATTTACAGGATCGTTCTTGTCACCACCCAGCCCGATCGAATACACAAGTATGTTCTGGTTCTGCATCTGGAGGGCCAACTGTTCACACTCGTATTGGGAGTCTGCGATAATGCCATCGGTTTCAAACTTCTCGGGATTACCGTTTTGGGGCGACGTATAGGTGCTGACGTTGCAACCGCACCCTGAGCCCATCGAACCGTCCTCCGGAGCTGTACACTCAGCCGTTCCCTGGGCCCTAAGAGACGTATTCGTTGGGAAAAACGCGGCCCCGCTACCGGAGATGTCGTAGCCACCAAAGTTAAAGATCTGCCCACAACTCAATTGTTGTTGGATCATGTTGGCCCTCCCGTCCGTGAAGAAGACGACGACCTTGAGCGCGACCTCGTTCGCAGGAACAATAACACTGTTCTCCTGAGCGAAAGCATCGGCCAACCCGCCCACGGAATAGGTGCCCCCACCCCAATTCAGATTGTCGGCTGCCGTCGAGATGTCTGCTATAAATGGTTGTTCCATGGGGATGTCCTGTGTGGCCGTGGAAGCAAAACTGGCCATGGACGCCTCGTCAATGGTATCGCTAAAGAAACTGACGAAAGTGCTGACTGCACCGGGAAGAGCGGCCCCGCCCTTTGTCGTTCCCGTTATTGGATCCATCGACCCGGATCTATCCAACACCAGTGCCAGAATCACCTTCGTGCGCGTGGATTGGGCGCTCTCGCCCACCGTAAGCGTCTTCCACGAAATCCCGCCAATCGCGGGCATCACGCCGATGAAAAAGGTGTTGATGGCAACCGTGGCCTGGACATTGAGAACCGTGTTGTTGTTGCTATCCTTGGAAAAATTGATGGTGACCGTCGGCGGGGCGACATCACGGCCGCAGGTGCCGTAATTCATGGCGAACGTGTTGCTGGCAATCATGCTGGCATTGGTCGTTCCCTGCCAAAAGTTGCGCATGCCGTTCAGACACGCCGAATCCACCGCTTTGGACAGCCTGGCTCTGCTGATGTAGGCGAAACCCAGATCAACTCCCAGTCCAACGAAACCAATCATTACGACGAGCATGAGAACGAACATCAGCAATGTCTGCCCCTGTTCGCGTTGTCGGAAACGATGCGCTATTTTTCGCATAGCACCCATGAATCCCTAAAAGTAAGCGACGTCGTAAAATTGGTTCGTGACCGTGAAGCCGTTTAGATTACCAACCAGAACGTTGCCCAGCGGCGTCGCTGGCTTGAAGTCGTAAAATACTTCGGCCACAAACGTGGTTTGATTGGATTGCGGTACGGCTCCGGTCGTGGTCGCGGGTATAGGCATCGTGGCCGCGCCATTCAGAGACCCGATCTTGCTCGGTTGCGTTAGCTTCCCCTCCGAAACCTGATTCGAGATCACATAGCTCTTACCGGTGTTGAACACGGCGGAAATGATCACCTGCCCGCTCGAATTGATGTTGAGCGGGCTCGCCTCAGCGATGACGTCCGCGATGGCATTTGAGATCGCGGCGTCAGTGCTGCTCGCTACCGAACCACGCGCCGCGAAATTGGCCCCCTCGCGAGACAGGTTGATGATCACCTGCCGCGTGGAGATCGCCCGGCAGAAATCGATCATCCCAAACAGCAGGAATAGAGCGATGAATCCAACCAACATGAACTCGACCAATGCCTGGCCGGATTGGCTCCGTCCCATCGACATCCATTTGCGCGTCAATCTCATCGGAGGAAGTTAATTATCCATGGCGGGGTTGAACGGTTCGTTTCGGAATGCCGTACTGGTCGTGAACGTGTACGTGTTGTTCGGGAAATACCCCCCGACCGGCGTAAGCAGCTTTAGTCCGGTCGTTAACGATATGATAACAGTCTCTTGCGGGCCGCCCGCATAGTTGGTTATCCCGCCACTGGTGATCGTGATCTGCGAAGCGTTTTGGGCGTTAATTAAACCAGCCGAGTACTGCTCGGCGACGTTAATGATCGACTGGACACGCGACTCCGGGCCGTTCGTGTTGCTCATGTGCTGACCGGTCACTGCGTATCGACCGGCTTCGCGAAGCGCGTACGACAACGTCTCCTGTGTCCAGAAAAGTCTTCCGAAATCCAGGATGCCGAATGTGAGTAGTATGAAGAGTGGCAAAACCAAGGCAAACTCGACCATGGAGTTTCCGCAACGGGCAGGAACTCTCCTGCCAACCTTGATGGCTATCATCTTGAGCAGTTTCACGTCTGCCTCCCCCAAGAGACTGCGACCTCCGCGCACATTACCACATTTGTTACCGTTGTCCACAGTGGATTTTATGCATTTTTCGTGCCGATTCACCTTGATACCGAGTGACTTGCCGCTTCCGGCCACTCCCGCCACCCTGCACGCCAAAACCTGCCTGAGAAAGCCGTCGATGCTACTGCTCCCGCCCCAACGACTTGCCATCTTCCGAGGGCCGTTCCTCTGTCCAGCCGGTGAACAGTCTGTTCGAATATTGTAAACCCCGCTGAACAACACAGGTGTTGCAAACCCGCAAGAATCCCTGTCATTCCGGCGAAACATTCTCAGTCGTCACCGCTTCAACCACCGGCACCGGTGCACCGGCTCTCCCGCCGCCACAAACTCCCTCTCGAAGTCCGTCTGCGCTTCCGGCGGCAAGACGACGGGGTCCGCTTCCATGAATCGCGCGCTTCCCTCGAACACTCGCTGAATCCACTCGAAGTATCCCGCGTGGTCGGTGGCGCAATTGACCGCGCTGCCGGGTGCCATCGTCCGGTGCAGGTCGGCGAGGAAGTCCGGCGATATGAGCCGGCGCGCATGATGTCGCCGCTTCGGCCAGGGATCCGGGAACAAAATATGGTACGTCGAAACCGATCCATCGGGGATGAGCTTCGACACCAGGTACATCGCTTCCAGGCGAACGAGCCGCACGTTGTTCAAGCCGCCGCGCACCGCCCTTCGATCCACGCGGCGCAGCCGACGAAGCAACCGCTCCACTCCCAGGAAATTCCGCGTCGGATACGTCGCCGCCGCCCAGAGTAGAAACGAACCCTTGCCACAGCCCAAGTCGATCTCAACGGGCTGGCTGCGCTCGAACACCGCCTGCCAATCGAGTGGTTCAAACCAATTGGCCGGTTTGTAAATGACCGACGGACTGTCATCGCCCCGTGTCGGGCTGCTGGACGATGCCGGCTCCGCCGCGATAGAAGGTTGACCCGTGGGTTTCATCGCGAACTCAGTCTATTGCCCAAACGCGCGGGTGACAAGCGGCTCGTTGCCCCCGACGGACCCGAAGCGAACCGCTCAGGTCGCCTGCCCGTTCTCCAAAATCGGATAGGCCACGCCGGTGAGAAGAGAGTTGATGGCCTTCAGATTGGACAGCACATCCAGGTGGATCGCGCTTGTCTCGAACGATTCCTGGAGCCCCTCCTGCAAACGGTGGAAATGGCGGTTGCGCAGGTCGCGTTCGAGTTCGTTGATCTGGCGCTTGCGTTGGAGCAACTGCTCGGCAAGGGCCTTGTCCCGGCTGGCAAACGCCGAGATCGCAACATCGAAGTTCTCGAACACCTTCTGAAAGAACCCGTCCAACTCGACCGCGCCTTCCTTCGAAAAATCCACATGCAAGGTGATCTTCTTCCGCGCCAGGTCTGCCAGGTTCTTGTCGATGATGTCGCCGATGTTCTCCAGTTCGGTCGCGAACGTCAGCAAGGCGATCTCACGGCGTGACTCCTCGGGACGGAGCGCCCGTTCGGAAACCTGCGTGATGTACGTTTTGATCGCGTTATTCAGCGAGTCGACTTTGTCGTCCTGTTTTTGAACCGCATCGCACAACGTCTCGTCGCGCTGTTGGAAACAGCGATACGCATCGTGCAACATCCCGCGCACGATGTCGGCCAGGTGCAGAATCTCGCGCGTCGCCTGCCCCAACGCGAGCGCGGGACTCGCCAGGGCCGACGGTTCGAGGTACCGCGGCCCAAATTCGTCTGTTGCCACGGGCCGTTCCGGCACGAACTTCTCCAGAAGTCCGGCAACGACCCCCACGGTCGGCAGGAACACCGCCGTGAGAGCCACATTGAACAATGTGTGGGCGTTGGCGATCAATTGCATGTCGCCGGACGGACTGAGTGGCTTCAGCGCCTTGACCAACCCCGGCAGAAACGGCATGCACACCGCCGTCCCCACCAGCTTGAACAGCAAATTGCCGATCGCCATGCGGCGCGTCTCCGTCCGCGCGTACCCGGCGATCAATCCCGTCACCGCGACCCCCACGTTGGCCCCGATGACCGTCGCCAGCGCCGCCCCCACAGTCAGCACTTGCTGTACGCACAAGGCAATCGCGATACCGATCACGGCGGTCGGGCTCTGCAATCCGACTGCCAGCAACGCGGTAAAGGCCACCAGCCACCAGGGATGATTCTCCAACAGCACCAGCACATGGCGAATTTCGGCGCTGTCCTTCCACGGAGCCACCGCCTCCGTCAACACCGCAATCGACAGGAGCAGGAACCCGACGCCCAGCAGTAGTTGCCCGATTCCGCGAACGTTCTGCCGTTGGCTGAACAAATATAATGGCGCGCCGGCGGCGATGAAGATCGCGTTGTAAACGTAAAACTTAAACGCCAGGAGCTGGACCGTCACCGTGAAACCAATATTGGCTCCCAACATCAGCGCCAGCATGTGCCCCAACGTCACGTAGCCCGCGTCGATGGCTTCGTCGGCCAGCAACGATACGCCCGTGCTGCTCGGCAGCGAGGCCGAGATCAGAAACCCGGTCGCCATCGCGCGCGTGTTTCCCTTGGTGGCCGTCCGCAGCCAGCGCCGCAGTTTTGCGCCAAACGCCCGGTCCGAACCGACGCGCAAATCGTGGATGCCGAGAAGCATCAACGCGATTCCGGCAAGGAAATTAAAGCAGCTCAGCAAATCCCGTTGCCTCCTCCGTCGCGCCGGCTCAGTGAGGTGAATCTGGTGGCTAGGGTCAGAATCGAACTGACGACACCTGCATTTTCAGTGCAGTGCTCTACCAACTGAGCTACCTAGCCACCGGAAATTTTCTGGCGCGAAGCGGCCTTTATGTCTATCGCACGCGCGAAGGAGTGTCAAGATTGCGGGTCAGCCTGTCCCAAAGGATGGCGTGCGCAGGTGACGCTCCCGAAGACCGAGGAAGCGAAACCGAAGCAGATCGAAGTCAAGGTCAGCTAACGCCGAAACGGCATTACACGCTGGGGCTGGGCCCGTTGACGGGCTCGGCCTTTGCGCTTTCAGCGGACGGATGGAGCAACGCCGACACTTCTTCCTGCACTTGCGCGAGCTGATCGAGCCGCAATTTCGGATCGGGAATGGTGAACGATTCGCCCGTGCGCGCGTGCTCATAAACCAGCAACTCCGCGCCGCTGTCTTCCTGCACCGTATCGCGATGCTTCAAAATGCGTTTCCGCTCCAGCATCACCGCCAGGATGTACCGGGTCGACGCGTGTGACGGGTCGGTGGATTCGACCAGTTTCCTCAGCAACGTCTCCGCAGTCTCCTTCTGAATCGCTTCGGGCGGTGGCGGCGGCGGCAATTTGTATTCTCCCTGCCAGTACGAAATCACGCCGTCCCGCGTCGCGCTCGCAAAGCACGTGACGCACAAATCGCGCCGCGCGTACCCCGCCGCGTCCATGCTCAACAGCGTGTGGTACGCCTCTTTGTCCGCGAACGGCCGTTGACAAGCGGTGCACGCGTCCGCGCGAGTTTGAATATCCCATTCCGTCATTTTTGTTGCGAATTCTGCCCGTGATTATAAGATGCACTCGTTCGTTTGTCACGTTCGTATGGATTTCTTGATGAGGAGGGGATTTTTCTTTCTTGTGTTGCTCGCCGCGCTGGCTTCCGGCTGCGGCCGCAAAAACTCGGGCCGCGCCGATTTCGACCGCGGTCTTGCCGAATACAAAGACGGCAGGTACGACAAAGCCGCCGCCGATTTCGAGCGCGCGCTTTCGTCCGTGCAAACCAACGCGCTCGCGCTCAACTTCCTCGGCGTGTGCCGCCTCCAACAGGGCGACACCGACGCCGCGCTGCGCGACCTTCGCAACGCCCTGCGCCTCGACCCCAATTACGTCCCCGCGCGCTACAATCTCGGCCTCGCCCAACTCGAACGCGGCCAGGGCCCCGACGCCGTGGCCAATCTCCGGCAAGTCGTCCAGAGCAGCGCCGCCCCGCCCGATTCGTACTACCAACTCGGCCTCGCCTACATGCGCGTCTCGGCGTGGGGCCAGGCGGAAGACGCCTTCAAGCATTATCTGACGGGCAACCCGAATCCCGCCGAGACGCTCAACTGCCTCGGCATCGTCGCCGCCCGCAAACGCGATTTCGTCGCCGCCAAACATTGGTTCGAGCAGTGCATCACCGCCGAGCCGGGGTTCGCCACCGCCTACCTGAACCTCGCCAACCTCGAAAACCAGCAGCTTGGCCAGAAGAAGGAAGCGCTCGCGAACTACGAGACTTATATTGGCCTCGTCAAGGCGCAGCCACGCGAGGACGTTCACCTCGCCATGCTCCAGGTCCGCCAGGAATTGGCCGGGACCGGAAAACAAGCCGCGCGCGCACCCGAACCGGCCACGCCGCCCGTTCAACCACCGCCGCCAGCGCCAGCGCCGAAACCGGCCGCCGCGCCGCCACCGGTAGTCGTTGCACCCAAACCGGCCCCACCGGCCCCGCCGGCACCCTCAACGGTTGTCACCGCGACCGTGGTTTCCGCCACGCCGCCCGCGCCTCCCCCGCCTCCCCCGCCGCCGGTCAAGAAAGTCCGCACGCCCATGGCCGCCCACACGCTCAAGCCGGGGGATCGAACCAAAGCGCTGGCTCTGTTCAACACCGCCGCCAGTCTCCAACGCCAGAACAAGCTTGCCGACGCCATCGCCCTGTACGCCAAAGCCGTCGCCGCCGACCCGTCGTATGCCCTCGCCTACTACAACCTCGCCATCGCCTACGCCAATATCGGCCAGACCGAGCGCGCCCTCGACAACTACGAACTCGCCCTCATGGCGGACCCCAACTACGTCAACGCCCGATTCAATTACGCCATCCAATTACAGGTCCAGGGCTACTTCGACGATGCCATCGCGCAATACAAACGGGTCGTCGCCGCCAATCCCAACGACGCCACCGCCCATCTGTTGCTCGGCCGACTCTACGCCCGCGACCGCGCCACCTACGCCGAGGCCCGCGACCATTACCAGACGTTCCTGAAACTCGCGCCGAACTCGACCCTCGCCCGCGACACCCGCCGCTGGCTCGACCAGAACCCGTAACCGTCTTCCGTTGTAGCCGCGAATCTTATTCGCGGGCCGCCAAATCCGTCTATTCCTCGCCGTTTCCCCAAAGCTGTCACCCTGAGCCTGTCGAAGGGTCTCTGTCGTTTCTGCCTTCCCGATTGGCTTCGCTCGGCACGAAATAAGGCATTTTGACCGCCATCCGGGGTGTCCTACCCCAGAAACTTGGCTTTGTTTTTGGCTTTGTTTTGGTAACTTTTCAACGCCGGCTTGAACAAACTTGGCTTTGTTCTGCAAAAAAACTTTTTTGGACGACCCCCTTCCCCGGTAGGGCGCGGTGGCCCACCGCGCCGCCCCTATCTGCTTGTAGGGCAGCCGGCCCAGTTTACCCCGATTCCCAGATCGGGGCTGCCGTCGTACTTGGATGTTTCGCGTGGGACGTTTGATGTCTAGCGCCAATCTGTCCCAACCCCTATGTCAAACAACAATACATTACCGTATATCGCACCTTGATATCCCTGTCAACTCCAAACTCGCCACAAATGCCGACGATGGAAAGCGACTTTTGTAGCCGCGAAACTCTTTCGCGGCCAGAACACACCGCGAATAGGATTCGCGCATACAATGACAGCGTCAAAACGTACCCTGCCGCCTCACCGCCCGGCCCGGGTCCGGTTGTAGCGGCGCTTCTGTGAAGCGCCCATTCCTTCGTCGTTTCTGCCCCTCCCCTTGTAGGGCGGCAATGCCCGCCCGCCCGCCGTAGCCTGGGCGAAGGCGGACTGTTTAAGCTTGCCCGCCTCAGGTGGGTATCCCGCCGCTCCGGTTGTTTTCCCCGAGCCCACCGCCCGGGAGGGCGAACCTCCCGGCGAGCCGAAGCGCAGCGGATCGTGAAAGTTCAGACTCAGAACTTCTCTGGGACGAAAATTACAACGTCTCCCGTCTCGACGTAGTCTCGGTTAGTGCTAAAAAATGCTACTGCATTAATTCCAACATCGTTGAGGCTGGTTATGATCGCATAGTAGACAGCTGCTGTGGTTGGTTTGTCACAAAGAACCGGTCGTCTGACTCCATTCACGGTTTCATAAGAAACCAAATCAACGCCCTCGTTCTCATTTGTACTGCCAACATAAAAACACAGGCAGGGCGGTTTGACCTCGGGTCCAAGCCTTTCAGCTTCTTCCTGATTCTCTACTATCGTCTGGTCGGGGTGGTACTCAAATCCACGACGGTCAGCGTTGTGGGGGCGCAAAAACCGCGCCCGGTCGAGCATCTCCCTAAATCGGGTGGCGTAGCTATGCGTTTCCCAATCCATCAAACCAAGACGAACACGTATTGGAATCTTTGGAACTTTTTCAGTTAAGAAAATGAAATCACGAATTTGCTTGTCCGTTATTCTTCTCGGTTTCTGGTTAGCTCGAAGCTCGTCATTTGCCTTGCGAAGCCCCTCTACCCGCTCGCTTACCTTGCTTGTCTCCCATAGTCCAATTGGAAGACATGCCAATTCACCCGCTAGTCCAAGGATTAGAAGAACCTCGCCGCGCTTTTTCAATTTTGTCCCCCTCAATGATACAGGCAAAAGGTCGGACGACCTTTCGGGCGTGAGGCGCTTTTGTATCCACTCTACTTCAAGGGAAACGCCTATTAGCACTGACAACGTGAAAACGACATCCAGCCAGCCCCACCACGGAATAAATGAAAGCATGGAAACAAACGATACTATGGAAGCATACAGAACCACAATTGGCCTCAGAATCACGGCGATTTGCTGATGAACTACTTATCTGGCCTTGATCGTTCTTGGGTCTTTACATTGGGAATATGACTAGGAAACTGTTTGTGAACCCTCTTTCTACCCCACCGTTTGTGGGGCGGCCCCTCCTTTACCAGATAATCGTAATATTGAGCAGCCGAATCTCCTCAATCAACAAACCTTTACGTCAGGCGTTTGCCTTCCACCTTCCTCAGACCAGCGACCGTGCGCCCGCTTTTCCCCAAACTACGCCTCGTAAACCGCGTTGCTTCACGGCACTGGTCAGCGCCGACGCCACTACCGGAACGTCTCGGCCAAGGCAATCGCCTTGAGCATCGCTTTGGCCTTGTTGACAGTCTCCTGAAACTCGTAGGCCGCGTCGCTGTCGGCCACGATGCCGCCGCCGGCCTGGACGTATGCCACGCCGTCCTTCAACAACGCCGTGCGCAGCGTGATGCAGCTATCGACGTTCCCATTGAAACTAAAATATCCCACCGCCCCGGCATACGGCCCGCGCTGGCTTTGCTCCAATTCGCTGATGACCTGCATCGCCCGAATCTTCGGCGCCCCGCTCACCGTCCCCGCCGGGAACGTCGCGCGCATGAGATCGTACGCGGTGCGGCCCTTCGGCAACGTGCCTTCGACGCCGCTGACGATGTGCATCACGTGCGAATATTTCTCGATCACCATGAACTCCGGCACGCGCACGCTGCCAAAATCGCAGACGCGCCCGATGTCGTTGCGCGCGAGATCGACGAGCATCAGGTGCTCGGCCCGTTCCTTTTCATCCGCCAACAACTCTTTCTCGAGCCGCGCGTCTTCTTCGAGCGTCTTGCCGCGCCAGCGCGTCCCGGCAATCGGCCGTATCTCGACCTTCCCCTCCTCGCAACGCACGTGCACCTCGGGCGACGCACCCACCAGTTGAAATCCGCCGAAATCGAGCAGGAACATGTACGGCGAGGGGTTCACCGACCGCAACGCGCGATAGATGTCCAGCGCCGAGGCCCTCGTCTTCGCCTGGAACCGTTGCGCGAGCACGACCTGAATGATGTCGCCGGCGCGGATGTACTCCTTGGCCTTGACGACCATCTCCGCGTGGTGTTCGGGCGCCATGTTCGAATCGACGTGGATCTCGGGCGCTTCCTTGCGAAATTCCAGCGCCCGGTCCGCCAACGGTTCCTGCAATTCGCGGATGATCTCGTCGATCCGCGCGCAGGCGGAGACGTACGCCGCCTCCGGTTTGCCGTCGATGTGCGCGTTCGCCACGACTTTCAGCGTCTGGCTGACCCGATCGAAAATCAGGATCGTGTCCGTGATCATAAAACACAGCACGGGCGTGTGCAGATCGTTGCGCTCGGGCTTCGGAACGCTCGGCTCGATCTGATGAATGTATTCGTACCCGATGAAACCGACCGCCCCGCCGGTAAATCGCGGCAGGCCGGGAACCGCCACCGGCTTGTATTGCGCCATCTCGGCTTCGACCGCCTGGAGCGGATCGTTGTGGTCCGCCTTGTCGACGCGAATCACCTTGTGTGGATGCGAGCCGATGAAGGAATACCGCCCGATGTGTTCGCCGCCCTCGACCGATTCGAACAGGAACGAGCCGCCGCTCTTGGCCATCTTTTGGTAGGCCGACACCGGCGTCTCGGCATCGGCAATGATCTCCCGATACACGGGAATCAGGTTGCCGTGCCTGGCCAGTTCCAAGAACTCGGTCTTCGTCGGCGTGAACATATCTCGTTCCGTTATTCTCTCTTCACTCCCGCCCGATTGTAGCCGCGAATCTCATTCGCGGCATGTGTTCGACCGCGAAAAGGTTTCGCGGCTACAAAGCAACCGCATGTCATTTCTTCCCGTACACCTTTTCGGGATCGACGATCCGCGGCTCGGTCACTTTGACCTCGCCCTTGACGATACTACGGAAGAAGCACGATTGATAGCCTTCGTGACAGGCCGCGCCGCTCTGCTCGACCTGGATCAGCAGCACGTCCTTGTCGCAATCGAACGCCACGTCTTTGACCTTCTGCGTGTGGCCGCTGGTCGCGCCCTTGTGCCAGTATTCCTTGCGCGACCGGCTCCAGAACACCGTCTCGCCGATGTCCAGCGTCCGCTGCAGCGATTCCTTGTTCATCCACGCCACCATCAACACGCGGCCCGTGGATTGTTCCTGGACGATCGCGGGGATCAACCCGTTCGCGTCGTATTTCAGTTCATCGACTATGCTCATAATCGCACGCAAATGCCCTTCTCTTTCAAAAACTTCTTCACGTCGGCCACCTTGTATTCGCCAAAGTGAAAGATCGACGCCGCCAACACCGCGTCGGCCTTCCCCTTGGTAAGCACCTCGGCCATGTGATCGAGGTTGCCCGCGCCGCCGCTGGCGATCACGGGAATGTGCACCGCTTCGCTGATCGCCCGCGTCAACAACACGTCGTATCCCGCCTTTGTCCCATCGGCGTCCATGCTGGTCAACAGGATTTCGCCGGCCCCGAGCGCCTCGACCTGCCGCGCCCATTTCACCGCGTCGATGCCCGCCGGATTGCGGCCGCCGTGCGTGTACACTTCCCACCGCGGCCCGTGACTTCCCGCGCCCCGCCCGACGCTCCGCTTGGCGTCGATGGCGACCACGATGCACTGGGAACCGAACCGCTCCGCGCCCGCGCGAATCACGTCGGGCTTTTGCACCGCCGCCGTGTTCAGGCTCGTCTTGTCCGCGCCGGCCTTCAGCATCGCCCGAATATCGTCCACCGTCCGAATGCCGCCGCCGACCGTCAACGGCATGAAACATTCGCTGGCGGTGCGCTCAACGACGTCGATCATCGTCGCGCGGTTCTCGGAACTGGCCGTGATGTCCAGAAACACCAGCTCATCAGCGCCTTGGCGGTCGTATTCCTTGGCGCACTCGACGGGATCGCCCGCGTCGCGCAGGTTCAGGAACTTCGTCCCCTTCACCACGCGCCCGCGATCCACGTCCAGACACGGTATGATGCGTTTGGCGAGCATGAGGCGCACACAATACAACAGAGAGCGCATAGAATCCAGAATGAAGCCGACCGCAAATTGTAGCCGCGAAACTCTTTCGCGGTCGCTTTCTTGTAGCCGCGAATCTCATTCGCGGATAGAATCCTGCCGTGTCTGACCAACACCACCTCCGTCGCGTTCCCGTCTGGCTCCCAAACGACAAATCGATCGTCTATTTTATCACCTGCTGCACAGCGAATCGGCAGCCGTGTCTGGCAAACAATGACGCGCACCAAGCTATTCGGAACGCGTGGTTACGCCTTCCTGAGTGGCGTGTAGGACGCTACGTCATCATGCCGGACCATGTGCACTTCTTTGCGTCGCCCAATCAACGAGATGCCGATTTATCGAAGTTCATGCAAGCGTTTCGTTCCTTGGTGACGCGCCAACTGCGTCCGCTCGGTTCTCCGTATCCGCTTTGGCAGCGAGAATTCTTTGACCGGTTGCTCCGCGGCGGCGAGAGTTACGAAACAAAATGGCACTATGTCTGGCATAATGCCGTTCGTCATGGATTGGTCAAGCGCGCCGAGGATTGGCCGTTCTGCGGGGAAATCCACCCCTTGGAATCATAACCGCGAATGAGATTCGCGGCTACAAATCCTATCGTCTCCATCATTGCAGCGGCCAAACCTTTTCGCGGCCCGGGCAGCGACCGCGATTTCTACTTCACCTTGATCTTCGACAGATCGACGGACGGCTTCGGAAATTTCGGGTTCATCCGCTCGAGGGTCTCGACGATGATCTGGGACACGGCGAGGTTGCGGAACCATTTCTTGTTCGCGGGGATGACAAACCACGGGGCCGCCGACGTGCTGCACCGGCTCAACACAGCCTCGTACGCCTTCACGTAATCATTCCAACGCTTGCGCTCCTTGAAATCCGCCCCGCTGATCTTCCAGTTCCGCGCCGGATCATCGAGCCGCTGGTCCAGCCGAGCCAATTGTTCTTTCCGGCTGATGTGCAGGAAGAATTTGAGGATGGTCACGCCGCTATCGCTCATCAATTTCTCGAACCTGTTGATCTGGTCGTAGCGCGCCGACCAGACGGATTTCGGCACCAGCTCGTGCACGCGCACGACCAGCACGTCCTCGTACTGCGAACGGTTGAAGATGCCGATCTCGCCCCGCGCGGGCATGGCCTTGTGGATGCGCCACAGAAAATCATGCGCGGCTTCCTCCGTTGATGGCACCTTGAACGATGTGACCCGGCAGTTCTGCGGATTCAATCCCGTCATCACGTGCCGCACCGTCCCGTCCTTGCCCGCGGCGTCCATGCCCTGCAGGACAATCAACAGCGCCCGGCGACCTTCCGCGTACAGCCGATACTCGAGGTTGGCCATGCGCGCGATGTTCTTCTCCAAGTGCTCGTGCGCTTTGTCGCCCTTGTCGAACCCCGCCGTGTCATCGGGATCAAAATCCGCCAGCCGCACACTGGTATGCGGCGGCACGCGAAAGCGTTTGTCCATTCTCATAAGCGTTACCTCTCCGCTGTCGCCGTCATCCTTCCAGGTCGCCAACGATCTCCTCGACGATGTCTTCGATGGTCAGAATACCGACGTGTTTGCCTTCGGGGTTGACGACCGTGCTGATAGGGTGACGACCGGCGCGCAGGACGGGCAACAGGCGATCGATGCGTTCCGTCGACGCCACGAACTGCGGCTTCTGCATGAATTGTTCCGCCGTCTGATCGGCGCGACCGGTGTGTTCGAACAGGATTTCGTACACGTTCACAACCCCGACGATCTTCTCGCCGTCGCGCACGGGGAACCGGGAGAAGCCTGTCGTCTGCGACACCGCGAACAGTTCCGTCACGGGGATGTCGCGCGCGACCGTGACCGCGCGGGACATCGGCACCATGACGTCATCGACCGTTTTGTAGGGAAAATCGAACACGCCATCGATCATCTTGCGTTCCTCGGCGGTGAGCGCGCCGCCGGCTTCCCCTTCCTTCGCCAGGTGCTTAAGTTCCTCGCGGGTAACGAAGAAACTCTTCGGCGCCTCCGGGTTGCCGCTCAGCCGGACAAACATCCGCATGAGCAATCCCACCAACGACACCATCGGGGCGCACAACCAGGCCATCGCATTCAGCGCGTCGGCGATGGCCATGCACAGCCGGTGCGCGTAATGGCGGAAGAGCGTTTTCGGGACGATTTCGCCGAAGACCAGCAACAGGGCCGAGGCCACGAATGCCGCGCCAAACTCGACCCAGAAATTGTCGATGCGGAACAGGCGCACGGCGAGCACGGACGCGTACACGCCGACGAGCACATTGGCCAGGTTCGTGCCGAACAGCGTCGTGCCCAGCAGCCGCTCCGTGTTCTCGACGAACCCGTTCAGGATGATCGCGCGACGGTTCTTGCGCTCGACCTCGTGGCGCAGGCGGACGCGGTTCAGCGAAATCAGGCCGGTCTCCGCCCCCGCGAAGAAGGCGGATATCAACACGCCGAGGAGGATGATGAAAATGTACGGGAGAGTTTCCACGTCAGTCTCCCCCCTCCGCCGAGGCATCGGACGCCACTTCCAACAGGACTTCACCCACGCGATTCTTGAGGACCTTGCGCGCCGTGGCGCCAACATTGCCGACGCGCACCTGTTCGCCTTCTTTCGGGAGCGCGCCGAGCTGGGCGATCACCCAACCCGCGATGGTCTCGACGTCCGGCGCGTGCAGCGCGAGGCCGCAGTGCTCGTTGACGAGTTCCAACCGCGCCTTGCCGTTGATGAGATACCGGCGCTCGTCGAGTTTCTGCACCATGATCTCGCTCTTGTCGAACCCGTCTTCGATCTCGCCGACGATCTCCTCGAGGATGTCTTCGAGCGTGACCATCCCCTGGGTGCCACCGTATTCGTCGACGACGATGGCGACGGGGTGCTCCTGTTTCCGAAAACTCTTCAACAACTTCGCCACCGGCATCGTCTCGGGAACGAAATTCGGCAGTTCCACGACCTCATCAAGGTCGCGGGCGGGGTTGACGAGGAAGTCTTTGGCCTTGACGATGCCTTCGACGGTGTCCGGCGTCTCGTGGATGATCGGCACGCGGCGGTGTTTGATGCGCCGCAACACCTCGGTCATCTCCGGCGGGCTTAGCGAGTCGTCCACGCACTGCATATCCACGCGCGGGGTCATGATTTCCTTCACCGGCATCTTTTCGAGGGCGAGGATCTGGTTGACCATGTACCGCTCCTCTTTGCGGACCACGCCGGCCCGCTCGCTGACGGTGAGCAACGTGCGGTATTCGTCCTCGGTCGGGGCCGCCGAACGCACTTGTTGGTCGGCGAAGAACGGCCACTGCTCGACGCCCCGGACAATCACCGCCGACAACGCCTCGGCGGCGCGGCGCAGCCGGGAGGTCGAGGCGACCGTCCACTGGGTGGGCCGGGCGAGGTGCATGGCAAAAAATTCGGCGCTGCGAATGACCAGCGTCTTGGGCACGACTTCGCCGCACAACAGGATGAGGACCGTCATCACGGGCACCGCGAACGTTTCCGCCCGCTGGGGAATGAGCGTCCGCAGGATCGTGTAACCCAGGATGGCGGCGACGACGTTGACGACGGTGTTGCCGAAGAGGATGGTCGAGAGCAGCCGGTGCGGCTGGTCGAGCAACTCGTTGACGATCTGGCCCCGGACCGGGTGTTCCTGCCGCAGGCGGCGGAGCTGCAGCTTGCTCAACGAGAACAGCGCGATCTCCGTCCCCGAGAAGAAGGCCGACAGGGTCAGCAACCCTCCCAGCGCGAGCAGTTCCAGAATCAGCGTGATCGTCAACATGAGCGCCGCGGCAAGTCTATGAAACTTCCGCAGGCTGCGTCAATGATACGACGACGCCGGTAGAATATCCGGCCTGTTGCGGGCCCTGTCATGGCGGACCTGTTTTCTCGAAGCTCCGCCGATCCGGATGGACGCAAAACATGGTGTTGCCGCACCGCAACGAATGCTCGCAACCGGCGCGCTGTTCCTCCATCAGGCACACCGAGAACGGTAGATAATCACCGAGATACCTGGTCCGGCACTTTTTCAGATCCGGACGACGCCTCTGATGACTGACCTTTTCGTTGATCAAGGCGGGCCTGCCTTTTCAAATCGATGCCGATCCGGGTGGTAGCAATAGTCGCCAGAATCAAAACGTAACGCATACTCACAACCCGTGGGGTTTTCCACCAGGCATTTCGAGAGATGGAGAAATCCCTCCAGGCGTTTGGTCCGACATTTTTCCGGATCAGGAAGACGCTGCCGATCGCTAACCGTGTCGTCGGTCATGCTGCTAGAAATAGCATTTCGCCCATCGCAAATCGAGTAGTTTTCAGCGCCGGATGTCGGTCAAACACTTCCCAGATACGTCTTGCATTCCCCACACCCCGATGTATAAGGAGCTTGGAGAGTTGAGCAGGGGGTTCTCTAGGGATTTTTTAGGTGAGGTACGCTATAATTTCCGATGGGAAAAGGAAGGCTTGAACGTTCGAGCCTGAGTCTCGACTCTCCAATTTTTTTCTACCCCCGCCCGATCCCGCCGCCAAGACCGACCACCGGGGTCTGTCGGTCGCCGCTGCGACAACAGCGAGGCTTCGCCGGGCAACGAATACGGGAGAGGCATCAAGGCGAATCTGTCTTCTCGAATCTACGCCGATCCGGATGACGACAAATGACGCCAGAACCAAACCGTGTCGCATACGGGCACGTGTCGGGGCTTTCCACCAGGCATTGCGAGAGATCGGATTGCATGACATACCCGGTCCGACATATTTCTGTATCGGGAAGACACTTGTGACCGCTGACCGTGTTGTTGGTCATGCTCCTGGAAAGAGCATTCAGCCTGCCAGCCGCCAGTTCCCCCCTTGCCTTTTCGCCTGTCAGTCTTATGTTGCCATGGAGAGTCGAGAAGCTCTCTCGCTGGGCAAGGGCGTTACGCCGCATCTGGGAGCGGCTCGGGGTTGCAAACTGAGAGTTGAGCCTCGACTCTCCTTTTGTGTCCCGCCAGCCAAATCTCCTGCCGCCGAAACTGTGCCAAAATGAGTTGCCATCCCGGCGATTGGGCGTATCCTCCGCCGGAGAGTCGAGGGCAAGGAGGGTCTGTCAGAATGGACCGGTCCCATTCGGAAAGTTTACGTGTCGGCTATGGATACGCAATTATTCGAGGCCCATCTTCAAGTCGAGCGGAAGCAAATCACATTTGACCTGAGAGAGAATCTGCGCGGGACGTTCTTGCGGATCACCGAAGAGGTCAGTGGCCGCCGCAACTCAATCATCATCCCGACAACGGGCCTGGAACTGTTTCGAGACTCGCTCAACGAAGTGATTACGTTCACCCAGACTCCCGTGGGCAGTAGAACCGTCCTCCCATTGGGGCAACGGAACGCCGAGACGCCGTCCCCCTTGACGGTTCAGCAGATGTGACCATGGGGAGTTAAGCGTCGAATCCTCTTTTGGTTCGCATCCAAAACTCTCGCTGAGGACTCTCCATGAGGGCGAACGCTCTTTTCTTGCGACCAGAGCCGCCCGATCAGGGGTCAGATGGAGTCCTCATCGAAACCGGCGAAAAAAGCATCATCGAGTTCCCCCAAGCCGTTGAACAGGGCGGTCAGCCTGGGCCAGCATCGGCATGACAGGCTCGTCCAGGCTGTAGGAACAATTCTGGCAACGGTGCAAGGGCGGATCCCAACCCACTCCGCATTTGGGACAGGTCTTTGGATATTGCTGTCCCGGCAGATGAACTTCTCCATGACAGGTCGGACAATGCACCAGTTCTCGTTTCATTTCCGGAGAGAACTTCAGCCGGTGCCGGCATCGAGGACATTGATGGATCGTTACTGTTTCGGGGATCGTCGTGGGCGTGCTACAGTCGGGACACTCGATAGTCCACCCAGCTCCCGCATCATCGGCAACGAGATGGTTCCCGCATGACCCGCATTTGAAGAAAATGTCGGGCATCGCCTGCTAACCTCAACCAATAAGTAGTGTACGGCTCAGTGGCGACCGAGGACAAGAAAAAAATAATCGCCGTTTCCCCAAGGATAATAAATGGCAGTGCAGCCTCCGGTCATCCCCCCAAGGCTAGGTGCTTCGACAGGGGATGTCGAAGCGAGAGAATGTCGATGTCCACACTGCCAGGATAATGTCCGGCCTCTGGCGGGCTCTGTCAATCGTGACCCGATGAAACCTCACGGTTTCCCTTTAGGATAAACGCGTGCGTGGGACGGGAACGAGTCGACCGGACCGCATCGGGAAATTACGTTTCGAGGCGGATGCCTGCGAGGTTGGGCCTGGTTAGTGAAATGGCCCGTAGCCCGTCTTGCACACAACACACAGCCAGTCTCGGCACGCCACGAGTCTCCGGGCATCCTGGAGCCGCACAAGTTTGCCCCCCGTATCATAACACTTCTGGCAAAACGGCCCCTCCTTACCAGTGCCGTTGCCATTGCCATCGCTCCGTTTCCGCCAATACATCTCTCCCTCAAAAAGAACCTCATCACGCCGGCTCGCTTGCTCTTCCAGTTCTTGGAGGCGCTGCCTGAGCCGAAGATTCTCCTCCTGCAAGGATAACGCTTCCTCACGGAATTCCATCAGTTTCTCTTGCAGTTCAATTGTTGCGTCCTTCTTGACCAACTCGTAAATGTCCCTGGCTTTATCGACGATAGACATAGACGCTCCCATTCCGTTACGGCAGTTGGATGTTGGTCGCGACGCCGCCGGCAATCGCGGTGATGACCTTGTACCCCGTCGAGTCTGCTTTCAGCCACCCGCCGCCAGATTGCAACAGATTCAACAACGTCTTCCCGCGCGCTGCATCCCTGTCGAGATGTCGCATCAGAAACAGCAGGTCAATCGTTCGTACAATCAGCACGTTCCTATCCCTGGCGAGCTTCACTTGTTCGGGATGGACTTCCGCCGCCAATCTGGCCTCGATACCGTCCACAGCAGTATCGCTGTTGATAATCAGAACCCCGGCCAAACGCTTCGGCAAATGGCTTCTGTCACGATGGCCGTCAACTTGGTAGATGTGCTCCTTCGTGATGCCCGTGTTCGTGCCCTTGACCCCGACGACAACGAGGGTGGTGCCGTCTTCCGCCAGAATCCTGGCGTCCTCCCGGCTTTCATCAACCGGGTCAACTCGCAATCCGAAGAAGCCCGCCAAAATGGCGATGACTCTCCCTTTCAGAATCTCGCCTGTCGTCGTGAGCACGGCCTTATAATTCTTCCACGTCTGCAACTCCGTTTGTCGCCGAATGCTTTGGTCAAGAAGCTCGCGAAGTTCTGACTGCAATTTCTGCTCCCCACCAAACTCGAAGTCATCGACCCAGGGGGGTAGTTCCACCAGGCGCTTTTGTCGGTAATCGACAATTGCCATGGATACGGTTTCGGCCAGTTCCTTCGCACTGTTCTTGTCATGCCGCATGGAGTGGAAAGGCAAAAAGAACAGACGACTGAGAAGCTCAAAGGCAACGGTTGTCTCATTGACTTCACCCAGCACACGTCCTTCTGAATATTCCGACCATCGAATATCAAACGCGGTCTTGGCCACGCCATAGTTCCGAAAATACCTGGCGAATTCATTGACCTTTGTCCAACTCGACGGCGTTTCCTTGATCAGTGAACGCCCGATTCCGAACCGGTTGAGCATTCTCTTGCACAAATCCGTATCATGACACCGCCGCGACCCGTAACCGTTGGGAACGAAGTCCGTGATCGCATCGACCAGGAAACACACCCATTTTCCATCTCGGAGCAGGTTCACCAATTGCCGGTCACATTCCAGCAACTGTCGTTCGTATACTTCGACCGTGGTCGAGGCCGGCCACGAAGTCCCGTCCACAAACTTCTCAAAAATCCCCTGGGGAATGATCACCCCATCCGCCTGGTCAAACCGCGGGGTGTTTGGAAACGGGCAAAACTCAACCTCAACGTTATCTCCGAGGTGGATCGGTTGGCCGCCAATGTCAAAGCCGATGGCATCGAATCCGTACACGACGACCCTCACTCGCTTTGGCCTTCGTTGCGGAAGCGCGAGGACTGGCTGGGGTGCGTCAACCGGCTTGGGTACAACAACTGGCTTTGGCACTTCGACCTTTCCTCGTGAACCGAAAAGTCGCATGTCTAACACACCGTAAACGTACCCGCGTTCCAGGATTCTTTCAAGCATATCGCATCCGAAACATGACGACCAGGAAACCCTATTGTTAGCGTTGTTGGATACTGGATACCGCTCTGGGGACTATCTGCGGTCAGACGAGTAGAAGCGCAGGCGACGCCGCATCTCAAGAGACCAGGGGAGGTTCCCCCGCCGCCTTGAAGAGCCTCAATTCCTGCCCATGTTCCATCCGCCGCCGGTGTTCCTTGCCATATCGGTTGCAATTCCGGCAATCAGGCTTACGTTGCCGTGGAGAGTTGAGGGGAAGTCGGATGAATAGACACGTGTTGGAAATTTCCACGCATGTCTTCCGTCTCCTCCGCAGGCGGGAACTGCTCTGTATCTCCTGCTCCGACGAAGAGGACGGCCCCACGCAACGCATCGTGATCGATGATGACGTTTACAATGAGATGATCGACCGTGCCATTTCCAAGCGAAAGACCATTGACGAAATCTTCCTCGAAGTCGCCACACGGGGGTGCCCGGCACGCCAGCGGTCACGTTGCCTCAAGAGATGGATCCGGTAGCGGGAGCGCGGTTTGGACTTCCCAAAGGCCGTTCGGCTGGCGACCACCCGGGATGAACCCGGATGGCCCGAATCCTTGACGCGCAGGTCGAGGCGTCATATGATGTCCGAAATCCAAACGGGAGAGATCATGTCCAATCTAGCGCAAGTCATTCAGCAGTTGCACAGGGAACGCCGTCAAACCGAGCAGGAACTTGAACGGATCAATCAGGCACTCATGGCTCTGTCGGCGTTTTTCGGAAAGAAGAAGTTGGTCAACCGTCGCAAACCGAAGTTCAGCAAGGCGGGACTGGCGAGGATAGCGGCGGCCCAACGCAAGCGGTGGAAAAAGCTCAAGGCGGCGAAAGCGGGGAAATAGTTCCCCGACTCTTCCCAGTCCCTGCCATTGCGTCAAGGTTCACCGATGCGGGGGCTTTGGCGCACAGCTCTCACCCCCCCCACCCGCCCCAAGAATTGGGCCACGAGGTTTTATGAACTTGCGTCGCGTGAGGCCGCGCCAATAGACGCGACGACACCACGAATCCGGGCCGGCCGAACCGCGTTACTTGCCCGGGCTCGGCGCCTGGGCGGGAGCTGTTTGGACGGACGGCACAGTCGGGTCGCTCACCGCCGGCGGAGCGGCTGCGGCCGGGGGCAAGAGCACCTCGACCTTGGCCGAAGTGCGCAACTCGGCCACATACGCACGGGTGACCTCGCCGCCTTTGCGTTGTTTGAGAAAGTCGGCGAGTTTATCCTTCACGTCATCAAACAACATGATCTGCGGCGGTTTCCGGCCCGTGACCTGGAGGATATGGTAGCCATACTGGGTGGTGATGACGCCGCTGACTTCGTTCGACTTCAATGAAAACACGGCGGTGTCAAACTCCGGCACCATGCGACCGCGCGGGAAGTAGCCCAGATCGCCGCCCTTTTCGGCGCTGCCCGGATCTTCTGAAACCTTCTTGGCCACGTCGGCGAATTTATCGCCGCCCTTGACCAGCGCGAGCGCCGCGTCGATCTGCGCCCGTTTTTCCTTTTTCACTTCGTCGGTCGCGTCCGGCGAGCAACGGATCAGGATGTGACTGGCGCGAACGAGTTCGGGTTGCTTGAACTGGTCGGGATTGCTGTCATAAAACGCCCTGGCGTCCTCGGGTGAGATCTTGACCTGTTTGTCAATGACGGACTGAATCGTCTCGCGGATGATGATATTGTCGCGAAGCTGGCGGGTATACTGTGCGAGCGTGACGCCGGTGTCGGCGAGCGTCTTATTGAACTCATCGTCGCCGCCCATCCTCGTTTTCATCTGGTCAATCTGATCCTGCACCTTTTTGTCGATGTCCGCGGGGATTTGCTTGTTGCCCTGCTGGAGGATGAGTTGGCGGCCAATCAACTCGTCCAACAGGCTTTGCTGCAGCGCGGCGGCTTGTCCGGGGGAAGCCCGGCGACCCTGCCGCGACATCTGATAGGTATACGACTGAACCGCCACATCGAGGTCCTTACGGGTAATCTCGGCCCCGTTTACCCGGGCCACGACGGCATTGCTCGCGGTGGCCGTGGCCGCAATCGAGGTGGATTTATTGGTGGAAGTTGCCGCCGAGTCGGCCGAAAATGCCTGACCGACAAATGTTCCGGCAACGGCGAAAACAGCGAGAACGACACGAATCTTCATGAATTCCTTCTGGGTGATGTGATTTGTCTTTCAAACAAAGTGCGGGGGACGCTACCATGCGATCCCCGGCGCGTCAAGTATCATTCGGGGGGGCCAACATGCGGAAAATGGCGCAAATATGCGGCTTTCCGGTGAAGTTTCGCCCAAAAACGGACAATCTCACCGACGAAATTGACCCGGGCCAATCAGTTGGGTGAGGCTCCGTGGAGTGATCGGTCGTTCGGCACGAGCGAACAACGCCTCAATGGCCTCATGCGCCACCAAGTCAATCTGCTCATCGGTTGCCCCAGCGTTTACGGCCAGTGTGACCAACTTTTCGTACTGCCAGGTGGCGCCCTTGAGGATGGCTTCTTTCAGCGCGTGCAAGGCCAGACTCAACTGGGCGGGCTGGCTGCACCTGGCTGTTTTCATTCCATTTTTGCCAAGAGCACAGGCCGCGCCAACTTTACGCAGCGAAGCGAAAAGAATGTGGCCGAGCCGCGATGACCCTCTTCGCAGGAGGGGACCCGACCCGTTGGTAGGTCAGCGAACAGTCAGAATCAGCTTGTTAGCATTGTCAACGGTGATACATTGACCGCGTTCAGGCTGGACTCGGTAATCGGGCCCGACCCGTTCTGGTTTGCCTGGCAGATTCTCGTTCATCAGCAAAGGGGGACTTCATGAAGGAACGTAGCCGAATTAGCCATCTGGCCACCGCTTGGCGGCGGCGGGCTTTGATTGTAGCCGCTCTGGTGGGCATCGGAGGCGTGCCTGTGCCGGGAGCGGACGTGAAGCCGGCGGCGGCGGATGGGAAGCCAGCGATCGACGCGCAGGCGGATCAACTCCTGCGGCGCATGGGTGATTATCTGGCGCAAGCACAATTTTTTTCGGTCAGTGCCGAAGTCTGGCAGGACCTGCAACTGGCCTCGGGACAGAGAGTCCAGGCCGGCCGGACCGTCGAGGTGCAGGTACGCCGCCCCAACCGTCTGCACGCGGAGGTGCGTTCCACCCGACGCAACCGCGGGTTGTATTACGACGGCAAATCAATCACCCTGTTCAACCGCGTCCAGAACTTTTACGGCAGCATTCCCGCGCCCGCCACGCTCGATGAAGCGTTGGACCTGGCCAGCGAGCGCTTCGGCATCGCGATGCCGCTGGAGGACCTGATCGTCAGTGACCCCTATCAAGGCGCGATTCACAAGGCCATTTCTGGAACGGACCTCGGGC
>Ga0187875_10000551_pt1 | contig 30609 bp, 29 predicted proteins | sample June2016WEW_17_1_2_FD_132978 | JGI IMG/M metagenome (GOLD analysis project Ga0187875, IMG submission 132978) | Peatland microbial communities from SPRUCE experiment site at the Marcell Experimental Forest, Minnesota, USA - June2016WEW_17_10 | ecosystem: Environmental > Terrestrial > Soil >...
AACAATCAGCCCGGGCCCGGCTCGGCTAACGCGGTGTTGGTCACCGTCGGGTCGACTGTCCCGGGCATCAATGCCGCCATGGTCGGCACCGGCGCGATCTCCGGCATCGTCACCGACTTGAACGGGACCGACCTTCCAGACATCTGCGTGACAGCGATCCGCACCGGCATCTCGCGTCGCACCATCTCCGCGACTGACGGAACCTACACGATCACCGGCGTTATCCCCGGCAGCTACGACGTCGAGTTCTCCAACGGGTGCGGCAACTCCGGCGACTACGCCAATCAGTGGTGGGACGAGGAACCCGAGCCAGACTCGGCCGTCCCCGTGTCGGTCGCCGCCGAGTCGACTGTCCTGAACATCAACGCCACCATGGTCGACGGCGGCGAGATCTCCGGCACCGTCGTCCTCAACGCCTTCGGCGGGTACGGTTTGGCTTACATCTGCGTGACTGCGAGTGGAACGGACGGCACCCTCGGCTTCGGCTCCGCTATCACCGCGGGCGACGGGACCTACGCGATCACCGGGCTCACCCCCGGCAGCTACGTCGTCGAGTTCTCCAACGGGTGCGGCAACTCCGGCGATTACGTGACCCAGTACGACAACGCGGGGCCGGTCACTGACCAGGGGAACTACAACACCCTGGGCGACTCGGGTGAAACGATCATGGTCGAGGGGGGCGAGATCGCCGGCAACGTCACCGCTGCCTCCGACAGCTCCGACCTTCTCCAGGGCATCTGCGTGACTGCGACCGGGACCGGCGGCTCGGGTTCCGCCACGACGGCGTCCAACGGGTACTACCAGATCAGCGGCCTCCTCCCTGGCAGCTACGACGTCGAGTTCTCCACCGGGTGTGGCAACCTCGGTGACTACGCGACCCAGTACGTCGATGGGGTGTCCGTCACCCCCGAGGGAATCCACTACCCGATCGACGCGGCCATGGTCATCGGCGCGTCCGTCACCGTTCCCGGCGCCCCGTCGAACGTGACCGCCAGCGCCGGGGTTTCTTCCGCCACGGTGAGCTGGACCGACCCAGCCAGCAACGGCGGCGCGACCATCTCCAGCTACACGGTCACCGCGTCCGGGGGCGGTGGACAGTCCTGCACGGTGAGCGGAGCGACCGCGACTTCCTGCACGGTGAGCGGACTTTCCAACGGCACCACCTACACTTTCACCGTTACCGCGACGAACTCGGTGGGCACGAGCAGCGCGTCGAGTCCCTCGAACTCGGTGATCCCGGAACCTGCGACCGAGCCACCACCAGTCGTTCCGGCACGGGCAACTGTCGCGCCAGCACCCGCCCGGGTCGTCGCCGCAGTCCCGCAGATCGTCGTGGAGTCGACACGCGTCGTGCTCACAGGTACGAGGATCCCGGTCAAACTGAGCTGCGGCGGGGCACGCTGCTCGGGAACAGTGACGATGACGGAGTCCGTGAAGGTCAAGGTGAAGAAAGGCAAGAAGACCGTCACGAAGACCGAGACCCTCCTCCTCGCCTCCAGCTCGTACACGCTCGCCAAGGGCGCGAGCACGACCGTTGATCTCGTGCGTACTTCGAGAGGCAAGGGCGTGCTTAAGAAAGCGAAGCCGACTTCGCCGCTTCACGAGACACTCGTCGCCACCGCTGCGGGTGGGGCAACGGTGAGAAAGATTGTGGCCGTGACCTAAGAGCGCGCGCCGATAGGCATCCTCAGCCGTTCCATCGCTTGGCCCGTTTCACGAGCTTGATCGTGATGACGATCGCCAGGGCGAGCGCTTTGGCGCGGTGCGACGTGAGTCGATCGGTGTTGCGCCGGAGCTGGCCAAAGTTCGACAGCCACGAATTGGTGCGCTCGACGGGCCAGCGCTGCCCGAGCACGACGGGACGCTTCTGCAACCGGGTGTGCGTCGCGCCGCGCGGGCGAACCTTCGGGATGACCGAGTGGAGGTGGCGAGGCGCGCCGGCTTCTCGGACGGCGTCGTGGTCGTAGCCCCGGTCGAGATGGACGACCCGACGTCATCGGGCAACCCGCGCCGCGCCCTGGAGCGGCTCTCGATCCAGGGACGCTGCGCCGTCGCGCTACGTGCTCGTCCGCCGGCGCATCTCGGCAGCCGAGAGGTCCGCCGTGTACAACACACTTCCCGGTTGATGCTTGCGCCCGCCGACGGCGAGGGAGCCGAGATCAACCGCGTCAAAGCCGATCTCATCGATCAGTCGTGCGACGATTCGCTTCGCCTCCTCGTCATCGCCCGAGATCGGGATCGCGATCCGGTCGGGCGCACGGGCCGGGCGGGCGCCGTCCCGCAGATGCTCCCAGTAGATCGCGTTGAACGCCTTCACGACGCGCGCGTGCGGAAGGTGAGCGGCCAGCATCTCGCCCGACGTCGTCCGGTCTTCGTCGAGTTCGGCGAACTGACCGTCGCGACCCGGGTAGTAGTTATTGGTATCGATCACGACCTTGTCGTCGAATCCGTCGACCGGAACGTTCCGGTACTTGCCAAAAGGCACCGAGACGACACCGATCTCCCCGAAACGTGCCGCGTCAGCAGCGCTCATCGCCCGTGCCCGGTCACCGAGCTCGCGAACGAACACCTGGAGCGTCTCTGGCCCCCGAGAATTGCTCACCGCGACTTCATGGCCGACCCGCACGAAGTGCCGTGCGAGCGTCGACCCGATGTTCCCCGCTCCGACCATTCCGATCCGCATCATGAGTCCTTCCTCGCCTCATTTGCTTCTTCGCCAATCCGCAACTCCCTACCGGGACGAACTATTCCCTCGCCGGAGGCTTACCAGAGGCCAAGCTCGCGAAAATGGCGGCTGGCGCAAGAGCTCAGCCGCCGTCAAGCTGTCGGCGTGCAGGCAGGTGTCCTGACCGTCGAGCTCGTCATCGAATCCAGCCGCTCGCTGAAAGACAAACGCGCCGTCGTACGCCACCTTCTCGACACGGCGCGGCGGCGCTTCGCGGTGTCGGCCGCCGAGACCGGTCATCACGACAAATGGCAACGCGCCGAACTCGGCTTCGCCGTCGTTGCCGCCGATGCCACGCACGTCACCGAGGTGCTGGACGCGGTGGAGCGATTCGTGTGGGCGCACCCCGAGCTCGCGGTCGCCGCGACCGAACGCCACTGGATCGAGTCGGACCGCTGAAGGCGCGGGCGCAACGTCGCTCGCACGGGATTGACATGATTGTGAGTGATCACTAACGTCGGCCCCGTGCGCGTGATCGACGAGTCGGAGCATCTCCCCGCCGCGGGACTGTCCCCGATCGCAGCTGCGATCGAGGTCGAAAACCTCACCAAGTCCTACGGCGACGTCGCCGCGGTGGCCGGGCTCGATCTCGAGATCCAGGCGGGCGAGATCTTCGCCCTCCTCGGGCCGAACGGCGCCGGCAAGACGACGACCGTCGAGATCCTCGAGGGCTACCGGCACCGCGACGGCGGCCGCGTCTCAGTCCTCGGCCACGACCCCGACCGCGAGCGCCGGCAGCTGAAGCCCCGCATCGGCATCGTGCTGCAGTCGACCGGCGTCGACCGCTACCTGACCGTCGCCGAGACAATCGCGATGTATGCCAGCTACTACCCGCATCCGCGGCCGGTCGGCGAGATCATCGAGCTCGTCGGGCTCGTCGCCAAACGCGACACCCGCGTGATCAAGCTTTCGGGCGGCCAGCAGCGCCGCCTCGACGTCGCCATCGCGCTCGCCGGCGACCCCGATCTGCTCTTCCTCGACGAACCGACGACAGGTTTTGACCCCTCGGCGCGCCGAGAGGCGTGGGAGGTCGTGAAGAACCTCGCCTCCCTCGGCAAGACGGTGCTTCTGACGACGCACTACATGGACGAGGCCCAGTACCTCGCCGACCGCGTCGCCGTAATGGCGGCAGGCCGGATCGTGGCGACGGGAACCCCGGAGCAGTTGGGCGGCCGTCACACCGAGGGCGTCCGGATCCGCTTCCGTGTGCCGGCCGGCACGGTGCTCCCCGACGATCTCGCGGGCCGCACGACGGGTGAAGGCGCCGTCGAGATCGACCCTGACGACCTCAGCCGCACGCTCCACCGCCTCACGGGCTGGTCGATCGACCAGGGCGTCGAGCTCAGCCAGCTCGAGATCATCCGCAAGTCCCTCGAGGACGTCTACCTCGAGCTCACCGGGGGCACGTCGGTGCCCGAGGGGGTGACCCCGGACGGGCAGGTGCCCGCACCGGCGAGTCGATGAAGTCGCTCGTGCGCCTGGCCTCCCAGGTCCGCTACGTGAACAAGGCCTTCTGGCGCAACCCCGCGGCGGCCTTTTTCACGTTCGCCTTCCCGCTCATGTTCCTCGTGATCTTCACGTCGCTGCTCGGCCACCCGACGCTGCACATCGGCGGGCGGACGATCCATTACTCCACCTATTACGTCGCGGCGATGGCCGCCTACGCCGTCATCGGCGCCTGCTACAGCAACATCGCCATGTCCGTGGCCGCTCAGCGCGACGCCGGCATCCTCAAACGGACGAACGGGACGCCCCTGCCCTCCGGCGTCTATCTCGGCGCGCGCGTCATCCACGCCATGATCATCGCGGTGCTCCTCGTCGTCATCACCGCGGCGTTCGGGAGGCTCGCCTACTCGGCCGACATCCCGACGGGCATGACGCTCGTCCGGTTCCTCGTCGCCCTCGCCGTCGGCGCGGCGAGCTTTTCGGCGCTTGCCTTCGCGATCACACCCGCGATCCCGAACGCCGACGCCGCGCCCGCCATCATCAACGCCTCGATCATGCCGCTCCTATTCATCTCTGGGATTTTCATCCCGTTCGGCAACAACGCGCCGGACTGGATCGTCTGGGTCGCCCGGGTCTTCCCCGTGCGGCACTTCGCCGTCGGCATCCAGGCCGGTTTCCTCGGGACGGCCTTCAGCTGGACCGACGTGCTGGTCGTCGCAGCGTGGGGGATCGGCGGGCTGATCGTCGCCACCCGCTACTTCAGCTGGGAGCCGCGGCGCTGAGGGGCGACCCGGCGGACCTGACCCTCAGGCGAGCCCGAGAACGACGATCGCCGCGGTCGCGACCCCGAAGGCGATGACGACCGCGGCGACCGAGTAAGTCGCCCACCGGCGCACCCCGCGCATCCGCAGCTCTGCCGGGAGCGCCCTGTGCTCGAGGGCGACGAGGAACCCGAGGATGACCGGCAGCAGGCAGGCGTTCAGCACCTCGACGTTGATCGTCAGGTTGACGAGGTTCGGCACGACGAGGACGAGCACCGCCCCGGCGAGGATGCCCCCGACGGCGAGGCTGTAGAAGCCGGCGGCCCGGGCGGGCGAGTCGTTCAGGCTGTGCCGCCAACCGAGCACCTCGGAGATCCCCCAGGCCCCGGCCAGCGTCACGACCAGCGCGGCGACCACCGCGGCGCCGACCATGCCGAGACCGAAGAAGACGATGGCCCTGTCGTGGCCGAGGAAAGGCGTGAGCGCCGAGGCGATCGCGCCGACGCTGTTGAGGGAGACGCCCCGGTGCTCGAGGCCGAGGGTCGCTCCGGTCGCGACGATCACGGCCACCATCACGAGCTGGGTGACCACCGAACCTGTCGCGGTGTCGAGCCGCGCCGAACGCACCGCGGCGCGCAGACCAAGGCCGCGCCGGTCCTTGTCGATGACGGCTTCCTGCTGGTAGAAGACCATCCAGGGCATGATCACGGCACCCACGTTGGCGGCAAGCAGTGTCGCGAAGCCGCCCGTCGCGTGGATCGGGTTGCCGATGTCGTGGAGGATCGCGCCGACATGCGGGTGGGCGAAGATCGCCGCCGGGATGAACAGCAGTTCGAGCGCGCCGACGGCGATGCCGACGTGCTCGACCCGACGGTACCGCCCGAGCAGGACGAGCGCGATGAGCGCGGCCGCCGCGGCGCTCGTCGAGGCCCACCTCGGAATGCCGACGAGGGCCCCGACGCCCGCGACACCGGCGAACTCGGTGACGAGCGCCCCGACGCAGGCGACAAAGAGCGTCCCCGCCGACAGCAACGCCCAGCGGGAACCGAACACCCGGCGGATGAGGGCGCCGTGCCCCTCTCCCGTTGCGAGTCCGAGGCGCACCGTCATTTCCTGCACGAGATAGAGCGCCGGAATGAGGACGAGCTGCGGGAGGACGAAGGCGTAGCGGAACTTCGCACCGGACTGGGCGGCGGTGATGACGCTGCCGGCGTCGGTGTCGGCGAGCATCACCATCACGCCGGGGCCGATCATGACGAGCAGCGCCGCGCTGGCGAGCGACCGCTTCGTCCGCGTCGCGCTCAGCGGCATCGGTGCTGTGCTGACGCCCGTCAAGGTCGTCGTCCTTTCCAGGACCCCTGAACCCGTATTTCAAGCCGACCTGAATGTAGCTGTCAGGAATCCCTGATACCCAGGGACGAAGGTCACGACCGGGCCGCGACCCGGCAGATCAGCGCTTACGCAGGTACAGGCGCCACTGGTCGTGGAAGGCGGTCGTCTCGCAACCGGCGGCGTCCTCGATCTCGAAGCACTCCCCGACAACCCGGCGGATGTCCGCCTCGCCGAACACGGTCCGCACCGCGCTCGCACTCGGCTCGTTCGGAGGGCTCTTGAAAAAGGTCATGAAGGCCGTACCGCCGGCGCGCAGCACCCGAGCGGTCTCGGACACGTAGCGCTCTACGACCGCAAGTCGCTCGAGATGCGTGTACAGCGAGAGCGCGACCGCGAAATCGAAGGATCCGTCCGGATAGGGAAACGTGGCCTTCTCGGGCTGCTGCGACCCGTTGGGGTTGTACATCGCGTTTTGGACGTCAAACCAGGCGAGCCGCACGTTGCCCTGCGAGGCGAAGGCCGCATTGGCGTACTCGACGCTCCCTTTCACGATCTCGAGGCCCGTGTACGAGGCGACCCCCTGCTCGATGAGGCCGATCGCCTGCCGGCCGTTGCCCGCGCCGATGTCGAGCACCCGGTCGCCTGCCCGTACAAGCCCGCGGGCCGCGAAATCACCTGCTTCGCGTCGGCTCGACTCGATGGCGACGGACGGGACGACGACGTGGCCGGACCGGGCTCCGACGAGGGCGGGACGCCAGCGCCGTACGGACTCGTCGTGGCGGTGGGTGAATAGGTCCCAACGCACGAGCATCTGCTTGGCGAGCCAGCGGGCCCTGGGGAACAGGCGTCTTTTCTGGACGGACTCCCGCAGCGCCATCGGGACAGGATAGGCACGGGCATCGAGCCGGCCGGGGTTGTGGGGACGGGTGAGGGTGGCCGGCGTGACGTGAGCCGATCGCCCGCTGAGACCCGGGCTGCCGACTATTCCGCCAACACAGCCGGTACCCTGGACCCCCGTGTCGGACATCTCGAATGCAAGTTCTGCCGCGTCCGGTGACGGCGCTGCCACGGCGGCTCCCGGGATGGGAGGCGCGGGGCGGTTGACATGGCGGCAGCGCCGACGGGCGAAGAAGGCTCGGCGCAGCAAGCTCCGGCGCTGGACGACCCGCGGTGTGCTCGCACTCGTCGCGTGCATCGTCATCTTCGCCGGTACCGTCGTGGGGATCACGATCTACCGCGTCGACGAGATCGGGCGCGTCGCGGTGCCCAACCTGTTCAAATCGACGGGAGGAGTCGAGAACATCCTCATGGTCGGATCGACCTCCCGCTGCGCCGTCAAGCCCGCGCAGAACGTCGAGCGATTCGTGAAGGAGTGCGAACAGGGCATCAACGGCGTGAACAGCGACGTCATCATGATCCTGCGACTGGATTCAAATAACCATCGCGTGTCGCTGCTCTCGATGCCGCGCGACACCTTCGTACCCAACGCAAGGGCGGGCGGGCTGTACAACAGGGTTGACGCCGCGCTCGCCGACGGACCCGGACAGCTCGTGCAGGCGATCGAACAGGACTTCGGCATCCCGATCAACCACTACGTGGTGCTCAACTTCGGGAGCTTCACCGACATCGTCGACGCGCTCGGTGGCATCGACATGTACTTCCCGACGCAGCTGAAGGACATGGACGGCCTGCTCCAGACGAAGACGGGATGCCAGCACATCAACGGCACCGAGGCGTTGGAACTCGTGCGCGCCCGGCACGTCTACTACGGCTACGACGCCAAGACGCAGACGTGGCTCAACTACGACGGCTCGGGCGACCTCGGCCGTATCGAACGCGACCACATCTTCCTGAGGGTGCTCGCCTCCTCGGTGGATCGCCGCGGCCTCGGCAACATCGCCACGGACGAATCGCTCCTCGCCGCCGTTGCACCGCAACTCACCGTCGACACCACGCTCGGCGTCCACGAGATGCTCGACATGCTGGAGACCTTCCACTCGGTGAGCGTCGGCGACGTCCCCGAGTACACGACGCCGATCGTCGTCGACACGCAGCTCTACATGTACAAGGGCTACCCCTATGGCGACGTGGTCTTCCCCACCCAGCCGCAGGATCTCCAGACCGTCGACGCCTTCATGGGCGAGAACCCGTCGGGTCTGCAGCTGCGACCGGGCTCGATCACGGTCTCCGTCGTCGACGGAACGGGATCGGCCACGGCGACCGCGGCCGTCGTTGCGAAACTGCACGCCCTCGGGTACCACGTCGTCGACACAGGCTCCCAGACACCCGTCGGTCCGATCTCCGAGACGACGGTCGAGTACTCGTCCGGAGCGCACCTCCAGCAGGCGGAGAAGGTGCTCTCCGACCTATCGGGAACCGTCGTCATGGGACACGGCGCGACCCTCGGCGGGGCCGACGTCACCATCGTGACGGGTTCGGACCTGGCGGTCGCCAACGCCCTAGTGGGTTCGTCGCATCCGGCCGCGTCCGCCTCGACGACGACCTCGACCGGACCGAAGTCCACGTCGAAGACGAAGTCCAAAGATTCCACCACCACGACCACGGTTGCGACGACGCCGAACTCAGACGGTGGGGTGCTCGCCACCCCGACGTCGGCAACGAGCGCGATCCCCTCCTACGACCCGAGGGCCTGCCCGACAACGAAGTCGTAGTCGTCACGGGAACTCCGGGGCCACCGGACCCACCGCCCGCGTGCTCCCAGGCGTCGCAGGGTAGTCGCGCAGAGCCATTGCTCGGCGTTAACGAAGCGATTCCTCGCGACTCGGCTCATCCCGCCAACACGGCGCGCACACGTCGCGTTCGCGTAACAGCCTGCCTTCTGGCCCGTCGTGCGCAACGACGTCTACTGTCGCCGCAATGAAGACCGAGGAGTACGACGTCGTTGTCGTCGGCAGCGGCTTCGGCGGCAGTACGGCGGCGCTGCGTCTCACCGAGAAGGGGTATCGCGTCGCCGTCATCGAGGCGGGGCGCCGGTTCGACGAGACGACGCTACCGAGAACCTCGTGGCGGATTCGCTCGTTCTTCTGGGCGCCGAAGATCGGTTTGCTCGGCATCCAGCGGGTCTCGCTGCTGAAAGACGTGATGATCCTGTCCGGCGCGGGCGTCGGCGGCGGGTCGCTCGTCTACGGCAACACGCTTTACGAGCCCCCGCCACCTTTCTATGAGGACCCGCAGTGGGCCGGGATCACCGACTGGCGCGACGAGCTCGCGCCGCACTACGACCAAGCCCGGCGCATGCTCGGCGTCGTCGTGAACCAGACGACGACCCCGGCCGACGTGGTGATGCGCGCCGTCGCCGAGGAGATGGGCGTCGGTTCGACATTCGTCGCAGCACCGGTCGGCGTGTACTTCGGCGAACCGGGCGTCGGGGCCGCCGACCCCTACTTCGGCGGTGCGGGGCCGGAGAGAACCGGGTGCACCGAGTGCGGCGAGTGCATGACGGGATGCCGCTACGGAGCGAAGAACACGCTCCTCAAGAACTACCTGCATCTCGCAGAGCGGGGGGGTGCGAAGGTGGAGGCGCTCACGACCGTGACGGCTGTCCGCCCGCGTCCCGACGGTCGTTACGAGATCTCGACGGAACGCTCCGGCGCCTGGGTGCGGAGGCGACGGCGCGCCTTCGTCGCCAGCGAAGTCATCTTGGCCGCGGGGGCAATCGGTACCCAGAAGCTTCTACACCGGATGCGCGACAAAGGACATCTCTCAAACCTGTCGGCGAGGCTCGGCGAGTTCACCCGCACGAACTCGGAGGCGATACTCGGGGCGCGCACGTTCCGCCGCGACGTCGACTTCACCCGCGGCGTCGCCATCACGTCATCGTTCCATCCGAACGACCACACGCACATCGAGCCCGTTCGCTACGGACGGGGCAGCAACTCCATGGGGCTCCTCACGACCGCCCTCGCCGACGGTGACAAGCGCTTCCGTCTGCTCACCTGGGCCGCCGAGGTGGCGCGCCATCCGGTGATGATGGCGCGCAACCTGAGCATGCACCACTGGTCGGAACAGACGATCATCGCCCTCGTCATGCAGACCGGCGACAGCTCGATCACCTGCTACACGAAAAAGGGACTGTTCGGCACGCGACTCACCTCACGGCACGGCCATGGTGAGCCGAATCCGACCTGGATCCCCGTCGGCCACGACGCCGTGCGGCGCATCGCGCGGCGCATCGGCGGTTTCGCCGGCGGGGGCTGGAACGACGTGTTCAACATCCCGATGACCGCGCACATCCTCGGCGGCGCCGTCATCGGCGACTCGGCCGAGACGGGCGTGATCGACCCGTATCAGCGGGTGTACGGCCACCCTGGCCTACACGTCGCGGACGGCTCGGCGATCTCAGCCAACCTGGGCGTCAACCCGGCGCTCACCATCACCGCGCAGTCCGAACGCGCGATGGCACTGTGGCCGAACCGCGGCGACCCGGACGGGCGACCGCCACTCGGCGCGCCCTACCGCCGGATGGGATCGATCGCACCCCGGCAACCCGTCGTGCCCGACGGGGCACCCGCGGCGCTGCGCCCGCGGCCTTAGCGTCGGGCCGCCGCGACCCGGCGCTGGGCTGCAGGCCGAGAGCGGCAGGTTCGTTGGCGAGATGAATTGAGGATCCGATGGCGAACGAGACGGTGTTCGAGCGTTACCCAGGCAACCCGATCGTCACGGCGAGCGCGGTCCCCCGGGCGAACAGCATCCACAATCCGGCGGTCGTGAAGCGTGGCGAGGGCGACCACGCGGGCGTGTTCCGGGTCGACGAGATCAGCCTGAGCTCGACGCTGCACGTCGGACGCAGCCACGACGGCATCGCCTGGCAGATTGATCCCGATCCCCTCGTCATGCGAAGTGACGACGCCGAGGTCTCCGTCACCGCGCAGAGCTACGACCCCCGCCTCACGAGGATCGACGACACGTACTACCTCACCTGGTGTAACGCCGGCCCGTCCGGACCGGCGATCGGACTGGCGACGACCGAGGACTTCGTCGAGTTCCGCCAGTGGGAGAACCCGCTGCCGCCGGCAAATCGCAACTGCGTCCTTTTCCCCCGGAGGATCGCCGGCGACTTCGCCGTCTACCACCGACCATCGGACCGCGGGCACACGCCGTTCGGTGACGTCTTTTTCGCCAGGAGCCCCGACCTCGTCCACTGGGGCCGCCACCGCTTCGTCTTCGGCCCGGCGGGGGGATGGCAGTCGCTGAAGGTCGGACCGGGACCGCACCCGATCGAGACCGACGAGGGCTGGCTGCTCCTGTACCACGGCGTCTGGCGAAGCTGCAGCGGCTACGTGTACTCGGTCGGCGCGACGCTCCTCGACCTCGACGAACCCTGGAAGGTCCGTTACCGCACCCGCGACTACCTGCTCGCGCCGACTGAGTCCTACGAGCGGATCGGCGACGTGCCGAACGTCTGCTTCCCGAGCTCGGCGACCACCGAGGGTGATCGGTTGCGCCTCTATTACGGCTGCGCCGACACCTGTGTCGCAATGGCCGAAGCGGGGTTGGCGAACCTCGTCGAGTTTGTGAAGGACCACAGCCTCCGGGCCGGGCAGACCACAGTCGGGTTCTGACGCGGCGCGCCGCCGTGGCCTCCGCGGCTCCGCCGGGGCCGCGACCGCCGTGCGCGAACACGTAGTTGTCAATCTGGGCCGATCAACATACAGTAAGTCAATTACTTTCATTGATATAGTTCTGTATGGGGAACAGAACCCAGACCGAAGGGCACACACATGGCCATCGCAGACGACATCACCCAACTGATCGGCAACACGCCGCTCGTCCGTCTTCGGCGGGTGAGCGAAGGGGCGGTCGCCGAGATCGTCGCCAAGCTTGAGTTCTTCAACCCCGCCCACAGCGTGAAGGACCGAATCGCCGTGGCGATGATCGACGCCGCCGAGAAGGCCGGGCTCCTTACACCGGACACGACGATCGTCGAACCGACGAGCGGTAACACCGGGATCGCGCTCGCCATGGTGTGCGCGGCGCGCGGCTATCGCTGCATCTTCACGATGCCCGAGACGATGAGCCGCGAGCGCCGCATGCTGTTGCGCGGCTATGGCGCCGAGCTCGTCCTCACGCCTGGGCCCGAGGGCATGGGTGGTGCCATCGCCAAGGCGGAGGAGATCGCCAAGGGCGACGGTCGCTACTTCATCCCCCAGCAGTTCGAGAACCCCGCCAACCCGGCGATTCACCGCGAGACGACCGCCGAGGAGATCTGGTCCGACACCGACGGCCGCGTCGACATCGTCGTGGCCGGCGTCGGCACCGGGGGCACGATCACCGGCGTCGGCCAGGTGCTGAAGGAGCGCAAGCCCTCGGTGCAGCTGGTAGCCGTCGAACCGGCGGCATCGCCGGTGCTGTCGGGCGGCGCCAAAGGACCGCACCCGATCCAGGGGATCGGGGCCGGATTCGTGCCGGCGATCCTGGATGTCAGCCTCCTCGACGAGATCATCACGGTCGAGAACGAGGACGCGTTCGCCACGGCGCGCCGGATGGCTACCGACGAAGGACTGCTCGTCGGCATCTCCTCGGGCGCGGCCGTATGGGCCGCGTTGAAGGTGGCGCATCGCAAGGAGAACGCCGGAAAGCTCATCGTCGTCATCATCCCCTCCTTCGGCGAGCGCTACCTCAGCACGAAGCTGTTCGAGGGACTCGGAGACTGAGCATGCTCGGAGGCATTCGGCAGGACGTCGCCTCAGTCCGACAGCGGGATCCGGCCGCCCACTCGAAACTCGAGATCGTGCTGTGCTACCCCGGTCTCCACGCCGTCTGGAGCTACCGGCTCAGCCACTGGATGTGGACGCGGCACCTCAAACTGGCTGCACGGGCGGTCTCATCCGTCGCCCGCATCTTCACCGGCGTCGACATCCACCCGGCCGCCAAGTTGGGCCCTGGGCTGTTCATCGACCACGCCACCGGCGTGGTGATCGGTGAGACGGCCGAGGTGGGGGCCAATGTGACGATCTACCAGGGGGTCACGCTCGGCGGGACGAGCCTCGAGGCAGTGAAGCGTCACCCGACCGTCGGCGATCGGGTGACGATCGGCGCCGGTGCGAAGCTGCTCGGTGCGATCTCGATCGGCCATGACAGCCGCATCGGGGCAAACGCCGTCGTCGTGCACGACGTCCCCCCCAACTCCATCGTCGTCGGCGTGCCGGGACAGGTCATCGCCCGCCGTCGGCCGCGTACGGCGGCGTCACCACCCGATCTCGACGAGACCCTGCTGCCTGACCTCGTCGGTGTGAGTCTGGCGATGTTGCAGAAGCGCCTCGACGAGCTCGAGCAGGTCGTGACCGGCCACGTCACCGTCTCGAATCTGCACCAAACGGCGGTGGGGGTATGGTCCGGGAACGACTTCTCGATCTGATGAACCAAGTCTGAATCACCAAGGAGGAAGTTGTGCCAGAGCCCGCGGCACCCGCCGCAGACCAGGTCCTCGACTGCGTCGGCGCGGCGTGTCCGTTGCCCGTCTTAAAGACCGCGCAGGCGATCAAGGAGCTCGTCCCCGGGCAGGTACTCGAGATCCTCGCCACCGACCCGGGCGTCGAGCCGGACATGCGGGCTTGGACCAGCCGGACCGGTAACGAGCTCGTCAGCATCTACAAGCAGGACGACGTCTTCCACGTGCTGATCCGCCGGGTGGGCTGACCAGAACCGATGACGTGGACGGACGAGCACCAAACCAAGTTGCTCTACGTGCACACGCACGGGATCGACGACCCGGGGCGTTGCGCGACACCATTCTTCCTCGCAGCCGCGGCGGCGGCGATGGAGTTCGAGGTCATGATCTACTTCACGATGTACGGCCCGACGCTGCTGCGTAAGGACGTCGTCGACAAAATCGGTCCGAAAGGAGACCAGGGCCAGCCGCTCCGCTACTTCATCGAACAGGCGACCGGACTCGGCGTCCGGCTGCTCGTCTGCCAGCCGTCGCTCGACCTCAACGACCTGAGCCTCGGCGACCTGATCGACGGGGTCGAGGTCATCGGCGCGGCCGCTTTCAACGACCTCGCGGCCGCCGCCGACGCCGTGGTCAGCTTCTAGGACCCGCGATGAGCGTGACCGCCGCCTCGCCCGCGCTGAACGACGCCCATTACAAGGCTTGGAACGTCGCCGGCTACCCCGACGTGCCGACAGACACGAAAGTGCAACTGTTCGACCAGATCAAGGGGGACATCCGTTTCGCCGACTACCTCCACGGCTGCTACGAGTGCGGCATCTGCGTCGCAGCCTGTCCGTCGGCCAGGTTCTACGACTTCAGCCCGCGTCGCATCGCCCAGGCGGCCGCGCGTGAGGACGTGGATCTCATCTACCAGCAGATACAGGAGGACATCTGGGAGTGCTCGCAGTGCTTCTCCTGCCTGCGCTGCCCGCGCGGCAACAACCCCGGCGGGATCATCACGATCATGCGGGAGGTGGCCGTCAGGAACGGTCTCGCCTCGGCCAAGGAAGCCCTCGTCGGCTACTCCCGCATCATCTACAAGATCATGTCGACCGGCACGCAGGTCTCACCGGACATGCTGGGGCGGGACTCGTTTCCCGACTGGGGACCCGAGACCGCCGATGTGGCGGACAACCTCGATCTGTGGCGTCGCGCCTTGCCTCCCGAGACGATGCACACGACCTCGACCGGGTGGTCCGTCGCCGAGAGCACGCTCGTCGAGCTCTACCTCATCTGGATGGAGACCGGCGCCCTCGACATGATCGCGGAGGTCGACCGCGGCCTGCACACGATCCTTCTGGAACTGATGGAGGAACGCCTCGAGGAAGAAGGCATCGAACCATGACCATCCCCTTCGAGGCACTCCGACGGGCCAAGTCGGCCGAGGGCCCGGTGACCGACCGCCGCGCCCTCGAGGACCCCCGCGCCGAACTGCTCGAGCTGGAGCGCCAGGGCGAGTTGATCGTGCAGAAGATCGATCGGGAAGCGGTCACCGTGTCGACGAAGTACGGACGCGAGAAGCGGATCCAGAAATCACATCTGTGGCACCACAAGTCCTGCGGCCAGTGCGGCCACATCCCGGGCTACTCCACCTCGATCTTCTGGCTGATGCGCAAGCTCGGCTATGACTACCACGACCCGCACGACCAGACCTCCTGCACGGCGTGGAACTACTACGCGAGCGCGACGTCCAACCCGGCGGCCCAGGCCGCCGTCGCCGTTCGCAACTTCGCCGCCGCGTACGAGACCGGCTACTTCCCGCTCATCCACTGCGGAACCTCTTACGGCCACTACAAGGATGTGCGCGAGGAACTCATCCGTTACCCGGAGCTTCGGGCGCAGGTCCGCGCCGTCATGGCCAAACTCGGCAAGCCCTTGGTGCTGCCGGAGGAGATCGTCCACTACTCCGAGTGGATCCACGCGCTACGCGGTGAGATCGCGGCGCAGCGGGTCCGCGACGTGTCGGGAATCGTGGTGTCCGTCCACCCGGCGTGCCATTACCACAAGATCGTCCCGGGCGACGCGATCTACGACCCGGACTTCTACGGCGGTCAGCGCACGGCCGTTGTCACTGGCCTCGCGGAGGCACTCGGTTCGACGGTTGCTGACTACTCGACCTGGTTCGACTGCTGCGGATTCGGCTTCCGGCACATCCTGGTCCAGCGCGACTTCAGCCGATCCTTCGCCACGCTGCGCAAGATCGAAGTGATGAAGGAAGAGGCCAATCCCGACGTGGTGCTGACCCACGATACCGGGTGCGTCACGACGCTCGACAAGAGCCAGTTCGCGGCCAAGGCGCACGGACGCAATGTCGGGCTGCCGGTGCTCAGCGACGCGCAGTTCGCGGCACTGGCGTTGGGAGCGCACCCCTACCGCGTGTGCCAGTTGCACTGGCACTCCGCGGACTACCGACCGCTGCTCGAGAAGATGGGCATCGATTGGGAGAAAGCGTGGGCAGAGTTCCAGCGTGACCTACGTCGGCTCGAGTCTGGTGAGAAACGCTACCTCGACTGGGATGACGCCGAGGGTGTGCACGACAAGAACGAACCCCCTGGGTCGCCTACGGGCGACGAACACGACAGTTGAGGTGAGCGATGTCCTCGGACACGGTGTTGGTTGTCGGCGGGGGTCCTGGAGGGCTGCGCGCGGCGCAGGGAATCGCCGATGTCGGGCACGACGTCGTGCTGATCGAGAAGCTCGACCACCTTGGCGGCTCCCCCATCACGCAGAGGTACTCCGGTCTGACCCCGCACGGCGAATTGGCCCAACCCCAGATACAGCGGTTGATCGACCCCGTCACCAGCAGCCCGCACGCCGAAGTCCGGCTCGGAACTGAGGTCGTCGGCGTGGCGGGTGAGCCCGGGGCGTTCACCGTCACGCTGCGCGGCGCGTCGGGCACGAGCGACGAGACGGTCGAGTGTGGCGCGATCATCATCGCCACCGGGTTCAGCCACTTCGACCCGGGTCGGTCCACGCAGATGTACGGGTACTTCGAGTTTCCCGACGTCATCACCCAACCCGACCTCGAGGCGATGCTTTCCGACCACCGGGTCCTGCGCCCGTCCAACGGCCAGCCGCCGGAGCGAATCTGCTTCGTCCAGTGCGTCGGCAGCCGCGATCGCCAGATCGGCAACGAGTACTGCTCCAAGGTCTGCTGCGCCGTCGCGTCGAAAGAGGCCACCGAATTGCGGCAGCTGCTCCCGGATTCGAAGGTGCTGATCTTCTACATCGACATGCGGATGTACGGCTACTGGGAGAACGAGATCTACTGGCCGGCGCAAGAGGAGCACCACGTCCAGTACGTGAAGGGACTGATCACCGAGGTGCTGCCCAAAGGTGACCGCCTGCTCGTTCGCGGTGAGGACACGACGATGGGCCGGCCGATGGAGGTGCTCATGGACCTCGTCGTGCTCTCGGTCGGCATGGAGGCCTCCCCGGGCACGCGCGAGCTTGCGCGGCTGGCCGGGGTGAAGCAGAACAAGTTCGGGTTTATCGAGGCCGTGGGCGCGCCGCTCGATCCGGTCAGCACCGACCGGGCGGGGATCTACGCCTGCGGTGCGGCGCTCGGACCGGCCGACCTCGAGGACACCGTCTCCTCGGCGGCCGGCGCCGCCATGAAGGCCGTCGGCTTCCTGCGCTCCCGCCGCGTCGCGGCTCACTGAGGCCTCGGCCCGCAGATGACCGGCCCCGTCGTGGACACTCCGAGCGCGCTGGCGTTGCAGCACGAGATCCTGGAACGGATCAGTGAGGCGGAACTCGAGGCCATCGGGCGAGACCTCGAACACAAGTCGGCGGCGCTGCAGGAGCTGCTGTTGGGAAAGCTGCACTCGCTGGATCGCTCCGGCATGCGGCAGGTGCTGGGTTGGGTGTTCGCGACCCGGCGGCGCGCCGACAAGATCCTCGGCCTCGTCGGGCCAGAACCGCTGGCGACGGCGATCGCCGGGCTGCTCGCCCCCGACCTACCGGTGGAGGCGCGCCTCGACGGCTTCGGGGCCGCTCTCGACCACCACGGCCTCCGGGCCCTGCTCGCGGGTTCCGGCTTCGAGCTCGCCTCCGAACTGCTGCATTTCACCTCGCCCGACCGGTACTGGCTGTGGACCAGGTGGATCTGGGATCCGGACACCCGGACCGGCGCGCTGGCGCTCGTCACGACCGACGACATCGACCTCGGCGAGGGCGCGACCGACGGGGCCAGGTATCTCACCGTGGGGAAGGCGACGGCATTCGTCGACGAGACCGGCAAGGCTGCGGGCTTCACGACGGCTGGCGCTGGCCTTTTCGGCGTTGACGTCCTGCTCGCCTCCGTCTACGCCGTCTACATGCACACCGTTTTGCGGATGCGGATGACGAGAGAGTTCACCCGGGTCGTCCCGGCACTGCCCGACCTCGTCCGCCGGCTGCTCGGTGTCAACCGCGTGGGGGCCTGAGACGATGCCCGTGGGCGGCCGGAAGGTCCCCCCGATCGCGGTGGAGAAAGAGTCGGCGACCGTTGCCTCCTCGATCTCGGGACGCGAGGTGGAACTGGGGGCGTCCTGGAATCGGATGTTCGAGCCGCGCGTCCTCACGGACTACGGCCCAGACGGTTTCGCCGCGATCGCGGCGCTGCCCGGTGGGGAGTCCCTCGAGTGGTGTTACGGCTGTGGGAAGTGCGTGCCGGTCTGCCCCGTCGACATGGTGGGCGACTATGGCCCGCGCAAGATCCATCGCAAGGTCCAGACAGGCACCCAACTGCTCGACGATGCCGACCTGTGGCTCTGTACCGCCTGCGGGAACTGCCTGCGCGTCTGCCCGAAGCGGGTTGACATGCTCGCCGTCATGCCGGCCGTCCGCGAGGCCGCGCTCGGTGGCGCGGGGGTGCCGGCCGAGCTGCAGGACATCTTCGAGAAGACCTTCCGGTACGGCAATGCCCTCGGCCAGAACCAGCGGCGCCGGGCGCAGTGGGCCGACACCGCCGGAGTCCCGGTCCGCGTCCTCGCCAAGGAACCAGCCCCCGTCGACGTGCTGTTCTACGTGGAGGACTACTGGAGCTTCCACTCCCGCGGACAGGACGCGGCTCGCGCCTTCGCCCGGGTCGCCACGGCCCTCGGTATCGACTGGGCGATCCTCGGTCCCGAGGAGAAGACGCTCGGTGACTCCCAGCGTCTCGCCGGCGAGAAGGGCCTGTTCGACGCGCTGGTCGAGGACGCCACGGCGACCCTCGCCAGGTACGAGTTCAACCGGATCGTGACGCCGGACCCGCATGCTTTCAACTCGCTCGTCAAGGAGTACCCAGCGCGCGGACACACATTCGAAGCGCTCCACTACACCCAGCTCCTCGCGCCGCTCGTCGGCCAGATCCGCTGGGCGCGGGAGCTGGACCTGAAGGTGACCTTCCACGATCCGTGCTATCTCGGACGCCAGAACGGGGAGTACGACGCCCCCCGGAAGCTGATCGAGGCCATCCCCGGTGTGCAGCTGGTCGAGATGGAACGCTGCCGCCAGAACGGTTACTGCTGCGGCGGCGGGGGCGGCGGCATGTGGCTGGACGGTTTCACAAGCGAGCACACGACCGAACGGCTGTCCGAGCGGCGGGTCCGCGAGGCGGCCCAGACCGGGGCCGAGGTGCTCGTCGTGTGCTGTCCCTACGAGGTGTCCCGGTTCGCCGACGCAGCGAAGTCGACCGGCCACGACAGCCTCCGGGTCTGCGACATCATCGAGCTCGTCGACGAGGCGATGCGGGACGGCCCAGACGGTGACTGAACCGCTGCGCGTAATCGATTTCGGTTGCTGCTCGCCGCTGCGCTCCCAGACGCTCTGGCACGCCGTCGGCTACGGGGTGTCAGCAGGCGCGCCGACGACGCTCTCCTTCGTCCGCCCAGCGGACCCGTACGTCTGTGTCGGCTACCACCGCGAGATCGATGAGGTCGACCGCGCCTACTGCCGGGAAAACGGGCTGCCGGTCCTGCGGCGGATGGTCGGCGGTGGCCCCGTATATCTCGACGCCGACCAACTGCTCTTCCAGATCTGCCTGCCGGCCAGCGCCGTCCCACCGCTTCGCTCCCAGGCCCTGCGCATGCTGCTCGGTCCCGTCGTGACCGCGTTCCGCGCCGTCGGGGTGCCGGCCGAGCTGGGCGAGGACTTGGAGGTCTGTCTCGGTGATGCCAAGGTCTGCGGCCATGGGGCCGGCCAGATCGACGCCGCCGTGGTCGTCTGCGGCAACCTGATCGAGCGATTTGACCATGAGCGGGCGGCGCGGGTGCTCGCTCTGGCCGATCCCGACCAGCGGGACCAGACGCTCGCGCTGATGCGCCGTTTCGTCGCCGCGACCCCGGTCGATCCGCCCGCCTTCCAGTCCGCCTTGATCGCCGCCTACGCCGGCCGGCTCGGACTCGCCGCGGTGCCCGCCGAACTGACTGGGGTCGAGCAAGCCGCGCTCACCGGACTTGACGAGAGGTTTCTGAGCGACAGCTGGTTGGCCGGACCGCGTCGGGGGCGCGAGGAGCGTGGCGCCGGACCGGTCGCCCGCCAGGTCAAGGTGCGCGCCGGGGTGTGGACGCTCGCCGTGACCTACGACGGCGCCCGGGTCGCGGCGGCCGTCGTCCACGGGGCGGTCCTCGAGGCGCGACTGCATGACCCCGAACTGGACGGTGCGGCCGATCAGGCTGAACGGGCGCTCGCCGGGATCCCTCTGGCGTCAGTTGCCCGAGTCCTGGCCGACTTCGGTGACCCCGGGCGAAGGCTGGCCGCGGCTTTCGCCGCCGCTGATCCAGGAAGGCTGTGATGGAACAGGCCGAGCACGCCATGGTCGACGGCTTCTCGCTCGCGCTCGACCGGTGCTACCAGGCCGAAACGCACATGTGGGTACTGGTGACGGAACCGGGCCGGGTGCGCATCGGGATGGACCCGGTCGGCATCGAGACGAGCGGCACTCTCGCCCAGCTGTCCATCGTGCCGACGGGGACCGAGCTCGCCGTGGGCCGCCCTTTCGGACAGCTCGAGGCTGCCAAGTTCGTCGGACCACTCGTCAGCCCGGTCTCCGGCGTGGTTCTGGAGCTGAATGGCGCGGCGGTCGCCGACGCGGGACTCGTCGAGCGGGACCCCTACGGGGCCGGCTGGCTGATCGAGGCCCGCCTCGGCGAGGCTGACAACGGGCTGGCGGGGTTGCTCGCCGACCCGACCGAGATCACCGCCTGGTTCGCTGCCAAGATCGCTCGCTACCGGCTCGACGGGGTGATCGCGCTGTGACCACTGCGCCACCGCCCCGGCGCGCTTTCGACGTTCGACGGGCGAACTTCCCGGACGTGATGGACTTCTACGCGCCCGGCCTGAAACGCTGGCAGACCTCCGAGTGGGTTCCGGCCCGTTCCCGCCGGTTCCTGGCCGTTTCCGTGACCGGCTCGGCTTGTGCGCTGCGCTGCGAGCACTGCCGGACGAAGATGCTCGACGACATGGTGTCGGTCCGCACCGACCAGGACCTCTATGCGCTCGCGGCACGGCTCCAAGGGGAGGGCTGCGAGGCGTTGCTGGTGTCCGGCGGCTCGACCCGGCTCGGTGCGGTCCCGCTGCTGGCACACCTGGGTGACATCACGCGGATCCGCGAGCGACTCGGCATGAAGGTCATCGTGCACTCCGGTCTGGCATCATCCGCGCTTGCGGCGGGGTTGGCGGCATGCGGCGTCGACGGGGTGATGATCGACGTCATCGGGTCCGACGAGACGCTGCGCGACATCTACCACCTGGACCTCACCGTGGCCGACGTGGAGCGTTCACTGCGCCTGCTCGCCGACCACGGGTTGCGGATCGTCCCGCACATTGTGCTCGGTCTGCATTACGGCCGTTTCCTCGGCGAGTACCGAGCACTGGAGATGCTCGTCCGCCACCGCGTGCCGACGCTCGTGCTCGTGGTGCTCGTACCGCTCGCCGGCACCCCGATGGCGCACCTCGCCCCGCCCCCGGTCGATGAGGTAACCGACTTCCTCTCCACGGCGCGGCTCGCGATGCCAAAGGGCACGATCAACCTCGGCTGCGCCCGCCCGCCGGGCGCCATGAAGCGCGAGCTCGACGAGGCCGCGATCGACCTTGGTCTGAACGGCATCGCCTATCCCGCCGACGGCAGCATCGACTACGCGAGGTCGCGAGGTTTGACACCCCGGCTGTTCGAGTCCTGCTGCTCGCTCGCCTGGAGCGGAATGGACGAGGGTGACGACGCCACGGTACGGGTGACCCCATGAACGAATCCTGGCGGTTGCTGGCCGATGACGGCGTCGGTGCGGCCGAGGGACTCGCGCTCGACGAAGCGCTGATGGGCCGGTACGCCCGGGGCGAACCAGACAGCACGCCCACCTTGCGCCTGTACAGCTATCGGGACCACTGCGCCCTCGTCGGCCGCTATCAGAACCTGGAGGCCGAGATCGACGTGGCCGCCTGCCGCCGGACCGGGACCCAGGTGAACCGCCGACCTACCGGCGGCGGCGCGATCATCATGGGCTCCGGCCAGCTGGGAATCGCCTACCTGGACCGGGCGCCATCCGGCGGGCGACCGCGGCAAATCATCGAGGAGTTCTCGGCGGCGGTGGCGGCCGGGCTCGGGCGGCTGGGTATCGAGGCGGAGTTCCGCGGCAAGAACGACCTCGAGGTCAAAGGCCGCAAGATCGCCGGTCTCGGCCTCTACGCCGACCGCGACGGTGCCATGCTCTTCCACGCGAGCGTGCTCGCCGACCTGGACGTCGAGCTCATGGTCCAGCTCCTGCGGATCCCCGCGGCGAAGCTCGCCGACCGCGCCCTCGCAGCGGTGAACGAACGGGTCACGACCGTCACGGCCGAGACCGGCACGCGCTGGGACGCGACGAAGCTGCGTCCGGCGATCGCCGCCGGGTTCTCGACGACTTTCGGCGTGGACCTCGAGCCCGGGACACCTGACGCTCAGGAGCAGTCCCGAGCCGAGGCTCTCGCCGCCGGCAGGTACCGGTCGCGGTCCTGGCTGAACGAGCGGAGCGTCGCGACGGACACCAGCGGATCGGCACTGCTGAAGACGCCGGCGGGGCTGGCGAGGATCTACCTCACCACCCACGGCGACCTGGTCAAGAGCGCGCTGGTAGCCGGGGATTTCAACGAACTGCCTCCGGAGCTGGTGGCGATGGAATCCGGGCTGCGTTGGCGGCGCCTGGATGAGAAGGCCGTCGCCGCGGTGATTGAGACCTCCGGAGCCGCCGCCGCTCTCGGGGTTCGGCCCGAGCAGCTCGTCGCCACCGTCATCGAGGCGGGCCAGCTCGCGGTCGGGACGGCGACCGAGGAGCCCGGTGCCGCTGGTCCCCGTCCGGCCGCCGAGCCGGGCTGAAAGGAAACACCATGGTGCTTCGCGAGCTTCCGACGTCCCCGGCCGGCCCCGCGGTCCGCGTCAGTCCGGAGTACGTGCGCATCTCCATGGCGAGCGCGATCGCACTGCGGATGCACTCCGGCCGATTTGGCCGCGACTTCGAGTTCGGGGGCATCAACCTCCTGCTCAACTACGAGGAAGGCTGCCGGTCCGACTGCGGCTACTGCGGGCTCGCCCGCACGCGCCCCGGCAACTTCGCGGACAAGTCGTTCATCCGGGTGGACTGGCCGCTCGTGCGAACCGACGAACTCCTGGAACGGATGGCCCAGTTCGAAACGGCCTTGACCCGGATCTGCATCTCGATGGTCACCCACGGTCGCGCCTACCGCGACACCAGCGTCATCACGCGCAGAATCGCCGAACGAATCCGCACGCCGATATCGATCCTTGTCGCGCCGCCCGCCATCAAGCGACAGCGGCTCGAGGACCTAAAGTCGATCGGCGTCGACATGATCGGGATCGGACTCGACGCCGTCACCGAGGAACTGTTCCGGAGCGTCCGCACCGATGTGCCCTCCGGCGGCCTCAGGTGGGACAGGTACTGGGAGGTCATCGGCGATGCGAGGGAGATCTTCGGTCCGTGGAAGGTCAACGTCCACACCGTCGTCGGCCTGGGTGAGACCGACCAGGATCTGCTCACTCTGTTCGTCGCGCTGCGCGACCGGCAGATTCAGTCCTACCTGTTCTGTTTCAACCCGGAACCGGGCTCCCGGATGGCCTCCCAGCCGCAACCCTCACTCAGACGCTGGCACCGGATGCAACTCGCCAGGTATCTCATCGAGACGGCGGATTACGGGCTGGAGCGGTTCGGCTTCGACCGCGAGGGCGCGATCAACTTTCTGCGGACGGATCGTTCCGCCGTCGAGGCCGTCGTGGCCGAAGGCGTCGCGTTCATGACGAACGGCTGCCCAGGCGACAACGGCGGACCGGGATGCACGAGGCCCTACGGTTCCTACCGGCCGGCCGAGCCGTTCCGCGACTACCCGTTCGCGCCGACACCCGACGATCTCGACGCGATCCGTCGGCTGCTGCGACTGGAAGAGCTGACCAAGTGACGACGCAAGAGGTGGCTTGAGTTGCGAATCGTCGTGCCCATGAAAGCGGTGCCCGATCTCGTCGAGGAGATCGAGCTCTCCGCCGACGAGACCGGCATCGAGCGCGAGTACCTGAAATTCGTGCTGAACGAGTGGGACGCCCAAGCTCTCGAAGAGGCTCTGCTCCTGAAAGATTCCGGTGGAGCCGAGGTCGTGGCCGTCGGCTGCGCGGCTGACCCCGAGATCGACCAGATCCTCTACACGGCGCTTGCCAAGGGGGCGGACACGGCGGTCAAGCTCACCGACGCGAACGCCGGAGGGACCGGACCCGCTGGGATCCCGGTCGCCACCCGGGCTGCGCTCGTCGCGGCGTTCCTCGAGGCCCAGCCGGCCGACCTCGTGATCTCCGGCGTACAGGCGCCAGACGACCCCGACGGGCAGCTTCCGTCCGCCCTCGCCGCGCTGCTCGATCTGCCTCACGTTTCGGTGGTCGTGAGCATCGAGGCCGACGCCGACGCAGTGACCGTCCGCCAGGAGTTCGCCGGGGGCGTGTCACACGAGGTGCAGGTGCATTTGCCCGCCGTCATCGGTGTCCAGTCCGCCCGGCAGCCCCCTCGCTACGCGCCCATCACCCGGATCAGGCAGGCGATGCAGACCGGTGTTCTCACCGAATTGACGGTGACGCCGCGGGCGGCACGGCAAGGCCTCGTCCTGCGCCGGATGCACGGGACCGAGACCACCGGCCGGGCCGAGATGCTGACGGGGGACACCGGGGACGTCGCCGACCAGATCGTCGAGCTGCTGCGTGCCCGTGGACTCCTGAGGGGGTGAGGATCGACGTGAACCGTAACGTGATGGTGCTCGCCGAGCACACCGCCATGCAGGTTTCCGAAGGGACCTACGAACTGATCGGCAAGGCGCGCGAGCTGGCGTCGGCACTCGGCGGCGTGACCGAGGTGGTCCTGCTCGGTCCGCGCGAGCTCGCCGGCCAGCTCCGCGGCGCCGACGCCGTGGTCTGCGTGGACCACCCGGCGCTGGCCGACTACCTGCCGGAGGCTTACGAGCGGGCCCTCCTCGAGGTGTTGTCTCAGCGAGCCCCCCGACTGCTGCTCATGTCCAACGCGACCGTCGGTCTGGACCTCGGGGCCGCACTCGCCGTGCGCTGGGATGCGCCACTCGCCGCCTACGTCAGCGCCCTCGTTATCGACGACGGCGTCGTGACGGCCACCGCGAAGATCCTCGGCGGGAAGGTGCTCGCCGAGGTCGAACTGCCCGGCGAGCGCGCGATCGCGACCGTGCTCAGTGGTGCCTTCGGCACCGACGCCGACCAGTCGGCGGCCGCCGCGGACGTCGTCGAGGTCACACCGCCGGCCGGGCTCGACGCGCTGCGGATGTCGCTTCGCCAGGTGATCGGGGCCGGCGTCGGTGACGTCGACATCGCGGCGGCCGAGATGCTCGTCTCCGTAGGCCGCGGCATCGAGTCGGAGAACAATCTCGAAATCGTGGCGGAGCTCGCCGACGCGCTCGGCGTGCCCCTCTCCGCATCGCGTCCCGTGGTGGACGCGGGATGGCTTCCGAAGACGCGCCAGGTCGGTCAGTCGGGCTTGAAGGTCAAGCCCCGGGCCTACCTGGCCTTCGGCATCTCCGGGGCTCCCGAGCACCTCGAAGGGATGCGGAACGCCGAGCTGATCGTCGCCTGCAACACCGACCCCGGAGCGCCGATCTTCGGCGTCGCCCACTTCGGCACGACCGTCGATCTCTTCGATCTGGTCCCCGCACTCGTCGACAGGGTCCGCGGCTGACTATGGCAGGACCGATCGGCCTCGTCGCGACGGAAGTGACCCGGCCCGTCTTCGAGGGCATCGGCCTGCTCGGCAAGGTGATCTTCTACGCCCTCGCCGCGCTCGCGACCGCAGCCTTCTGTTGGGGCGTCTGGCGTCGGGTGCGCAAATACCGGATGGGGCGCGCGGCCGGGCGCGGGCCGACGATCCGGCAGGGGCTCCTCAGGCGCCTGCGCTCCATCAGCGCAGGCGCCGAGGTCGCGCGGGGCAATCTCGCGACCGGGATCGCTCATTTCTTCATCTTCTGGGGCTTCATCGTTGCGCTGCTGGCGACGATCATCCTCACGATCGACACCGACATCGTGAGAAACGTTTCCCGGCTGCTCGCCGGGCACCAGGACAGCTTCTTCCACGGCACGTTCTTCATCGTCTTCACGTTCACCGTGGACACGATGGGATTCGCGTTCCTCGTCGCCCTCGTCTCCCTGGCGCTGCGCCGGGGCGTGAAGCGACCACCGCGACTCAGCTACAAGCGGGCGGGCACGCCCACCGGCGGTTACTCGCGTCGACCGATGGAGCGGGGCGACTGGTTCTTCCTCGGGCTGCTCCTCGCCATCCTGGTCACGGCCTACCTGCTGACCGGCCTGCGGATCCTCGGCCAGCGCATGCCCTGGTTCACGGTGCTCAGCCCGTTCGGCCGGGCCGTGGCCGAAATCTTCTCGGCAGCCGGCATGACGCCGTCCCAAGCGGTGAGCGCGCACACCGTGATGTGGTGGGTGCACGCCTCGTTCGCGCTCGTGTTCATCGCCTACCTCCCGTATTCCAAGGCCATGCACATGCTCGTCGACGGGGTGAACCTGCTCGCCACGGACCGCTCGGCGACGCTCCGGCTGCCCGCGCCGCCGACCGCCCATCCTGGCTACCGCGAGATCGCCGACTTCACCTGGAAGGAGCTCCTCGACCTCGACGCCTGCACGAAATGCGGCCGCTGCCATGAGGTCTGCCCGGCGACCGCAGGCGGCGCGCCACTCTCGCCCCGCGACGTGATCCTCGACCTGCGTCAGTGGGTGGACGTCTCCGCCGGCGGGGTCACGCTTCTCGACCGGGAGCGCCGGCCGGAGCGCACGGGACCGCTCTCGCCGCGCCTCGGCACGCCGATCGCGGGCGGCGTGATCGAGACGGGCGCGCTCTGGTCCTGCACGACGTGCATGCACTGCGTCGACGTCTGTCCGGTGGGCATCGAGCACGTGCCGACCATCGTCCAGTTGCGGCGCAGCCTGGTCGACGAGGGGACGATGGGCCCGACGCTGCAGCAGTCGCTCCAGAACCTGGCCACCCAGGGCAACTCGTTCGGGAGATCGGCGCGGATGCGCGGCCGGTGGGCGCGCGAGCTCGACTTCGCGATCCCCGACGCCCGACACCAGCCCGTGCAGTACCTGTGGTTCGTCGGCGACTACGCCAGCTTCGACGAGCGGGCGCAGGAGAGCTCCCGCGTCCTCGCCACGATCCTCCACGACGCGGGCGTCGATTTCGGCGTGCTCTACGAGGCGGAGCACAACTCCGGCAACGACGTGCGCCGCGTCGGCGAGGAGGGTTTGTTCGAGATGCTCGCCGAGCACAACATCGCCGCGCTGCGCGACGCGCAGTTCGAGGAGATCTTCTCGACCGACCCGCACACGCTCAACGCCCTGCGCAACGAGTACCCCGCCCTGGGGGCGAACTATCGGGTGTCGCACTACACCGAGCTCCTCGCCGATCTCGTGGAGACCGGGGCGATCGGCGTCCGGCCTCTCGGACACCGGGTCACCTACCACGATCCGTGCTACCTCGCCCGCTACAACGGCGTGACCGGTGCACCCCGGCGGATCCTGCGGGCGCTCGGCTGCGAGTTGGTGGAGATGCCACGTCACGGCGCCGAGACGTTCTGCTGCGGCGCGGGCGGCGGCCGGATCTGGACGGACGACGATCTCCTTGCGGAACGGCCGAGTGAGATCCGGATCAAAGAGGCGCTCCGGTTGGACGTCGGACAGTTCGTCGTCGCCTGCCCGAAGGACGCCTCCATGTTCGCCGATGCGGTGAAGACCGTCCGGGCCGACGACCGGCTGGTCGTCCGGGACATCACCTTCCTCGTCCAAGAGGCCACGACCAGGCCGGCCGAGCCCGGCCTCGTCGGGGTGACGGCGTGATGGGCGGCTCCGGACCCGGCGGCGCGGTTGCGCCGCCGCCATGCGAGCCAACGGGACGCGCGAATCCAGCTGTCAGGACAGGACGGGAGCCGGAGCGATGACCCTTGTCAACAACTGCAACATCCCCGAGGACCTCTACTACATCGTGGACAAGCACGTCTGGGCGCGCCGGGAAGGCGAGCTCGTGACGGTCGGGATGACCGACGTCGCCCAGAACATGGCGAAGACCATCGTGGCCGTGACACCGAAGGCGATCGGGGCGGCGGTGAAAAAGGGCCGCAACATCGCGACCGTTGAGAGCGCCAAGTGGGTCGGCGCCGTCTCCGCCCCGGTGAGCGGCGAGATCGTGGCCGTGAATGACGCCCTCGCCACCTCGCCGGGTCTCGTCAACTCGGATCCGTACGGGGCTGGCTGGATCGCCCGGTTGCGTGCGCCCGAGTGGGAATTCGACGCCGCCGATCTCGTGACCGGTCCGGAGGGCGTGGAGGCCTACCGACGGTTCCTCGACGCCGAGGGGATTTCCTGCGGGTGACGTGCGGGGCCGCGTCCGAACGAGTCACCCGCCGCGCGACGCCCGTGGACCCGAGGTTTCTCGATCAGCGTGGCCAAACTACAGTTCATCTATCGCAACTAGGACAATACTGAACTAAGCAAAGACCACGATCTTCCGATCCGAGTAGGAGAGACGCGACATGGACGACACAGGCACCGCAGCCACCACCTCCGCGACCGCTTCCAAGGACGACGAACCGAAGCGAATGGCGATCATCTGCTGGAGCAATGACCTCGACCGGGTCTGGCCCGTCATGATCCTGGCGACCACCGGCGCGGCGTCCGGCCTCGAGGTCGACGTCTTCTTCACCTTCTGGGGGTTGCGCGTGCTGCAAAAGAACGACAAGCGCGTCACCGGCCACAACTGGATGCAAAAGGGCGAATCACTTTTCGACCGCGGCGGCAGCGAGCACCTCAAGCTGAGCAAGGTGCACTTCGCCGGGATGGGCACTTCCATGATCAAGAAACTCGCCACACAGCACAAGGTCGCCAGTGTGACCGAGCTGATGGAGATGGCAATCGAGGCCGGCGTGCGGTTGCACCCGTGCCAGATGACGATGGATCTGTACGGGCTGTCGACGTCCGACTTCATCGACGGCGTGCAGCCCACGCTCGGCGCTGCCAGCTTCATCGACATGGCCGCCAAGTCCGACATTCAGCTCTTCATCTGACCTCACTCCGGAACCACCGGACCAGGGACGTGAGGCTTCGGCGGGCGGCGGAGTCGTCCGCCCGGTGGGTGGACCGCCTGCCGCGCGTCCCGTCGGTTCGGCCGTCAGGGCGCCACCTGAAGTGCCGCAAGGGGGATGGCCGGCGACCTCCGTTGACCCGCACGATGGCGTCGGGCGGAGCTGACGAGGGATAGCTGCACCCCCCCCTCTGCGCCAGCGGGGCGCGCTGGACCGAAGACCTGGTACTACGCCGTCGCCCCGGCAATCTCATCCGCGAGGTCGGCGACCGAGTCGACGACACGGGACGGACGGTAGGGGAACCGCTCGATGTCCTCGGGGCGCGTCACCCCAGAGAGGACGAGGATCGTCTCGAGACCGGCCTCAATGCCGGCGACGACGTCGGTGTCCATCCGGTCGCCCACCATCGCGGTCGTTACCGAGTGCGCGCCGAGGACGTTGAGGCCTTCTCGGATCATGAGCGGGTTGGGCTTGCCCACGAAATAAGGCGCCTTTCCGGTCGCGTGCCGAATCATCGCGGCAACCGACCCCGTAGCCGGCAGATTGCCCCCGGGCGAGGGCCCGGTCGGATCGGGATTCGTCGCGATGAACCGCGCCCCCCCGTCGATCAACCGGACCGCCTTGGTGATCGCCTCGAAGCTGTAGGTACGGGTCTCACCCAGAACGACGTAGTCGGGATCCCGGTCGGTGAGCACGTAATTGACGTCATGCAGCGCGCTCGTCAGCCCCGCTTCGCCGATCACGAACGCCCTTCCGTTCGGTCGTTGGCTGTCGAGAAAACGGGCGGTGGCGAGCGCCGATGTCCACAGCGCCTCGGGTGGGATCGAGAGCCCGCTGTCGGAGAGCCGCGCGGCGAGGTCTTTCGGGGAGAAACGTGAGTTGTTCGTGAGAACTAGGAAGCTGAAACCGGCCTTGTCGAGGGCCGCGATGAAACGATCAGCCCCTGGTACCGGCACCGCCCCGTTCAGGAGCACGCCGTCCATGTCGCACATCCAGCTCACCGCGGATTGGCGAGTTCTCATGGGACAAGTATGCCGGTTCCTTGCTCTCGGAGTGCTGGTGATCGCGCAGTTCGAGTCGATCGACCTCGCGAGCGCGAGCTCCAGCCAAGCCCGCCAGTAGCCGCTCCGGCGGCGTGCACCTCGTCGCTCTCGAGCCTTCCCCTCCCTGCTACCGTGCCCGCGAGTGCGTAGCGCGATCGATCACGGCGCCGGGGAAGCTGTTTCGTCGCGGCGCTGGATGGCGCTGGCAGTGCTGTGTGTGTCACTGCTGATCGTCTCGCTCGACGGCACCGT
>Ga0187875_10000553_pt1 | contig 30590 bp, 25 predicted proteins | sample June2016WEW_17_1_2_FD_132978 | JGI IMG/M metagenome (GOLD analysis project Ga0187875, IMG submission 132978) | Peatland microbial communities from SPRUCE experiment site at the Marcell Experimental Forest, Minnesota, USA - June2016WEW_17_10 | ecosystem: Environmental > Terrestrial > Soil >...
CAACTTGGAACGATCTGCAATCGTTACCGTCGTATCCTGCTTCTTGCCGTTGCGCACGAACTCTAGTTGCACCTTCGCTCCGGGTTTGCGCGACGCAATATCGGCGACCAGTTCCGATCCCTTTGTGACTTTCCTGCTATCAACGGTGATGATCGTGTCGCCGACCTTCAATCCCGCCTGATCCGCCGGACTTCCGGCTACGACGCTGGAAACCGTCACGCCCGAACCCGAGCCGTAAACCCGTGTAATGGCCGGATTCTCCACCGCGTCAAACATGATGCCGATCGAGCCACGCACCACGCGATGCTCGGGCCCGATAAGCTGGTTGTAAACCTCCGCCACGGTGTTCGAAGGAAGCGAAAAGCCCACGCCGGCGTAGGCGTTGGTCTCGCTCAAAATCGCGGTGTTGATGCCGATTACTTCTCCGTCCATATTGACCAGCGGGCCGCCGGAGTTTCCTGGATTAATGGCCGCGTCGGTTTGAATAAAGGTTTGGAACTGCCGTCCCGGCACGATATCTCGCCCTTTGGCGGAAACAATGCCCGCCGTCACCGTGCCCACCTGTCCGAACGGACTGCCGATGGCCAGAACCCAGTCGCCCACCTGCATGCTGTCGGAGTTACCCAGCTTTGCAGCAGGGACTCCGCGATCTAAGTCGATTTTAATCACGGCCAGGTCCGTCTCCTGATCTTCGCCGACCACCTTGGCGTCATGCTGTACGCCCGGCGGATCGTCCTGCAAACGCACGCGGATCCGGTCCGCTTTGTCGATGACGTGCCGGTTCGTGACGATGTAACCTTTGCCGTCGACGACCACGCCCGAACCTAAAGAGCGCTCGCGGATGGCGGCGTCACCGTTGGGTCCGCCTTGCCCGCCAAAAAAGCGATTGAAAAAGTCATCCATCCCGCCATTGCCCCCGCCGCCGTTTTCATCCTCGTCAGGATCCTGACCCTGCCCGCCGCGCCGCCGATGAGGATTCTTCACCGTCGACTCGGTATTGATGTTGACCACACTGGGTCCCAACTGCTTGGCGATCTGCGAAAACGCATTGGAGAGCTGCTTGGGAGAAGGAACCGTAAGCGGGGTCGCATCAGAAGACTTCTGTCCCTCTTTACCTTTCACTCCGTAGGAAACCACCGTGCCAATTAAAATGCCCAGCGCCAGCGTAAAGGCAATGCTCAACGAATAAACCCAGCCGCGATTCTTCCACCGCAGCCAAAATGCCCGCGAATCCATCTGTGCTTCCTCCGAGGACTATAAACGCCCCTTATTATACCCGTTTGCAAACATACGACCGCAATTCCATAGCTCTGCTGACCGGCTGCAGCGCGGATGGGCGATTACATGTCAGGTTAGACGCGTGGAACCGCTATTTCGTGCGGAGCCATTTCTTTCTAAGAAAGCTACTTGGCTTCGTAAACCGTTTTGCCGCTCACCACCGTCCGGAGCACTTTGGTGAACAGCAATTTTTCAGGCGCGACGGCAGTAATGTCGCGATCGAGCACGACAAAATCCGCCAGCATCCCCGGCGCAAGTTTGCCCTTTTCTTTCTCTTCAAACTCCGCAAACGCTGAGCCCGACGTGTAAGCCACAACGGCCTGATCCATCGTGAGCTTCTGGCTGGGGAAATATTCCTGCCTCCCGTCCTCGCTCCTGCGCGTGACCGCTGCGTATAAACCACGGAAGGGCGTTACCGGCTCGACTGGATAATCGGTTCCGAAAGCCAGTGGCACGCCCGCGTTTAGGAATGCCGCCCAGGCATAGGAGGTAGCGGCGCGCTTCGGTCCCAGCCGATCCTGCGCCCATCGCATGTCAGTGAGCAGATGGCTGGGCTGCATGGAGGCAATCGCATTCAACTCCTTGAAACGGGCAATCTGTACCGGCGTGGTGATTTGTGCATGTTCCACCCGCAAACGAAGATCGGCACCCCCGTTCGCCGTCTTTACGTTTTGCTCGCGAGCTGCTTTTTCGGCCTCGGCAAAAGCATCCAGAGCCATCTGCACTCCCTTGTCCCCGATGGCGTGGAAGCCCAACTGGAAGCCGGCCAGCACTCGCTCTCGCGCCATCTCGTTCAACTGGGCAGCCTCGTACCGTGGCAAGCCCGAGTTCTTCGGATCATCCGCATAGGGTTCGAGCAGCGCCGCCGTATGCCCCCCCAGCGAACCATCCATAAAACCTTTGAGCATTCCCGTATGCAGCCTCAAGTCGGCGCGCGGATGCGAATCGCGCTTCCTTCGTAATTCCTCAATGGATTCATCAAACGGCAGCCATTCGGAAATCCGCGCCGTCAGCTTCCCTTCTTTTTCCAGCTCCTCGTAAATCTGAAAATTCTCCCACTCCGGCGAATAATCCTGCGCGGAAGTAATGCCGTGCTCGGCTAGATCCACGAGCGCCACTTCTATACCCTGCCGCCGCATTTCGTGCGTCGGATCAGGAATCACAGTTCTCACCGCATGCTGCGCCGTTTCGCGTAGAATTCCCGTCGGCTGTCCGTTCTCATCCCGGTCAATCAGCCCGCCTTGTGGATCTTTACTGGCAGCGGTGACGCTGGCCAGCTGCAGCGCGCGGGTATTCGCCACTGCAAGATGCCCATCCACCCGATCCAGGAATACCGGATGCCCACCTGAGATTTCATCCAGGTCCCGGCGGCTGGGCAGCGACTTTCCCGGCCAAAGGGTCTCATCCCATCCGCCGCCCAGAATCCATTCGCCCGGCCTGGCCGTTTCAACCTTGGGCCGCACGCGCCGGCGGAATTCATCCAGCGTCTTCACTCCCATAAGGTCAACCCGCAACTTCTGGAGTCCGGCATTGGAAAGATGCAGGTGCGCGTCGTTAAATCCTGGCATGACGAAGCGACCGCCCAGATCGATGACTTGGGTCTGCAGACCTTTGAGTTTTTCTATGTCGGCAATCTTACCGACGGCTTGAATGCGGTCGCCACGCACCGCGATGGCCTCCTCGCGCAAAATGGCACTGGATACGGTGTTCGAAGGCACACCGGTGTAGACATTGGCGTGTACGAAAATGACATCGGCCTTCGGCTCGGGAGTCGTCGGCGTTTGATCGGGCATTGGATTTTGAGCCTGCAAGGACGCAAAACAACAGCAGATGACCACAACGAAAGCCGTGTGCCCCATCTTTCGCGTCCCTTGCGAAAGGTGGGATTCCCATACCGCGTGCAGCCTTTGTGTAGCGCAGCGCTTCAGCGCTGCAAAAAGATGCCCCCCAGGGGCTTTAGCCCCCGCCGATCTCATCATTCTCCAGAGTCCCCCGCTCCAGCCAGCGCCAGCAGGGTCAGCAGAATCCGCTTCAGCCCGAGCTCGCGTCCGTTGCTGTCAAACCATTCCTGCAACGTGTGCGCGCCACCGCCGGATCCGCCGCCGCCGATGGCAATGGCCTCTTGCCCGAGCGACAGCGGAATATTCGCGTCCGTCGACGCCCGCTGCACCTGGGCGGCATTGTTGAGCTGCGCATCGACCGCCCGAATCACATGCAGAATGCGGGACCCCGTCGCCAACTCCCCTGCCGGACGGTTCCCGATCGGGATTACTTCGCAATGTACGCCGGAGGGCCGCTTCTGCAGCGGCGACCGCATCTCGGCCGCCATCGTCTCGTCTTCCACTGCTCGATTCAGCGCCAGCCGCAGCGTCTGCTCCAGCCGCTCCATTTCCGCCATGGACGTCGATCGGATATCAACCTTCATGCTTGCCGACTCGGGAATCGAATTCACCGAGGTCCCCCCGCGAATCACTCCGATGTTGAATGTGGTCTTGGGAGTAGCTGGAACCGGTGCCGCCGTAAACACATCGATAGCCTTGGCGAGAATCACGACGGGATTAGGCGCGCCAAAATCGCTCCACGAATGTCCGCCCGGACCCCGCACGATCACCTCAAAGCGGCGGCTCCCGAGGGCCTCGGCGACAATCGTGTCCGCGCCCGCGCCATCCAGCACCACACCGTAGGCAATCGAATCCTTCCAGCGCGGCGTGGAGAAAATGTGCCGCATTCCGCGCAGGTCGCCTTCCCCTTCTTCGCCCACGTTGCCGATGAACACAAATGGCAGCGTGTGCCGCAGCCGTACCGATCGCAGCAGCGCCGCAATCGCGAGCATCGCGGTAACGCCCGCGCCGTTATCGGAAACTCCCGGCCCATACAACCGGCTACCCTGCTGCCGAATATTCAGCGGCGTGCTCGCCGGAAAAACGGTATCGATGTGCGCGCTTAGCGCTACGTAGCGTTTCCCGAATCCCGGATATGTTCCGAACACGTTGCCCACATCATCAACCCGAACATCATCCAGACCAACCTCGCGAAAGCGCTCCGCCAACCACGCCCCGCGGGCCGACTCGCCAAACGGAGGCGCCGCAATCCGCGCCATCTCCATCTGCCATTGCGTCAGTTGCGGCTCCTGCGTGCGCAGCCAGTTGAACGCCGACCGCACCTCCGGCGAAGCCGCCAGCCGCGCCACATCGTGCTGCACCGTAGGCGCAACGTCCGGCAAGTCCGCACGCGGAGGAGTGGGGCTCATGGGAAGTATTGCGTCATCTTACAATAAACATCGAAAAGCGAAAACCCTAGTAAAATCGCACCTTTTCGAACATTGATGTCTGCTAACTGTGAACAGACAGCAGTCCATTCGCCGATTCTTGTTTTGCGTGCCCGTTAACAGCTACGGTTCTCCGCGCCGCTGAGACTCGCTCCCGATCAGCCGTAACGGACAGCTGATCGGACCAGAGTTTTCTTGGTGTGAATCACGACGATCTCAGACCGCGGCAGGCGGGCGACGGGCAGGTGGTTGGGGAAGCCCGTTTCAAGACGTAGCAGTCGCCGTGTACGATCTTGCCCTCATCGTCGCTTTTGGCGGTTTCAAGATCCACAGGGTTGTTGCATATCGAGCAATTGAATTCCGGCTGCGGTAAACGTGCCCCAAAAGGCCTATCGTTGACCTTCCTAAAAGGGAGCGATCCTGACTCTAGGATGGACGCCAGGTATTTTCTGTCCGTCAGCGCACACAGTCAGGAATTGACATTGCACCGTGATGCGTGCGCTGCCGTACTGCAAAATTCCTCACTGCGCAGTAGCATGATCGTCCTATGCCCCGAAAGCCACGAATAAAGACATACTCAGCCCGCCTTAAGGATTACCCCGTTACTATGTCCGGTTGGGAGAGAGAAAGTCTTGCGGCAGAAGCTCAACTCAAGGCCGAGAGGGCCGAGAGGGCCGAGCGCACGAAGAAGAAACGTCCAAAACGCCGCTAGAGATTTGCAAGGGTCGAAGCTCAATCGCCGCTCTCGTCGTGGCTTTTCCCTGGGCCCGGCGGGATGAGCGGCATGCCAAGCACAGAAACTGTGACGTTTTTGGCCGGGGAAGTCACTTTTATTTTGGTGCTTCTGCGGCGAGTCATCGTTGATTGTTATTTGGAAACAACTCATCCCGAAAGCAGCGTGCGGGATGCGAACAAAACATGGATGGAAGCCAGAACGGTGCCCGGATCGGTGCGCACGAATGGCATCAGCGTAGCTACCAGCCAAGCCGAGCCAAAGCGCCGCAAAAAGAAATAAACGGCCAGAGATGGTCATAGAAGGCGTCTTCCGATCACTCAATTTTCGACGACAGCCCTCCCCTAAGTCGTTGATTGCAGAGATCTTTGACGCAAGTTATCGGCGAGCAGTATTTTGCCAAGCCGAGAGCTCATCCGCCTCGCAAATGATTCATTCCAGGGATATTACAAGATTGCTCTGGACATTCTGAATCCAGCTAAACTAGGCGAGTCGGCTCTCCGCGTAACCCGATCGCCGCTCGACGCCGGCTACCAGCTTCTTCGTCGCAGGAATCTCGATCCCGTGTCTTCGAGCGCCGCGGAGTATGGGGCCCGCGATAGCATCCAGTTCGAGTGGGTTGTGCTTGTCTACATCCTTTTGCATGGAGCTGCGCATGCCTCCCGGCGCACCCGCTACCCACGAGAGCACGTTTGCTGGATTGACTTTGGCGCCCTCGGCAACAGCTACCGCGCACGCTTCCCGAACGCAAGCCTCTCCCAAGCTCCGCCACTGCGGATCCGAAAGAATTTCGCCGACAGTCTTATCCGCAGCCGTGGTGGATAGCGCGAACGGCGCCAGAAAAACCAACTTGCCCCACATCAGCGTGGGCTCGTCGTCGATGAAGCTGCAGGTAAAACCGATGTGCTGTAACTGATCGATGGTGCTCCCGAGCAGAGTTCGCCCTGCGGAAGAAACATTCAACACCGCAAAGGGAGACCGATGGACGATGTGTCCCGGGCTCACACGCTCCATTTCGCCCGCAATCGTCGCCGGAATCACATGCTCGGCTCCGTACCTGGCGCGAAGCAACGCCACATGGTCGATTCCGTTGAGCAGTGGGACAATCGCTCTGGCTGCTTCTGGACTTGTGATAGCGGTCAATGCCGGTTCCAACTGCGTAGCCTTCACCGTGAGCCAGAGCACATCAACGGCAGGAACTTCCGCAGCGACCGCAACATCGACAGCAAAATTTCCGAAAGGACTCTCCAGCCGAAGCTGCTTAGGATAGTTCTCGAGCGACTCGCGCCTCACCACCAGCGTAACGAGAACTCCCGCGTGCGCCAGGCAAGCCCCGATCAAGCTGCCTACGCCACCGGCCCCCAGAATCGCATGTCGCATCGGCTTTGAAGTCGTCTCGGGCATGGACCTAATTCTGTTTCGTTACGGTGGCCGGCAAACACTCCACCACCTCGGCATCGCTCAACGTGTGATCGCTGGCCTTGGCGCGTTGGTAGATGCGTTCCACCAGATCGTCGTTCGCCGGAATGCCGCGCCGCTCCAGCCAGAACAGCACATTCGACTTTCCGCTCATCGGACCGATGTCGATGATCTGCTCCAACCCAAACACATGCGACGGCACGCCCGAGTAAACCGTGTTCGCAAGCACGACGTCATTCTTGTGGTACGCCTTGATAATCGCGGCGGCGTGCACGCCCGTGGCCGTGCGGAATGCATCGTCGCCCACCACCGGATAATTTGCGGGAATCGGGACCCCTGTGGCGTGCGAAACCGCCTGGCAATAGTGCTTGAGGTTGGTGAGGTCCTGCTGGTCCCACGGTGCAATGCCCATCAGCTTCAGGTTCACCAGCATCTGATCGATCTGCGTATTGCCCACGCGCTCGCCCAGGCCAATCGCGCAGCCGTGAACGCAATTGGCGCCGGCGATCACCGCCGCCATGGAATTGGCAATCGCGAGGCCGCGATCGCTGTGGCCGTGCCAGTCCACTCGAATCTTTTCGCCCGACGGCTTCACCACTTCCTCGATTACAAACCGGACCAACGCCAGCGCGCCCATGGGCGTCGCATGCCCGGCCGTGTCGCAGATTACGATAGCCCGCGCGCCACAATTGATCGCCGTCGCATACAGACGCTTCACGGTTTCCGGATCGCAACGGCTCGTATCCTCGGTGACGTACATCGAATCAAGCCCGAGCGAAACCGCATACTTCACGGCCTTCTCCGTGGTCTGCAAGAGAAAGTCGTCGGACCAGCCTTCGGTAAATCTTCGAATCGGACTGGATCCGATAAAGGTCGCCGCCTCGATCGGCAGCCCGGTCTTCTGCACGATCTCCGCAATCGGACGGATATCGTTCTCATGCGTGCGGGCGGCGCAGTTGGCACGAATCTTCATCTTGTGCGTCACGATTTCTTGCGCCAGCGCCGTCACATGCTCCACCGCGCGGGGCCCGGCGCCAGGCAATCCGAGATCGAGTGAGTCGATCCCCAACGCCTCCATCAGATGAAGAATTTCAATTTTTTCCGGAATCGAAGGATCGCGCACCGAAGGCGACTGCAATCCATCTCGCAGAGTTTCGTCATTGAGCAGCACCGGCCCCGGCGGCTTGAGTCCTGGCGGATGATTCTTGTTCCAGTCGTAGATGAGATCGGAGGTGTTCATGGAAAAATCGCTGCTAGCTTCTGGCTCCTAGCCAAAGCGTAGCTTTCATCGCACCGCTGTACTCCGAAAAATGGAGGGGATACCCATCCGCGCTGGGCGAGTAACTGGAAGCTAGCAGCCAGAAGCTGGTTACTTCTCCTTCGGTGGCAGCGTCAGCCCAAACACTGAAATCATTCCCTGCCCCGCGACATTCACCTTCGCTTCCTGAGGATTGGGCAAATACAGGGTCAGGCAATGCTCGCAGCGGTAGACCTCGGCGTCGCGCCCCCAGGCTTTCTCCGCATCCCCGCAGGCTTGCTCAACAACATCAGTGGTATAGAACCACCGTTTCAAATGGCCGCCGCAGAATTTGCCTTTCTCGTTTTTCTCGTTGCAGGCACGCTGACCGGCCTTCTTGGTTTTCACTTTATGATGCGGAAGCTGGGCAGGAGTTTGCGGATTGGAAGTCGTCATCTCGCCAGTCGCCAAAGGACTCACCCTCGTTCGCGCGGCACTACGCCGCCGGATTCGGCCCTACGTGCGCAATTGTACTCGATGCTGAAAGGCGAACCAAAGCGCGATCGAACCGCTCAAGTGGGAGCCCAAACCCTACGCCTTAGAATTCCATCTTCGGCAAGGCCTGATCGGCGCCGACGCGCCCCGTCGTAATCTCGGCTTTAAAATAATTTTCACCCTTCACCGCAGCACCCGCCATCCGCCGCAATATCGCAAGCTGTCCAACATGCGTGAGTGCATCGGCCACCGGACCTTGAAACAATTTCTTTAGGGGAGCGCCCACCGCCGCGCCGGATGCGAGAAAGTCATCGAAACTTTGCAGAGCCGCAAAGAATCTGCTCACTTCCTTTTCCCAGGGCAACGGAGTCGAGTTTTGCCACGTTTGCTTGCTTCTAGCGATGGAGAGCGCCCAATCGAAGAGGTCCCCCATGTGCGCCAGAATCTGAGCTGGCGTGCGCAATCCCTCACCACCGTGAAAGTTGGCAAACTTTTCGGGAGCGTTGCGGACAGCCTTGCCAGCGCGGTAGGCGAGCGTGGCCAGCGTATGGCGGAACAAATCGAGGCTCGAATCAGGAGGGGCGGCAGTATTCATGGAACCCAAGATACACTCGATCCGGAGGAACGAAAAGGAGGGGATACGCATGCCCAAACGTCCCACGCAGCCAAGTACCGTGAGCCGCGATAATGCCGAGCACTACCGCTGGGGCAACGATTGCGACGGCTGGCATCTGGTAAAGGATGCAAACCTGAGCGTGATCGAGGAGTTTCTTCCATCTGGCGCGAGCGAGGTCCGCCACTTCCACGAAAAGGCACAGCAGTTTTTCTACATTCTCTCGGGCGATGTGAGGATGGATGTGGAGGGACGCACCGTGTTACTCAGCGCCGGGAACGGAATTCGGGTCTTGCCTGGGCATCGGCATCAGATCAGCAATCCGTCGTCAAGGGCCGCACGATTCCTGGTGATCTCACAACCAGCAAGCCACGGCGACCGCATTCGAGAATAAGCGACGCCGCGCGATTCTTCGATCACCGCCGACACAACCGCGTCACAGCTTCTTTCCTGCAATCGCTCCTACTCCGCGAAGCGCCCCGCGCAGGCGCGCGCGCCAGCCGCGAGCGAATTGCATATCCAATAATCCTTCCATCTGGCGCGTGAAGGTCGCGCCGTATCCGTACCACCACACCTTTTTCATTGAGGGCATCAAATCCGTATCCAGATATTTCATCCTCACCATCTCTTCGAGTCCAAAACGCCCGTGGGCACGTCCTACGCCGCTCGATTTAAACCCGCCATGCGGCGCCTCGCTGATGCCGAAACAAGAAACCACATCATTGATCATCACGGTGCCCGCTTGAATGCTCCGAGCCAGCCTTTCACCACGGACATCGTCGCGCGTGCAGATGCAGGCGGCCAAACCAAACTCCGAATCATTGGCCAGCCGTACCGCTTCGTCATCGCTGTCGAATGCAGTGACCGGCAGCACCGGACCAAACGTCTCCTCGCGCATGATGCGCATCTCGTGCGTCACATCCGCCAAAACGGTGGGCTGATAAAAATTCGGGCCGCGCTCGCTCAGCCTTGAGCCGCCAGCCAAAACCCGTGCCCCGCGTGCCACAGCGTCGTCCACGTGCGCTTCTACGATCTGCAGCTGGCGCTCGTGGATCATCGGGCCCACATCAGTTTCGCGGTCGATCCCGCCTCCGACGCGCAGTTTCTTTGTCTTCTCGACGCACGCTTTCAAAAACGGTTCATACAAGGTGCGCTGCACATAGCAACGCTCGACCGACAAGCAAGTCTGCCCGGCATTCACGAACGCTCCCCAAACCGCCGCGCTCGAAGCCACGTCGACGTCGGCGTCGTCAAGAACCAGCATGGGATCTTTGCCGCCCAACTCAAGCACTACGGGAAGCAACCGCTCGGCCGCAGCCGCCGCAATCCGCTTACCGGTGCCCACGCTGCCTGTGAACACGAGCTTGTCGATGGGCGCATGGATCAATGCCGCGCCCGTTGCGCCCTCTCCCACCACCACCTGAAAAATATCTGGGGGCACGCCCGCCTCAAGCAGCAATGACTTCAGCTCCAGCCCCACCAGCGAGGTAAACTCCGAGGGCTTCAGCACGACCGCGTTTCCCGCCACCAGCGCGGCAAGGGTCTCAGTGGCGGGAATCGAAAATGGATAATTCCACGGAGAAATAATACCGATGACACCGTAGGGGTCGCGTAGAATCCGCCCTTTTTTCAGTTTGGTGGCGAGATTTCCGTGGGGGAGCGCCTCATCGCGCAGCAGGCGGTAGGCGTGCTCGATCAAAAATCGCGCCGCATCGAGGACGACCAATACTTCCGTGGTCAGCGCCTCGGCGACCGGCTTGCCGGCCTCAAGCGTGATGGCAAGGGCAATCTCTGATTTCTTTTTCTGCAGCTTCCGCTGAAACTCCCGCAGTACCGCGATTCTTCTCCGGACGCCGATCGCGGCCCAGGCTTGCTGCGCGGCCTGCGCGCGCGCCACCACCGCTCGGACTTCACTCTCGCCCACGCACTCCAACTCGCGCAGAACTTCACCGGTCGCCGGATTCACCGAAAAAATCTTCCGCACCGCAACTTGCAATTGAGTAGTCATTGCCTGCTATTTCTTAAGCCTTGGAGCTTGCTCTGTTTCATACTCCACATTCACCAGGCAGAGTCCGCCGGCCGGCGCCGTTGCTCCCGCCGCCGACCGGTCACGCGCCTCCAGGATCCGCGTCAAATCTTCAGGAGCCCAGGTTCCCTTACCCACGAGAATAAACGCCCCCACTAAGTTTCGCACCATGTGATGCAAGAATCCTGATCCCTTCACGGTGTAGACGAACTCGTCTCCCTGGCGTTCCCAACTCGAGGAAAAAATTCGCCGTACCTTGCAAGCCGCCGCGTCTTCATGTCCGCGCTCCGGATCCACGGCGGCAAACGATGTGAAATCATGCTCGCCTTCCACCCGCGCCGCCGCTCGCGAGATCGCTTCCTCGTCAACCGAATACGGATAATGCCAAACGTACCTCGCAAGAAACGGCGGGCAAATGGCGGCGCGATAAATCCGATAGCGGTAGGTCTTCCGCCTTGCGGAGTGCCGTGCATGAAAGTCGGCGGCAACCTCTTCCGCTTCCAGAACTCGAACGGACGCCGGCAAAAGATCGTTCAAAGCCCTCACAAAGTTCGCTGTCGGGACCGAAGACTCGGTGTGGAATGTCGCAACCTGCGCCAGCGCATGCACTCCTGCGTCCGTTCTTCCCGAGCCTTGCGGCAACACCTTTTCGCCGGTAATTCGTCCAATGGCTGAGGCAAGAGTTCCTTGGACCGTTAGAGTATCGGGTTGGACCTGCCAGCCAGCAAAGTCCGATCCGTCATAGGAAAGAATCAGTTTGAGATTGCGCATGCGAACTTTCGAGTCTCACAGCCGCCATGATTCATCAAAACCATCTCGCGGATTGGACTTTTTCCCGCAATCGGAGGCTTCCGATTCTCGAACCACATTGATCTGGCTAGCGCTTTAGCAGCTTCAGGCCTGCCGCAGCGCTCAAAAGGGTTCGCGTTACATCGGATATACTGGTGCGTTTAAACCGCTTGTTCCGGACGAAAAGTTACAGCTCGCCGGGTCACGTAGCTTCGCAGATCGTCGTTTTTACAGGAACCTCAGAGCCTCTGGCTGCGTACCAGCTGGTGAATAGAATTTTCATGTTAGGGAATCCGGCAACGTCGCCCTCGGACTAGTCTTTTGTCGCAAGCCATAATGAACGGAGATCAGGAGATGCCATTCGCAAGCATAGCCGCAAGTTTCCGGCGGAGCGCCATCGTTTTATTCGGGACGCTGACCCTCGCAGGTTGGGCGCAGGAACCGCCTGCCGCGCCCACTCCACAGAATACTCCGGAGGCGCGACCGCTTCCCGTGTTGAATTATTCGCAGCCCGTTTCGCATTTTCCCAATCCGCTTGGGCCCTATACCCCGCGGCAGGTGGCACCGCCGAATCTGGCCAATACGTCACGCATCGATTCTCTGATGCACGATGGCAAGTTGTACCTCTCGCTCAATGACGCGATCGCGCTCGCGCTCGAGAATAATCTTGATGTTGCCATCGCCCGTTACAACTTGAACATCGCCGACACGGATGTGCTGCGCGCGAAGGCCGGCGCTACCATTTTCGGCGTCAACGCTGGAGTGGTGCAGAACACGCCTGGCGGTGGCATTGGCGGAATTGGCGCTACTGCTGGTGCTTCTTCCGGCGGCACCAGCCTGGGAGCGGGCGGCATCGGCGCAGGCACCAACGGTTTGGTAAGTTCCACGCTTGGCGTCGGCCCCTTGATTACCAGCTTTGATCCGGTAATTACTGGGACGCTGCAGGAAGATCATGCCGAGAGCGTGTCATCCAGCTTGTTCAACGGTGTGCCGATTCTCGCGCAGAACACAGGCACGGTGAATTTCAACTACGCCCAAGGATTCAGTTGGGGTACCAATTTGCAGGTCGGCTTCAACAACAGCCGTACTACCTCCAACGTCCCCTTCAACACGTACAGCCCGCTCGTGAACTCGTCGCTCCGCCTTCAGGTGACCCAGCATTTGCTGCAAGGCTTCGGACTGCCCGCGAACACCCGCTTCATTCATATCGCCAAGAATAACCGCGAACTTACCGACGTTGCCTTTCGCTTGCAAATCATCGACTCGGTCGATCAGATTGAGAACATCTACTGGGATCTGGTCTATGCCTACGAAAACGCACGCGTGCAAAATGAATCGCTGTCCTTTGCGCAGAAAACTTTGTCGGATACCAGGAAGCAGGTCGAGATCGGCAGCCTGGCTCCCATCGAAACGGTACGCGCACAAAGCACCGTAGCCCAAGATCAGCAACTGGTGACTACGGCCCAAACCAATCTCCAGTTAGAACAACTACTGATGAAGAACGCTTTGACCCGCACTTTGAAGGATCCAGTGCTGGCCACGGCCGAGGTCATTCCCACTTCCACCATGGAAATTCCAGCGGAAGAACAGCCTGTGCCCACCGAGGACTTGATCAACGATGCGTTGCGCCATCGAGCCGAACTGGTTGAAACCCGTATCGATTTAAACAGTCGCGATTACAGTAACAAGGCAGTACGGAGCGCCCTGCTTCCAACCCTGGACCTGTTTGCCTACTATGGCGGGTCCGGACTTGGCGGCTCACAGAATCCCGCCAACCTCTGCGCGAACCAGACCCCGGATCAATTGCTGCTCGGCTTCTGTGCAGGTGTCAACCCTAATACCGGTACAACCGAGATTCCGGCTGTCTCGCCCACGAGCCTCGGTGGAACCTGGAGTCAGCTTGTGAATTCGACTGCTCCTGACAAGGGGGTTGGCCTTTCACTCAACATCCCGTTGCGTAACCGGGCGGCACAAGCGGTACAGGTTCGCTCCGAACTGGAATATCGTCAGGCCCAGATGCGCCAGCAACAGATCGAAAACCAGGTTGGCATCGAGGTTCGTAACGGGCAATATGCCGTGCAGCAGAACCGTGCCAGCGTGGACTCCGCAAAAGCTGCGCTCGACTTGGCGCGCCAATCGCTGGACGCAGAGCAGAAGAAATACCAATTCGGTACTTCGACGACCACGCTCGTCTTGCAATATCAGAGCCAATTGGCGACCGCTGAGTCCACCCTGGTAAATGCCACCGTTGCCTATGAAAAATCGCGCATCGAACTCGACCGCGCAACGGGCAACTTGCTCGATCACAACGGCATCAGCTTGGACGATGCTGCCCGCGGGCAGGTGACCCGCCTGCCCAATGTGCCCTACATCACACCGCGCAAGAACGTGCCCTCGGTGGCGCAGCCGATGCCGCAGGCGACAAATCCGCAGCCGCCGCAGTAATTAGCGTAGAAACGAAAACAGACTCGATCACGAACGGAGTCTGTTTTCGTCTCACAATTCTTTACAATCTCCAAATGTTTCTCGCGCTCCATCCCGCTAAGATGGTGTGTGCGCGGCACGACTTGCGCATCCCAAGTCCGAAAATCATATTGCCTTCCAATCTGATGCCACACCGTTCCCGTTCAAGGAGACGAACTATGTCTTTGTCTTTGCCCCGACTGATTGCCACTCCCTCGCGTCACGGAGAGTTGCTACGGACATCTTTCATGCTGTCGTGCATGCTGCTGCCGTTGTCCCTGTCCGCACAGATTGATCCGCCGGCTCCCACTCCCCAGACCGCTCCAGCTCCCGCTTTGCCGCAGGCGGTACATTTGCGGGACTACTCCAAAGCACGCTCGGTTTTTCCTCATATGCTGCAACCTTACCAGTCGCAGCAAGTGCCGCAACCGAACGTGGGCAACTCCCCGCGCATCGATTCGCTCATGCGCGACGGCAAAATTTATCTATCGATTGACGACGCTGTGGCGCTCACGCTGGAGAACAATCTTGACCTCGATATCGCGCGCTACAACCTCAACATCGCCGACACCGATTATCTTCGCGCTAAGTCTGGCGCCAACATTCTCGGGGTCAACGCCGGCATTGTGCAGAACACGCCCGGCGGAGGCGTTGGTGGCCTGGGCGGAACAGTGGGTTCCGGCACTGGTGGAACCACAGTCGCGGCCAGCGGCGTGGGAACTGGAACCAACGGACTCGTGAGTTCGACGCTGGGGATTGGCGCACCGATCACCAGCTTCGATCCGGTGCTGACCGGCACGCTGCAGCTGGACAAGGATAATGCGGAGTCCGTCAGCGTATTCAGCCCGATCCCCGTCATCGCCCAAAACACTTACACGTCAAACTTTGCCTATACCCAAGGCTTCGCATGGGGCACAGCCATCACCGCTGGATTCAACAATAGCCATCTGACCACAAACAACCCGACTAGCCTGCTGACTCCCGACCTGAGTTCAAATTTCCAATTCAAGATTACGCAAAACCTTTTGCAAGGTTTCGGTGCAGGACCCAACCTGAGATTCATCCACATCGCGAAAAACAATCGCGAGATTTCCGACGTCGCTTTCCGTCTGCAAGTCATTACCACGGTCGATCAGATCGAGAACATGTATTGGGATCTGGTCTACGCCTACGAGAACGTTCGCGTGCAGCAGGAAGCCCTTACCTATGCGCAGAAAGCTTTGGATGATTCCAGGCAGCAGGCGAAAGTCGGCACCGCGCCGCCCATTCAGGTGGTTAGCGCACAGAGCATCGTGTCCACCGATCAGCAGAACCTGATCCTGGCCCAGAACAATCTGCAACTGCAAGAGCTGCTCATGAAGAATGCGCTCAGCCGCAGTATCGACGATCCGGTGCTGGCAGAGGCCGATGTAATTCCCACCTCGACGATGCAGCTTCCCGAACAAGAGCCCGTCACTCCCACGCAGGACCTGATCAACCAGGCGCTCGATCATCGCGCCGAGTTAGTGGAGTCGCGCATCGACCTCAACTCCCGCGAACTGAGCAGTAAAGCCGTACGCAATGCCCTGCTGCCGACGCTCGATGCGTTCGCCTATTACGGCGGCTCGGGAGTTGGCGGCAATATCAATCCGCTTATTCCCGCCTGCCCATCTTCGGCCAAGTACTGCTACACGCAGAGCACAAACCCGCCACCGTTCCAAACCGCAACCTCGGTGGCCTACGGCAGTACTCTGAACCAGCTGGTCAACTCCACGGCTCCCGACAAGGGCGTGGGGCTCACGCTGAACATTCCGCTGCGCAATCGCGAAGCGCAGGCTAATCAGGTGCGTGCGGAACTGGAGGACCGGCAGGCCCAGGTGCGTCTGCACCAACTCGAGAATCAAGTGCGCATCGAAGTGCGCAACGCGCAATTTGACGTGAGACAAAACCGCGCTTCCGTGCAGGCAGCCCAGTATGCGGTCGATTTCGGCCGCCAGACTCTGGATGCGGATCAGCAGAAGCTCAGAGTCGGACTCACGACTACCACAGCGATCCTGCAGGATGCCTCCGTCCTGACCACCTCCGAGTCAAACCTGGTTTCGGCAAAAGCTGCGTATGAAAAGTCGTGCATTGAGCTCGATCGAGCTACGGGGCTGCTGCTCGCTCACTCCAACATCGACGTCAATGAAGCAACACGCGGCCAAGTCACGCATTTGCCCAACGTGCCTTATGTCGCCCCTCGCCGGGACGTCGCCCCTGGGCCGACTGCTCAGCCGCAAGCAGTGTCGCCCCAAACGCCGCCGTCGTAGTCCACGTCTACGCCGGGGCAGATACTTCGCCGTCAATTCTCTATCCGGGGCTGGACAATGTATTCTTCCTCGCGTGAGCTTGTCTGTCGTCATCATCACTTATAACGAAGAAGCCAACCTCGGCCGCACCCTGAAAAGCGTGCAGCCGCTGGTTCGCAACGGCAAAGGAGAAATCATCGTCGTCGACTCGGGCTCGACCGATCGCACGGTTGAGATTGCGAAGACATACGGCGCGAAAGTCTTCGTCGAGGAATGGAAAGGCTACGCCGGGCAAAAGAATTCGGCGATCGACAAAGCGATGGGGGATTGGATTCTAAGTTTGGACGCGGATGAGGAAATCGATCCCGAGTTGCGCGAGATACTAACAGGGCATGTTGATGACAAGCGGCCTCCGGCGAGTGCTGCCCGCGAATGGCGCCTCACGATGGAGCATGGTGCGTCGGACGCTCCGGAGTCTCTCCAGGGTGAGCCCGTCGGATTTCTTGTCCGCCGAAGAAACTATTTCCTGGGCCGTTCGATCAGGAAGGGTGGCTTCTGGCCCGATCCCAAGCTGCGACTGTTTCGTCGCGGAAGCGGCCGGTTCGAGAATCGTGCGGTGCATGAGGACGTCTGGGTCGATGGACTGACGAGACCACTTCGATATGGCGCCCTCCTCCACAACTCCTATCCCACGCTCTCCGACTATATCGATCATATGAACCGCTACTCATCCTTGGGTGCGGAGATGGTTGTGGCGAAGGGCAAAGTCCGGTTCAGCGTTATCAACATCGTGCTGCGCCCACTGGCGACCTTCGTCTACAACTATTTCTTTCGCCTCGGCTTTCTGGACGGCCGTGAAGGCCTGCTCCTGCATCTCTACCACGCAGTCTATGTCTCCTGGAAATACGCCAAGGCGTGGGAACTAAGCCGCAAGCAGCACACCCAACAAATGCCCTTCTGAGCGGAGTAAAAAATCGTAAACGCGAACTTCTCATGCAGCCGAAGGATCCCTCGAATCTCAGGCGCGGAATCGGGAGCGTCAGCAGAGCTCTCACTTCGCCGAAGGTTCGGAGCGGCGCCACCGCTGGGAAAGCGCGTTAAAGCCAGCGTTGCGGCCAATTGCAGGGGTCCTTCGACTTCGCGACTGCTTCCGGTCAGCGAAGCCGTCACTCCGCTCCGGATGACAATCTCTCGAAACTGGCCGGGGGTTCACAAGCAAGGATCCGGACCGACCGGTCGTTTGATCGGGACATGTCGCCTTGCCCGTGGGCCCGCGCTTCCCTATCATCACAAGAGAACACTGGGGTTCGTATGGAACAAAAGCAGTCTCAGCCGCAGCTTGCCGAGAGTCCCATCGCCGACGTTTTCGAGAACCGCCATCCCTCGGCAGCCGAGAAGGATTGGGCTGAGAAAACTCTCGCGCCCACCATCGAGAAAGCTCCCGAGCATCCGATCGGTGCGCCCACCGGAGTGAATGTTGACGAGCACGGGCACGCCCGCTTCACCACGATTTCGGGCGTTCCCCTTCGCCGCCTTTACACGCAAGCGGATCTCCCCGAAAACTGGAGTGAAGAAAAATATCTCGGCTATCCCGGCCAGGCTCCTTACACCCGCGGCATTCACGCCACCGGTTATCGCGGAAAGTTGTTCACCATGCGCCAGTTTTCCGGCTTCGCTTCGCCCGAAGAGACCAACCAGCGCTACAAATATTTGCTGGAGCATGGCGGCGGCGGACTTTCCGTAGCATTCGATTTACCCACGCTGATGGGTTACGACTCCGACCATCCGGCGAGCGAGGGTGAAGTGGGCAAGTGCGGCGTCGCCATCGACTCGCTCGAAGACATGGAAATTCTCTTTGGGGGCATCGACCTGGAAAAAACGACCGTATCGATGACCATCAATTCGCCCGCGTCGGTGTTGTGGGCCATGTATCTGGTGGTTGCGGAGAAACAAGGCGCGGACTGGAAAAAGATTTCCGGCACGATTCAAAACGACATTCTCAAGGAATACATCGCGCAAAAGGAATATATCTATCCTCCGGCGCCTTCGATGCGGCTGGTGATCGACACGTTTGAGTTCGGCTCGAAGTTCACGCCGCGCTTCAACACCATTTCGATCAGCGGATATCACATTCGCGAAGCCGGATCGACCGCGCTGCAGGAACTCGCGTTTACCTTGTACGACGGCGTGGAGTACGTGGAGTGGGCCCGACGGCGCGGGCTCGATGTGGATGATTTCGGCCCGCGGCTGAGCTTTTTCTTCAACGCGCACAACGATTTCTTCGAAGAGATTGCCAAATACCGGGCGGCTCGCAAGATTTGGGCTCAAGTCATGAAAGAGCGCTTCGGCGCAAAAAACGCGCGCACCTGGCTGATGCGATTTCACACCCAGACGGCCGGAGTTTCGCTGCCCGCGCAGCAGCCCATGAACAACATCGCGCGCGTAGCGGTACAAGCTTTAGCTGCGGTACTGGGAGGAACGCAGTCGTTGCACTGCGACTCCTATGACGAAGCGTTGGCGTTGCCCACCGAAGAGGCGGCGCGGATCGCACTGCGCACGCAGCAGATCATCGCTTATGAATCGGGGGTTACGCAGACGGTCGATCCGCTGGGTGGATCGTACTTCCTGGAAGCCTTAACTCTTGAGGTGGAAAAGGGCGCGTTTGACTACTTCGGCAAGCTGGATGCGATGGGCGGAATGGTGAAGGCAATCGAACGAGGCTATCCGCAGAAAGAAATTGCGGAAGCCTCTTATCAGTATCAGCGGGCGGCCGAAGCGAAGGAGAAAGTGATCGTAGGGGTTAACGAATTTGTGGTCGAAGGAGCATCGCCGCACATTCTCTACATTGACGAAAGCGTTGCGCGGCAGCAGTCGGCGAAATTGAAAGCGCTTCGCGCCCGGCGATCGAACGACGACGTCGAGCGTTGCCTCGATGCCCTGAAAAAAGCTGCGGCTCAGGAACCCAGAGCCGGCGCGAATGGAAGTATTTCTCCTGCGAATACAATGCCGCATATCGTGGACGCGGTCCGCGCCTATGCCACCGTCGGCGAAATTTGCGAGGCCATACGCGAAGTGTACGGAACTTATACCGAGGTGAGCATCACGTAGAAAAGGCGGCCGCTCGGGAACGGCAGCTTCGATCGGAAAGACGGCGCCGATTCCAAGCCGGAACTTGTCAAAAGACTGTGGCGCCATCGGCCACAATGCTCCCCAGCTTCCGATTATGATTGCGGTCGCAGTCACAACCTCAAATGAAAAACGGGAAACAAGCCATCGCGAGATGCTGGCCACGAATCGCGCCCTGTCCGGGAAAATAGACGTGTTGGGAAACCGGCTCGACCCGCACGACTCCACCATCCAGGATCTGATCGAAGTGATCCAGGAGTTGATGACACCCGACGACCCGCCGCGCAAGCGCATCGGGCTTCAGCTTCCCACGGGTAAGGCTAAGGGGCAATTGCGCACCACCGTCTCGCCAGGATCTAAAGATCACCCCACTTTTCCAATGCCAGCAAACTAACCTTGCCAGAGTTCGCAGTGGAGGTGCGGCGTTTGGATTCGTTTTCTATTCGCCTTAAGCTGAAAATGTGTTAAGGATAATCCATGCGAAAAGCAATCAATCATCTCAAGAAGTCCGACCCCGTGATGCGCGCAATTATCGAGCGCATCGGGCCCTGCCAAATGCAGTTCGGGCCGCCCGAGTTTCACAGCTTGGCGGAGGCCATCGTCTACCAGCAACTGAACGGCAAGGCTGCCGTAACAATTTTCAAACGCTTCGCGGCGCTGGCCGGCGAACCGCTCACACCCGAGGGAATACTCAAACTAAGCGATGAACAAATGCGCAGCGCGGGGCTGTCGAAACAGAAATCCGGCTATCTGAAAGATCTCGCTACAAAAACGGCCGCAGGTCTCCTGGATTTTAAACGCCTATCGGAACTCTCCGACGCAGAAGTGATCGAGCATTTGACCCAGGTGAAAGGTATTGGCGTTTGGACGGCGCAGATGTTTCTCATGTTTACACTGAAACGCGAGAATGTGCTACCGACCGGCGATTTCGGCGTGCGCATGGCGATATACAAGCACTATCTCGAAGTACAGAGGGCCAAAGCGGCGCAGAAGTCTTCCGCCGGAAAGAAGCTTCCAAAGGTCAAGCAGGGCCGCAAGCCGAAGATCAAGCTTCCGACGCCAGAGGAGATGGAAAAGATTGCAGAGCGCTGGGAACCTTACCGTAGCGTGGCGTGCTGGTACCTGTGGCAAAGCATAGATACAAAAACGCTTTGATTGGATGGGGTGGGTGGAGTTCCCGCTGTGCTTCACGGCGGGCTCTGTGGTTAAATGAATGGCGATGGCCGAGTTGAAGATTCGCGTGCTGGTGGCAAAGCCGGGCCTCGATGGGCACGACCGCGGCGCCAAGGTAATTGCGCGCGCCTTGCGTGACGCCGGCATGGAGGTGATTTACACCGGCTTGCGCCAGACCCCGGAGATGATTGTGAGCGCCGCACTGCAGGAAGATGTGCAGGTGATCGGGCTCTCGATTCTTTCAGGCGCGCACAATGCGATCGTCCCCCGCGTGATGGATTTGCTGAATCAGAACAAGATGGATGACGTGCTGGTGCTGGTGGGCGGTATAATTCCCGACCAGGATATCGCTGCCCTCAAGCAACTTGGCGTGGCCGCCATCTTCCAGCCGGGCACAGCGATGGACGACATCGTGAAGTTCATCCGCGGGAATGTGAAGGGCGCGGGTGTGCCGGCTGCCGGCTGAGAGTAATTGGGCAATCGAGTTCCTCTTACAATCGGGTTTTCTTAAATGAAACCGCCCGATCACCCGATTGCCAAAATATCGAATCCCCCAAAATGGCAACTCCAAGTTCAACCAGCATCCGGCAGCAGCTTGAGAGAACTGTTGGCCCCGCGCCGTGGTATTGGAAAACATTTCCGGCATTTCATTCCGCATCCAGGCAGCGTTTTGTTTGGACGCATCATGGCGAGGAAGGCCCGGTTGGTTATGTCATCTCGCTGGCTCTCGAACAGGAGCCGGAAAGGCCTCGGCTGGCGCTGAATACGTACTGCAGGCCCTTCGTGGTGTCGCCGGAGTGTGTTGGGATCTGGTGTCCGGAAGGCCGCAACATTCGTTTGGCCGGTTTTCATCCCGCCCAAATGCAAGCTTTCGACCTTGCCGAGGTTGCCGGTTGGTTCAAGCAGTCTTCCGATCGCATGTACGCCAAAACCCCGCCGGTCGCGGACTTCGAACTGCCTCTCAATCTGGGTCCGGGGATGCACAACGTGGAAATACCGCCGCAACTGGCGGCTATCGATGAACTGATCGTGCCCACCAGCTACAAGGCAACTTCCAGCGACGATCCGGCATTCGCTTTGTTGGTGCTGTATCTCCAAGCGGGGCTGGTAGAAGTTCTTCCGCAGAAATGGTTCACCGCTGCACAGTATCAGGTCGGCAAACAGTGGATTTCGCGCGCGGCCCGCGATCGCGAATCGCATCGAATTTTTGGGGAATGCTTTGGCGCGGGAATTTTTCTGCTGGAAGAAGATGGCTGCAGGTTGGCGGAGTGGATAGAGAGACGGTCGTAGGTTTTTCGGTCTGGTTTCTGGGTTTAGGTCTTAGGTCCTGTCTTGCTACTAAATCATGCACGAAAACCGAATGGCCGATCCCCGGAAACCTACGATCTAACAATCTTTTCCTTGCTATGCCCGAATCCCATTTTCATCTCGACAAGCTCGACGGCGCATGGCGATTACGTTTGCGCTCTGAGGATGGGACGAATCGGTTAACCCAGGCGTGCGTGCGGTCTTTGGCCGCGGCGATCGGCGAGCTCGAACACCATGGCCAGGCGCTGATCATCACCGGGAATGCAAAATTTTTTTCCGCCGGTGCCGACCTCAACGAAATTGCGGCCCTCAACGGTCCGGCAGCGTATGAATTCTCTAGAATGGGCCAGTCGCTCATGCAATCCATTGAACACTTTCCTGCGCCGGTTTATGCCGCCATCTCCGGATACTGCATGGGCGGAGGCTTGGATTTGGCTCTGGCGTGCCACCGCCGTCTCGCTTCGCGTCACGCATTGTTTGGCCATCGCGGCGCAGCCCTGGGATTGATCACCGGTTGGGGTGGAACGCAACGACTTCCGCGGCTTGTAGGCAAAAGCATCGCTCTTCAAATGTTTGTCGTGGCGGGAACAATCACGGCGCGACATGGCGTGGCGATCGGAATGATTGATGAGGTGGTAGGGGAGGATCCCGTGGCCGAGGCTTTGCATCGCATCCGGCTTCGACGTCCGTAATGTAACCATCGTGGGGGGAATGCCTTCGAAATGCGGCAGGCTCATTGCGCCGTGCTGATGGAGTGTTATACCGTAAACAGTCCGCTTTCTTTATCCATAATCCATATCCATATCCATGGCCGATCGCAGCGAAATCTCCGCCGTCCCCTCGTCCCAGGCCGCCTCCATCCTGACAACCAAGATTGATCCCACGTCGGCGCGGTTCGAGGCCAACATGCGGTTCCTCGCGGATTTGATGTCCCAGGTACGCAACGAGGGCGAGAAGATTTGCGAAGGTGGCGGCGCTAAGGCTATTGAAAATCAGCATGCCAAGGGACGCCTCACCGCGCGCGAACGCATTGAATTGCTGATCGATTCCGGAACTTTGTTCGAATTGGGAGTCTACGCGGCCCACGGTATGTACGAAGAGTGGGGCGGAGCCGCTGCTGCCGGAGTCATCACCGCTATCGCGCGAGTTCAAACACGCATGGTGATGATCATCGCGAACGACGCTACCGTAAAGGCGGGCGCGTTCTTTCCCATGACGTCAAAGAAAGTGATTCGCGCTCAGAACATAGCCATCGAGAACCGAATCCCCACCATCTATTTGGTGGATTCAGCGGGCGTTTTTCTGCCGCTGCAGGAAGATGTTTTTCCCGACACCGACGACTTCGGCCGCGTCTTCCGCAACAACGCTGTCATGTCCGCTCTCGGCATTCCGCAGATCGCGGCCATCATGGGTATGTGCGTGGCCGGTGGCGGATACCTTCCCGTAATGTGCGATCACGTTTTGATGACGGACGGCAGCGGATTGTTTCTTGCCGGGCCTGCGCTGGTGCAGGCGGCAATCGGACAAAAAGTCTCCGCCGAAGATTTGGGCGGAGCGGCCATGCACGCCAGCATCAGCGGCACCGTTGATTTCCGCGAGCCCGATGATCCTGCCTGTCTCGCCCGCATTCGCTCCATCGTCGAAAAATGGGGATATCGGCGGCAATCCCCCTGGGACCGGAAAAAGCCGGTAGAGCCGGCTCTCGCCGCCGAAGAGATTTACGGTATTTACGATTCATCTCCCGCACGTCCTTATGACATGAAGGAGATTCTTGCGCGTGTGCTCGATGGCAGCCGCCTCGACGAATACAAGCCGGAATATGGCAAGACGATCACCTGCGGCTACGGCCGCATCGGCGGATTCGCCGTGGGCATTGTCGCCAACCAGAAGATGCACGTTCACCAAACCGACCACGAAGGCCACAAGCGCATTGAATTCGGCGGCGTCATCTATACCGAATCGGCCGAGAAGGCCGCGCGCTTCGTCATGGATTGCAACCAAAATCTGATTCCTCTGGTTTTCTTTCACGACGTGAACGGCTTCATGGTGGGCCGCGACGCAGAGTGGAGCGGAATCATCAAAGCTGGCGCAAAGATGGTAAACGCGGTGTCGAATTCCGTTGTCCCGAAGATCACTGTCATCGTGGGGGGATCATTCGGCGCTGGCCACTATGCGATGTGCGGGAAAGCATTCGACCCTCGCTTTGTGTTTGCGTGGCCAACCGCGCGCTATGCCGTAATGAGCGGCGATTCCGCGGCGGGAACGTTAGTCGAAATCAAAATGAAACAACTGGAGCGTGGCGGCAAGAAGTTGACCGAGGAAGAAAAGAAAGAGCTGTACGAATCGGTAAAGCGCACCTACGACGAGCAAACCGATCCGCGCTACGGTGCAGCCCGGTTATGGATCGACAAGATCATCGATCCCATCGAGACGCGCGATGCCATTACCCAGGCTCTCGAAGCTGCGGCGCTGAATCCCGACGTGGCGGAATTCAAGGTGGGCGTGCTGCAAACATAAAACTAAGTCATTGAGCGATCGAGTGATTGAGCCATTGCTCCTCCTCGGCAGCTAGCCCTGTTAGCAATCGCGCAATGGCTCAATTGCCCGATGGCTCAATATGTCCGACTCCGTCAAGCTGATCGAATGTCCGCGCGATGCCTGGCAAGGGCTGAAGGGAAAGATTCCGGCCGACATCAAGTGCGCATACCTGCAGGCCTTGATCAGCGCCGGATTCAAGCACATCGATGCAGTTTCATTCGTCTTGCCCCAAGCCGTGCCGCAGATGGCGGACTCGGAAGAAGTGTTAAAGGAACTCGATCCATCCGACGACGTGGAGATCATCGGCATCGTGGTCAACGAAAAGGGCGCGCAGCGGGCCGTCGACACGCAGGCCGTACACACCTTAGGATTTCCCTACTCGATCTCGGAAACATTTTTGCGAAAGAATCAGAATCAGTCTGCCGAAGAGGCACTCGAAGAACTGGAACGAATCCAGAAAAAAGCTGAGGATGCTTCGCTCAACGTGGTGGTCTACATTTCAATGGCGTTTGGCAATCCATATGGCGATCTGTCGAACGTGGATGAAGTGATCGAAGCTATTTCGTTGATGGAAGTCGACAACCTGCGAATGATTTCCCTGGCGGATACAGTTGGCATGGCCACTCCTGAACAGATCACTGAACTCGTGGGCGCTGTGATGGCGAAGTACGATTATCTCGAGATCGGGGTACACCTGCACAGCCGTCCCGAGCAAGCCGCGGCAAAGGTTCTCGCCGCCTACGACGCAGGCTGTCGCCGCTTTGATTCCGCGATCGGCGGCCTCGGAGGCTGCCCGTTCGCGCAAGATGCGCTGGTCGGCAATATCGCGACCGAAAAAGTGATTGCAGCCTTGAAGCAGCGTGGCGCCCAATTGCCTCCGTTGAAGCCGCTGGACGCCCTGCTGCGAGCCACCTCCGAAATCGGAGCGAGATACACGAATTCCATCAACGACGAATACGCTGTCTGAATATGAACTACAAAACGATTCAACTCACCTACGACTCTGGCATCGCCGCGATCACGCTGAACCGCCCGGACAAGCGCAATGCCATCAGCTTTGACTTGATGGACGATCTGCTGCGCGCTTTGATGGAAGTGGAGACCTCCGATGCGTTGGTGCTGATCGTGACGGGCGCCGGAGCGGCTTTCTGCTCCGGCATGGACTTGGAAAATCTGAAGGCGTTAATCGGCCGGTCTGCGGAACAAAATCTCAAAGATTCTGAAACCATGGTCCGGCTGTTTCGTTCGCTTTACGAATTTCCCAAGGTTACGATTGCAGCCGTGAATGGCGCGGCCATCGCCGGCGGCACCGGGCTCGCGTTGCTCTGCGACTTCACTCTCGCCGTGCCCGAAGCGAAGTTCGGCTACACCGAAGTGCGCATCGGCTTTGTGCCGGCGATCGTTTCTACGTTCCTGCTTCGCCAGGTCGGTGAAAAGCAGGCACGCGACCTTTTGCTGACGGGAAGAATCTTCGGCGCGGAGGAGGCGTTGGGCATGGGGTTAATCAGCGAAATCATAGCGCCCGAGAATCTGATGGCGCGAGCCCGGGAATTGGCCGTGGTGTTGCTGCAGAACAGTCCGGCTTCATTACGAGCGACAAAGAAACTGCTGAGCGATCACGCCCGCGCCGAACTGGATGTGCAAGTTGGATCAGCGGTGCGCGAAAATGCCGCGATCCGAACCACCGCAGACTTCCGCGAAGGCATTGCCTCATTTCTCGAAAAACGCAAGCCGGTGTGGAGCGGGAGATGAATTCGCATCCCTCACAGGCGGTCAATGAAACCCGGCTGCGCGTGCGTTACGCGGAGACCGATCAGATGGGCGTGGTCTACCATTCCAACCACTTCATCTGGTTCGAAGTAGGACGGGTCGAGCTGTTGCGGCAGCTGGGATTTTCCTATCGGGACATGGAGAAGACCGATGGCCGCTTTATCGCTGTGGTCGAAGCGAAGTGCCGCTATCGCGCGCCGGTTCGTTATGACGAAGAGGTTCTGGTACGCACGGAATTGTTGAACGTGCGTGATTCGGTGATTCATTTCGGTTATGAACTGCGGCGCAGCGACGATGGCGTTTTACTGGCGGAAGGCGAAACTACGCATATCGTCACGGATGCCGACATGAAAGCCGCGGTACTGCCAAAACAATATCTGGATGCGTTTCGCGCGGCCGTAGGAAAATTGCAAGCCCATTCTGGAGAAACTGCAAAGTGAGACGGGAAACTTCTTGAACGCACTCCACATCAACGGTAACGATCTCACTCTCGAAGCAGTCCGCGAAGTCGCGGTAGATCGTCGACCCGTGCTGCTTCTCGCTGCCGCGCGCGAAGCCGTAGATCGGGCGCGGGCTGTCGTGGATGAGATCGTCTCCAGCAACAAATTGGCGTATGCGGTCACTACCGGCGTGGGCAAGCTGAGTGATGTGCGCATTGTCGGAGAGCAGATTCGCGAACTGCAAGTCAACTTGCTGCGCTCGCACGCCGTCGGCGTAGGCAATCCGCTTCCGGTAGCGGAGACGCGCGCCATGATGCTTCTGCGCGCCAATTCTCTGGCGAAAGGCTATTCCGGAGCGCGCGCGATTGTCATCGATACGCTGTGCGAAATGCTCAACCGCGGCGTTACGCCCTATGTGCCGTCGCAAGGCAGCGTGGGCGCGAGCGGGGACCTTGCGCCCCTCGCACATCTTGCGTTGGCTCTTATCGGCGAAGGCGAATGCGTCGACGCAACCGGCGCACGCATCCCCAGCGGGGACGCGTTGAAGAGGGCGCAGATCAAAGCTTTGATCCTCGAAGCCAAGGAATCCATCTCCCTAATCAACGGGACGCAAGGCATGTTGGCCGTGGGCACGCTGGCGCTGCTGGATGCGGAAACGCTGGTCGACACGGCCGACGTTTTAGGCGGCCTCAGCTGCGATGCGCTGAAAGGCACCGATACTGCTTTCGATGAACGCATTCACAGCGCGCGCCCCCACAGGGGACAAATGAGGACGGCGGCGAATCTGCGCAAGATGCTCGAAGGCAGCCAAATTCGCGAATCCCACCGGCAATGCGGCCGCGTGCAGGACGCCTATTCCGTACGCTGCATCCCCCAGGTGCACGGCGCGGTGCGGGACACGCTGGCGCACTGCCGCCAAGTGTTTGAGATCGAAGCGAACTCAGCGGTGGATAATCCTCTGGTTTTCATCACGGATGTGGAGAATTCCCAAGGGGACGTAATCTCCGGTGGAAATTTTCATGGCGAGCCTCTCGCCTTTGCTTTGGATTTTCTTGCGGTTGCGCTAAGCGCACTGGCTGGCATCAGCGAGCGCCGGATCGAGCGCCTGGTGAATCCTGCGCTCAGCGAGGGTCTGCCGCCGTTCCTGGCGCACGGCGCGGGCTTAAATTCCGGTTTCATGATGCCGCAGGTCACGGCGGCCGCGCTCGTGAGCGAGAACAAAGTGCTGGCTCACCCAGCATCTGTCGATTCGATTACCACCTCTGGCAACAAGGAAGATTATGTTTCCATGGGCATGACGGCGGCGAACAAACTGAAGCGCATCGTACATAACACGCGCAACGTGCTTGCTATCGAAGCCATGGCCGTGGCCCAGGCGATCGATTTTCTCGCACCGCTTAAAACGTCGAAGAGTGGACAAGCAGCGCATGCGGCGATCCGGTCCGTCTGCCCGACCATGGAGAAAGACCGCGTGATGTATAAAGACTTTGAGCGGCTTGCCGAGTTGATTGCCAGCGGGAAGGTGGCGAAGGTCCTGCTGTAGGTTAAAAGAAAACTCCGGGCTTCGCCCGGCGGACAGCCGGGACGGCTGTCCCCACAGAAGCAATTGCATCTACCTAGCCTTCGCAGCGCTGCCATCCAATCCTAGTTCTGCAGCGATCCCGTGCAGCGCTTCAATGCAAAAGGTGATGTGTTGATCCAGGTCCACTCCCAAAGCGGCGGCGCCCTTGACGATGTCGTCTCGATTCACTTTGCGGGCGAAGGCTTTGTCTTTCATTCTTTTTCGCACTGACTTCGCATCTACCTCGGCTAACGATTTTCCCGGCTTGATCAGAGCAACCGCCGTGATAAATCCCGCGAGTTCGTCGCAAGCGAACAGAGCTTTTTCCATGGTCGAGTCACGCGTAACTCTGGTGTATTCGGCATGCGACATAATTGCCCGGCGGATTACTTCAGGCCATCCGCGCTCCTTCAGAATTTCGTTGCCCTTGTAGGGATGATCTTCAAGACTGGGATATCTTTCGTAATCGAAATCGTGAATGAGTCCAACGATCCCCCAGAGATCTTCTTCAGGTACCCCAAGCTCCCGCGCTTGTGGGCCCGAGCCATCGGCAAATTTTCGGGAACAAGCGCGCATGCAAGCCTCCACCGCCAGCGCGTGCTTGCGCAAACTTTCCGATTGAGTGAACTCAGTTAGTAACCCCCACGCGGACGCGCGATCCATCATTGTTTTCGCTCTATTCTCTGCGGGATTTCGCCGCTTCGTTCGGGTTTTCACCGGCCAGGTCGATGACTGCATTCATTTTAACCTTGACATCCACAGGCCTTGTACCGCAGATTGGCACTGCAGTCGGAACCTCTTCCCCCATAGTTAGGTTCCAAGGAGTAGCCCGCTCTGGCACTCCCACAACCCGATGGCCACGACTCTTGCCCCAGTAGACTCTCGGGAGGTCGTCCGTTGCGATCACTGCTTGTTGGTTCAGTTCCGTACGGTCAATAATAATTGCCGACGCTGCCACTCGTCCCTGGACGAGGAACCCGAGCCCGAGCCGGTGGTGATGACGCCACCGGTGATGATGCCCATGCCCGGAATGGGGCGTGGACACCTGAACCTGGCGACCTCCATCCGCTCACTGCGCCTGCGCAGCGGCTTGAGCCAGCGCCAACTGGCGGGACGCATGTCCGTGCCGCGGACCTACGTTTCTAAAATCGAAAACGAAAAAGCCACGCCTACTCTGTCTTCGCTGGAGCGGCTGGCGCGAGCCCTGGAGGTGACCGTGCCGGAACTGCTGAGTGGTGGAGAAAAAAATCGTCAGGACGAAATCAGCGAACTGATCAAAGACCAGTTCATTGCGGAGATCCTGCCCTTTGTTTCCCAACTGAATGGGATGCAGATGTCGAGCATCCTGACGCAAGTGCGGGATTTGACGGTGCGGCCACGGAGGACTGCATAGGCGCTTGACCCCTTCGGCTGCGCTCCGGGTCACGCCCGCAAATCGCCTCAATTTTATCCGGGCAACCAGCCAACTCAGTGCCGGGACCAAATTTTGGTCCCGGCTTTTTTGCTTCCGGCGCTGACTGAATCCGAATCCGATCGACCGACATCCTATGCATCATGAATCTGGAAGAGTCCGGAAACGTTTTCTCCCCGTTATCTGCACCTCTGAATCATTCTGACGGAAACACTTGGGGAGATGAAACTTCGCAGGTTGCGGCTCCCGCAATGAATGCAGGCGGCGACCATGGATTGCTCGATGCCTATTCCCGCGCGGTCACAGGCGCCGTAGAGCGCGTCAGCCCCGCGGTAGTGAATATCGAGGTGCATCAATCCGCAGGCCGAACCCGCTCGGGTGAGCCGCGCGAACGGCGTGGTGGAGGTTCGGGTTTCGTATTCACTCCCGATGGCCTGATTCTCACCAACAGCCACGTCGTGCATGACGCGCGCCGGATCGAGGTCACGGTGGCCGACGGCCGCAGCATGCCGGCAACCGCCATCGGCGACGATCCCGCCAGCGACCTGGCTGTGGTTCGTGTGGACGAGCCCGGTCTCGCCGCCGCTGCCCTCGGCGATTCGCAACAGCTTCGGGTTGGACAAGTTGTGCTGGCGATCGGCAACCCCTATGGGTTTCAGTCCACGGTAACAGCGG